>Ga0163153_10000198_pt1 | contig 106070 bp, 91 predicted proteins | sample OliLakLV19MP6IB1_FD_148629 | JGI IMG/M metagenome (GOLD analysis project Ga0163153, IMG submission 148629) | Freshwater microbial mat bacterial communities from Lake Vanda, McMurdo Dry Valleys, Antarctica - Oligotrophic Lake LV.19.MP6.IB-1 | ecosystem: Environmental > Aquatic > Freshwater >...
GCGCAAGGGGGACCGATTCCAGACAGCTCCCTCCGCCCCTTCCCATCGCCTGCGGTGCGGCGTATCTAGTCGGTGGTCAGCCGTGAGCCAACGGCCATTGGCCGTTAGCCGTTGGCTTGAAGGATTCGGCATTCAGCGTTCCGCCTACCGCCTGCATCCGAATCGGAGAACCCTCCCCATGGCCGAGCCCAAGCCCGCTCGAAAGAAGCGCGCCAAGAAAGCCGTCGAGCCGCGTGGCCTCACCGCGAAGCAGGTCGGCGGCGCCGGGCCACCGGCGGTCATCACCCGGCTCGGCGAGCGGATCATCGACGATGGCGGCGCCATTCTCGCCAGCTACCGCGAACCGCTCGGCGGGCAGTGGCAGGTCCTTGCCGCGCTGCCGATCGACCGGGTGGAGCCGACGCCGTATCAGCGCGATCTCTCCGAGCCGCATGTCGCCCGTCTCGCGAGCGCGATGGACCGGCTGGGTCGGTTCATGGATCCGGTGATCGCAGTGCCCGCGGCCGAGGGGATGTACTGGACCCCCAACGGCAACCACCGGCTGGCCGCGCTCAGGACTCTCGGCGCGCGGTCGGTCGTCGCGCTGGTCGTGCCGGAACCGGAAGTGGCCCACCGCATCCTGGTGCTCAATACCGAGAAATCGCATAACGTGCGCGAGCGGGCGCTCGAAGTCATCCGGCTCGCCGAGGCGCTTGCCGCGCTGGATGATCGGGCCGAGCGGAGCTACGAGACCGAGTTCGAGGAGGCATCGCTGCTGACGCTCGGGGCGTGCTATCAGGAGAATGGCCGTTTCTCCGGCGGAGCGTACCATCCCGTGCTCAAGCGGATCGAGACCTTTCTCGGCGCGAAACTGTCCAACGCGCTGACGGTGCGACGGGAACGGGCGGCGAAGCTGCTCGAGTTGGATGCCGCGGTGGTGGTCGCCATTGCCGGATTGAAGGCGCGCGGATTCGATAGTCCGTACCTGCGGCCCTTCGTGCTGGCGCGGATCAACCCGCTCCGCTTCACCCTCAAGCGGGGGCAGAAGGCCGATTGGGATCAGACGATCGCTACGATGCTCGCAGGCGCAAAGAAGTTCGATGCGGGCAAGGTGAAGGCGGATCAGGTGGCGCGAGCCGGCGGGGCGCCGGAGGGCCCAGAGTAGCTTGCTCCCCTTGCGCTTCTACAAGAGCAGTCGTGTCGTCTCTTGTAGAAGCCATAGGGGAGACCGATGTCCGAGAAACGTCTGGAGCTGCCGCAGGGCACGCTCGACCTGCTGATTCTCAAAGCGCTCTCGCTGGGCGCGCAGCACGGCTGGGCCATCTCCGAGCGGCTGCAGCAGGTCTCCCGCAGCAGCCTGCAGATCCCCCAGGGTTCGCTCTATCCGGCGCTCCACCGGCTGGAACGCCGCGGCTGGATTTCGGCGTACTGGGACGCCTCCGACAACAATCGCCGGGCCAAGTTCTACGAGCTCACCCGCGACGGCCGCCGCCAGCTCAAGACGGAGGCGGAGGAGTGGCGCCGCCTGACCGCGGCGGTCGACCTCGTGCTGGGGATGAGCTGACCGATGTGGCCCCGAATCTGGAGTGATCTCCGTTATCGCAGTCGCGCCCTCTTTCAGCGCTCGGCGATGGAACAGGAGCTCGACGAGGAGCTGCGCTTCCACCTGGAGCAAGCGGCAGCCCGGTACCAGGCCCAGGGCGTCGCGGCGGTTGAAGCGATGCGTCTCGCGCGGGTCGAGTTTGGCGGGGTGGAGGTGGTGAAAGAGGCCAGTCGGGATGGCCGTGGCCTGGCGCTGCTCGAGCAGGGTGCGCAGGACCTGCGCTATGCAGTACGTGCGCTGCGGCGGAACCCCGGCTTCACCGTCGCCGTGATCCTCACCCTCGGGCCCGGCATCGGGATCAACGCCGCGATGTTCGGCATCGTGGACCGGCTGCTGTTCCGCACCCCGCCCTTCCTGCGCGAACCGGACCAGGTCCACCGGGTGTATCTCCAGTGGATGAATCGGGATGGTCTCCGGACGGAAGAGACCTTCGAATACACCCGCTATCTGGATCTTCGGCGCTGGAGCACAGAGTTCGCGGAGATGGCGGCGTTCAGCGTGCATCCGCTTCCGGTCGGCAGCGGGACGGACGCCCGGGAAATGCCTGTCGCAATAGTCTCCGCGACGATGTTCGGCGTCTTCGATGTCCAGCCGGTGCTCGGCCGCTTCTTCAGTGCGGAGGAGGACACCGTTCCCCTCGGCGCCCTCGTGGCGGTCCTCGGGCACGGCTTCTGGCAGGCGCAGTTCGGCGGCCGGCCGGATGTGCTCGGGCAGTCACTCAAGATCGGAACCGCGAGTTACACGATCATCGGAGTCGCTCCGCGCGGCTTTGAGGGCATTGCGGATGAGGCACCACCCGCCCTGTTCGTCCCCATCACGGCCTATGCCGGGACCTTTCGCGCCGGCCCGAATGTCTCCAACTACTACACTCGCTACAACTGGTCGTGGATGCAGATGCTGGCGCGGCGGAAACCGGGGATCAGCGTCGCGGAGGCCAGCGCCGACCTGAGCCGGGCCTACCGCCAGAGCGACGAGTCCGAGCGCAGCCTGAATGCAGGCGGGACTCCAGCGGAGATCGCGCGCCCGGCGGCAGTCGCCGGCCCGGTGCAGGCCGAACGTGGGCCGCGCCAGGGCACGGTCACCAAGGTGGCGAGCTGGGTAAGCGGCGTCGCGCTGATTGTGCTGCTCATCGCCTGCGCGAATGGGGCCAACCTGATGCTCGCCCGTTCGGTGCGCCGCCGCCGGGAGATCGTGCTCCGGCTGGCGCTCGGCGTGAGTCGCGCCCGCCTCTTCCGCCAGCTCCTGACGGAGTGCCTGCTGGTCGCCGGGTGCGCCGCGATCGTCGGCCTGCTGCTGGCGCACTGGGGCGGCGCCGTGCTGCGAGTGCTCTTCCTGCCGAATGTGCCGGGAACCGCGGCGCTCGCCGATCCGCGCACCATCGCCTTTGCGCTGCTGCTCGCCGCCCTCGCGGGGGGGCTGACCGGACTTGCGCCACTGCTGCAGGCCCGGCACGCCGACTTGGTCGAGTCGCTCAAGTCCGGGACCCGGGACGGCGGGTATCGCCGCTCGCGCGGCCGGACCGCGCTGCTGCTGCTCCAGACCGCGCTCAGCGTTGTATTGCTGGTCGGGGCCGGGCTCTTGGTCCAGAGTCTTGGACATGTGCGTTCGGTGCGCCTGGGATACGACGTGGGCCCGGTGCTCTACATCTACCCCGAACAGCGCGGCAGCCGTTTGACCGATTCGGAGGCCGCGGCGCTGCGTCAGCGTCTGGTCGAGACGGCGCGGGCACTGCCGGGCGTCGAGCGCGCCGCCCTCGGATTGACCGTGCCGTTCTGGGACACATGGACGGAAAACCTCTACGTCAGCGGGATCGACTCGGTGGACCGGCTCGGCAGCTTCACGATCCAGGCTGGGTCGCCCGAATACTTCGCCACGATGGGTACCCGCATCCTGCGCGGCCGCGGCATCAGCGCCGAGGGCCGCCCGGAGGCTCCACTGGTAGTGATGGTGAGCGAGTCGATGGCGGCCGCCCTCTGGCCGGGTCAGGAAGCGCTCGGGCAGTGTCTACGCATTGCCGCCGACACGGCCCCCTGCACGACGGTGGTAGGTATCGCCGAGGATATCAGGCAGAACAGCCTCACCGCCGACCGGGGCCTCAACTACTACATGCCGATCGGACAGTTCCATTCCGAGGCAGCGGCGGTGTTCGTCCGGATACGGGGACGGGTGGAGGAGCAGAAGGAGTTGGTGCGCCGCGCGCTGCAGCCACTCATGCCGGGCGACGGGTACGTCAACGTGACCGCTATGCGTGAAATCGTCGATCCCCGGTTCGCGTCGTGGCAGCTCGGGGCCACGATGTTCCTTGCCTTTGGCGGTCTCGCGCTGGTACTGGCGGCCATCGGGCTCTACGGTGTGATCGCTTATGACGTAGCCCAACGCAATCATGAGCTCGGAGTGCGTATCGCGCTCGGCGCGCGCGCGGGCGACGTCGTCCGTCTCGTGGTGGGTGATGGCATCCGGATCGGGCTGGCGGGGGTGGCGGCGGGTTGCCTGCTCGCGCTCTGGGCGGGACGCTGGATCGCACCGCTGCTCTTTGCCCAATCTCCGCGCGACCCGCTGATCTTCTGCCTCGTGACGGCCGCCTTGCTGATCGTCGCGTGTCTGGCGAGTGGGCTGCCTGCCCTTCGGGCCACGCAGGTGGATCCCAACGTGGCGTTGCGGATGGAATAGGGCCATTGGCCGTTAGCCATTGGCCATCAGCCGTTAGCTGTCAGCTGCCAGTTGCCTCCTGTCATCGCCCCACCGCACGAATAGCGCCCCGGCACTGATCCGTGCACCGCTTTCTGACCGCCGGAACCCGACGTCGGGCCCTGCCATCTGGTGCTCGGCACCTGGCAGTTGCACAATTCGCTGACCAGCCAATCCTCCCGAAGGGTCATCCCATGCAGAGACGCATCCGTGCCGTACTGGTGATCGGCTTTGTGCTTTCCGCTGCGAGCCCACGCGCCCTGATGGCGCAGTTGCCCGCCCCCGACTCGGCTGACGTCAATACGATCGAGGGAATCGTCCGCGCCTGTTACGAAGTCATCAGCGGACCACCGGGCGCGCCGCGTCAGTGGCGACGGGACAGCACGCTCTACATGCCAGCCGCGACCTTTGTCGCGATGGATGTACGGAATGGAAAACCGGTCGCCTCGGTGATGACGCCGGAGGAATTCCGCCAGCGCACCAACGCGTCGTTCGTGAAGAATGGATTTTTCGAGACCGAGATCGGCTCGCGGATCGAACGCTTCGGCAACGTCGCCCAGGTGCGGAGCGCCTATGAGACTCGGCAGGTGTACGGCGGTCCGGTCACGGGCCGGGGCGTCAACTACCTGATGGTCTACTGGGATGGACGGCGCTGGTGGATTGCCGGCGCGGTGTGGGACGATGAGCGACCGGGGACAACGCTGCCTGAGGAATGGGTGGGGCGGTTTGAGCGGGAGGGGTAGGGAGCTACGTTAGCCAGCAGCCATCAGCTCCCTACCGGACCAACAGCGCCGAGAATTGATCGATCGCGCCGGGCCCGTTCCCGCCGAGCTTGAGGCGGATGGTATCGCCGGAGCGGGTGGCGCCGTAGAGGCTGAGCGGCAAACTTGCGGTTGTGGGCGTGAAGCAGAGCGAGTCGGCTGAGACCCGGTAGTTTCCAAGCTCGACGACGGTGTCACTCAGCCCGTTCAACCGGTTCTGAAACCAGAGGCGCGCGTCGTAGTCGCCGTTGTCCAGCCGGAGACTGGCGCCCTGATAGATGCAGCAGCCGAGCGTATCGACGTACGGGACGGACGCGTTGTTGAGCTGACGAAGCTGGTATACGGTGGCGCCAGGGCCCTGATCACCGCAGGCGGCGAGGAGCGCCAGCAGGGCTACGGTGCGGGCTGCTGTTGTGCGGGAAATCGGCATTGCTCGCTTCTGGAAAGTCGGAGGCCATACGGCTTGGATCGGGCTCTGGTGCCGGTTACTACGGATTAACCGACTTTGTCCGAAACACCAGCCGCCGGATCCCACTCGGGACCCGGCGGCTGGTTGCGTGGAGCCCCGGCTGGCTCAGGGCACGGTGAAGGTCTTGGTCAGCTTGCCCGTGGCGCCGCCGTTGTCGGTAACCGTCAGGCTCCAGGTCCGCTTCCCGCCGCTTGGGAACGTCCGGGTGAAGGTCGCGAGCGTTGACAGGGTGGTCCCGGCGGTGTTGGTCCACTTGTAGCCGACGATGCTGCCGTCGGGATCGCTCGAACCGGTGCCGTTGAAGGTGCAGACGTGGGCCGGTGCCGGCTGGCAGCTCACGGTCCACCGTGCCACCGGCGGCTGGTTGACCGGCCCAATGGTGGGAATCACCGACCGTGCGAGCGTGCCCCGGGTCCGGTCGAAGGTGCGGCTCCCGAGTGTGGCTTTCTCGACCAGGAACTCGATGGCGCCCACGCCGCAGGGGCCCTTGTTGCTCCAGGTTACCATGCCGGAAGCGTTCGTCGTGCCGGTGACGGCGCGGCTGGTCCAGTAGTCGTCCATGAAGCGGCCATTGACCTGCGCGTTCGCCAGTGGGGCGCCGGACTCGTCGGTGACGGTGACCGTGGCGGTGGACTGGTTGTACATCGTGCCGCCCTGGAAGCAGGAGCCGGGGTTGGCCGGGTCCTGCACGAACACTGCGCTCAGCGCCGCCGTGGCCACCAGGCAGTTAGCGCCGCAGGCGGTGGCCGGGCTCAGCTTCACCAGCCGCGGGCTCCGTCCGAAATACACCGAGGCCAGGATCTGGCCGCTGGCGTTCATGGGACCGCCACCGCTCACCGACGTGACTCCGTAGGCGGGGGAAATGAGCGGCGGCAGCGTTTGGGCCAGGCCGGAGGGGCCTGCCGCCACGATGGCGGTGCTGGTCACCGTTCCGACGATATCCAGGGCGGAGTTGATGCTGCCGACGCTGCCGCGGGAGAGATTGCCGGTCGGGGAGGTGGACACCATCTGCCAGCTGCCGCCGTTGGGCAGGCGGAAGAGATAGATCAGGGTCTGCCCGCTGGTCGTTGGGAGGAAGCGGGCCTGGTCCCCGTTGTCGTTGATGTCGACACTGTATTTGGAGATGCCGAAGAAGCCCGAGGGCGGTGCCGGGTTGGGCGTCACGCTCGCGGGGTTCCCCAGTCTGTACCACCCGGCGCTGGTCGCGACGGCGCCATTGGGGCTGATGGCCAGCGGGAAGTCGTTGGGAAAGCCCTGCGCGGCGAGGTTCACCATCCCGGTCGCGGCGGACCACATGTAGGGTGCCGCGGCGGTTGGAAAGGCACCGCCGGTCGAGGACCACCCGACGACTCGGCCCTGGTCATCGATGCCCGCGGCATCGGTCACGGACATGCCGGGGAGAGCACCGAGGTCCTGCACCGTGTAGCCCGCGCCGCTCGGCGTCCATACCGCAGCGTGTGTCGTGGTGCCAGGAATCCCTCCGATTCCGGTGATGGCGCCCTGGCTGTTGATCCCGGAGAGATAGATCCCCTGTAAGCCCGGCACGCTGGGCAGCACGATGCGGCTACCTCCTCGCCACACCACCGTCTCCTGCGTCGGCAGGCAGAAGGGACCGCAACCGGGATCGGGATATGAGGTACCGATGACATCGCCACTGCTGTTCATGTCAACACCGCCGGCAGCGGTGGAAACGAAGTCGACGACATACTGGCTGGCAAACGCGGATGCCCTTACCCCAGCCGTGGTATTCGTGGCGGCGGTCGGTTCCGGCTGGTTCTCCCCGCACCCGGCCAGCAACAGGCCGGCGGCGAGTATCGCCGCGAGGTTCGCTCTGTGTGTCACCCGCATGAATGCCTCCCTTTTCAGTTGAGCCTATCGTGTGCCGCACCGTGCCACAAGGTCTGACGGTGCCTGCTCTGGTGTTGCAACTGCTGTCAGCGCGCTCACCACGCGGTCGAAGCCCCGGGGCTCCGGCCGGCTCAGGGCACCGTGAAGGTCTTGGTCAGCTTGCCCGTCGCGCCGCCGTTGTCGGTGACGGTCAGAGTCCAGGTACGCTTGCCGCTGCTCGGAAACGTCCGGGTGAAGGTCGCGAGCGTCGACAGGGTGGTCCCGGCGGTGTTGGTCCACCTGTAGCCGACGATGGTGCCATCGGGATCGCGCGAGCCAGTGCCGTTGAAGGTGCAGACGTAGGCCGGTGCCGGCTGGCAGCTGACCGTCCAGGCCGCGACCGGTGGCATATTGCCGCCGCCGATGGGGACCACGGTCCACATGACGGCATGCACCCCCTGTCCCGGGGGGAAGTACGACTCGCCCACCACCACGCCCTGGTTGTTGATCCCGCGCGCGACCGAGTTGTTCACCGAGGCACCGGGCCAGGGATCGAGCGGGATGTACTGCCCCTGCTTCCACAGCACACCAATCGAACCGCTGGTGCTGCCGACGACGTCGCCGCTGTCGTTGATCTCGCTCACCGTGTTGGCCTGACGGACCGGCAGAGGCAGCGCCTGCACCACGCCGTTCTTCCAGACCACCGGATCGCCGCCATTGCTCTGGCCCGCGACATCGCCCCGAGCGTTGATCGAGCGGCCGACCGACTGCAGGAAGGGGCCCGGAAGGTCGGGGAGCACGGTGAAGACTCCGTTCGCCCACACAAATGCGTATTGGCGCGCGCCCGTGCCACCTGCGGTACCGGTGCCGGTGACCTGGCGGGCGTCGTTGATGTCGTACGCCATCGAGAAGTTGCCGCCGGGGATCACGCCGATATCCTGCAGCCGGAGCCCATTCCGCCAGATGCCGGCATGCTGGTAGAGCGGCGTGGTGCCGCCGCCGGTGCCGCCACCGGCCACCTCACCGAGGGCGTTGATGCCGTTGGCGGCTGCGCCCGAGGCGGCGGTGCCGGGCAGTGGCTGCAGCTTCACTGCGGTGCCCTGGTCCCAGAAGAGTCCATAGGCCGCCTTGCTGTTGACCACCGCGACGCCCACCAGCTCGCCGGCGTTGTTCACAGCTCATACGCGCTCGAGAAGGTGCCGCCTGGCAGCATGCCGAGATCGGTGATCGTGACCTGCCAGTTGCCGACGATGCGGGTGACCGAATTGGCGGTGGAGCTGACCGCGCTCTCGCTGCCTGCCGGCGTGGCGGCGACCGGACCGGTGCCCGCCGGGTCCGCGGCATCGGCGCAGGCACCTAACGCAATGAGACTTGCCGAGCCCAGCGACCCCATGAGTTTCCACAGCATGGTACATCTCCTGTTAGGCTGACCGGCGCGATACTCTTGGTGGGTGCGGAATGCGTCTCGCGCGCGGTCGCCACAATACTGGTCGCCGATCCATGAGCGTTTGATGAACCCACTGTGAGAGCGAAAGGCGCGCTGGTACTCCCTGCGGCATCGCGGCGCGTCAGGCGTAGCGATTCGCTACGATCAGGGATTCAACCGCGACGCTGAGTGCGGGCGCAGGCGGCTCCCTCAGCGTCCCGCGCGGGCGAAATTGCAGGAAGCAGGCCAGGACATCGCAGCGCACGCTACAGAGCGGGAAGGCGGTGCGGAGGAACGCATCGGGTGCAGCGGGATGAATCAGGGCGTCACGCAGCGTGACAGGTCAGGTGAAAGAAATCCCTTCAAGACACCCTGATGTCGAGGCACCGGGATACCCTGCCCGGTGGCCCTCCCGCTCGCCTGCTGGCGCCCGGGAGCGCTGCTTGGGGGCTCTGGGCCGGGCGAGGCTCGCCGGATCCCGTCGCGGCAGGTACATTGGCAGCCGTCAGCCGTCAGCCGTCAGTCGGTAACCGTCAGCCGGTAGCCGTCAGCTGTCAGCCCACCTCCACCGCCCGAACGAAGCGGAGTCTCTCATGTCGATCAGCTTCACCCTCAACGGCAGGTCTCAGACCGTGGATGTGCCGCCGGAGATGCCGCTCCTCTGGGCCATCCGCGACGTCATCGGTCTCACCGGGACCAAGTACGGCTGCGGCATGGCGCAGTGCGGCGCCTGTACCGTGCATCTCGACGGCCAGGCGGTGCGGAGCTGCTCCGTCCCGCTCAGCGCTGCCGCCGGCAAGGCGGTGACGACGATCGAAGGCCTCTCCGCCGACGGCAGTCACCCGCTGCAGAAGGCCTGGGTCGCGGAACAGGTGCCGCAGTGCGGCTACTGCCAGTCGGGCCAGATCATGCAGGCGGCTGCGCTCCTCGCCACGACGCCCCAGCCAACCGACGCCGAGATCGACAGCGCGATGGCGGGCAACATCTGTCGGTGCGGGACCTACAGTCGGATCAGGGCCGCCATTCACCTCGCCGCGAAGGAGGCCTGAGATGACCACCTCATTCTCGCGCCGTGAATTCCTCGGTACCGGCGGGCTTGCGCTGGCGGTCACCGCCCTCCCGCTCCGGCGACTCGCGGCGATACCCGCTGGCGCCAGCGCAGCGCGGGCCCTCGCGCCCAGCGCCTTTGTCGAGATCACCCCCGACGGCGTGGTCTCGGTCTGGGTCACCAAGTCCGACATGGGGCAGGGGGTGCGCACCGCCCTCCCCATGATCCTCGCCGACGAGCTGGAGGCAGACTGGAGCAAGGTGCAGGTCATCCAGGCCGATGCCCACCCGCGCTACGGCGAGATGGGGACCGGCGGGTCGAGCAGCGTGGCCTCGTTGTGGGACCCGCTCCGGCAGGCCGGCGCGCAGGCCCGCGAGATGCTCATCGCCGCCGCTGCGGAGCGGTGGGGTGTGGCGCCATCGGAGTGCCGCGCCCGGAGCAGCGTAGTCGAACATCCATCGACCGGCGGTCGGTTCAGCTACGGCGATCTGGTGAACCGTGCCGCGCTCCTGCCCGTCCCGGAGAATCCAAAGCTCAAGGATCCCTCGGAGTTCCGGCTCATCGGCACCGACCTGCCGGGTGTGGACACGAAGGACAAGGTGACGGGGAAGGCGCAGTATGGCATCGATGTCGTGGTGCCGGGGATGCGGTACGCCGTCATCGCGCGCTGTCCGGTCTTCGGCGGGACGATGCAGGGGCACGACCCGGCGAAGGCGCTGGCAGTCCCGGGCGTTCTTGCCGTCATCGAGGTACCGAGTGGCGCGGCGGTGATCGCGACCGGCACCTGGGCCGCCATGGAGGGCCGCAAGGCGCTCGAGTGCCGCTGGGATGAAGGGCCCGCCGCGCAGCTCGACTCGCACAAGATTTCTCGGCAGCTTCATGGGCGGGCGGCAATGGCCGGTGCCCTGGCGCGGAACGATGGCGACGCGCTCGGCACGATCGCCGCGGCGGCGAAGTCGCTGGAATCAACCTACGAAGCACCACTGCTCGCCCATGCGACGATGGAACCGATGAATTGTGTGGCCGATGTGCGGCCCGACCGCTGCGAAATCTGGGCACCACACCAGGCGCCTGACTGGGCCCGGAACGAGGTGGCCGGCGCGCTCGGCATGACACCGGAGCAGGTGACCGTGCACACGACACTTCTTGGCGGCGGATTCGGCCGGCGCTTCCTCCCCGAAGAACTGATCGAGGCGGCGCAGGTCTCCCGCCTGGCGGGTGTCCCGGTCAAGTTGGTGTTCACCCGCGAAGACGACATGCAGCGCGACTGGTACCGCCCGATGAGCGTGCACCGGATGGCGGGCGGAGTAAATGCCCGGGGCAACGTGACCGGCTGGCTGCACCGCGTGGTCGCCCCTTCGATCAGCAATCAGCGCTGGCCCGGCTCGGTCAAGAACGCGCTGGACCTTGATGCGGTGGATGGGGCGGCGGACCTGCGCTACGACATCCCGAATCTCCGGGTGGAGTACGGGATGGTGACCACGCCGGTGCCGGTGAGCTGGTGGCGCTCGGTCTATGCCTCGCAGACCTGCTTTGCCAACGAGTGCTTCCTCGATGAGCTGGCGGCGGCCGCCGGCCGGGATCCGCTCGCGGTTCGCCAGCAGCTGCTCGCCAAGTCGCCGCGGCACCTTGCGGTCCTGAATCTGGCCGCCGAAAAGGCCGGCTGGGGCACGGTGCCCGCGGGCCGGGCGCAGGGGATTGCGATCCACCACTTCTTCAGCGACGCGATCGTAGCGGAGGTGGCGGAGGTCTCCATCGAGAACGGGAAGGTCCGGGTCCATACGGTGACGTGCGCCGTCGACTGTGGTCTCGCGGTCAACCCGGGAAATGTCCGCTACCAGATCGAGAGTGGCGTTATCTACGGTCTCAGCGCCGCGCTCTATGGCGAGATCACCATCGAGAAGGGGCGGGTCAAACAGAGCAACTTCCACGACTACCCCGTTCTCCGCATGCCGGACGTGCCGGTGGTCGAGGTGCATATCGTGCCGAGCGCCGAGTCGCCCAAGGGCGTCGGTGAACCGGGGCTGCCGCCGATCGCGCCGGCCGTGGCGAATGCCGTTGCGCGGCTCACCGGCACGCGGGTACGGAAGCTGCCGATCGTGGTGTAGGAGAAGGCGGTTGGGCGGTTGGGCGGTTGGGCGATTAGTCGATTAGGCGATTGGGCGAGTCGCGGCCCCATCTCTGATACCTCAGTCGAAGAGTGATTCGAACTTCATGCGACCAACGCTGCTCTTCGCCTCACTCGCGCTCCTGAGCGCTGCCTCACTCATGGCCCAGATCCCGGTCGAGGCGGACCTGGTCCGCGGTGAGCGGCTGTTCGAGAGCCAGTGCTCCCGCTGTCATGGCGTCGGCGGCACGGGAGGCGTTGGCCCCGCGCTGAATCGCCCCGTTCTCCGGCGCGCGCCCACCGACGAGCAACTCGTGCAGGTGATCCTCGCCGGTGTGCCCGGCACCGCGATGGCCGGATTCTGGAATCTCTCGGCGGACGAGGCCCGGCAGGTCGGGGTCTACATCCGCGCACTCGGCCGACGCCCGCCGGAAGCGATCCCCGGCGATCCGTCGCGGGGCCGTGCGCTGTACGACGCGTCCGGCCGCTGCGGCTCCTGTCATATTCTCGACGGCCAGGGCGCCGGCTGGGCGCCTGACCTGAGTGACGTGGGATTGCGGCTGAGTGCCGCACAGCTGCGCCAGTCGCTGGTCGATCCCGGTGCCGCCCAGCCGATCTCCCCGCTTCCGTCGGTGCATGGGCCCTATCCCGCATTTCTGGCGGTCGTCGCCATCACCCGCGCCGGACAGGTCATCCGTGGCACGCGCGTCACGGAAGACGACTTCACCCTCGTGCTTCGGGAGGCTGACGGGCGACTGCGCTCGCTCGACAAGTCGGCGCTCCGCCGGCTGCAGAAGAACCCGGGCCAGAGTCCTATGCCATCCTACGCCTCGACTTTCACCACCAGTGAACTGGACGACGTGATCGCGTATCTCGCCAGCCGTCGGGGGGAACCATGAGGTTGCTTGCACTCGGCAGCATCGCCATCGCACTCGCCACCGGCGGCGCGGGTCCGCTCTCGGGCCAGGTGAGCGATGCGCGGCTCCGCGCCGCGCGCCGGGAGCCGTCGAACTGGCTCACCTATTCCGGCGATTTCGGCGGCCAGCGCTACTCACCGCTGACCCAGATCACGCCGGCCAACGTCGCCACGCTCCGTCCGGACTGGATCTATCAGGCGACGGAACCCGGCATTCTGCAGACCAGCCCCGTCGTGGTGGATGGCGTCATGTATCTGACCGAGTTCCGCGGTCATGTCGTGGCGCTCGATGCGCGCTCCGGCCGGGTGCTCTGGCGCTACCAGCAGCAGCTTCCGGCGCAGCTGCTGACACTTGGCTTCGGACCCACCAATCGGGGCGTCGCGGTGTTTGACTCGACCGTGTACGTCGGCGCGCCCGACGCGCACCTCGTCGCCCTCGACGCGCGTTCCGGCGCACTGCGCTGGCGGGTCGCCGTCGCCGACAACGCACTCGGCTACGCCATGACCGGCGCACCGCTGGCGCTCGGCGACCTCGTAATCGTCGGGGTGAGCGGCGCCGAGGCGGGGATTCGCGGATTTCTCGATGCCTACGATGCGCGGACCGGTGAACGCCGCTGGCGCTTCTACACCATCCCCGGCGCTGGGGAGCCCGGAGTGGAATCGTGGGGCGGCGAGTCGTACAAGACCGGCGGTGGTTCGACCTGGGTCACCGGTAGCTACGATCCAGCGCTCGGCCTCATTTATTGGGGCGTCGGCAATCCCGGCCCGCTGTTGAACGGCGACAACCGTCCGGGCGACAACCTCTACACCTGCTCGCTGGTCGCGCTCGACGTGAAGACCGGGACGCTGCGGTGGCATTTCCAGTTCACTCCGCACGACACGCATGACTGGGACGCCACCGAGATTCCGGTGCTCCTGGATGGGCGCATCGGGGGTCAGTCACGCAAGCTCGTCACGATGGCCAACCGCAACGGCTTCTACTATGTGCTCGACCGGGCGACGGGGGAGTTCCTGTCAGGCACGCCGTACATCGAGCAGGGCTGGGCCACGGGGCTCGACACAGCCGGTCGCCCGATCCTGCGGCCGAACATCGAGCCCACCGAGGCCGGCACCGATCTCACGCCCAACCTGCACGGCGGCACCAACTGGTTCAGTCCCAGCTATAGTCCCCGTGCGGGATTGTTCTTCGTCGCCGCGCGGCAGATGGGCAGTCGCTACTTCAAGTACCCCGTCAGCTTCACGCCGGGCCGCTATTTCCTCGGCGGAGGCGAATCCGAGTTCGGCGGCGACTCGGCCCAGGGCGCGGTCAAGGCCCTCAGCCCGCTCACGGGCGCGGTGCGGTGGAGCTTCCCGCTGCATTCGCCGCCATGGGCGGGGCTGCTCTCCACCGGAGGCGGGCTGGTCTTTGGTGGGACCAACGAGGGGGTGTTCTTTGCCCTGAATGCCGCGACCGGTCGTCCGCTGTGGCACTTCCAGACCGGGGCGCAGGTGAATGCCAACCCGATCGCGTTTGCCATCGACGGCCGGCAGTACGTCGCGATCGCGGCCGGGATGACGCTGCAGGTGTTCGCGCTGGCGGTGCCCTGAGCCCGGGCTCGCACGACCTCGCGGCGCTCCGGCCCGGTCGCGTATTCCACCACCACCACCACCAGTGCCCGGCATCGCGCGCCCGGCCGACAGCCTCCTGCCCGAAGGGGGCCGCCCGGGTCGCAAGCTCGTGTGGTGACTGAATCACGGGGATGGCAGATGACGTTCGATCCGGCCAGAGAGATCCAGGACTTCCTTGCCTTCGGGGAGTTCGGCGATGTGAATCCATCCATCTGCGATTCGTCGACCTTCACCTTTCTGAGCATTGCCAGGATGGAGGAGGTCTTCGAGCACGAGATCGAAGGCTGCTTCCTCTACGCGCGACACTGGAATCCGACCAACAAGTCTCTCGCGGCCGCCCTGGCCCGGATGGAGGCAGGCGAGTCGGCCCAGGTCATGGCCTCGGGAATGGCGGCGATCAGCACCAGTCTGCTGCAGTTGTGTTCCGCCGGTGACGAGATCGTGTCGGGCCGCACGGTGTACGGGGGCACCTATGCGCTGCTGGCCAATCTTCTGCCCCGATTCGGCATCCGGACGACGTTCGTTGATCTCGGCGACCTGCGAGCGGTCCGCGCGGCGGTGACGGAGAAAACGCGCGTCATTTATTGCGAGAGCGTGAGCAATCCGCTGCTCGAGGTGGCGGATATTCCCACGCTGGCCGGCGTGGCGAAGGAGCGCGGGGTGACACTGGTCGTGGATAACACGTTCAGCCCGCTGATCCTCTCCCCGCTCCGGCTCGGGGCGGACGTCGTGGTCCACAGCATGACGAAGTTCATCAATGGCACGAGCGACTGCGTCGCCGGCTGCGTGATCTCGTCGCATGATTTTATTGCCCGCCTCAACCACATCAATAGCGGACCGAGCATGCTGCTGGGTCCCGTGCTCGACAGCCATCGTGCGGCCAGCATCCTCAAGAACCTCCACAGTCTGCACGTGCGGCTGGTCCGGCACAGCATGAATGCGCTCTTCCTCGCGGCACAATGCCACGATGCGGGGCTGACGGTCTACTACCCGGGGCTCGCCCATCACCCACAGCACGAGCTCATGGCACGACTGATGAACCGCGGGTTCGGGTATGGTGGCATCGTGGCCGTGGATGTGGGTGACAAGGCGACAGCGGATCGGCTGATGATGCGAATGCAGGAGGAGCGGGTTGGCTACCTTGCGGTCAGCCTCGGCTACTTCAAGACGCTGTTCAGCGCGCCAGGCCACAGTACGTCGTCGGAGATTCCGGCGGAGGAACGCCAGCGGATGGGAATGGGCGAGGGGCTGATCCGGTTCTCCGTTGGCCTGGACAATGACATGGAGCGTACCTGGGGGACCATCCGTGCCCTGCTGCAGGAGCTTGGGATCTCCGGGCGCGCTTCAGGGCGCCCCGGTCGGCCTGGCACAGGTGGCTACGGAACGGCGTCCGCCTGAGGTTGCGCCGCCGTCCTCTGGCCCGATGCCTGTTACTTTCCCCGCCTCCCTCTCTCTTCCAGGGCGCTCATGCGGATTCTTGTGACCGGCGGTGCGGGCTTCATCGGCACCCATACCACCGTCGAACTGGTGCGCGCCGGCCACGAGGTTGTCGTGGTCGACAACTACAGCAACAGCAAGCCCGAGGCGGTGCGCCGCACCGAAGAACTCGCCGGGAAGTCATTCGCCTTCCATGAAGTGGACCTGCTGGACCGCTCGGCGCTCAATGATGTCTTTGAGCGTCATGCGGTCGATGCGGTCATTCATTTCGCCGCCTTCAAGGCGGTGGGCGAGTCGGTGGCGCTGCCGCTCAAGTACTACAACAACAACATCACCGGCACCCTGAGCCTGTGCGATGTGATGATCGCTCACGGCGTGAAGACGATGGTCTTCAGCTCCTCCGCCACTGTCTATGGTGACCCGGCCACAGTCCCGGTGCGGGAGGACTTCCCCCTTTCCGCCCTGAACCCGTACGGCCAGACGAAGCTGGTGATGGAGCACGTCTTCCGCGATCTCTACCGCGCGGATCCCTCATGGAACATCGCGCTGCTGCGGTACTTCAATCCGGTCGGTGCGCATCCCAGCGGACGCATTGGCGAAGATCCTAACGGCATCCCCAACAATCTCTTTCCATACATCACCCAGGTGGCGGTGGGCAAGCTGCCGGAACTGAAGATCTACGGCGGGGATTACCTGACGCCGGATGGCACCGGCGTGCGGGACTACATCCATGTGGTGGACCTGGCGGTCGGTCATCTGAAGGCATTGGAAAAGCTGGCGGGGAAGACCGGTTGCGTGGCCTACAACCTCGGCACCGGCCGGGGGAACAGCGTGCTCGAGGCGGTGCATGCTTTCGAGCGGGCGAGCGGAAAGAAGATTCCCTATCAGATCGTGGCCCGCCGGCCGGGCGACGCGGCGAGCTGCTACTGCGATCCGTCGAAGGCGCTCAAGGAACTGGGCTGGAAAACCGAGCACGACCTCGATGCGATGTGTGCTGACGCCTGGAAATGGCAGTCGATGAATCCGAACGGATTTCCCGGCTGAGGCCCCGGAGGCCTCCTGCTACCGGTCCCGCGGTCGCGCCAGGAACCGGCGCGGCTGCTCCCGGAACGCCTTCCTCAATGCCGCCCAGAGCCGACGCCGCTCGCGCTGCCCGAGGTCCCGTGCGCGCATGGCAGTCCGAAGCGCCAGCGTAAACGACACGCTGAAGTTGAGCGAGCCGATGATGACGATCCCCAGCGCGCCCCACACGACTGCTTGCCACTGCAGCTGCCCAGCTCCGATGATAAACAGCGACCCTGCGCTCAACGCCAGGCTCGCCGCGTGTAGGGTCACATGCCGCACTTCGAGGGCAACGCCGGCGAACTTGAACAGCACGGGCACGAATCCCAGCAGGAATCCCAGCACCGTATAGCCGGCGATGCCACCGAGGTTCCGCTCGACGAACGCCCCCCACCAGGCGGCGCGTCGTTCGCCCACCGTGCGGCGGAGTCCCGGATGTTCGGCGATAGCCACCGGTAGCCCGCGGTAGGTGCTCCAGTTGGATGCCCACCCTGCCGCAAGGCTCGAAATCCACAGGAAGACGCCGGTCAGGGCCGCGAACGGGATGGTCCAGGACAGGAAGGGGTGCATCCCGTGCAGCGTGTGCTCCGCTGTTTCCGGCCCCAGCGCGGGCCGACCGGTCAGGCCGAACCAGAACGCGACCAGCAGGAGCGTGACGGGGATGGTGGCGAACACATTGCCCAGCGTCGCGATGACTTGTGACCGGGTGATACCGGCGACAAGTTCGACCTGTTCCTCCACATCGCCCTGATGCTCCAAGGCATGCGCCAGCGCGGCGGCCGTCATCGCCGGCTGTTTGGAGGCCAGCGTGAGATGCAGCAGCTGCATCGCGATGAAACTGCCAGTGTAGTTGAAGGTATACGCCAGCCCGGCAAACATCGGCGCGAGCGGCAGCGCACCGATGACATACTTGCCCACCGCGGTGAATGCCGTCAGCACCCCGCCGAGCGCGGCGGAGCGCTCGATCGAGCGCCAGTCGGCGCCGGTGCGGACGACGTAGTGGTCGCCCGACTCCCCAGTGTGCTCCACCACTTTTCGTGCTAGCCGCTTGAGCGCGTTTCGTCCCAGCAAGCGGATGGCGAACTGGTTCGCTCGCCCCCGGATCAGTGCGCCGGCCAGCCGGCGGGCTTCGACGCGACCCGAGGCGACGCCGAGCAGGAGGTCGAGTCGTGCGAGCTGGGCTTCCAGCAGTTCGAAGCGGTAAATCAGGTCGGTGGAGACCCCGTGTACGTCCAGCCGCTCCCGCCCCCGGTCCAGCGCGACATAGACCTCCGCCCGACAGTGCACCCAGTGTTCCCAGTGCGCACTGTCCCGCGGATGCTGGGCGACCAGGGCGACGGTGCCCGCCAGCTGGAAGAAAGGCGAGGAGGATTCCAGCAGCTCGGGCTCGAGATCGAGCATATCGCGCGCGAGGCCGACGGCCGCGGTCCGCAGCGCGAGGAGGGTGGCCGCGTCACGCAGGGCCTTCTCGGGAAGTCCCAGGAGGGAGCGCCACGGGGCGAGGACATCATCCGGCAGCGATTCGACCCAACCCGCCGTGGCCTCGTCCACCGGGAGCCGGGTCAGCAGGATCGAGAGGCCGGTGTCCGATGCACGGCGCGGCACGAGGCGATCCACGACGCGCTCGACAATCTCCTTGACCAGCGTTTGGTGCAGCGGCAACCCCATCTCCGCCAGCAGCTGTACCGCCGAGCCGCTGGTCCAGACGGCGGAGATCTCTTTCTCCAGGTCCACGCGACGGGGATGACTGTCGAGCGTCCGGGCGAGCAGTTGCAGCCGGGCCGTCCGCGCGTCGTCGGTCGTGGCGCCGTCGATCGCGATCCACCTCACCACCGATTCGAGCGTACGCGGACCTGGTGCCGCGAGGAAGGCATCGAGCCGGCGCTGCGCGGCGAGGGAGCGGTCAGGTGTCATGGCTGGTAAGATAGTTGAGAGCCGTCAGCCATCAGCCGTCGGGCCTCAGCCCTCAGCCATCAGCCGTTCGCACACCAGCCTCACTGCGAGAAAGCGGCCGACGCAGCACTCGCTTCAGGCCGGAGGAGGGACCTGACATCGGCCTCCGGACCAAGAGATGCTTTCCGCTGCGCGCTCAGGATGACAGTATGTTCGACCTGCCACCTGCCACCTGCCACCTGCCACCTGCCGCCAACTCCCTACCTTCCCCCCGCCTGCAGGTGCGTCTCCAGGAAGTTCGTCAGCAGTCCGTACAGATGCAGCGTCGTGCCCTCCCCCTCGAAGATGCCGTGGGTTCGATTGGGGTAAGCCATCATCCGGAAGGGCTTGTTAGCAGCGACGAGCGCATTGATCAGCCGTTCCGTTCCCTGGTAGTGCACGTTGTCGTCCCCGGTGCCATGCACCACCAGCAGATTCCCGCGTAGCCCGCCAGCAAAAGTCAGCGGCGAGCTCGCCACATAGTCCGCCTCGTTCTGCTGCGGCAGCCCCATGTAGCGTTCCTGGTAGATCGTGTCGTACAGGTGCACATCGGGGACAGGCGCCACGGACATGCCGGTCTGGTACACTCCGGCCGTACGGAACATCAGGTTCAGTGTCATCGACCCGCCGCCACTCCAGCCCCAGATCCCGAACCGGGTCGAGTCGACCCAGCTCCACCGACCGATGGTGCGTGCGGCACCCGCCTGATCCTCCGTCGCCACCACCCCGATCTTCCGATACACCGACTTGCGCCACGCCCGGCCGCGCAACGTCGGCGTGCCGCGATTGTCGAGCGTGATCACCGCGTAACCCTGCTGGGTCAGCATCAGGTGCCATGGATCGATGGTATACCAGGTGTCCCTGGCGGTCTGCCCGGCCGGCTCGCCATAGACGTAGAACATCACCGGATAGCGCTTCGTCGAATCGAAACCTGCCGGATACATGACGAGCCCATCGAGCGTGATACCGTTACCCGCATCCACCCGCACGAACTTGGCCGGCCCGCGCCGCAGCAACCCGTATCGTCGCTTCAGCTCGGCGTTGTCACCCAGAGTGCGGACCACTTCGTGCGAGGGCAGCCGGATCAGTGCGGTGGTGGGTGGCGTGGTGATACTGGAGAAGGTGTGAATGGCGAACGCACCACCTGGCGCCGCCTGATAGTCGTGGGTCCCCGCCTGATCCATCGGGCTCAGCCGCTCGGCGGGGCCGCCGGTGAGGGGAACGCGAAAGAGATAGCGCTGGGTGGCATTGTCGGGTGATGCACGGAAGTAGAGCGATCCACCCACCGAGTCGATGGCGACCACATCATCGATGTCGTAGGCGCCGGGCGTGAGCAGGCGGACATCCTTGCCATCGCGCGAGACGCTGTAGGCGTGGCGCCAGCCATCCCGTTCGCTGATCCAGAGGAAGCGGCTCCCGTGATCGAACCAGGCCCAGTCACTCACGACATCCACCCAGGCGCTGTCGCGATCGAGCAGGATTGGCGCGACCTGCCCCGTCTTCGCGTCGCCCTGCAACACGGTGAGGGTGTTCTGCAGCCGGTTGAGATGCTGCATCACGATCTGGTCGGAGTTGGCCGCCCATTCCATCCGCGCCAGGTAGATGTTGCGGGGATCGCCCGGCACCTGCATCCAGCGGGTCGATCCCCCGCCAGCGCTCACCACCCCGATGCGGACACTCGAGTTGGTGGTGCCCGCCTTGGGGTATTGCACCGGCTTGGTGAAGGAATAGAGGCTGTCGGTGTTGTTGATCAGCAGGAAATCACGGACACCGGATGCGTCGAGCTGCCAGTAGGCGATCCGCCGTCCATCGGGGCTCCAGCGAAAGCCGTCCCGGTTGTCAAACTCCTCCTCGTACACCCAGTCGAAGGTGCCGTTGATCGTGGTCCGGGACCCGTCACGGGTGAGCGTGGTGATCTTCCCGTCGCTGAGCCGCTCGACATACAGGTTGTTCTCCCGCACGTAGGCGACACGATCGCCCTGGGGCGAGAACTTGGCGAACATCAGCGTCTGCGGCTTGGCCAAGGAGCCGCCGAGTTTGCGGAGCGCACCGCTGCCGAGCTCCAGCGCCCAGTAGTCGCCCCGGGTATTCTGGCGCCACACCCGCGCGGTGTTGGTGAAGATCAGCAGCCGGCGGCCGTCGGTGGAGAAGCGAAAGCCCGAGAGCACGAGCGGTGTCGAATCGCCGGCCGGGGTGAGCTGTTCACTTCGAACCACGACGCTTTTCGATAGCGTCACCGGGTCCACCTGCACCAGGTCGGTTGCCCGCCCCTCGGTTCTCCGCTCGAAGGCGTAGTAGCTCTTCCCGTCCGCTGCCCAGCGGGTGGGTGGAACCCAGGCGGGGCTGAAGTAGTCGGAGGAGAAGACCTGCTCGAGCGTTATGGTCGAGGAGTCAGTGACCTGTGCGGCGAGCGGTGCGCTGAACAGGGCAACAAACAGGGCGCCGATCGGGAGGCTGCGTCGGGACATGGGCATGTGGGAAAGAGGAGGACGGTAAGATAGGTATACCGGCGCGGGCGAATGAAGGCCGCCTGTACGATCGTTCGATGGGCCGAGTTGCAGGGGGGCGATGGGCAGGAATGATCGAGGGACCTCCGAGCCGACTGGCTCGAAGATCCCTCGTGGTCGTCACGGCCTGAGCCGTGGCTCGGCTGCTGTCGCTGCAGCGATCTCAGGACGGGGGCGGAGCTCCGGCTCCGCCCTCAAGCGATCTCTCGCCTAGTACCGGTAGTGATCCGGCTTGTACGGGCCGTCCATCGGCACACCGAGGTAGTCGGCCTGTTCCTGGGTCAGCTTGGTCAGCTTCACGCCGAGTTTGCCGAGGTGCAGGCGGGCCACCTTCTCGTCGAGATGCTTGGGCAGGGTGTACACCTTCTTTTCGTACTTGTTGTTGTTCTTGTGCAGCTCGATCTGCGCCATCACCTGGTTGGTGAACGACGCCGACATCACGAAGCTCGGATGCCCCGTCGCGCAGCCGAGGTTGAGCAGGCGGCCTTCGGCCAGAATCAGGACCGAATGGCCATCGGGGAAGATCCACTCGTCGAACTGCGGCTTGATGTTGTTGCGCACGATACCGGGGAACGTCTTCAGGCCGGCCATGTCGATCTCGTTGTCGAAGTGGCCGATATTCCCGACGATCACCTTGTCCTTCATCTTCGCCATGTGCTGCGCGGTGATGATGTTCGCGTTCCCCGTCGCCGTGATGAAGATGTCGGCGGTGGTGAGCACCTCGTCGAGCGTGGTGACCTGGTAGCCTTCCATCGCCGCCTGCAGCGCGCAGATCGGGTCGATCTCGGTGATGATCACCCGGGCCCCCTGCCCCTTGAGCGCCTGGGCGCAGCCCTTGCCCACGTCGCCGTAGCCGAAGATCACCGCGACCTTGCCGGCGAGCATCACGTCGGAGGCGCGCAGGATGCCGTCGGTCAGCGAGTGACGGCAGCCGTAGAGGTTGTCGAACTTCGACTTGGTCACAGCGTCGTTCACGTTGATCGCGGGGAAGAGCAGCTTCCCGGCCTTCATCATCTCGTACAGCCGGTGCACCCCGGTGGTGGTCTCCTCGGAGACACCGCGGATGTCGGCGGCGACATCAGTGAAGCGCCTCGGATTGCGCTTGAGCTCGGCGTGCAGCAGCGCCAGGATCACGCCGTATTCCTCGCTGTCGCTGACGGGGTTGAATGCCGGTACCTTGCCGGCCAGCTCGAACTCCCGGCCCTTGTGGACCAGCAGCGTCGCGTCGCCGCCGTCATCCAGCAGCAGGTTGGGTCCCTTGCCGTCGGGCCACATCAGCGCCTGATCGGTGCACCACCAGTATTCGTCGAGCGTCTCGCCCTTCCAGGCATAGACCGGCACGCCACGCGGGTTGGCGACGGTGCCCTCGCGCCCCACGGCGACCGCGGCGGCGGCGTGATCCTGAGTCGAGAAGATGTTGCAGGAGACCCAGCGCACATCGGCACCAAGGTCAACCAGCGTCTCGATGAGCACGGCGGTCTGCACCGTCATGTGCAGCGAGCCCATGATGCGGGCGCCGGCCAGCGGGTTCTTGCCGGCGTATTCTTTGCGCAGCGCCATCAGCCCCGGCATCTCGTACTCGGCCAAGCGGATTTCCTGGCGGCCCCAGTCGGCGAGCGACAGGTCCTTCACCTTGAACGGTTCCCGGCCCGCCTCGCGCGTGACGTCGAAGGGGTGGGTCGTCATGACGGCAGTCGTCACAAGTTGCTCCTGATGTTGATGTCCATGCGTCCGGGGATGTGCCCGGCCACGTGATTCCAGTCTCGTGCGATCTGGCGCAGCTCCGCTATGCTCAGCGTGCTTTGTGTCCAACCATGGTGAACAGCATCGGCCCCTTGGCGCCCGGCGCGAGCGGCAACGGCCGATAACGCCCCTCGTCCAGTCCCGCCTCAATAAACCAGTCGCGCAGCTGCGCGGCACCCACACCCTGCCGCTGGTGCCCCATCGTCTGGCGATACTCGGCCCGTTCATGCGGCATCAGGTCGGTGACCAGCAGCCGCCCGCCAGGCTTAAGCGCGCGGCCCGCTTCCGCGATCACCGCCGCTGGCTCCGCGACATAGGGAAGCACCAGCACCAGAAACGCGAGGTCGAGGGTGGCGGGCTCGATCGGCAGCGCCTCGAGATCGCCGCGCCGGACCTCCACATTGTCGAATTCGCCGATCCGGGCCTTGGCCGAGCGCAGCATCGCGGCCGACGCATCCACCGCAATCACCTGGCGGACAAACGGCGCGACCGCCTGCGTCAGATGGCCGGTGCCGCAGCCGAGGTCTGCCGCCACCCACGAAGGGTCGAGCAGGCCGAGCAGCGGCAGCAGTTCGGTGCGGATGCCAAACAGCTCGGCACGCAGGTGATCCCACTGGCCCGCAGTCGAGGCGAAGAAAGCCTCCGATTGAGCCCGGCGCTCGGAGAGCACCCCACGGAGTCTTTCGGCATCCCGGATCGCAGCCGGGGTGGACGACACCTGCTCCCGGACCAGCTGCCACAGCCGCCGGGCCGCCGGGTCGAGCTCAGCGCCGGGCATTCTGTAGTGCCGGCTGGCACCATCTGCCCGCGATACCACCCATCCATCGTCGGCCAGCACCTTCAGGTGCCGGCTGGCGGTGGACTGGGGCAACTGCAGCGCGGCGCAGAGCTCCGAGACGGTCAGCTCCTGCCGCTCAAGCAGCAGGAGAAGCCGGTTGCGGGTCGCATCGGCCAGGGCCTGCAGCCGGGAGACGATGGTAGTGCCCAGAGGAGCTCCGTTGTCAATCCTTACATCCGGATAATAGAATGATACGCGGCCGATGTCAATCCTGCGGGCGGCCGCGCACTTGGGGCGAGGTCAGGCGGGCGGCTTGGGAGGGGAATAGCTGACTCGAATGAAGTCTGCTAAAGTATTACGGCAGAAGTATTTATGTAATTGTTGCCGGTTTCATGCAGGGAGGACGCCGCCCTGCGGAGTGGTGGCGGCGAAGGATGGCCTCCCGCGTCAGAAATCCGTTCTGTCCAACCGTGATCAGCTACCGTGCAAGCACGATTTCACCTGCGGTCCTGGTCGATACCCGTCTCGTCGTCACTGGAACGCTCAATGTCCCCCGGCACCAGCAGGTGCGGGGCTGTAGATGTGATCATCGTGAGCCCCCGACGCGGTGAGGACGCCTGCCGCGCCCTTGGCCACCCGCCACAGGGCATGGTCCACCAGCAGGTAGTTCCCCGGCACGTCGAGCTTGAACTCGAAGGTGCTGGCAGCCCCCGGCGGCACGTACCAGGTCTCCTCGTTCGCCGTGTAGGTCGCCGGTGAGCCGTTGTACACCTTGTCGAAGATCTCGCCGATCATGTGGAAGTTGGATCCGATGTTCGGGCCGCCGACGCCGAAGAACAGTCGCACATGCTCGCCCACCTTGGCCTGCAGCGGGTGGATCTTGGTGAGTGCCGCAGTATTCCCATTGAAAGTGATGTACTCGGGGTGTTCGGCCATGGCCTTGTCCAGACTGAACTCCTGGTGGCCCTTGGCGCCGTTGGCTCCCGCGGTGTACCAGTCGCCCTGGACCACGTAAAACTCGCGGTCCACCGCTGGCAGGCCGCCTCGCGGCTCGACGACGATCACCCCGTACATCCCCTGGGAGATGTGGTAGTAGGGCGGGGAGTAGGCGCAGTGATAGATGTAGGCCCCGGGCTTGAGCGCGGTGAAGCTGAAGGATTTAGTCTCGCCCGGAGAGACATTCGTCACCGGGGCGCCGCCGCCGGGACCGTTGACCGCGTGCAGGTCGATGTTGTGGGGCATCTTGCTGGTCGCCGGGTTGACCAGGGTGAGCTTCACCTGATCACCCTCCATCACCCGGAGCATCGGGCCGGGGACCGTGCCGTCGAAGGTCCAGAAGCCGTAGGTGACCGAGTCGGACAGTTCCGAAACGACCTCCTTGACGGTCAGTGTGATCTCGACGGTCGTGGGCACCGTCCGCCGGATCGGTGCGGGAACGTCGGCGGGGTCACGCGCGACATTCGGAACGTCGAGCGGCTTGGGCGGAGCCTGCGCAGGTTTGGCTGCGGCTGCACCACCGTCGGGCGGCGCCTGGCCGCAGCCCACCACGAGCGAGAGCAGCAGGGCCAGGGCAACTGGCAGGACCGGAGTCGAGCGGCGTGCGAACCGAAAGCCAGTCATGGGACACCGTGTGGTGAGCGGGAGGAGGGCACAGGCTTAATCACACCTCGAGGGGAGAATATGGAGGTGTGCGGGTCGGCGCAAGACCGGGCGTGGTGCGCCCGCGGTTGCCGTGCGAGCCGTCTATTCGCAGCTCAGCCCGCCCGCCCCACCTCGCCAAGAGTGGCCATCGCATCGCTTAGCTGGCGATCGGTGAGATAGGGTGCCGGTCCGAACCGCAGCACGTCACCGCGTGCGTCCACCATGACTCCACGCGCATGAAGCCCGGCGGCGAGACGTCCCGCCTGCGGCGAGCAGAGTGCGAGGAATCCACCGATCTCCGTGAGCGACGTGCGACGGTCCCGGTCAATGATGGCCGGATCCAGGTCGAGCGCGTCGAATCCCCTGGCGAGGACCCCGATCTGGTGCTGACTTACTTCCCGGAGCAACTGAGGAGTCAGCGCCATTCCGTCGAAGAAGTCGAACACTCGCGCCGCGCGGTAGTGACTCGCCGGATCGTAGGTGGCGCCGGCGAACCGGTCACCGCCGGCCCCATAGGCGGTGCGGCCCTCGCGCTCACTCGATGCGAGCGCGGTAAACTCGCTGAACCAGCCGGTGTTGACCGGTCGCAAGGAACAATCGGGGGGAATCCGCATGAAGCAGTTGCCCTCGCCGAGCTGGCAGTACTTGTAGCCCCCGCCCACGACGAAAGCATCCAGCAGGTCCTCCGCCGGCATTGACCAGGGCACCACATTGAGCGCGTGATAGGTATCCACCAGCAGTGCTGCCCCGTGACGCCGGCAACTGGTCGCCACCTGCCCGAGCCCGTGCGCAATCCGTCCTGAGTCGAAGAACACGGCCGACACCAGCACGAGCGCGGTACGATCATCGACCGCCTGTGCGAGCCGGACCGCGACCGTCTCCACCGGCGCCTCCGCGACCCGCACCACCTCGATGCCCTCCTCGGCCAGGCGATCCAGTTGCCGACGGATGGTATGGAACTCGCCATCAGTGGTTACGAGGCGAGGTCGTTTCGCCAGCGGCAGCGCGGAGACGAGGCGGACGACCAGCTCGTGGGTGTTGCCTGCCAGGGCGATTGCCGCATCCGGCTCGCCCAGCAACCGGCCAAAGCCCTTCCGGACCCGCTCGGCCCGCCCGAACGCGTGCTCCCACTTGTCGTCGACATGCTCTGCCGCATCCCGCCAGGCCTCGGCCTGGGCCTCGAACGCGACATCGGGCCAGGCCTGGTGCGAATGGCCGGTGAGCAGCAGCCGTTCCGCGACGTTGAAGCGAGAATAGTCGCGAGCCAGTGCATTGGGTGCGCTGTAGAGCGTGATGGGGTCCATCGCAACTCCTCTACTCATGATCCAGCGGCGCCTCACGGGCGGGGATCCACGCCTCTACCCGCTACGAACTCACCCTGTGATTCAGGCGGGGCTCGTTCGCGGGGTCCCTCCGGGCGCTCGGCTTGTCCTCTCGGTGAGCTGCGGTGATCCGGAAAGTACGCACGGGCCCTCCGGGATCCCCGCAACCTCGCCCGCCGTCGAGTTCCGGACTACAGCTCCGAACGAATCGCCCACAGGTCGGGGAAGAGCGGCTGATTGAGCGTGGTCACCAGGTACTCGGCGCCGGCGCTGCCGCCGGTGCCGGCCCGGGTGCCGATGGTGCGTTGCACCATCTTCACGTGGCGGTAGCGCCATTCCATCAGCCCTTCGTCGAGGTCCACCAGGCGTTCACACAGTCCCGCCAGCCCCGACCGGTTGCGATAGACATCAACCAGCGCCCGGCGCACCTCCGGCGTGGACTCGATCGGCAGGGTCACGTCCCGATCCAGCTGCGCCCTGGGGATCGGCACCCCGCAGGAGGCGAGGTAGTGGAGCACGCTGTCCCACAGGGTGGGTGCCGCGAGTCGGTGCTCCAGCCGCCGCCGGGCATCAGTCCCTGGCTCGCACCGGTCCAGCGCCTTGGGGTTCTTCCGTCCGAGCCGGAACTCCAGCTCGCGAAACTGGGCCGACTGAAAGCCACTGGCGGAGGCGAGCCGGTCGCGGAAGGAGAGGAACTCAAGCGGTGTCATCGTCTCCAGAATGTCGATCTGTCCCACCATGACCTTGAGGATGGTGAGCACCCGTTTCATGGTGTGCTGGGCCCGGGCCTCGTCCTTCCGCGCCAGCAGCTGCTCCAGGTAATCCAGTTCGTGGAGCACCTGTTTGAACCACAGTTCGTAGACTTGATGGATCACGATGAACAGCATCTCATCGTGTTCCGGTCCATCGGAGAGCGGTTGCTGCAGGGTGAGCAGCTCGTCGACTTTGAGGTACTGGGTGTAGGACGTCATGCTTCCTCTCATCGTTGTCCTGCGCCGCTCCTCGCCGATCAGTGCACGAGGGCTCGTCCGCGGGGTCCCTCCGGGCGTTCGGTTCGGGCGGGCGGGAGCGCCCGTTCTGCATCACATACCTGCCTAACGCATCCGCGGGGTGTATCGGTCCAGCGTCGCGTAGGGCGGCGGCCAGGGAAGCGCGTGGCCCAGGTCGGCGGCGGCGTGCCGAGTCCAGTATGGGTCCCACAGGTGGGCCCGCGCGAGCACGACCAGATCGGCGCGGCCGGCCGCAAGGATCGTGTTCACATCGGCGGCCGACGAGATGTTCCCGACCGTCATGGTCGGCACCCGTGCCTCGTGGCGGATCCGGTCGCTGAACGGCGTCTGGAACTGCCGGCCATAGACCGGGCGTGCCTCGGGCACTGTCTGACCGGCCGAGACATCCACGATGTCCGCGCCGGCGGCGACCGCCAGTCGGGACACCTCCACCGCGTCGGACGGCTCCATCCCGCCCGGCGCCCAGTCCACGGCGGAGATCCTGACCGAGAGCGGCTTGGCCTGGGGCCACGCGGCGCGCACCGCGGTGACGATCTCGAGTGGGTAGCGCATCCGGTTGACGAGTGATCCGCCATATGCGTCGATCCGCCGATTGGTGAGCGGCGAAATGAATGAGGCCAGCAGGTAGCCATGCGCCAGGTGCAGTTCGAGGAGGTCGAACCCGGCGGCGTCGGACATGGTGGTGCCGCGGACAAAGTCGGCGCACACCTGATCCATGTCGGCGCGGGTCATCTCCCGCGGCGTCTGGCTGTGGGGCAGGTAAGGGATCGGCGAAGCGGCGATCAGCGGCCAGTTGCCGGAGGCCAGCGGCTCATCGCTGCCTTCCCAGGGTACCCGGGTCGACCCCTTCCGGCCAGCGTGTGCCAGCTGAATACCGATTCTGGCTTCGCTCTCCCGATGCACAAACTCCACGATCCGCCGCCACGCGACGACGTGCGCGTCGAGATACATCCCGGTACAGGCGGGAGTGATCCGGCCCTCACGGCTCACGTCGGTCATCTCGGTCATCACCAGCCCGGCGCCGCCGATGGCTCGGCTCCCGAGGTGCACCAGATGCCAATCGTTTGGAAGCCCGTCGTCCGCCTTGTACTGGCACATCGAGGAGACCACGATTCGGTTGGGCAACACCAGTTCGCGCAGCCGATAGGGGGTGAGGAGTGGCGGCGGGCAGGGGCCGAGTGACACCGGGCGGCCGCTCTGCTTCGCGGCCGCGTCGGCGAACCAGCGGTCAAGTTGATGCACCAGCAGCGGATCGCGGAGCCGGAGGCTCTCATGGGTGATACGCAGGCTGCGGGTAAGCAGGCTGAAGGCGAACTGCAGCGGCTCCAGCTCCTGGTAGCGTTCGGCCGACTCAAACCACTCGAGGCTGGCCTGCGCCGCCCGCTGCAAGCTTTCCACCGCCGGCCGCCGGGTTGCCTCGTAACTGGCGAGTGCCTCGGGAATCCGGGTGCGCGCCTTGAGTGCGTCCGCCAGCGCGATGGCGTCTTCCATCGCCAGCTTGGTCCCCGAGCCAACTGAGAAATGCGCTGTGTGGGCCGCATCGCCCAGCAGCACCATGTTGCCGGAGTGCCAGCGGGCGTTCCTGACGGTGGGGAACCGGCGCCAGATCGAGCGGTTGGCCACCAGCGGGTGCCCCTGCAACTCCTCCTTGAAGAGTTGCTCCAGGTAGGCGACCGTCGCCGGCTCGTCATTCTCGCCGAGGCCGCTCGCGGCCCACGTCGCTTCCGGTGCCTCCACGATGAACGTCGAACGACCCGGGGCGTATTGATAGGCGTGCACCCGCCACAGCCCTGCCGGCGACGGCTTGAAATAGAAGGTGAAGGCGGGGAAGGGGCGGGTCGTGCCCAGCCAGACGAAGCGATTGTGGCGCCAGTCGAGGTGGGGCTGGAACTCTTTGGCCAGCCGGTCGCGCAGCGGGCTGGCGACGCCGTCCGCTGCGACGATCAGGTCGACGGGTCCGCAATCGGCCGGGTCCAGGATCTCCCGCTGCCATTGGATCTCCACGCCGAGAGATTCCGCCCGCTTTCCCAGCAGCTCCAGCAGCGTCTTCCGCTCCACTCCGGAAAAGCGATGCCCGGTTGTTCGAGTGACGGTGCCGCGAAAGTGGATCTCGATATCGTCCCAGTGGGCCGCTTCGGCGGCCATTGCCTGATTGGTCTCCGGATCGGCTACGCCCACGTTCTCCATGGTCTCGTCGGAGAACACCACGCCGAAGCCGAAGGTGTCCTGCAGCCGATTGCGTTCGTAGACCGTCACCTGATGGCTGGGGTCTTCCCGCTTGAGCAGGATGGCGAGATAGAGTCCGGCCGGCCCGGCACCGACGATGGCGACCTTCACCTGGCGTCCGGCTCCCAGGCCGGTGCCACCAGTCGCCGGCGGCCGTCAGGCGTGCGCGACGTGCCAGGGCGGTCCAGGTCGGCGTGGTCCCACAGCTTGCAGGTTACCGGTTTGTGCACCTGATCGAGCCCCTCGCAGTAGTTGGTGAAGACGCAGCGGCGCACTTCGGCGCCCCGGCCCAGTCTGAGCTTCCGGAACCAGTCGGGATCCGCCAGGCTCTGCCGGGCGGAGGCGACGATGTCCGCTGCCCCATTCCGGAGCAGCTCTTCCGCCTGCTGGAAGGTGGAGATGCCGCCTGACAACACGACCGGCGTCTGGAATCCGGCGTCGCGCACCGCCTGCCGGACGGCCCGGGTCGGCCCCTCGTTCCGCCCGAACGGCCCGCGTTCATCCGAGCGCACCGTCGGCATGCATTCGTAGCCGCTCGGACCGGTGTAGGGATAGCGGGCCCACCCCACCCGCGGCTGTGCGGCGTCCTCGAACTTGCCGCCGCGGGAGAGCGAGAGATAGTCCACTCCCGCCCGGGCCAACTCGGTCCCGAACCAGACGGCCTCCTCGACGCTGCTCCCTCCCGGGATGCATTCGTCGGCCAGGTACCGGCAGCCCACCACGAAGCGCCCGCTCACCGCCCCGCGCACCGCCTGGTACACCTCGAGTGGCAGCCGCAGCCGATGCTCCTTCACACCGCCGTAGCCGTCCTGCCGATCGTTTAGCCGCGAGAGAAACGACGCCATCGTGTAGGCGTGCGCGAAGTGCAGCTCCACGCCGTCGAACCCCGCCAGATCTGCCCGTCTCGCCGCCTGGGCAAACAGCTCAGGCAGCACCCGCGGCAGTTCCCGGATGTGCGGCAGGTGAGTATCGGTGACGCGTTCCCGCTCGCCGTACTCGAGGCTTTCCAGCTCCCGCGCATTCAAGACGCCCGGCCACTCCGCTTTCGGCAATCCGGCCAGCGTCTGGCGGATGACGTCGTCGCTGCCCGGCAGCAGCGCGCGGTGCCGGTCGGTGAGCACCAGGTATTCCCGGAAGTATCGCTCCGGATCAGGCCGCCGGCGGATCCGGAGAAAGTCGATGAGCTGGATGAACACCCGTGTACGCCAGTGGCTCGCCTCGCGCACGGTGCGCACCAGTTCGGTGAGCCCGGGAATAAATCGGTCGTGGCCGATGCGCAGCAGTGGTCCGCTGGGGATGTCGCGGATCCCGGTCGCCTCGACGACGATCGCCCCGGGCTGTCCGCGCGCAAACCGTTCGTACCACGCCAGCACCTCGGGCGTGACCAGTCCGTCATCGGTCGCCCGCCAGGGCACCATCGCCGGCACCCAGGTGCGCTCCGTCAGCTCCACCTGCCCGACCCGGATTGGGCTCAGCCAGCGCGACCGCGCCGCCGCCTCCGCCGTCGGCCAGTGGGCCACAGGGATCGGGTGCTTGATGAAGGGTTCGGGATGCCACATGCGGGGAAACCTAGCGAACCGCGAACGAAGTTGATGGGACGACCGGTGGCGCCTAAGCCGCATTGTCGCGTCGGATAGCGGGCCGCAGAGGATCGGCATGCCCGCTTCGCGGCGCCGCTATCTGCCGCTCCCCTGCGGCTCCGGCGCACCGGCCGCTCGCTCAATCGCCCAATCGCCCAACCGCCCAACCGCCTACTTCAACAACTCCCCCGCGATGATCAGCTGCTGGATCTCTGTCGTGCCCTCGTAGATCCGGAGTGCCCGCACCGCACGGTAGAGCCGATCCACCGGATGGTTCATGAGCACACCACGCCCGCCGATCAGCTGCACCGCGTCGTCGACCGCACGCTGAGCCATCTCGGTGGCGAAGGACTTGGCCATCGCCGCCTCCATGGTGATCCGCTCCTGGCCCTGGTCCTTCTCGTACGCGGCGCGATAGACCAGCAGTCGTGCGGCGGCGAGATCGGTCGCCATGCGGGCGAGTTTCTGCTGCACCAGCTGGAACTCCGCCAGTGGCTTGCCGAACTGCTTCCGGGACGTCACATGCGCCAGCGATTCCGTCAGTGCCCGGGCAGCCATGCCGCAGGCCGCCGCCGCCACCGTCGGCCGGAGCCGGTCCAGCGCCGCCAGACCGAGCCCGAACCCGCGGCCCTCCTCTCCCACCAGCGCCTCGGCCGGGACTCGGCAATTCTCGAAGGCGAGTTCTCCCAGCGGATGCGGCGCGCTGAGCACCTGCGGACCCATGAACCGGAGCCCTGGTGCGTCCGCCGGAACCAGGAAGCAGCTGATGCCCTTGTGACCCCGTGTGCGATCAGTGGAAGCGAAGACGGTGTACAGATCGGCGATGCCGGCATTGGAGATCAGGGTCTTGGCACCATTGAGTACGTAGCCGGATCCATCGCGCTGCGCCGTGGTGGAGATGCTCGCCACATCCGAGCCCGCCTCCGGTTCGGTCATCGCGAAGGCGGTCATCACCGTGCCATCGGCGATGGCCCCGAGCCAGCGCTCCTGCTGCGCCGCCGAGCCGCCTAACAGGATCGGCGTGGTGCCCAGCCCCTGTAGCGCAAAGACCGCATCGGCCAGCGGGGAGGCCTCGGCAAGTGCCTCACGCATCAGGCAGCAGCCGCGCAGGTCGAGGTCGAAGATCGGCTTGAGCCAGCCGCCGCCACCGAGCAGCTGGACCAGCGCACGCGCCTCCACCCGGGCCGCCGCATCATCCGCCGGATCGGGGCGCCGGGCGATCTCTCCCAATGCGAAGCTGCCCGCCCGCTCGGCGAGCGAGGCATGGTGCGGCTCGAGGAAGGTGCGGATCAGGCGAGTGTCTGGCATGGGCTACTCGAACCGGGTCTCGCGCTTGGCGCGGAAGGCCTCGTAAGCTTCGCGGAAGTTCGGGTTCTGCATGCAGTCGGCCTGAGCCCGAGCCTCCGCCTCCATGGCGGCCACGAGATCCATCGAAGCCTCCTGGTTGAGCGACTCCTTGGTGACGCCCAGCGCCAGCGATGGTCCCCGCGCCAGCCGGACAGCGAATTCCGTCGCTTCCTGCATCAGCTGCTCTCCCGGTACCACCCGGTGGTAGAGCCCGATCTCCGCCGCACGCTGGGCGGTAATGAACTCGCCCAGCATGAGCAGCTCGGTGGCGTGACCGAGGCCCACGATCCGGGGTAGTAACCACGCGGCACCCATGTCCGCGCCGGCCAATCCGACCTTCGTGAAGAGAAAGGCGATCTTGGCGTTCTCCGCCGCGATACGGATATCGCTGGCGGCCGCGATCACCGCCCCCGCTCCCGCCACCGTGCCGTTGAGCGCGGCCACCACCGGACGGCGGCACTGCCGGATCGAGAGAATGAGGTCGCAGGTGAGGCGGGTGAACTCGAGCAGCCCGTTGTAGTCGTTGGAGAACAGCGCGCCGATGATATCCTGGACATCTCCGCCGGTGCAGAAGGCCCGGCCACTGCCTGTAATGACGATGGCGCGGACTCCGGGCTCGGTGTCGAGGGCGCGAAAAGTATCGCGCAGCTCGGTGTACACCTCGAAGGTGAGCGCGTTGAGCCGCTCGGGCCGGTTGAGCGTGATCGTCGCGACGGCCGTGGCGGCGTCATGGCGGTAGAGAAACGACTTGGGATTCAGGGCCATCAGTGCGCTCCGTTGTCGTGAGGGCGGTTGGGGAGTCAGGCGGTTAGACGGTTGGGCGGGTGGTAGGTAGAATACGAGGACGGCAGCACCTAACCGCCTGCCCGCCCAACCGCCCGCCCGCCTTGCATCCTACCCCACCACCGCCGTCGTTTCGATCTCGACCAGCGCGCGCTGGTCCACCAGCGCCCGTACCTCGACCAGCGCCATGGCGGGGTAGTGGGTGCCCATGCGCTTGCGGTAGACCGCGCCGAGCGGCTTGAGGCTGTCGCGATACTGGGTGACATCGGTGACGTAGATCGTCAACCGGCCGATATCCGCCGGCACTCCGCCCGCTTCCCTGAGCACCGTCAGCGCATTACCGAGCGCCCGGTCAAACTGGTCCACGAAAGTGCGGGCCAGCGCCGAGTTCTCGGCGGCAACTGTCAAACCGTCTAACCGCCCAACCGCCTTTACCCCCGTTTGTCCCGCGATGAACAGCACTCGTCCGCCGGCCCGCGCCAGCATTCCGTTGCTCCAGCCGCGGGGCGCACCGAGTTCTTCGGGATTGATGATTGTATAGCGGCCCGCCATCGGTTCCCGCCCGTCGAGCACCACCGCCTCTCCGTTAGGCGAATCGGCACGGTCAGCGCAGAGCGCCGCCACCGCCAGCGCCACCTCGTCCGCCGTGATCAGCCGGCTCTGGCCGGCCGAAGCGAGTGCCGCGGCGAGTGCCTCTTCCCGGCCGCGGCCGGTCTTGGCGATGATGCGGTCCAGCGACTCGGTGGTCATTTCAGTGTCGACGAAGCCGGGACAGACGGCGTTCACCGTGACGCCGGTGCTCGCCACTTCCGCCGCTGTCGACCGGGTCAATCCCATCAGCGCGTGCTTGGCCGCGGAGTAGGCGGCGATGTACTTGGCGCCCTGCAGCCCGGCGGTGGAGGCCACGTTCACCACCCGGCCCCACTTCCGTTCGATCATGCCGGGTAGCACTGCCCTGGTGCAGAGGAACGCGCCGGTGGCGTTGACGGCCATGAGGCGGTTCCACTCATCCAGCGAGGTCTTGATGACAGACATCGAGGCGGCGGCACCGGCATTGTTGACCAGCACCGCCACCGGCCCGAACTCGCCCGCTTCGCGGAAGAGTGTCTGGACGCTCTCCTCGCTGGTCACATCGCACACGACCGGCCTGGCCCGTTTGCCCATCCCGATCAGCTCGGCCGCAACCGCCTCGATCCGGTCGCGGCTCCGGGCCGAGACCACGACCGAGAATCCTGCCGCCGCGAGCGCCCGCGCGGACGCCGCCCCGATGCCACGCCCGGCGCCCGTCACCACCGCGACCCGGCCCGCAGGGCCGTTCACCGGGTACCTCCGGTCCTGCTGCCGAGTTCGGCCTGGACCGCTTCTTCGAGGATCATTCCCAGAACCTGGATGGTAGACCGGCCTTCTTCGGCGGTGGCCTCGGCGGGAAAACCGAAATAGGCGCGCGCACCGCCCGCCTCCTCGAAACTCCGCTTGCCGTCTCTAATGGCGCGTGAGAGTGATGCCGGATTCGGTGACAGCGCCGCCCGGATGGTCTCACGCACCAGTTCGGGGCGGGTGGCGAGGAGCACTGACGTCTCGAACTGGCCCGCGTGGCAGGCGCCGCTCCTGAATTCCTCGGTGAGCCGGAGCGCCCATGGCTTCGTGGCAAGATTGGGAAAGGCGACCGCCAACCTGGTGTCGCGGCGGATTTCGCCGACGGCGACGTCCAGTGAGGTGAGATGCCCCGGATCGAGATGCGCATTGGCGACGGCCAGGACGCCGAATCCCTGGTGGGCCAGGCTCTGGCCAAGATCCACGATCATCGCTGTCACCGTCTCCGGCCGGAGCGAGATCGTCCCGGCGAAGCCCCGGGCAAAGGCCGCGGAGGTGTACGCCAGCGACGGAAGCATCACGGCAGCCATGCCTCGCGCGGTGAGCCGCGCGGCGCAGGCGCGCGCCATCGCTTCGGCGATGATCACGTCGGTCTCGAGGGGCAGATGCGGCCCGTGGGCCTCGATAGCGCCCACCGGCAGGATGGCGACTGCTCCCGGCCCCGCGGCGTCCCGCGCCTCTTCCCAGGTCATTGCGGCGAACGTATGCACGGTTATTGTGTCCTCACCGCTCTTCTCCTTCTGGGATGTCGGCCATGACCTCCGAACCACCGGCGCAGCTGAATATCGCCGACTTCTTTCTCGATGCTCGGGTGCGTGAGGGCCGGGGCGACCGGACCGCGCTGATCACCGATGCCGGACGGTGGAGTTACCGGGAGGTACAAGCGCTGGCCAATCGGTATGCCAACCTGCTGAGGTCGGCGGGGGTGGCTCCCGAACAGCGGGTGATCATCGCCCTGCCGGATGGCCCGGACTATGTCGCGGCCCTGTTCGGTACCCTGAAGATCGGGGCCGTCGTGGTCATGGTCAACCCGGAACTCAAACCCGAGACCATCGAGTATTTCTTCGGCTACAGCCGCGCCAGCGTGGCGCTGGTGGCGGCGGAGGCCGCCGACGCCTTCCGCGCGGCCGCCAGCCGGTCGGCGCACCCGCCGACCTTACTGATCGTTGGCGGCAGCGAATGGGAGGCGCGCGTCGCGGCAGCACCCGACAGCTGGCGGAATTTCCCCACGCATCCCGACGACGCCGCCATCTGGCTGTTCTCCGGCGGCACCACCGGCCGGCCCAAGGCGGCGGTGCAGCCGCATCGATCGTTCGTGAACACCGCCCAGTGCTATGCTCATCACGTACTCAGCTACACCGAGGACGATATCACCATCTCGGTGCCCAAGCTGTACTTTGGTTACGCCACCGGCTCCAATCTGCTGTTCCCTTTTGCCGCCGGCGCCGCGGCGGTGCTCTTTGGCGAGCGCTGCACTGCCGAGGTGCTCTTTGCCCAGATCAGGACACACCGACCCACCGTTCTGGTCACCGTCCCCACCATGATCAATCAGATGGTGAGTCATCCGGCGGCGGGCGGGCAGGACTTCTCCTCGCTCCGCCTGGCCACGTCGGCGGGGGAGGGGCTGCCGGAAGAGCTGCACGTCCGCTGGGACGAGGGCTTCGGTGTTCCGCTGCTCGACGGACTCGGCACCGCCGAGATGTGGCACATCTTCATATCCAACCGGGCGGGCCGGATTCGCCGGGGGACGCTGGGAGAGGTCGTCCCGGGCTTCGAGGTGAAGGTGGCGGATGATGAGGGACGCGCACTGGCTGACGGTGAAACCGGTCAGCTCTGGGTGCGGGGCGGGTCGCGGGCGCTCGGCTACTGGCAGCAGCTGGAGAAGAGCCAGACTGCATTCCGGGGCGAGTGGGTGGTGTCGGGTGACCTGATCCGGCGTGATGCCGACGGTTACTACACCTACGGCGGCCGGGCCGACGAACTGCTCAAGGTCGGTGGCAAGTGGCTCTCGGCCACCGAAGTGGAGGGCTGCCTGTTGCTGCATCCGGCGGTCTCGGAAGTGGCGGTGGTCGGCGTGGCGGACGCGAACGGACTGGTCAAGCCGCACGCCTATGTGATTGCACGGGAGCGGCGCGACGATCTGGCCGAAGAGCTCAAGGCCTTCGTGCGGGAGCGGCTGGAGCCGTACAAGCACCCGCGGGAGGTGATCTTCGTGGATGCGCTCCCGACGACGCATCTGGGGAAAGTGGATCGGGGCAAGTTGCGGGCGGAGCGGCGATCTGGCGATTAGGCGGTAGCGACAGTACCGCTGCCTGGCCCTACCTTTCCAATCGCCCAATCCGCCAATCGCTCAATCGCCCAATCGCCTACCCTCCCATGCCCCACGTCGACTACCGCGCTGATCACGCCGTCGCGGTCCTCTCGTTCAGTAATGCACCGGTCAACGGCCTGTCTCACGCCGTGCGCTCGGAGTTGGCGGCGGCGCTCGCACGCGCGACCGCTGACGGTGCCGTGCGGACGATTGTGCTCACCGGCAGCAACGGGCTCTTCTCCGGCGGCGCTGACATCCGCGAATTCGGCACGCCGGCGATGGTGCGGGAGCCGCACCTGCGCCAGCTCATCGAGATGGTCGAGACGAGCGACAAGCCGGTCATTGCGGCGATCGCCGGGCTCTGCCTCGGTGGTGGTCTCGAGCTGGCACTCGCGGCACACTACCGGGTGGCGAGCACCGGCGCCCGGCTCGGGCTTCCCGAAGTGAAGCTCGGCCTGCTGCCAGGCGCGGGCGGCACCCAGCGGCTGCCGCGACTCGTGGGTGTCGACCTGGCGATCAGCATGATCACGAGTGGCGAACCGGTGCTGGCGCCACTGCTCGCGACGACTGCGCTGCTCGACCGCGTGGTCGACGGCGACCCGGTGGCCGCGGCGCTGGAGCTGGCGACAACTGCGGAGTTTGGAACGAGACCGCCCCGGCGCACGCGCGACATTGCACTAACCGACCCGGACCTCGTGGCGCGGTGCGCCGCAGCCCGCAGCCGGTTCGAAGCTCGTCGGCCACGTCTGCCGGCGCCGTTGCGCTGCATCGACGCGATCGAGGCCGCGGCCCGGCCCTTCGAGGACGGACTCGCGGTCGAGCGGCAGGCATTTCTCGAGCTCATGCAGTCACCCGAGTCGAACGCGCTGAGGCACGCCTTCTTTGCCGAACGCGCCGCCGGCAAGGTCGACGACGTCGCCGCACCAACCGCGGCCCGCCCACTCGACACCGCCGCCGTCATCGGCGCCGGCACCATGGGCGCCGGTATCGCGGTCTGCCTCCTCGATGCGGGAATCCCGGTCTGGCTGCTCGAGACCGATCAGGCGGCGCTCGACGGCGGGATGGCGCGCATCGGTGGCATCTACGACGGACAGGTCAGGAAGGGCAAGCTCTCCGAGAGCGAACGGAATCGGCGGATGGCACTCATCACGCCGACGCTGTCATATGAGGCCATCAGTCAGGCGGACATCGTGATCGAAGCGGTGTTCGAGTCGATGGAGGTCAAGCGACAGGTGTTTACCACGCTTGATCGGGTCATGAAGCCGGGCGCCATCCTCGCGAGCAACACCTCGACACTCGACGTCAACCGGATCGCCGGATTCACTCGTCGCCCGCAGGATGTGGTCGGCGCCCACTTCTTCAGCCCGGCCAATGTGATGCGGCTGCTGGAAGTTGTGCGCGGCACCGCCACCAGTCCCGACGTACTGGTGACGGCGATGCAGCTGGGCAAACGGCTGAGGAAGGTGGCGGTGGTCTCCGGCGTCTGCGACGGCTTCATCGGCAATCGGATGCTCGAGCCCTACCTGAAGCAGGCGTTCTACCTGGTCGAGGAGGGTGCGCTGCCCGAGCAGGTGGACGCGGCCATCGAGGCGTTTGGCGTCGCGATGGGTCCGTTCCTCGTCGGCGATCTCGTCGGCAATGATGTCAGCTGGGCAATCCGGCAACGACGTCGCGCCGAGCGCCTAGGCTACATCTTTTCGACCCTGCCGGACCGGCTCTGCGCGTTGGGCCGCTTCGGGCAGAAGACCGGCGGCGGCTGGTACGATTATCCCGATGGCCCGCGCAGTCCGGTACCCTCGAAGGTCGTCGAGGAGCTCATTGTGTGGCACCGGGCAGAGAGCGGCATCACGCCGCGCGAGATCAGCGCCGGCGAAATCGTCGATCGCCTGGTCTATGCGCTGGTGAATGAAGGGGCGCGGATTCTGGCGGAAGGGATTGCGGCGCGCGCCTCCGATATCGATGTCGTGTATCTCACCGGCTACGGCTTTCCCGCCTCCCGCGGCGGACCGATGTTTCATGCCGATCTCATCGGTCTGGAGAACGTGCACCGCCGGATAGCTGAGTTTGCCGGCAATCCGCACGGCGACCCCGCCTGCTGGACGCCGGCCCCACTGCTCGCCAGCCTCGCGGATTCGGGGGGCAGCTTTACTGACCAGGGATGACCGACGGACACGACGGAGGGATGCATGAGAAAGCCCCCGATCTCCGCACACGGGAGATCGGGGGCTCTACCTCATGGTGCCATGCGACCACGGCTACATGGTGGCGAGCTTGCCGACAGCGGAGGCCAGCATGTGGGCCTTGGCTTCATCGGCCGCGCCGACGGCATCGGCGTGCAGCTGGGTGGTCAACTTGGTGAGCGCGTCCTTGCGCGCCTGACCGGAGAGCTTTTCCGCGCTGGCGAGAGCTGCCCGAGTTGCGGCGATCCTGCCAGCGGCCAGCCCCTTCGAGCGTTCGAGCTGGTCCAGGTAGGCGCGCGGTACGGCAAAGCTCGCCGGCCAGACGAACTTCGGCTGGCCCTGGGTGTTGAAGTAGTCGAACTTCACCAGCTTGGCGGCGTCGATCTCGTTCTGCGAGACGTAGGCGCTCGGCGTCAGCTCGAAGATGTCCAGACCACGGCCGATTTCGGAGCTGACCATCACGCCGTTGTACCAGTACACCGACCACGTCCCGGCGTTGCCCATTTCGGTCGAGTCCGCCGGCCCGCGGTCGTGGAAGGCGATCTCCTTCGGGTGGCTGGCGTCGGTCCAGTCGAAGATCGAAATGCCGCCCTGGTACCACGACTGCACCATGACGTCCCGCCCGGGAATCGGGATGAGCGAGCCGTTGTGCGCCACGCAGTTCTCCAGCGACGTCTGGGGGGCCGGCATCTTGTAGTAGCTCTTGAACGTCATCTTGTTGTTGGCCAGCGTGAAGATCGCGTCGGCGCCCCACTCCGGCTTGTCGGTGGCACGGCACTTGGGCCCGCCGCCGCCGCCCCACTCATCCGAAAAGAGGATCTTGGTGCCGTCGTTGTTGAATGTCGCCGAATGCCAGTAGGAGAAGTTCGAGTCGGAGACGGCGTCGATCCGCTTGGGGTTGGCCGGATCGCGGATGTCGAGCAGAAGCCCGTATCCGCCGCACGCACCACCCGCCAGACCAATGGCCGGATAGACGGTGATATCGTGACACTGGGTCGGACCGGGACGCGGGCCGTTGCCGGGGGCGGGGGGAGCGCCAAACATCTTGTCGATGATGCCTTGCACTGCGGAGCGCAGCGCGGCGCTGTCCGCACTGGTCGCCACTCCGGTCGTGTTGCCGCGCGCCTTGGCCACGCTGTCGAGCATCGGGGTCACGAACCGCGCCGGCAACACCATTTCTTCCCCGTTGAACTTGATCGTGAAGAGCCCCTTGGCCTTCGCCTCGGCGACTTCCTTGGCGTTCGCGGCAATGTCTTCCGGCGCTTCGCCATGTTCCGGCGGAGCAACCAGGTCATTGAAGATCCGCGGCGAGCTCACGACCTTCGCCTGCTCCGGGTGGGCCAGCGGCACCTTGATGACTTCGATGCGGAAGAGCGCGGAGTTCGGGTCCTGATCTGGCGCCAGCTTGGAGCAGCCGGGCAGTTCGTTGGGTGAGCGGACTCCTGCCGAACCGGAGACGTAGACGTACACATTCTCCTTGTCGTTCGGATCCTCGAGCACGGTGTGGGTATGCGAACCGCGGCAGGTTTGCACGTTGGCGAGGTACTTCGGCGCGCTGATATCGGTGATGTCAAAGATCCGGATGCCGCGGAGGCGATCGGTGCTCACGGTGTCGCGCACCCCCTGCGTACCGCAGTCGAGCCGGCCGCCATTTCCCTCACCCGAGACGAAGAGGAGGTTCTTGTACACCGACACATCGCTTTGTGAGGCCGGACAGAGGTAGGCCGTCTTCAGCGACGGCTTGGCCGGGTTCGAGATGTCCCAGACCTGGAAGCCGTTGTAGCTGCCCTGAATGGCGTAGGGCCCGCTGAAGGAGAGGTCGGAGTTGGTGCTGCCGAGGAATTTCTCCGATGGGCGTGTCGTCGAGACCAGGCGCACGTTCCAGGCGGCTTCGGCGGCGTCCCACATCCCCGCGCGGAGTCCGACCCGCGGATCCACCTTGGGCGCCATGGCCGACATGTCGTGGCCGGCCGCGGAGGAAGAGGACGAGGCGCAGCCCGCGAGGGACAGCACGCCGAGCGCGAGCGAGAGGGACCGGAGGGAGAAGGCGGTACGCGGTGTGCCGGACCAGCGGGCTGTGGGAGCCAATACCATGGAGGAATCCTGTGAGGAGACGGGAAAGGGGGGTAACGGGAGCATCAGGGGCTGCGTCCCTCGGAAGGGAGTGCGGCGAGCATCTTCTGCATGCGGTCGATCTCGGTCGTCTGATCGGCATAGACGTCGGAGGCAAAGCGGAAGACCCGCTCCTCCTCGCCGGCGCCCTTCGATCCGAACAGTTGGTCCACCATCACGATGGCGCCCTGGTGATGCTGGATCATGAACGTGAGAAACATCCGGTCGAACTCCGGGCCCCGCGCCTGGTCCAGCTGGACCAGCTGCTCCGCGGTCAGCATGCCGGCCATCATCGGCATCATCGCGTGGTCCATTCCCGGCATCATGCCGTGAGACGCATCTCCGTCCGGCACCGGTTCACGCCGGTCGCGGAGCCAACGCTTCATCAGGGTGATCTCGTCCTGCTGGCCGACGACGATTCGTTCGCACAGGGCCCGCAGCGACGGACTGGCGCCATGCGAGGGCGCCCAGCCGGCGATCAGCACCGCCTGCGCGTGGTGGCTGATCATGCCGGTCATGAAGGCGACATCCGCCGCGGTGTAGAACGGATGCTGTCCGGCGTCCTGGGCCGAGGCCTGAGCGGACGCACCGGTCGCGGTGCCACTGGCGACGAGGGTCAGGGCGACGAGTAACGGTGCCACCCGGACTCGCGATATCATCTCAATCATGGTGTGCGTCCCTGATCTGCGGAAATTCGAGCGTCCGATAGTACCGGGGCGGGCGCGGGTTGGGAAGCTGACGGTCGGGAGGGCTGGAAGGTTGCAGATGGCGACGGGTTCAGCTGCGGTGCCTTCCGGCATGCTGTGCCCCGAAGCGGCGCACGGTGGTGTGATCGCCATCAACCCGAAAGCCCGAACCGGTCCTGCAGCACGCAGGCGCTCAGCATCAGCATGAGGACCTGGTCGACGGCGGTGCGGTCGCCGTCGCTCATGCCGGGGAGGGCATTCAGCAGCGCTGCCACCTTGCGCTGGTCGAAGAATGGCAGCGACTTCATGATCGGGCCGCGAAGGGTGTCCTGCATCAGCTGGCTGAGCCGGCCATCCTGGTCGAGCGTTGCCGGCGGACTCAGGAACGGGTGTTTCTGGCGATTGTAGACCGTATCGGTGATGACGCCCCTGGTCGCCTCCCGCAGCACGTACTTTTCGGTCATGCTGCGGATCTTCTGCCTGACCGGCATGGAGCAGATCAGCTCCACGACATGGTGATCGAGGAAGGGAAGCCGTCCTTCCACCGAGTGTGCCATCTCCATCCGGTCGCCCAGAATCGAGAGGATGTAGTTCGGCAGCACCGTCTTGGCCCAGAGGTAGAGCGACTGGTGTACCGGGGCGCGCCCGCTCAGCTGACCGCCGACGTCGAGAGCGTCGAGCAGGCCTTTGAAGGCGTGGCGCTGCCGGATGCCTTCCGCATACCCGGTGGCAAAGAGACTCTGCAGCTTGAAGGTGCTGGTGGCAAATGTCGCGATCCATGACGGGGTGAAGCCGAGCCGCCGGGTGAGGGCCTCGGTGGAGACGCCTTCGCCGTCGGGCAGCAGGAGGCCGCGCGACACCTGATTGGTCCGGACCAGCTCAGCCATCAGGGCCTCGACCTCGGCGGGATCCTGGTCGCCGTTGTCGTACAGCAGCATGTCGCGGCGGAAGTGGGCGTATCCGCCGAAGATCTCGTCGGATCCCTCGCCCGTCAGCACCACTTTGTATCCCGCCTTCCGCACCGCATCGCTCAGCACGTACTTCGCGACACCGTGGGCGTTGTAGCACAATGCCTCAGAGGCGGCGGTGGCGTCGAAGAAGTGATCGGCCAGGTCGGACTGCCGGATCGGGACCGGGAAATACTCGGCGCCGGCGAGGCTGGCCATCTCCCGGGCCTGCGGGCCCTCATCGTAGTCGGGCCGGTCGAAGGTCAGGGTAAAGGCACGGATCGGATCGACCTGGTGCCGTGCGGCGAGGCCGAGCACGGCGCAGGAGTCCAGTCCGCCACTGAGATAGCAGCCCACCGGCACGTCGGCCCGAAGCCGGAGGCGCACTGCCTCGCCCAACTCATGGTGCAGCCGCTCCGCATACTCCTTGTCGGTATGGTGCTTGGTGGGCCGGTCGGCCGGCGGGTAGTGGAAGTCCCAGTAGGAATGCAGGTGGGTGTAGCCAGGGGTGGCCAGCATGTAGTGGGCCGGCGGCACCTGGGAGATGCCGTCGAACAGTGTCTCGGTGGGATGGCCGCCGGCCAGATTGCCGAACACCCGCTGCTGATTCCACCGGGCGGGAACCCCCGCCGCGAAGAGCGCCTTGACCTCCGAGGCGAGGTACAGCGCGCCGGCGTGGCGGGCGTAGAACAGCGGCTTGATCCCGAAGCGGTCGCGGGCGGCGAAGAGCGTCTGATGCGCCTCATCCCAGATCGCGAAGGCGAATTCGCCGCGCAGCTGGTACAGGCAGCCCGCGCCAAGGTCCTCGTACAGATGGAGGGCGATTTCGCTGTCCGATCGGGTCCGGAGCCGGTGGCCGCGCAGCTCCAGCTCGTGCTGAATCCGCTCGAAGTCGTAGAACTCGCCATTCGCCACAATGTGCGTTCGGCCATCCTCGCTCGCGATCGGCTGGTCCCCGGTCGTCAGATCGATGATGCTGAGCCGGGCGTGGCCCAGGCCGACGCGACCATGCCCGGCGATCCACTGCTGTTGTCCGTCAGGTCCCCGGTGTTCCAGCCGCCGGGTCGCCCGTTCGAGGTCAGCCGGGGAGACGCTGCCAGTCGGGGAGTAGATCGCGACGATTCCGCACATCAGCTGCTCCGGGAGATGGACGAATCCGATGCGCGGCACGGGATCGGCGTAGTACGGCCGCCACTGCGGCTATTCATGGATGGCTCGCTGAAAGACGAGATTGGCCGCTACCATGTCCTCCATGGCGTTGCCCATCGCCTTGTAGACCGTGATCTCGGTCGGGCTCAGGCGGCCCGGCTTTTGGCCCAGCGTGACGGCACCGAGCGTCGTACCGGTAGCGGGGTCCAGGCCGGCAAGCTCGCTGCATCCCACCGGGCTCGGCTGAAAGGCGTCGAGCGTCTCGACGAAGATCCGTTGGTGTCTGGCGAGTTCCCGCGGGAGTTCGCTGCCCGGAGGTGCGTATCCCACTGACGTGACATGCGCGCCGGGCTTGATCCACTCGGCCTGAATGACCGGTGACGGCGACGCTGTGGCGAGGCAGACGATGTCCGACTCGCGGACCGCCGCCTCCAGATCGGTGGTGGCGTGCGCCGTCTCGCTTCCCGCCGCCAGTTTCCGTGCCTGTTCGGGGTTGCGGGAACAGACATTGATGCGCGCAATGTTCCGGACGAGTGGCAACAGGCGGAGATGGTCTCGCCCCTGTACCCCGGCACCGATCACGGTGGCAGTTCGGGATTCGGCCCGACTCAACAGCCGGACCGAGAGCATCGCGGCGGCGGCCGTGCGGAGGCCGGTGATACTGGCGCCGTCCATGACGCAGGTGGGCGCCCCCGTGTCGGGATCGAAGAGACCGATCAGCGCCTGGTGGCTGGGTAACCCCAGCTCGTGATTGCCCTCGAAGACATTGACGATCTTGACGGTCAGCTGCATCCCCGGCCGCCAGGCTGACATCGCCAGGGAGAATCCCCGGTCTGCCACCCGGAGCTTGGGCCGCGGGGGCGTCTGTACCTCGCCCAGCTCCAGCCACCCGAAGCCCGCTTCCAGCCCCTCAAGCAGCAGCCGCGGATCGAGATACCGCTCGACGTCGGCCCCGGTGAGCATCAGGACCTGCGCGGCGCCCCCGATGAATGCGAAGCTCGCGTGGCGCGGCGAGCGGTCACGCGGGCTCATGCCGAGCCTGTGCCGGTGAGGTCATGCTCGCGAAACTGCGGCCGACAGCGGGGATTGGCAAGACTCGGGGAGGCGGTCGATCACGACGCGTCGTATTGCGTACGGCGCGGGGTCGCGGCATACTCTGCTGGCCGCGATTGACCTTGCTGTCCATCTCTCGAATCACATCGGGCGCGGGGCGCAGCCCGCGCAGCATCATGCTGCCGGCCGGCGTCAGCCACGCAGCGATTCCACGGAGCATGCATGCGGATCACCGGGATCAAGGTCTACCGTGTCGGCCTGCCGCTGCACGAGGGCAGCTACAAGTGGTCGGGTGGCAACTCCGTCGATGTCTTCGATTCCACCATCGTGGCCATCGCGACCGATGCCGGCATCACCGGATATGGAGAGGTGTGCCCACTCGGACCGGCGTACCTCCCGGCCTACGCCGCCGGCGCGCGTACCGGCATCGCGGAATTGGCGCCGAATCTGCTCGGCCAGGATCCCACCGCCCTGGCCAGCATGAACCGGCGGATGGACCAGCTCCTGCGCGGCCACCCGTATGTGAAATCGGCCATCGACATGGCCTGCTGGGACATCCTGGGGCACGCCACCGGGCTACCGGTGGTCACGCTGCTGGGCGGCCGCGTCGGAGAGGATGTGGCGCTCTATCGGGCCATCTCGCAGGACACGCCGGAGAAGATGGCGGCCAAGGTCGGCACCTATCGCGCCGAAGGCTACACCAAATTCCAGCTCAAGGTCGGCGGCGATCCGGATACCGACATCGAGCGCATCCGGGCCGCGGCAGTCAAGCTGCGCTCCGGCGACGTGCTTATCGCCGATGCCAATACCGGCTGGACCCAGCACCAGGCGATCCGCGTGGCGGATGCTGTCCGCAGCGTCGATGTCTATATCGAGCAGCCCTGCATGCGGTACGAGGAATGCCTGGCCGTACGACGGCACACCGACCGTCCGTTCGTGCTCGATGAAGTGATCGACGACATCATGATGGTGCTGCGCGGGCATCAGGACCAGGCGATGGACGTCATCAATCTCAAGATCTCGAAGGTCGGCGGGCTGACCCGGGCACGGCAGATTCGGGACCTCTGCCTCTCCCTGGGCATCGCCATGACGATCGAGGACTCCTGGGGCGGAGATATCATCACCGCCGCCATTGCCCACCTGGCGCACAGCACCCCACCCGAACTGCTGTTCTCCACCACCGACTTCAACAGCTACGTCACCGTCAGCACTGCGACCGGCGCACCACAGCGGATCAATGGCCGTATGGCGGCCTCCACGGCGCCGGGCCTCGGCGTGCAGCCCCGGATGGATGTGCTCGGTGATCCAATCTTCACGGTTGACTGAGAGAGGAAGGCCGCGGTGTTCCCAGCCCTTTTTGCCAGGACAGCCATTTTCGTTGCGCTCGCCGGATTCGGCGTCACATATCTGGGCATCCTCATTTCATCGCTGCATGCTCCCCGCGGCCCGGGTGAGCCGCCGCCTTCCCCCTCGGCGAGCCACCTGATCACCGGCTTCATCACGAATTTCTTCGACACGCTGGGGATAGGCTCGTTCGCCACCTCGACGGCCATCTTCAAGTTCCGGAAGATGCTCCCCGATGAGCTCTATCCCGGTACGCTGAACGTCGGGCACACGCTGCCGACGATCTTTCAGGCCTTCATCTACATCTCGGTGATCGCGGTCGATCCCGCGACGCTGGTGCTGCTCATCGGAAGCTCCGTCGTTGGCGCCTGGTTTGGCGCCGGCCTGGTCGCCAACTTCTCCCGCCGTACGGTGCAACTCGGCATGGGCGCCGCCCTGCTCACGGCGGCGACTGCCATGCTCATGAGCCAGTTGAAGTGGTTTCCGGTCGGGGGCACCGCGCTCGAACTTCACGGGTGGCGTCTGCTGATTGGCATCGTCGGCAATCTCGTGCTCGGGGCGATCATGACGCTCGGGATCGGGCTCTATGCCCCGTGCATGGCGCTCATCAGTCTGCTCGGAATGGATCCGGCGGCGGCATTCCCCATCATGATGGGGTCCTGCGCCTTTCTCATGCCCGTCGCGAGCGCCCGGTTCATCAAGCGCCGGGCGTATTCGGCCCCGGTGGCACTGGGACTGGCGATTGGCGGATTGCTCGGTGTCCCGCTCGCCGCGTTCGTTGTGAAATCCCTGCCGCTCACGGCACTTCGCTGGCTGGTGATCGTGGTGGTGGTGTACGCCGCCGTGCTGATGCTCCGCTCTGCGCAGCAGGAAACTCTGGCGCGCCCGGCGGCCGCGGCGTAGGCATCATCCCGCTCCGGTCCCGCCCGGGCAATTCAAACTGGCGTCGCCGACATCGGACGCGGCAACGCCAGGCTTCGCTCCACCTCTCCCTGTGCCGCAATCAAGCGTTCCACTCCAGCCGAAACCTCCGCGGCCAGCCCGAGATGGGTGGTGAGTCCCGCGACGGTCGCCGAGCCGGCGTGGAGCCGGAGCAGGTTGAGGCGGATCATCTCCAGCGCGCCCACCGCGTCGGCCAGCTTGGCGTGAATGGCATCGCGCGCGGCGCGCAGTTCGGCGTACTGCTCGCCCGCGCCGGCGTCGCCGATGTCGGCCAGCACCTCCTGCAGTTCGGCGTACCGCTTCCGCAACAGCTGCGCGTCGCTCTGGAGCCGGTGGAGCAGGACCGGTAGATCCCCCAGCCCCTGACGCGACTCCTTCGGCAGGCTGTCGAAGAGCTGTTCCGCCGCCATGCCGAGCGAGAGCTCGGTCGCCCGATGGGTCATCGCCTGCTCGGGCCGGCGGTTGCCCAGCAGCTTGCGGGCGATCGAGAAGGCCAGTCGCCCGATGCGGCCCATCCACAACCGGGACCAGAACTCGGTATCCACGTCCCGGCGCCGCTGCAAGAGCGCGAGATACCCGATCGAGGTGAGAAGTGTCGCCCCTCCGGAGAAGGCACAGACGGCGGCCAGGTTGTTCAACCAGCCGCCCAGGATGACGAAGGGCACGAGGGTGAGCGTGATGCCGCTCAACGCCAAGACCGTTCCCCCTGCCTTGCTGGCGAGTGCCAGGACGCGTTCCAGTGTCGTTGACTTCGCGCGATGCTCGACCGTCAGCTCCTCTCGCGCCTGCTCGATCTCTCCGTGGAAGGCGGGGCCGAGATCCTGATGGGAAAAGCCCAGCAGTGTCAGCCGCCGGGCGGCACGTACCAGGTAGGCGAGCGGGGCGACGGTTGCCCCAAGAAACAGTGTCGCGAAGCCCGCGCTCCCGCCGAGCAATGCTGACACAGCAATCGATGCGGGAAGGAGCATGAAGCCGGCGATCAGCGTGCCCCCGCCGTCCAGCCGGCCATAGCGCTTGACGAAAGCGCGGAGCGCGGCCGGCAGCTCGCGCCGCTGTTCCAGCGCCAGCCCGAGCTGCTCGGCCAGCGCCAGTGCGCTCTCCGGACGATGGCCCGGGTCCTTGGCCAGGCAGCGATCTACCAGCGATGCCAGCCGGCGCGGCACCGCGAGGCCGAGTGAGGCAAGCGGCGGTGGTGGCTCGGTGACCTGCTTGGCGAGGATCTCGGTGGCGCTCGCACCATCGAAAGGGAGCCGGCCGGAAAAGAGGTAGAAGGCGGTGGCACCGAGGCCGTAGAGATCGCTCCGCGCGTCGATCTGGCCGCCGAGGGCCTGTTCCGGGCTCATGAACTCTGGCGTTCCCGCGATCCCCTCGGGCCCGGCGACGCCCGCCGCCGCGGCGATGCCGAAGTCCGCCACCAGCACCCGGCCGGTGCCGGACTCGAGCAGGATGTTGTCCGGTTTCACATCGCGGTGCACCAGCCCCTGCCCGTGGGCGTGGGCCAGCGCCCACGCGACCTCGCGCAGGACGCGGGTCCCTTCTGAACCGGGGAGCGGGCCGCGGGCGCGGACTCGTTCCGCCAGCGTCTCTCCATCCACGAACGCCATCACGTAGAACACAAAGCCACCGGTGTCCTCGACGGCGTGAATGGGGATGATGTTAGGGTGGGACAGCTTGGCAGCGAGGCGCGCCTCGCGGAGGAAGCGTTCCCGGAGGGTCGGCTCCACGGCGCGGTCGGGGGGGAGCAGCTTGATGGCAACAGGGCGGTCGAGGTGTACCTCGCGGGCGAGATAGACCACCCCCATGCCGCCGCGACCGAGCTCGCGGTCGATGGAGTACCGACCGGCCAGTGCCAGCTGGAATGAATGGAAGAGCGGATCGCTGAAGGTGCCTGGGTGAGACATGGTGGAGATATACCTGCGGGACGACGGGGGGGCAATTCGGCGGCTGAATGCCCACTCCAGCGCGTCGGGGCAGGGAGGACCACACACCTACCGGACGATCCAGGTGGCGACAGGGGTGTACGCCTTCCTCACGCCGGAGGAGCGCTCCAGCTTCCAGTCCGGCAATTCCATTGCGGTGATCGGCGAGGACGGCGTCCTGGTCTTCGATACCGGAAACATCCCCGGAGCGACCCGTCGCCAGATCGCCGAGCTCCGCAAATTGACCGACAAGCCGGTGCGATTCGTGGTGAACTCGCACTGGCATCCAGACCACAATCTCGGCAACGCGGAATACCGGCGCGCATTTCCGGGGGTCCTGGTCCTCGGAACTTCCGCAACTCGCGCCGGCATCCTCGAACAAGTGCCGGGTTACCTCGGCCAGGTGAAGAGTTTCGCCTCCCGCGCCCGATCTGGTCTTCGATGACAGCCTGACCATCATGCTGGGAACCCGGCGGGTGCAGCTGGTGCGCACAGGACGTGGCAATACCGCGGGCGACGCCATCGCGTTCATTCCCGATGCTGGCGTCCTGCTGACCGGCGATCTGGTCACCGTCCCCTGCCCATTTCCCAGCGCCGCCTGCTTCAGCGAGTGGATTGTCGCTCTTGACCGGCTGAAGGAGATGCGGGCGACCCGGATCGTGCCGGGTCATGGCCACAGCATGACGGACTACGGGTACAACGATCTTGTCCGGGAGCTCCTGCTATCCACGCGGGAACAGGCCCGCGCCACTGTCCGGGCCGGCATCCCCGTGGACACGCTGCAGCAGACCATTGATTTCGGTTCCTTCATCCAGCGGTTCGGTGGCGGCGATATCGTGCGCACTGACGCCATCAACAGCTTCTATCGGGAGCCAGCGGCGCGGCGCGCATTCGATGAGGCGCAATTCGAATCCCAGGGCGCCATTCTCCAGTGATTCGCATCGCAGTCGACACTCGCGGCTTCAGTACCGCAGCGGGAGCTCCAGGATCATCACGTGCGCCCACCAGCTCCCCGACGCCATCGCATAGGGCTCGATGCCGACCGATTCTTCTGAAACGCCCAATTCGGCGGCGGTCGCGTAGGGGATGTGCAGCGACTGCCAGCGATCGATTGCGTCGGTGGCGGTGTTCGTCACGGCATCATAGCCGCCGATCGGCCCCAGTATCCGGTAGCCTGCGGTCGGGCTGGCGGGCAGCTTGAGCGTGCCATCACGCACTTCGGTGTCGATCTGCCGGGTGACGTCCGCGTCGGCCATGCCGAGCCGTGCGAGTACGCGGCGCCGGGTCACGAGCGGCATGAACGATTGATGGTAGCAGCGCACATCGAAGAGTGAATCAGCGGGGGTGTCGGCCAGGCAGATCATGCCATTGGTGCCGGCTCGGAGGGGACGCAGCGTCCCGTCCCGGGCGATCGTCATCACGGCCGCTCCACTCCGCATCGTCGCGGGCAGTGGGAGTACGGCCGCTGCCGCCTGCTGTTCAGGTGTGATGCCCTGGGCCAGCAGCCGCACGCCGGGACATGCGACCATGACGAGCGTCAGGGCGACGCAGAATCTCGCGAGTCGGATCATGGACGCCTCCGCCGTGTCGGGCGCAGTCCCACGACAATCCCACCGGCGCCGATAGCAATCGACAGCAGCCCGACCCAGCCGGGAATCGGCCGGTACTCCTCGAGGGGACCGGTGGCTTCGAGGTCCCGGGTGTTTCCCTCAAGCGGGACACGATAGACCGGGCGGAGCACCAGGAAGATCAGGCCGATGACACAGAAGAAGAGGCCAACGACAGTTGAGTTGCGCATGCATGCTCCAGGAGAATCGCCGCTCGGTGGAGGTGACGCCACAAGAATGGACGTCGCCGTGGACGCACCGTCAACTTTCGGCCGCCCGGTTGATGTCGTCGGTGACCAGGATGTTCCTGGGATAGCCTCGATCGACGACGTTGATCAGCGCGCGCCCGACGTTCACCGACGTAGTGAATGATCTCGGTGACAGGCGGCGCAGAATCGGGTACAGCGGACTGAGCACGGCGTACACCGCCTTGTAGAGGGTCACCTTGGTCTGCACCCCTTTCATCGGCTGGATGTATCCGGGGCGGAACATGAATGCCGCCTTGAACGGCAGCGCCAGCAGCGCATTCTCCGTCTTGTCCTTGACCCGCGCCCACATATTGCGACCGCGCTCCGTGCTGTCGGTGCCCGCTCCAGAGATGTAGCAGAACGTCAGGCCCGGGTTGAGCGATCGCAGCGCACGGGCGGCGGCCAGCGTCAGATCGTATGTCAGATGATGGTACTTCGCCTCGTCCATCCCCGCCGCCGACACGCCGAGGCAGAAGAGGCAGGCGTCCAGGCCGGCCAGCCTGGGCTGCAGTGCGGTGTAGTCGAAGAAATCGTGGTGCAGAATCTCCGTCAGCTGCGGATGGGTGACGCCGCAACCGGTGCGTCCGATGACGAGGACGGAGGTCACCCGCGGATCAGCGAGGCACTCCAGCAGCGCGCCGGCCCCGACCATGCCGCTGGCGCCAAAGATGATGACGTTCACTTTCCGCTCCGCTCGGCACTTCGTCGTCCAGCCCGAACTGCCGCAGGTGATGACTGACGTGCCGATGGGCCCAGCGGGACCAATCCCGGGCGGTCATCTGACCGCACTTGCAATGATCGGTCGCCAGCGTCGCCGGATCGGCGGTGGTAAGAGTCGTCAGGCTCTCGATGGCCCGCTCGCGTGCCTGCTCACAATCTCCGTCCGCGATGCTATTCATGGATGTCCTGGCGATCGTTCGGCGTGCGTCCGTCAGCGATAGGTGACGATGCTCTCCAGCGGTTTCCGGCGAATGTCCGGCACGACCGCGTCGGGGGCGGGGTATCCCGCCACCAGCAGCATGACCGGGCGCTCCGCTGCTGGTCGACCGAGGAGCTGGTTCAGGAAGCCCATCGGGTTTGGCGTATGCGTCAGCGTAGCCAGCCCGGCGTGGTGCAACGCCGTAATGAGGATCCCGGTGGCGATCCCCACCGATTCCATGACGTAGTAGTGCGGCTGGCGCTCACCGCTAAGCGTGGTTCCGTAGCGCTCCGCAAAGATGGCGATCAGGTATGGCGCCACCTCCAGATACGGCTTCTGCGCGTCAGTGCCCAGCGGGGCGAGCGCCGCCAGCCATTCGGCCGGGGCCGTCTCGTAGAAACGAGCTTCTTCCTCCTCTGCCGCAAGACGGATCTGGCGCTTGACGGCGGCGTCGGAGACGACGACAAAATGCCACGGCTGCTGGTTGGCCCCGCTCGGCGCCGTGCCGGCGGCCTCGAGGCACGCTTCCAGAATGGCACGGGGAACGGATCGGTCGCTGAACTGCCGTACGGTGCGGCGACGTTGCATCTCGACGGCGAACCGCCGACTGCGGGTCAGCATCTCGTCCACCGGATACTCCTCGTAGGTCGAGAGCGGATTGAACACCGGCGCGGGTGTGCTCATCGTTGATGCCATTTCACTGAAGTAAGTCCATGGGAACCGAGCATCGGCTGACTCGGGCTTATGCTTGCGTCACCAGCCACAGCCCGGCCAGGCAAAGCCCCACGCCGGAGAGCCGGGTGAGCGAGACCGGTTCCCGAAAGACGAGCACGCCAAGCCCCAGCAGGACAACCGCCACCGTCGCATTGGCGACGAGCGAGGCGTTGCCGAGCGTCCAGCCCGAACGATAGGCGAGCAGGAACCCGATCTCCACTGCGACGATGCCGATGCCCACCAGCATGGTGCTCCAATTCAGGGTACGCCAGGCGGTGGTGAGCGGCGTGCCGCGCGCCAGCAGGGGAATGGTCGCCAGCGTCGCAACGATCGCGACCAGATACGCGGCAAGGGTGGCGACGACGGGGTTGGCGTCGCGCGGGATGGCGCGCTGCCCAAGGTGGTAGACAACGTTGCCGAGCACGACGAGTGCAATAGAGAGCCAGGTCATGGACAAACCTCAGCGTGAGGGGAAGCAGAATGGGTGACGAGGGGTCATGCCGGTGTGGCCCCAGTACGTGCCTTGAGCCGCTCCGCCACATACCGTCCCGTGAAGCTGCCCGCGGCCCCTGCCTCATCCGCGATCTCCACCGTGAGCCGCAGCCGGCCTCGGCCACTCCGAGCAAAGGTCGCCACGAACCGGGCGATGGTTGCAGCCTCGGGCGCCGGGCAGGTCGCGGTAAAGTCGGTCGCGACGGGCCGAGCGTAGGTGATGCTGCTGTCCTGCAGGACGACCTGCCCCGCCAACTGGTGGTGCCGAAGGAACAGGGTCAGCCATGACCAGCCGGCGAGCGTCGCGATCGCATTCAGGCTGCCCGCGAACGCGGTGCCCCGGTGATTGCGGTTCGGCGCCAGCGGCGCCCGGAGGATCACCCGCTCAGGATCGGCGACCACGACCCGGAGTCCGAGATGCCGCGTGATCGGAAGCTCGGTGTTGAGGAGTCGCTGGAGGCTGTCGGTCATGAATGCGGGATGAGGAGTGCGTGCCAAGGCCAGACGCCGCGTGGCGGGCCGTGAGGTGCTGGTGAGTCCTGTCGGTAATGCGCCCGACGGCCGTCTGTCATCAACTTGCATCAAGCGGGAGATGCGCGCGAGCTAGAATGGCGGACCACCCCACTTCAACTCCTTAGGAGGCAACTGTCGTTCTGCACGCTGGAGCGCGACAAGGCAGACTGTTGCGCTTCGATCCAGCTCTGAAGGAAGGATCGAACGTATGGGTAGCCGAGGCGGTCAGCGGGGCGCCAGCCGGCGCAGTGCCTGATGACCTGACCGGAAAACCGAGCGCGGGGCCCGAGGAGGCCCCGCGCTGTACATCGGACCACCACGCTGCTCAGGGCTTCTTCTTGAAATAGCTCGCGATCAGCGGGAGAAGCAGCCCGACCAGCGCGGAGGCGGCCCCGTAACCCACCGTGGCGTTTCCTCCCAGCAGATCCGTCAGCGGGCCGCCAAGTACCTGGCCGCCACCAATCCCGCCGACGGCGCCCAGCACGGAATTGAGTAGCGGTCCGAGGCTCTTGGCCTTGTTGAGGAGTCCACCGAGGTTGCCACCGACGGCGCCGGACAGCGCTTGAATGAGCAGGTTCGTGAGATCCATCGTATGCTCCTATGAGAGGAACAGAGGACGAAGTGAGTCGGGGAGAAGATGCCGGCGGTCCCGCGTAAGGCAAGATGGGGTCCCGCCTCCATGTCAGGCGATGCTGGGTCGTGGCGGGGATCACTCCTTGCGCCCTGCCGTGATCGGGCGGCAATCGACAGTGCGCACCCACGAGATGGGCCAGCACACTGCTGCGCTGAAGTGCATCCCCCCTCTGCCCGGTCACTGGCCAGTTTGCGGGAGCGTGCGCAGGCCGGGGTTGACCCGTCGCCCATGTCGAAGCCGCGAGCGGCAAGGATGATTGTATGACAGGACGCCGTCCGTGAGCTGCGGCCGCTGGGTGATGGTGACTGGGAGGTGGTGCTGGGGGAGGGGATGCGGTTGACGCTGACACCCTCTTACAGGGAAGCGTTTGAAGCTCGGCTCGGGGGGATCGCCTAGCGGCCCATGCCGCGTGCATTACGCCAGCGCCACTGCCTCGATTTCAACTCGAACGCCGAAGTGCAGGACCGGGACTGGCACCACCGCGCGGGCCGGCCGGGCGTCTCCGGCCCAGCCGGCGTAGATCGTGTTGAACTCCGTCCAGTCGTCGATGTCGGTCAGGTACACTCTGACGCTGAGCAGCTTCTCGACGCCGCTGCCGGCAGCGGTGAGCGCGGCGGCGATGTTGGCCAGCGTCTGTTCCACCTGGACCGCGAAAGGAGCGTCAGTGAGCCGGGTGCCATCGGAGGTGATCGGGAGCTGGCCGGCCACGAAGACCAGCCCCGCGCCCACCACCGCGTGGCTGTAGTGTCCACCCGGCTGGGTCAGGGTCTTGACGGTCACTTCCCGGCGGGCATCAGGCATCGGAACCTTCACACTTGACGGGTTGGCGAGCGTCAAACGACCACCTGCCGCGATTCCCTTGCTCCTCCAATTTCTTGATCGAGTGCCTCAGCTTCGGAGTGCCGGACATCGAGCGTGCAAATGGGAAGGAAGCTGAATCACCTGCTTCTGGAGGCGAGGCAGTGATCATCCGATGTCCGGCACGCCGGTGTCACGCTCTCCCCGCCGCAGGTCCGCGCGGGCGCGCTCCGCCAGGCGGGCGTAGCCAGCGCGGATCTGGTCGATTTCGCGCTCCTCGAGCTCTTCAAGGTCCAGCAGTGCGTTGTGCGCCCCCGCCGTGGAACGCAGCAATTCGTCCAGCTTGACCTGCACGGCCTCGGCATCACGATTCTGGGTGTTCTGAATGAGGAACACCATCAGGAAGGTGATGATGGTCGTCCCCGTATTGATCACCAATTGCCAGGTGTCGCTGAACTTGAACAGCGGGCCCGTCACGAGCCAGACGACGATCACGCTCACAGCGAGGATGAACGCCAGGGGCCGCCCCGTGGCACGGGCGGTCGCCTTCGCAAAGGAGGTGAACCGTGATCGTGTAGTTGAGGGATGCATTGAAGTGATCCTGTGCGTGAGGGGAAAACGGCGGAGGGTTGGGGCTAGTGAGGTCCAGTCCCAGGCGGGGCGACCGCCGGTTCATTCCCTCCTTCGACTCCAGCTCCACCCACCGCCCGACGCGGCGACTCGGCGTAGTGCTGGCAGCCACCGATCACGAATAGCTGCAGCCGGGTCGGGGCAACGCCGGTTCCGGCGAGGCTACACGGGTACCACGGTGATGCGGGTGGACTACCAACGGCATCACATGTGGTACCGCGCGGTGTAAGCCCTGCACGTCTTGGCGATGCATTCCCGGTAGTCCGCGTCGACATCGATGCCAAGGCTGTTCGGCCGGGGCAGTGCGGGTGGATGCACGTTGTCGATTTGCACCGGCACGAGGAGCACCGAGTCGTAGGCGACCAGGTGGGTCTGCGCCGGGCCACGGGTCGGGAGGGTGCGGAACATGGCGACGGTCTGTGCGGGGTCCTGCGGCCTGTTCTCGCTGATGGCCCAGGAGAATTCCTCAAACAGCGTCTCGTCGCCGGTGGAAAGGCGCGGCAGGACCTGAGCCCTGAATGCATCGTCCCGGTCGCGGAAGAACTTGTGCACATGATCGGGCACATTCAGTACCCTGTCCGCCACACCGACAAGCACCGTGGCGATCGGCAATGCCCCCGGCCGAGCACCCTGCACAGCGGCGAGCACCTTCGAGAGGTCATCGAAGCGATTGGTTCGGTTGCGGTGCGCGGTGATGACGGACTTGTTCTCCACCGCGATGCGCACCCTTCCGATATCCGGCCCACCATCGGAACCCGGTTCACCTACAAATAGATCCACCTTCCGCTTGCGGTCGCCCGGCGAGGCCACGTTTTTCCAGATCCGCACCACACCATCCTCAAGGTCCCTCCGAAACGCTTCGCAGGCTACGCGCAGATCGGCAACAACGCCGTCGGACACTAGATCCGAGTGGGTCTCGAGCCGGTGATTGTGATACCCCGCCGCTGTGATCGCCGCCATCGCGGCGTCGAACGGCGTACTCATGCGGGAAGCAGCTCCCGCTGCCGGGAGGATGCTCGACTCACTTCGGCGCGTGAATGAAAGCCGACCGGCAGGGGAAGTTTTTTCAGGACGTGACTCTGCAGTCGCAGGAAGCCATTGGCGGCGCGCTGGCAATGCGCCCGCAGCCACGCGCGCGCCTCCGCCGAGTTCAGGTACTCGGCCAGCGGCTCGAGATCGGCGGGATCGGCCGGCACGATATAGTAAACTGAATGCCGCGGCACCAGGACACCATCACGGTCCACCACGAAGAAGGGTTCTTCCGTGATGTCCTTGCAGAGGAGCTTGGGCCGCAGCAAATCGGCCAGCGGGAAGTTGTCGTGAAATGCGTACCATGGCTTGCGCCCGACGCACGTGCGACGATCCAGCCGGTCGCGGCGTTTCGGGTCGCGCAGGAATGTTCCCAGCGCACCGAGCTGATGCTCCGGCAACAGTCCGCCCGCTTCATCGTAGGGTGCCAGCAGGCTGGAGCGGAGCACAAGCTCATGGGAGGGCATGATCTGTCGGCCGGACACCGTCGGGTGCGCGAATGACTTGAGTTCCGGCGAAAGCTCGGCGGCAGGCACGACAAACACCCCGTCCGCGCCTGTCGCCACACCGCAGCTGATTCGCAGGGCGACATCGGAGAGACACATCTTCGAGGTGGAGGGTCGATCAGGAAAGCCCTCGATCACCGGTAGCCAGGACGCCGTCGTATGTAATGCCACGCTGGCGACAGAGCTGTCGCGGCGCACCACCCGTGTCTGCGCGCCGGGCGGCAGGGCGTTGATTGTCGAGATGAGCGGGTATGTGACCCGTTCACCGAAGGTGGCTTCACTGGCGAAATGCAGCTCCTCGACCCCGTGCCGACGCAGCAACCCCCGGAGTGGCGCGGCAGTCTCGACGTAGATGAACTTCTCCGGCGTGATGAAGACCAGTCGTCCGTCCGCCTTCAATAGCCGCAGCGCCTGCTCGAAGAACAGCGTGTACAGGTCAAACCGGCCGCGCGCCGTGTGGTAGGCCTCCCGATAGGTGATGCGCTCGTCGGGCGAGAGGCCGGTGATCGAAACGTAGGGGGGGTTGCCGATGATGTAGTCGAAGGACGAATCCAGCCGTTGGAGGAAATCCGCCTGCAGGATCTCAACTTCAGGCGTCTGGCTGAATCGCTCCCTGGCCGTGGCCGCGCGCACCGGATTCTGCTCGACCCCGACGATTCGGGGTACCACCCAGCGATTCGCGGCACAGGCCCGCAGCACTCCCGCTATGAACTCGCCATCGCCGCAGCCCGGATCCAGGACGGATGCGTCACCCCCTGGCGCCCGCTCCACGAAGAGCTTGGCGACCATCAGGTCAACGACGGCTGGCGGGGTGGGAACGAAGCCCTTCACGGGAAGTCCACCATAGAAGTTGCAGGAGGGCGAAGTTGAAGCGAAGAGATACCGAAATAACTATCGGTGGTGGCTGAAGGCAAGTGCGGTCCCGCTGGTCACGATTGTCCCGACGGCGTTGAGGATCTGCGCGGAGACCGACGGAGCCGCACAGTCCCTATCGAGACGAGTCAAGCTGAATATGCCCAACCGCCCAATCGCCTATTACTTGGGCCACGGTTTAGTTGATACTACGCGGCGTAGCGAACGCGCGGATGATGGAAGAACTTCTTGACGCGCGCGGGCCGGCGATGGTGTCGATGATCGGCACAGCGAGGCCGGCGTGCTCAGTGCGGCCGCAGCCCGCAAGAAACGCGAGGAAGAAGAGCGGGGTCCGATGTGGCATTGGCAGCCTGCGAGGGGGCTCCGGATGAAGCTGAAGCGCGATGATGGAATTGGCAAGCTGCCGAGGCGGGGTACGGCGGAGCGATGGTTCCCGTGCCGCACTCTCCTGTCAGCCCGAGCCAGTAGAGCGGGCGGTGCGAGCAACCGCGGGATTGCGCAACCATCGGTCGCCGCGCGACCTTCCGCGGGCCGCCTCACAACGCGCGGGGAGTGGAAACGCTGATGGGGGGCTCCCGAAGGAGCCCCCCGTCAGGCATGGATTGGTGGCGACTCAGCGCACCCGGCAGCTGGCCGTTCCGCTCGCCACGACGACGCCGGCGGCGTTGAGGATCTGGGCCGAGACCGTCGGCGCCGCGGCGGAGATGAAGGTGCGGCTGATCGCGGTCGCACCGGCGGCGATGTCGGCCGGGTTGCTGTCGAAGTCGAAGCCGGCCTGGTCGCCAACAGCCGTCTGGGCCGGAGCGGCCGCGCCGTTCGCGCCGGAACGCACCCTGGCGGTAAATCGTCCGTTGAGCGGACTCAGGTTGTTGCCGTCCACGGAAATCCTGGAGCGGGAGGGCACCCGCACGTCGCACGTCACTCGTGCGATGGCAGCATTGGCCCCGACGCCGGTGTTGGCCCCGCCAGTCGCGTTGGCACCGCTACCCGCGGCGCTCGGGTCGGTGCTGGAGGTGGCGGAACAGGCGGCGAGCAGAGTGACGGCGGCTGGAATCAGGAAGGCGATACGCATGGAACGCTCCGGAATGAAGGGATCATCGTGAGTGATGCTCTGCCGTCCTCATGGGCATCTCTCCTGCCATCGGTGATTTTCCGAAAAGCCATTCACCCGCAAGAGGTTACCAAGTCGGCTTCTGATTCTCCCTTGCACCGAATCGCTACAAACCCCAGCGAAACGGATCACCTCGTGTCCCCCTTTCCCCTGACCATCTGCCCGTCCGACCGCCCCCACTTACATTCCCCTTATGGATCACCACGACCCCAACGGCGGCTTCCGCAACCCCTGGCCCGGCAGTGAAGTCAGGGGATACGGTGACCTGTTCAAGTGGTTCCTCGATCGCAACACGACCCATCGTCCCGCCGCCGATCCACCTCGCGGCAGCTTCCCCGCCGCCACCCCGAAATTCGGGCTGGCCGGTCGGAAGGGTGCGCTCGCTATCACCTGGTGCGGGCACTCGTCGGTGCTGATCGAGTTTCCCGGCTGCACCGTCCTGACCGATCCGGTCTGGGGCAGTCATGCGGCGCCGGTCCCGCTGCCCCGGCTGCGGCGCTTCATGCGCCCTCCCGTACTCCTCAGCGCGCTGCCGGCGATCGACATCGTACTGCTGTCGCACAATCACTACGACCATCTTGACAGCGGCACCGTCCGCGCGCTCGCACGGCTCCACCCGCGCGCCGTCTGGTGCGCACCGCTCGGCCTGCGTTCACTGCTCCGGCAGCTTGGGGTGCAGGTCATCGAGGAGTGCGACTGGTGGGGCACGCTCCACGCCGCCGGCGCCACGATGGGCTGCACCCCCGCGCAGCATTTCAGCGCCCGCGGCTTTCACGACCGCAATCAGTCGCTCTGGTGTGGCTGGACCGTCCGGGTGGGGAATCGTGCCGTGTTCTTTGCGGGCGACACCGGCCTGCATCCGGTCTTCGGCGAGATCGGCCGGCGCTTCGGCCCGTTCGATGTCGTCCTCCTGCCGATCGGCGCCTATGCCCCGCGCTGGTTCATGCAGGCCATGCACATGAATCCCGAGGACGCGCTCGAGGCGTACGCCGCCCTGTTAGGCGCTGCCGCGTCGCAACGACTGGCCGCGGGTGCATCGCACTCCATCCGCCCGCCAGCGGTGGTGCCGATTCACTGGGGCACCTTCAAGCTCACCGACGAAGCACTCGATGAGCCACCAAAACGCTTCCGTGCCTTGTGGGAGAAGATCGGCTACGATCCCGAGGGGCTGTGGCTGCTGGCGCATGGTGAGACGCGGGTGCTGGGGTAGGGTAGCAGTGTACCCCTTGCCTGAGATGAGATAGCAGCTCGCCATGGGCGGAGCTGGAGCTCCGCCGCCACCTGGCTTCTTGCCGTCCCAACCGCCCAATCGCCCCTCCCTCGCGCCGAGTCGCGGCTTCGCCGCTCCTAAGGCGCTTCGGTCGCGCCTACTCCCGCCTCAGCGCCTCCACCGGATCCAGACGCGCCGCCCGCTGCGCCGGCACCCAGCAGGCGACCAGCGCCACGGTGGCAAGCACCACTGCCGCACCAGCAAAGGCGAGCAGGTCCGTCGCCGTCACGCCAAACAACTGATTGGCCAGCACCTTCCCCAGCAGGAACGCCGCGGCCAGCCCCGTACCGAGTCCGGCGGTGGTAAGCAGTAGCCCGCGGCGCACCAGCATCCAGCGCACCTGTTTGGATCGGCGCCGAGTGCCAGTCGCACCCCGATCTCCTGGGTGCGCTGGGTGACATCGCTCGACAGCACACCGTAGAGTCCAATCCCTGCCAGCAGCAGCGCCGCCAGCGCGAACACCCCGACCATCCCGGTCCGCGTCCGTGCCTCGGCGGTCGCGATCTTCAGTTCGTCTTCCAGTGGTGCGATCCCGTCGATGATCTGGTCGGGGTCGATCGCATGTACCGCGTCGCGTACCTGCTGAGTCAGCGCTCTGGGGTCGCCGCTCGCGCTCAGCACGATCGTCAGCAGTGGCCAGTAGGTCTCCTGGTATGGCACATAGATCTCCGGTACCGGCTCCGGCTGATTCAGCGTCATGCGCAGGTCGCCGACGACACCGACCACTTCAGCCCAGCTCTCGGGCGGCCCTCCGCCGGACCTGGTGTCGAGCGTGAGGTAGCGGCCGAGCGCCCCGCCGGGAGGGAGGTACATCCGGGCAAAGGTTTCGTTGACGACCACCTCCCGCGGCTCCTGCGGTCCGCGGTTGGAGCTCCACAGTCTCTCGCCGCGCACCGGGATGTTGAGGGTCTGGAAATAGCCGGGATCGACCGCCCGGTACGAGATGGACCTGTCGCCCAGCAGAGCCGCCCCGGGCGACGTCGCGTCGCGCAGCTGCACCGGGCGTGACTGGGCACCGCCTTCGAGCGGCAGCCGATCGGTCATACCAACGGACCGCACCCCGGGGAGCGCCACGAAACTCTCGAGCAGCCGGCGCTGGAACTCGTGCAGTCGAGTGTCGCCCGCATCCCACGACCAGTTGATCCGCACCGCCAGCGCCCGGGTCTGGCCCAGCCCCGTCGGAGTGTCCGCATCTGGTACAGACTGCGCCCCAGCAGCGCGGCGCCCACCAGCAGGATCATCGAGAGCGCAACTTGAACCACCACCAGCGTCCGTCGCGCCAGCACCCGGCTGCTCGAGGGCGTCGAGCGACCACCGGCCCGCAGTGCTTCGTTGCCCGCCTCCCGTGCGGCTCGCCACGCCGGCACCAGGCCGACACCGAGTCCGGAAACAACAGCGATCAAGGCGGCGAAGCCCACGACCCGGAAGTCGAGGCTGACCTCAGAGAGTCGGGGCAGTTCGGACGGGAGGACGCGGGCGAGCAGCGGCACGCCGATCCAGGCGAAGATCAGCCCCCCCCGCGCCGGCAATCGCGATCCAGAGACTCTCGATCAGATAGAGCCGGAGCAGGCTGGCACGGCCCGCGCCCATCGCCACCCGGATGGCCGCCTCATGCCGGCGCTCCGCGCCACGGGAAAGCAGCAGGCTCGCCACATTCACGCACGCGATCAGGAGCACCAGCCCGACGGCCCCGAACAGCAGCAGCAGTGGCTCGCGCGCCGACTCGGTCTCGGCCGCCAGCAGCGGCACCACGCTCGCGCGCATTTCGCCGTCGGTTTCCGGATACGACGTGGCGAAGCGCCGGCCAATGCCGTCGATTTCCGTCTGCGCGGCCGTCAGTGTTACCCCGGGTGCGAGCCGACCGACGATCGCGAAGTAGTTGCCCTGCTTGCGACTCGCCTGCTGCAAGCCGCTGCTGGCCGGGATGACCAGGTCCTCGCCCTCCGGGTAGCGGAACGACGTTGCAAGGATGCCAATGACGGTATAGCTGGTCCAGTCGACCGTGATGGCCTGGTTCAGCGTCTCCGGCTTCCCGCCGAAGCGCCGCTGCCAGAGGCCATGACTCATGAGCGCGACGGGTGCACCGAGGCCGTCACGCTCCTCGTCGGTGAAACTCCGGCCCAGCATGGGTTCGATGCCAAGCAGCTGCAACAGCGGGCCGAAGGTACGGAGCGATTCGATCCGCTCCGGTTCCGCGTTGCCGGTGAGCGTGGCGGGCTCGCCGTAAAAGCCGGAAAGCTGGGTGAGGGTCGTGGCGCTGGCCCGATAGTCGCGCAGCCGCTCGGCGTTGCCGCCGATCAGTTCGCCTTTGCGCACCTCGCGGAAGCTCACCAGTGATTCCGGGTTCAGCGCGGAGAGCGGGCGGAAGAGCACGGTATCGACCACGCTGAAGATGGTGCTGGTGGCCCCGATGCCGAGCGCCAGGGAGAGCGCCGCGGTGGCGACGAATCCCGGCCGACGGCCGAGACTGCGGAGCGCCTGTCCCGCTTCCCGCACAATGCTATCGACCCACGCGATTACCCGGATCTCGTCGTGCCGCAGTGACACATTGCCGAAGCTCCGGCGCGCCTCGGCTTCCGCCTCGGCGGGCGTCATGCCCCTGTGGATGTTCTCGCGGGTGCGCTCCTCGATGTGAAAGGCCATCTCGTCGGCCAGATCAGTGGAGAGACGCTCACGGCGGAACAGCGAATCGATGATCCTGGAGCGGACACTCATGGTCACGCTCCCGCTGCGGCGAACCGCAGCACATGGCCGACGCCCTTGAGCAGCCGGTCCCAGCTTTCCTCTTCTTCCGCCAGCTGCGTGCGCCCCTTCGCGGTAATGCCATAAAACCGCGCGCGGCGCCCGGTCTCGGTGATGCCCCATTCGCTCTTGATCCAGCCGTCCTCTTCCATGCGGTGCAGCGCCGGGTAGAGTGAACCCTCCTCGACTCGCAGCAGGTCATGCGAGATGCGCTGGATCTGGCTGGTGATGGCGTAGCCGTGCAGCCGCGACCGGCTCACCGTCTTGAGGATCAGAAGCGTCAGGGTGCCCTGGAGGACGTCGGTGCGGGGTTTGGCCACAAAATCCCTCGATAGCCAGGTAACTAGGTATAGCTATCCAGGTATGGAGCGACGGGGAGTCAAGGGGAGACGCGAGGCGGTAGCTGGCCGGCGATTGGGTGGGCGATTGGGCGCGACCGAAGCGCCTTAGCCTTAGGAGCGGCGAACCCGCGACTCGGCGCGAGGGAGGGGCGGCCGGGCGGCGCGAAGGTGCTCGGTTGTTGCAAATGGCCGAGGGCCGACGGCTGACGGCTGACGACTGATGGCTGTCTCACCCTCAGCTCAGCCGATCCCCCGTCCACCAGCTCCGTCCCGCGCGCGGGCGCAGCGGATTGATCGGCAGGCCGGTGTCGCCCAGATCGGGACGGAAGGGGGCGTTCATCAGGAAGCCAAGCCCGAGCAGCGCGACCAGTCCACCGGTGAGGAAGCCGGGCCAGTTGAGCTCGGATGGCAGACCGGCGATCGGCGGATATCCAAGGCCCGCCGTCACGATCACGGCTGCGCCCGCGAAGGTCGCGCCGAGGCCGAGCAGGCGCTGGAGAAAATTGAAGGCGCGCCAGGAGGAGGAGTCGGGGGAAGACATCGGAGACCTAGCCAGGTTGGCGGGCAACGAGCACGGGCAGCACACGCGACAGGAACGGCGAGAGCGGTGTCGCGCCGATGGAGAGCAGCAGGGGTGCGTCGTAGTCGCTGTTGTCCACAACCAGATTGGCTCGGCCACGCGGGTCGCACTCCGCGTGATAGCGTGCCTGTCCCGGGAGATAGCGCCGGTCGAGCCTTCGGTCGATGTCGTCCCGGCGGCGGCCCCGCGCCACGTCCCGGGCGATGAGCTGTTGCCGCGCGACCGAGCTAGGGGCGGAGAGATAGATGTGGCTCACTGGTGTGGAGCCGAAGGGGATCCGCCGGATGAACACCCCTTCAATCACGAGAATCGCTTCTGGCTCCAGGGGCAGCTGGCGGAGCGGGAGCGACTGGCCGGAGATGCCATCGAAGCCCGGCAGCTCCAGTGTCCTTGCCTCGGCCGCGAACGCCCGTACCACGGCACCCAACGCCTCGAGGTCGAAGTAGCGTTCGTAGTAGAGCGTCGCCTCGTCGGCGCTGCTCCAGTCGATGGTTCGGCGGAAGTCGTCCACCCGGAGGAGCACGGGGTGGTGGCCTGCCGCCGCCAGCGTCGCGACCAGGTGGCCGGCAAAGGTGGACTTGCCGGAGCCGTCGATGCCATCGACCGCGACAACGTGCCGGCTCACGGGGGAAAGCACTCCCGGGCCACGCGCACCAGCGCAGCGTGGTGCTGGCCGGTACTCAGGATGAGTCCGCGGTGATGGCGTACGTCCTTCTGGTTGTACTTCAGTGGCGCGCCATCCGCGTCCGTGACCAGGCCCCCGGCCTCGGTCACGATCAGCCCGGGCGCGGCGCTATCCCATTCGCATTCGCTGCCATGTAGTGTCAGGCAGAGGTCGAGCCCCCCCTCCGCCAGCCGGATGTGCTTGACGGAGGCGCCACAGCGGACAGCGTGATGTCCGAGTCCGGTCCGCTCCAGGAACTGCTCGAGTGGGGCATGCATCGCGAACCGCGAGACCCCGGTCCGCAACGCGCTGGTGTCCCGTTCCGGCGCGACCGCGAGAGTCCGGGTGCCGCCCCCCTCCACGAGGATGGCCCCGGCGCCGCGGACGGCAGCCGCAAGCTGCCCCAGCATCGGCAGGGCGACCACACCGACCACCGGCGTTCCCTGTACGACCAGCGCGAGATGCACCGCGAACTCCGGGCTCCGCTCGACGAAGTCGCGGGTGCCGTCGAGGGGATCGACCAGCCAGACACGCGCCGTGGACAAGCGGCGGCCATCGTCGACCGCCTCCTCGGTGAGGATCGCGTCATCGGGCAGGGCGGAGCGGAGGCCCCGCACGATGATCTCGTTGGCGGCCATGTCGGCCGCGGTGACGGGGGAGTGATCGGCCTTCTCCCTGGCGGCGATGGGGCCGGACTCAAACAGCTGCCGGATGGCCGCGGCAGCCTCTCCCGCCAGCCCCACCGCGAGCGCCAGCTCGCGAGAGTACCGGCCAGCATCCAGCGGCAGCGCGGCGGCGTTTCCGGCGTTCGATTCCATGGTCAATCCAGCGTCTTGTGAAACCGCCGCACGCTCAGCGTGAGGATGCATACGGCAAAGCCGCACAGCGCCAGCAGCTCCGGCCACAGCGCGCTGGCGCCCACACCGCGCAGCAGGATCCCCCGCAGGACTTCGAGGAAGTAGGTCAGCGGCAGCAGCAGGCCCAGCCATTGTGCTGGTAGCGGCATCGCCGCGCGGGGAAACATGAAACCCGACAGCAGGATGTTGGGCAGGATGAACATGAATCCCGCCTGCATCGCCTGCGCCTGGGTCCGCACCAGAGTGGAAAAGTACAGCCCGACACCGAGGCTGGCGACGATGAAGGGAAAGGCCATGACGTACAACAGCGGCAGGCTGCCGCGCAGCGGCACATCGAACAGGAGCCGGCCCAGCAGGATGATCACCGTGATCTGCACGTAGCCCACCAGCAGAAACGGCACGATCTTGCCGAGCATCAGGCTGGTGCGGTCGATCGGGGTGACGATCAGCTGTTCCAGCGTGCCGCGTTCCCGTTCCCGCACCACCGCCATGCCGGTGATGATGACCATCGTGAGGGAGAGCAGCACCCCGATGATCCCCGGCACGATATACGTTGAACTGGTGAGCATCGGGTTGTACCACGGGCGCACCCGCAGTTCGATGACGGGCGGGCGCGCCGGGGTGAGCCCGGCCCCGAAGGCGAGCCCTGCCTGTGCGGCGCCCTGCAGCGCGGCGGCGGAGGAGAGCGGATCGGCGGCATCCACGATGACCTGGGCCTGCGCCCCTCGACGGCGCTTGATGTCGCGGGTGAAGTCATGCGGGATGATGACGGCGGCGGCGGCATCGCCCCGTCCGATCCACGTCGCCACCTCCTCCCGTCCGCGCACCGTGCCGACGATATCGAAATAGGTCGAGTTGACCAGCGTGGCGATCAGCTCCCGGCTCTCGCGGCTCTGTGCCTCGTCCAGCACCAGCGTGGGCAGGTGGCGCACCTCGGTGCGGATGGCAAAGCCGAACAGCGCCAGCTGAATGGCGGGAATGCCGACCATCATGCCGAGCGTTAGGCGGTCTCGGCGCATCTGGATGAACTCCTTCTGCAGCATCGGCCAGAAGGTCCAGCGCCGCACCCGCTGCCACAGGCTCCCCGGTTCCGGCTCCGTCATGCGGTCGCCACCGCGTCGCGCTCCTGCAGCGCGATGAACGCATCCTCGAGCGTGGCGGTGCCGAACTGCGCGGTGATCTCGCGCGGCGCACCGAGCGCGACCAGTCGGCCGCGCCAGAGCATGGCGATGCGCTGACACCGCTCCGCTTCGTCCATATAGTGGGTGGTGACCACGATGGTGGTGCCGCCAGCCGCCAGTTGATTGATGAGCTGCCAGAATTGGCGGCGGGCGGCGGGGTCCACCCCGGCGGTGGGCTCGTCGAGGAACAGGACGTCCGGCCGGTGTGCCGTGGCGCAGGCGAGCGAGAGCCGCTGTTTCCAGCCGCCGGAGAGCGTGCCGGCGAGCTGGCGGCGGCGCGGCAGGAAGTCGAGGCCGGTGAGCATCTCCTCCACTCGGGCCGCGCCCTCCGGCCCGATCAGCCCATAGAGCCCGGCATAGAACCGCAGGTTCTCCTGCACGGTAAGATCATCGTACAGGCCGAAGCGCTGCGACATGTAGCCGAGCCGTCGCCGGACCGCTTCCGGGTTGGCCACGACATCGATGCCGGCGACTTCCGCCGTGCCGCTGGTCGGCGGGATGAGACCGGTGAGCATGCGGATCGTCGTCGTCTTGCCGGAGCCGTTGGCGCCGAGCAGGCCGAACACCTCGCCGGGATGGATCGCCAGGTCGAGCCGCTCGACGGCGATGAGGTCGCCGAAGCGCCGGTGGAGCGCCGCGGTGATGATCGCGTCCCGCATCAGAACTGCACGGTGACCGGAAGGCCCGGACGCAGCAGGCCGGTGCTGTCGTGCAGCGCGACGCGCGCGGCGAAGAGCAGGTCGGCACGCTCCTGCTCGGTGAGGGCGGCGCGGGGGGTGAACTCCGCCCGGGGGTTGATGGCGCCGAGGGTGCCGGTCCACTGCTGCGTGCCCGTTGCGGCGGGTAGCCGGATCGTGGCGGGGGCGCCGGCCGGAAGTGACGCGATGAGATCGGCGGGGAGGTAGACCCGCACCCACCGGCGCGCCACCACGCCAATCGTGACCAGCGGCGTGCCGGCGGCCACGACCTCTCCCGGCTCCGCGTGACGCCCGAGGATCACGCCATCGACGGCGGCCAGCACGGCGAGCTCGCCGACATCGGCGCGGGCGCCGCTCAGCTGGGCCCGGGCGCTGGCGACTTCGGATTCCGCCGTACGCACCTGGTCGGCCCGACTGCCTTCCCGCAGCACATCGAGTGTCGCGCGCGCGGCATCGCGGCGGCGCGCCGCTGCCTCCGCGGCGGAGGTGGCCCGATCGAGATCCTGGCGCGAAATCACGGTGTCACGGGCAAGTTGTGTGGCGCGGGCGAGATCACGTGCGGTACGGTCGGCGTCGGCCTCGAGAGCGGCCAGCTCCGCCTCCGCCCGGGTGATCTCCGCGGGCCGCGAGCCGCGCCGCAGGTCGGCCAGCCGGGACTCGGCGGCTGCGAGTCGGGCGCGACGGTCCTCGAGATTGGCGGGAATCTGCGACTGGGTCAGCACCGCAAGGGTGTCGCCCACCCGCACGGTGTCGCCCTCGGTGACCCGCACGGTGAGCACCCGCCCGCCGACGAGGGGAGCAGCGTCGCTCTCGTCGAGCTCGATGGTGCCGGGAAAGGTGCGGGCAGCCGTGCCACCCCCGCCGCAGCCGGCGAGTGCGAGCAGCAACGGGAGGGCGAGGGTGGCGGATGGGATTCGCATGGGGGGATGCTGGCGACTGGAGGCGGGGGTGTCAACACGGGTGCCGGAGGCGGCCCGGCGGGGCGTTGTTTGGCTCAGGGCCAGTCGAGCTGCAGCGTCGCCAGCAGCCGGTGGACCATCCAGACCGCCGCCGCGAGGGACGCGACCAGCACAAGGAGGAGGATCCCTGCGAGAGCGACGAGCAGCCAGGCGCTCCGGCGGCGCACCTGTGCCGGCCGCTCGAGCCAGCGATCGAGCAGGGCGACGTTCCGGCTGTTGCTGCGCCAGCCGACATCGAAGAGATCGCCGGCCACCGGGATGGCCCCGGCCACGACGTCCACCAGCACGTTCAGCAGCATGCGGAGCAGGACACTGAAGGGGGCATCCTGCCGCCAGCCGACCCAGAGGCCGTAACTGCCTAACACTCCGCCGGCGCCGTCGCCCAGGACGGGAATCAGGCCCAGCAGGGCATCCCAGCCGAGCCGGATCGGGGTGCCGGGAATGTGGAGGAGGTTGTCCCACTGATGGGCGAGCGACCGGTAGCGCTGCAGGTGACGATCGGCGTCGTCGCTCACGGCTTGAAGTGGGCGGCACCCTCGGCGGGGCGCCACGGGTGTTTCGGCTCGAAGTGGCGCCAGAGCAGGGCGGAGAGCCGGCGGATCAGGATCCAGCCTTCATTGGGCGACTCCCAGCTCGTGTCCTGCTGGTTTTTCGTGAGGACGCAGAAGACGTAGTCGCCGGAGGGGGCGTTGACCAAAACGACCTCGGAGCGCGACTGATCCACCGCGCCGACCTTGGAGGCCGCCTGGACCCAGGGCGGCAGCGCCGACAGCGCCTCACCGGTCCAGTAGCTGCGGGTGAGGTGGCGGTACATCTCCTCGCTGGCGGCGGGGCTCACCACCGCGCCGCTGCGAATCAGGGTGAGCAGCGTGGCCATCTCCCGCGGCGTGGTCTGGCCCCAGCCATAGGCGGTGCGATCGGCCTCCCGCCCTGGAGTGCGCGAATTCACCCGGGTAGCGGAGAAGCCGTGATCGGCCAGCCACCGGTTGATCCGGGTGCCGGTGCCGGCCAGTGATTGCAGCCAGAGCGACGCGGTGTTGTCACTCGTGGTGATCATGAGGAGGAGGAGTTTGGAGAGCGCGACCTTGCTCGAGTCCTGGAACGATCCCAGGATGTCGTCGCCCTCATACAGCAGCGAATCGGTGTAGATCAGCTCCTGATGGAACTCGAGATCGCCACGTTCGAGCGCGTCGAAGACGCCGATCATGATCGGGACCTTGACCATGCTGGCGGTGGGAAAGAGGCTGTCGGTGTTGACGCCGGCGGTCCGGCCGCTGGGAAGATGACGGACGTAGATGCCGACGTCGCCATGAAAGCCCTGCACCAGGCTGTCGAGCTGGCGCTGGAGGACGCGGTCGGGGTGCGCCGTCTGCGCGAAGAGCGAACCGGCCGTCAGCAACAGCGCGAACAGCGCGGTGCCGCCGAGTCGGCGCGCGGCGCCCCGGTCGAGGGTCACTCCTCCTCCGGCGGTCGCGGATCCTCTCCGGTGATCTTGAGGATCGCCCTGCGGGCCATGGCGGCGACATCTTCATTCCGGTCGTCCAGCGCCAGGGTGAGCGCCGGGACGGCATCCTTCGCATCCGGGCCGATCTCCCGCAGCGCAATGCAGACCGGGAAGCGCACCGTCGCCTCGAGGTCGGTGAGCGCCTCAATCAGCGCCGGCACGGCGGCCTTGGCAGCCGGCCCCATGCCGCTGATGGCATAGGCGGCAGCATTCCGTGAGTAGGGTGCGGCGGCCATCTTGAGGTCGACGATCCAGCTCGAGAGCGGTCGGCCGTCGTACTCGGGTTCCGTGTTCTTCTTGCTGGCCTGGGCCTCGGCACTGGGCGCCAGAAGGACGAGGAGGAGGAGGGCGGTACCAGCGAGGCGCTGCAGCATGACGTTTCTCCGTGCGACGGTCGTAAGAGGAAAGAGGAAACTATACCGGCTGGAGAGCTTGGCACAGGATTCCGCCGCGCGGAGGCGAAACCGTCAGGCATCCATTACCGTACGCCTGCCGATCCCCCCCGCCCGAGACCTGTCACCATGATGCTTCCGCTGCTGGCGCTGCTCCAGGCCGTGCCGCTTGATACCCCGCAGGTCCACGATGGTCGCGCCGGGGAGCTGAGTGTCGCGATTCCGCGCCTCGATGCCGCCATCCAGGTCGACGGCGTGCTGGATGAGGCGGTGTGGAGCCAGGCGGCCGTGCTCGGCGGCTTCTCCCATTTCCAGCCCATCGACGGCGTGCCGGCAGAAGATTCCACCGAGATCCGGGTGTGGTACTCCGCCACGGCCATCAATTTCGCCGTACGGGCGCGCGACGCCGGTGGTGAAATCCACGCCACGCTGGCCGACCGGGACCATATCTTCAGCGACGACTACGTCCAGTTCTTCCTTGGCACCTTCGATGACGGCCGTCAGTCGTTCATGTTCGCGGTCAATCCGCTCGGGGTGCAGGCCGACGGCGCACTGGTCGAACGGGGCGTCACCAGTGGCGGGGGGTTTCTTGGTGGGTCGGCGCAGGCCCGCGAGTCGGCGGACCTCAGTCCGGACTACGTCTTCCTCTCCCAGGGCCGGCTGGTCGAGGGCGGTTACGAGGTGGAGATCGCCATTCCCTTCAAGAGCCTGCGGTATCAATCGAAGGAGTCGCAGAGCTGGCGGCTCCATGTGCTGCGGAAATTCCAGCGTTCCGGGTACGAGGACTCCTGGGTGCCGGCGCAGCGCGCGAGCGCGTCATTCCTGCAGCAGGCCGGGACGCTGACCGGTCTCCAGCAACTGGTACGCGGTCTCACCCTCGACATCACGCCGGAAATCACCAGCCGGCTGGATGGGAACCGGGCCACGAGCGGCAGGTGGAACTACGACCGTGCCGGGCCCGAGCTGGGCGGCACGGTACGGTGGGGCATCAGCAACAACCTGGGGCTCAATGCCACAGCCAACCCCGACTTCTCGCAGGTGGAGTCGGACGTCTCGCAGATCCAGTTCGATCCGCGTGACGCGCTCTTCTTTCCCGAGAAACGCCCGTTCTTCCTCGACGGGCTCGAGCTGTTCGAGACGCCATTCAATCTGATCTACACCCGGCGGATCGTGCAGCCGCTGGCGGCGGTCAAGCTGACCGGCAAGGCGTTCGGCACGAACATCGGCCTCATCACGGCGGTGGATGACAAAGTCGCCTCCCGCAGCACCGACGATCATCCGATCCTCAATGTGCTCCGGCTGCAGGGCGATGTCGGCCGCGGCTCGCGGCTGGGTCTGGCGTACACCGACCGGATCGATGGTGACCACTCCAACCGGGTACTGGCCACCGATGGGCGGCTGTCTCTGGGCAAGACCAACTTCACCTGGCAGGTGGGCGGGAGCCGGACCCACGAGGGAGGCCGCACGACGACGGCGCCGATCTGGTTCGGCCGCTTTGTGTACAACGGCAAGCTGATCGGCACCCGATGGTCCTTCTCGGGCATCGATCCCGATTTCCGTACCCGCAGCGGTTTCGTCAGCCGGCCCGGCGACGTGAACCTGAGTCTGGTCAATATCCTCACGATCAAGGGGAAGCCCGGCAGTCTGGTGGAGAGCTTCACGCCTGACGTGACGCTGAATGGGGTGTGGACCTACGACCGCTTCTTCGATGGCAAGGGGGTGCGGGACCCCAAGCTGCATTTCAACCTGAATGCGACGCTCAAGGGTGGCTGGGATGTGGGCGCGTCGATCCTGCTGGAGTACTTCGGCTACGATCCGCGGATCTATGGCGACTACGCGCTCGAGGTGCCCGGCCCGGGTGGCGTCGGTCTCGACACCGTCGCATTCACCGGCGGCAACCAGCGGATTCCCAACCGGGATTACGCGCTCTCGTTCTCGACCCCGGAGTTCCGCGGTTTTTCCGCCAATGCGTTCTATCTCTGGGGGCAGGACGAGAATTTCTTCGAGTGGGCCTCCTCCGACATCGTTTTTTCGGATTTCGGCATCAACTGGCGGCCGACCGGCCGGCTCCGGATCGAGGCCCGCTACCGGCAGAACCAGTATGGCCGTCGCAGTGACCATACCCTGACGGCGCGGCAGCGGATTCCGCGCCTCAAGCTGGAATATCAGCTCGCCCGGCCGCTCTTCCTGCGGCTGGTCGCGGAGTACAACTCGTACGAGCAGGACAGCCTGCGGGACAATGGCCGGTCCGAAGCACCCATCCTCATCTTTAACCCCTCTGCGGGTGTCTACCAGCGCACCGTACCGTTCCAGGACAACGCCTTTCGTGGGGACGTCCTGCTTTCCTTCACGCCAACCCCGGGCACGGTGTTCTTTGCCGGGTACGGCAGCACGCTGGATGATCGGGAGGCGTTCAAGTTCCGGCAGCTGAATCGGCGAAGCGACGGGCTCTTCCTGAAGGGGAGCTATCTGTTCCGGCTGGGGGGGTGAGGGAGGGGAGTCGTCAGCCGTCAGCCGTCAGCCAACAGCCAACAGCCAACAGCTGGCAGCAGTCGTTTGTCGTCCTGAGCGTAGCGAAGGATCTCTCGGCCTGAAGCCTGGTAGGCGCGGAGCAATTGCTCCGCGCTACCCGCCCCCTGCCCCCTGCCAGATCTCCCCCCACAGATCCACCGCTCCGCCCACGTCGTTCTATCGCGTCATTCGCTGCGAAGGACGTATGCCATCTGCGCTGTTGACCGTTGTGCTGCTCCTGGTTGCGGAGCCCAGCCTGTTCGATCTCGCCCGCCCGGCCACCCGGCAGGGCCTGCCGGCTGGCTGGCAGCTGCGCGCGGTCGGCGGGCACCGCGCCCCGACGTTCCGGATTGTTGACGATTCCACGGACGGCTTGCGACTCACCGTACACGGCCGGGACCAGGCGGCGTGGGCCTGGCGTCACCTGCCGGCGGCGGTCACCGATGCGGCGGTCAGCCTTGCATGGTCGTGGCGGGTGTTGACTGCGCCACCGGGCGCCGATCTGCGATTCAAGAAGAGTGACGACGCGCCGCTCAGGGTGTTTGTGGTCTTCGGAACGGTGGAGGACATGGCCCGGGGAAAGGCGCGCGCGATCTTCTACTGCTGGGGCAGCGAGGAGCCGGAGGGATACACCGGACGCAGCCCGGTTTCCGCGCAGATCCTCATTCGGCGCCTGGCGGGCGGGGCGGAAGTCGGGCCTGCCTGGCAGGCGGCCGCGGTACGGCCATTCGAGGACTATCGGCGCTTCTGGGGTGGCGCGGCCCCGCCGATCCGCGCCGTCGGCTTGATGCAGGATACCGATCAGACAGATACGTCTGCCGAGGCCGAGCTCCGGGAATTGCGCTGGGTGTCGTCGGACCCAACTACGTCGGAGGGGTCGTGATGCCTGCTTTGACCACGCGAATCGGTGCCCTGCTGCTGCTCGCTGGCTGTCGTCCCGACTCGGAGCACAGGTCTATGCGGCTCGGATCCCGGTCGGTATCGCCTACAGCCGTGTTCTCGTCTGGTGTGACGTCTTCAATGCCGGGGTCGGGGCGGCGGCGTTGAGTGTTGAGAAGGTGGCTGTTGGCCGTGCTTGGCTCGGGGTGACAAGCACCTTCTGGTCCTTCCTACTGCAGCTTGAGCGCGTTCAGCGTCGCCTTGAGTGAGGCCACGAGCACCGCATTCGATGCCTTGCTGGCGACGCTGGTGAGTTGCAGAGGATCGGTCACGAGGTCGTACAGTTCCTTGTTGCCGTTGTCGTACTCGTTGTACAGGTAGCGCGAGGTCCGTACCCCGTACGAGGTCTTGGCCGGCGTACTCCCGACGAAACTCTCCCCGAAGTGTTCCACCAGCAATTCGGTGCGCCAGGCTGCAGTGGGATTCTGCAACAGCGGGAGGAGATTCTTGCCATTCACTTTCACCGGTGGTGTCACGCCAGCCCATGCGGCGAGTGTCGGGGCCAGGTCGATGTTGGCCACGAGGTTGGTGTCGGTGCGTGCCACCACCCCCGGCATTCGTACCCAGAAGGGCACCCGGATACACTCCTCATAGGGGCACGGCTTGGTGTCCCGCAACCGATGCTCTCCCCACGTCAGGCTGTTGTCGGAAAGGAAAATGACCAGCGTGTTGCTCCAGCGTCCGGTCTGCTGCAGTGTGCCGATGATGCTGGCGACGGCCCGGTCAACCGACTGGAGCGACTCCAGCATCGATCGGTGCAGCGCATCGCTGCTGGCGATCTTGCTTGCACTCATCAGCGGCAGAGCTTTGACCCAGGTCGGCTTGTCGCTCACGTTCGCTTCATTGAAGGACGCGGGGCGCCAATTCGGGAAAGCGGCAAAAGAGCCGATGTCCTGGGGCGCGGGGGTAGCCGGGGAATGCGGGGCCGTCGGCGCGAAATACAGAAAGATCGGCTGCCGGGCTGGGGCGGAGAGAATGAATCGCGTTGCCTTGCGGGAGTAGACATCGGTGCTATAGTCGGCGGCGGCGCCTCCGTAGCTGACCACCGTGCCATTCTCATTGAGCGTGTAATTGTAGAAGTAACCGCCACTCACCAGCGCCTCGAAGTTATCCCAGCCCGGCGGAATCGCAGGTGAAATCACATCATAGGCATTCAGGTACTTGCCGATCAGTGCGGTGCGGTAGCCGGCCCCGTGCAGCCAGGTCGCCACGGTGGACGTGGCATTGAACGTCACGGCGCCCCCGTACGGAGCCGACGTGTACTTCACCCCATGATTGTGCACGTACAAGCCGGTCAGAATGCTGGAGCGACTGGGGCAGCAGAGCGAGGTGGTCACGAAGCCCCGGCTGAACCGGACCGTCTCGGCGTTGAGCAGCGCGGAGGTCAATGGCATGTAGGGCATCTGGTCGAACCGCTGGTCATCCGTCAGGATGACGAGGACGTCTTTGGGCGGCGGATTGGCGACGACGATGCTGACCGCGGCGGACGTCGCGGTGTTCCCTGCGGTGTCCCGGGCGAGGGCGCTGACCGTGTGACTCCCGTTGAGGAGCGTGTCGGTTCTGTAGCTGAGCGCATAGGGCGCGGCGAGGACTTCCGCGCCCACCGCGATTCCGTCGACCTGGAACTGCACCCCCGCCACCAGCCCGTCGTCGGTCGCGTCGGCCTGCAGGGTGATGGTGTGCTGCACCGTGGTGCCGGGCAGCGGGGCGGTGAGCGCGACGGTGGGCGGCGTGACATCGGGCGGTGCCGGATTGGCGACGACGATGCTGACCGGGGTGGCGGTGGCGGTGTTCCCCGCGGTGTCACGGGCGACGGCGGTGAGCGCGTGCGGGCCGTTGACCAGGGTGTCGGTGGTGTAGTCCAGCGCATACGGGGCGGCGGTGAGCTCGGTGCCGACGATGATGCCATTCACCGCGAACTGCACCCCCGCGACTCCGCCGTCGTCGGTCGCGTCGGCGGTGAGCGTGACCGTGTGACTGACAACCGCCCCGGCGGCCGGGGCGGTGATCGCAACGACCGGTGGCGTGAGGTCGGGCGGCGGCTGCAGGCTCAGCGACAGATCATCGAACACGGCGCTGCCGGTGTCGCCCGGCTCCATGGCTACTCGCAGCTGAAACCGGGCTCCGATCGTGCCCGCGGGTGCCGTGACCGTGGCGGCGAAGCGAGCCCAGTCCTGACTTCCGGTCGCTACTCCAACAATGTCGCTGCCGAGCAGATGCGCCGGAGGAATCGTGTCGGTGAGGCCGAGGGTGTCGAGCCAGAGGAGCTCGAGGGTGGCGCCCGTCCCGGCCAGGCTGTCGGTCGCCACCCAGCCGGCGGCGGCGTACGTCGCCCCGGCCGTGACCGGCACCTCCTGGTACACGGCGTAGTCGGTCAGGCCGGAGGCCAGAATCCGCTGGGCGAGCACGCCGCCATGGACCCTGATGCCGTCCAAGCTTCGTCCGGCGGAGTCGCTGTTCTGCCAGCCAGCGCCGCCGGCCTCGAAGTCGGGGTTCTGCAGCAGCTCCACCGCCTGCGCAGCCGCTTGGAGGGCCGGGCGGGGGGCGAGATGCTCCTCGGAAACGCAGGTAGCGACGGCGGCGGGAAGCACGATCAGGGAGAGGAACCGGCGCCAGCGAACGCCGGTCCCACGAGGCTTGGGGTGGAGTTCCGAATTGCACGAGGGTGGGACAGGCGTGCGCATTGTGGACTCCCTGCATCGCATGGTGACGGGACCAGACGACAATCGCGAGCATGGTGCCTTGGGCGCTGACCATCGGAACCGAGTACCGATGCCGCTCCCACGATCGAGCCAAACAATTGTGTGTGTTGTACCTGCATCCCGCAGGCGGGGCAGATTGGCGCCCACGCCTGCGGTCGAGGTTGCAGAATTGGAGTGTGTTGCTTGTGGGGTACAGCAATTCGCATGCCGGTCTGAACGACTCCCATCTCGCTGGGAATCGGCGGTGCGATCGGCTCACAGGCGGCAAGTTATGCCGCCAGGCCAAGCCACAGTCCTATCGACCACAGTAGCTCGGTCTCGTCAGCGCAGCGTCATTTCCGGCATCACCCGCCCCTCGGAGCGGGCAGCGTCAGTTCGTAGTGTCGAAAGACCTCGTCCAGTTTCCACCCCCGCGACTCATATAGTCGCTGTGCTGTCAGGTTGGTGTGCGCGGTGGCCAGCTCGAGGCCGCAGGCGCCATCCTCGGTCGCAAACTGCTCCGCCCGCGCCATGAGCTGCCCTGCGACCCCGTGGCCGCGCGCCCGGGCGGCCACAAACAGGTCGTTGAGCAGCCAGAGCCGCTGGCACCGGGTGGAGGAGAATATCGGATAGAGCTGGGTGAAGCCCACGGCCGTCGCGCCATCCAGCGCGAGGAAGATCACCGCATCCCCTTTGGCCAATCGAGCGGCCAGGAATTGCCGGGACTTGTCGGCGGCAGGCGCTTCCTCGTAAAACTGGCGGTAGGCCTCGAACAGCGGCACGAGGGTGTCAAGGTCGGCGGAAGTGGCCTGGCGGATATCCATGGATGCGAGTCCTGTCCGGTGTTTCTGCCGCGCAGTGGTGAATGACTTGCCGGTCGTGCGGTGGGCGACTAGCCTCTCCCCACCCCGAACCCAAGGACCGTCAGATGGCCGACGAGCTGCAGACCGCCGAGAAGCACGCCAAGTATGTCCCGATGTTCCATGGATGGACCTTCGGACTGCTGCTGGTCAACCTGGTCTGGACGATCATCCAGCTGGTGCGCGCACCGTCCGTGGGCGGCGTCATCCAGATCGGCCTCGTCGTCGCCATCGTCCTGGCGGCGTTTTACGCCCGGGCCTTTGCGGTCGGAGTGCAGGACCGGGTCATCCGGCTCGAGGAGCGGATGCGGCTTGCGGAGCTGCTCCCCGCCGATCTCCGGCCCCGCATCGGGGAGCTGCGCACCGGACAGCTGGTGGCCCTCCGGTTTGCCTCCGACGCCGAGCTTCCCGAGCTGGTGCGACGGGTGCTGACCGAGCAGATCCGCGACAAGAAATCGATCAAGCAGTTGATCCGCACCTGGCGACCGGACTCCGCGCGGGTCTGAGGTCGCCCCGCTCGCTCCGGGCTACCGCCCTGGGGCCCGCCGGATCTGCGCGGAGAAGTCTGGCTGGCCCAGCGCCGCCCGCGCCTGGTCGTTGATCCGGTATCGGGTCCGCGCCTCTGCAATCGTGAGGGTCGTGTCGATCAGGCCCAGTCCGTGGATCACCGCGTCGCTGTAGCCGGGCAGCACGATGCGCCAGCTGGATGGAATCCGGTCCGGTGCCTGCGCGTTGACGTGGCGCACCAGGTTCAGGGTGCAGTTGTTGGTCAGCGTATTGTAGAACTCGGGCCGGGTGCGGATCGCGTTGGCGCGTTCGAGCATCGCGACGAACATCCGCCGGATCTGGTCCCGCTCCGCCCGGATCGGGTAGAGATCGACATCGGTCCCGTCGAACACCGCCCGCCGCCCGATGAGGTCCTGCTCGTCGCCCACCACATAGATCAGCTCGAAGTTCCGCAGTGCGCCCGCCAATACCCCATACGTTTCCTTCGGCTCCCGTCGCGCCTCGATCGAGATGGCGAGATACTGCCCGTCATCGAACCCGAAGCTCACGAAGGCATGGGCCGGCCCGCGCCACGCGGTGCCGAACGGGACGACGACGTACCACGCCGTGGCAATCGTCCTCAGGTCGTAGGTCCGTGATTCCCAGGCGGGGGTGTAGGCGGTGCTGCTGGTCCAGCGGAAGTTGCGCACGCCGTCGATCCGGACCGTGTCGCCCGAGAAGGCCGCCGCAGGCAGGACCGACTGGTCGATGCTCCACTCCCGGCTGTGACTCGGCGTCCGTGACCGGAGCACCAGGATACCGGCGACGGCAGCCACCACTGCGCCGAAGCCCAGCCATCCCCAGGCCGTCATCGGTCGTCGCGTATGCGGCAGAGGCAACCGCCCATGCTATTCGGCGGCCTTCGGGGCGAGGAACGGCCGGAACTCGACCTCGACCGCATAGCCGTCGTGGCCCAGCAGCGCGGTGAGCAGCTGACGCGCGCTGGTCTCGGCGTGATCCAGCACGGCCAGGTCCCGTGCGGCATGCGCCAGCTGCGCCCGTGCCAGCATGTGGATGGTGTCGCGATCGGCGGGGTGGAACGGATTCCACAGGCCGCGCTGCTCGTCGTAGGTCCGCAGCTCCGTGATGTCGATGCCGAGCAGCTTCGCGTGGGGCAGGATGACGTGGATCCGGTGGGCGCCGGCGTCGACGGTGACCTGCGCGTCATGGCTCAGATCCACGCCGACCATCGCCTTGCCCGTCACCACCACGAGGGCCCGCTTGGTGGAGCCGAGCCGGGTCTGCTCGTAGGTGACGACATCGCGCACCGCCGCCTCCGTGGTGACCAGCTTGGCCACCGACCGGATCCGCTCGATAATCGCGCCCTGCGTGATCGTGGTGCGGCCCGGTGCGGTGAACAGGTCCCGGACACTGTTCCCGGCTCCCCGGAGGAAAACCATCAGACCCAGGGCGACGGCGAAGGCCAGCAGCAGCGCGCGCCAGCGGAACGGTGGCATCCCGCGCTCAGCTCAGCCCCTTCCGGATGGCGAGGAGCACCTTGTCGGCGAAGAGATCGACCTCGTCCGGCGTGGTATAGACATTCGGCGTGATACGGATGCCGGTGAACTCCGCGTGCGTGATCGGCGTGGTCACGATCTTGTGGTGTTCCATCAGCCAGGCACCGAGCTGGTTATGATCGATCCCGTCGACGTGGAACATCGCGATGCCGGCGCTGTTGCTGCCTTCCAGGGGGGTGAGAATCTTCACCCGGTCACTCTCCGTCTCCAGCCGCTTTGCCCAGCGGTTCCTGAGCCAGCGCAGGCGGGCCACTTTGCGTTCCGCACCGATGGCGTGGTGAAAGGCCAGGGCGACGCTGATCGCATTGTGGTTGGCGGCTGGGTGGGTGCCGATCTCCTCGTACTTCCGGATGTTCTCGTCCATCGTGTCCGGCGCGGCCATCAGCGGCCAGAGTTTCTTCTGTTTGCTCTTGCGGACGTAGAGGAATCCGGTGCCGATCGGCGCCAGCAGCCACTTGTGCAGGCTGGTGCCGTAGTAGTCGCAGTCGAGCTCATCGCGGGTGAAGGGGAAGTGGGCGTAGGCGTGGGCGCCATCAACGAACACCTCGATGCCGCGGGGCCGGGCCCACTGCACCAGTTCGCGCACCGGCAGGATCTGGCCGGTCAGGTTGGTGATGTGGGTGATCTCGATGACGCGGGTCCGCGGGGTCACGGCGGCCTTGAAGGCATCCAGCACATGGGTGGGTGAGGGTGGCGGCACCTTGAACGAGACCTGCTTGAGCACGAGGCCGTCGCGCCGGACCCGCTGGTCCCACGCCGTGATCATGCGGCCATAGTTCTGGTTGGTGACGACCACTTCGTCGCCCCGGGCGAGGTCGAGCCCGAAGATCATCGTCTCGTTCGCCTCGGAGGCGTTGCGGACGATCGCCATCTCCTCGATGTCGCAGCCGAAGGAGCGCGCCAGGTCCCGGCGCACGCTCTCGACCCGCGGCTCCAGCGTCTGCCACATGTGGATGACGGGCAGCTCGTTGGAGAACCGGAGGTCGCGGATCATCTGGTCCAGCACATGGGTCGGACTCGGGCTGCAGCCGCCGTTGTTCAGGTTGACCATCGTGCGGTCACAGTCGAAGGCCCGCTGGATCGTGCCCCAGTAGTCCTCGTCATCGGGGCCCCCGGCCCGGGAGCCGGCCGGGGGGAGGGCCGCTCGCAGGTCCAGCACCTGCCGGAAGCCGTCCGGCCTGAGCGACGGCAGCACCGCCGCCCCGGCCAGCGCACTCATGAAGGACCGGCGACTGGTCATACCCGCCTCATTATAGAAGGGATGGAGTCAATGTAGGCGCTTCGCCCCCTACCGCCAGAGCAATCCTTCCTCTATTGTTGTGCCGGCGTTTGGGAGGGCCAAGGCGTGCCTTGGCCCTGCCTCTTTTATCCACCGAGGGATCCGGACCCCATGAATATCATCGCCAGCGAAATGCGCAAAGGCATGTGCCTCCTGTACGAAGGCGAGCCCTGCCGCGTTCTTGAATTCCATCATCACACGCCGGGGAACCTGCGGGCGATGGTCCAGGCCAAGCTCCGGAAGCTGCGCACCGGGACCCAGTTCGAGCACCGGTTCCGCTCCACCGACACGGTGCAGGTCGCCGATCTCGAGACCCACACCCTCGAGTACATGTACGCCGGTGGCGATACCTACCACTTCATGAACACCGACAACTACGACCAGCTCGAGGTCGACAAGGAGGATCTGGGCGACGCGGCACCGTGGATGGCCTCGGGGATGAAGATCATCGCCGAGTTCTTCAACGGCCGCCCGATCGGGATCCAGCTGCCCAACGCGCTGGTCCTCGAAGTGGTCGACACCACCCCCGCGATGAAAACCGCGACCAAGTCCTCGTCCTACAAGCCGGCCAAGCTGGACAACGGCGTGACGATCAACGTCCCCGAGTTCATCAACAACGGCGAGAAGGTCCGGGTCAATCCGACCACGGGAGAATACCTCGATCGTGTGAAGTGAGCGGGCCCCTGGCCCGGTCATCCCGGGCATCGCGAAAGCTCTCTCCAACTCGGAGCCGAACCCGATAGCCGCCAGGGGCGGAGCAATCGCTCCGCCCCTTCCCGTCCTCCCCTCCCCTTTCCGCCCCTACCACAGCGTCTTAGCTTTGAGGCACCCCCACCCCGTCGAGCTGCGTGGCCGAACTCGCGACCGCCTCCCCTGATCAGGAACGCGCGGTTCTCCCGCGCGATGTCGCGGTCTTTCTTCCGCTGTTCGCGATTGCCCTCCACAAAGTCACGACCTACCCCGCGGGCCATCCGCTGCTCGGGTCCGCCGTCGAAGCCTCGGCCCAGCATCTGAATGTCGTGCTGGTCAACCGCCCCTTCCTCCTCCTCGGGGTGGCCCGCAACCAGATGCTGCTCGAGGGATTCGCCACCGATCCGGACAATCCGGTGCTGCGCGAACTCGCGGCCAAGCTGCACCGTCATCAGCTCGGTGCCCTCAAGTTCACCCCCGGGGTGAGCCGCGAGGAGGTGCAGCAGCTGTTCACCGCGCTTGCCACCGATGCCCGGCTGCATCCGCTCGGGACGGACCTCGAGCAGTACGATACGAAGTGGGAGCATATCCGCCTGCTGCCGCCGGCCTATGATCGGCTGGAGCTGACGACGGACGCCGGCGGCGAATCGTTGCTGGGGGAGCAGGCCCACGTCGACAGCTCCGCCAGCCGGCTGTGGATCGGACTCGCCGCCGCCGCAATCGCCCGGGAAGGGGCCCCGGAACTGCACACCGATCCCCGCGCGATCGCGCGGGCGCTCAACCAGAAGCTGCGGGACCCGGAGCAGGCCCGGCAGGTCGTGAGCTACCTGCTCGGCCTCTCCAAGGAACTGCGCATGGCGCACGGGGCCGAGGCGATCGCCATCAAGGAAAAGCTGGGCACGCTGCTGAATCATCTCACCGGCGACACCCTCAAGGAACTGGCGACGCTCGGGGCCGACCTGGCCCAGCGCCGCCGGCTCGTGGTGGACGCCGCGATGGTGCTCCCCGCCGGTGCAACCCTCACGCTGCTGCGCGCCGTCTCGGATGCCAACCAGCAGGCCATTCCGCAACAGATGCTGCGGCTCCTCACCAAGTTGGCGTTCCAGGCGGAGAAGGGAAACCAGGTGGTGCGCGAGGAGGCCGATCTCGCCCTGCGCGAAGCGGTGCGGCAGATGGTGGATCGCTGGACGCTCGACGATCCCAATCCGGCGCCGTACACCAAGATGCTGGAGCGGCTGGCTCGCAATCCTCTGGGCCAGGCCGCCAAGGCCGAGATGCATCCCACCGAGGCGATCCGCCTGATCCAGATGTCGCTGGAGACCGACACGGTGGGCGACACCGTGTGGACCGCGCTGGAGGAACTGGTGCGCGAGGGCGAGGCCTCCCAGGTCGTGGCGTTGGTGGATGACGGCCGCGTGGCGGAGGACATTGTCGAACAGATCTGGCTGCACCTCGCGACCGCGTCCAATATGCGCATCCTGCTCAACAACGAGCCGCGCGACACCGAAGTGGTCGAGCGACTGCTCGAGCGCATGGGGATGAACGCCGCCGAGCCGATGCTCGAAACGCTCGAAGTGGCGGACTCCCGCGCCATGCGGCGCCGGCTGCTCACCCGTCTCGGTAAACTCGGTCCCGCGATCGGTCCGATGCTGGTCGAGCGGCTGCCCGGCGCTCCCTGGTTCGTCCAGCGCAACCTGCTCGCCCTGATCGGCTCCCTGCCCGAACTTCCGGCGGAGTTCCATCCCACGACGTTCGTCGAGGCCGATGACCCCCGGGTGCGGCGTGAGGCGATGAAGCTGATGCTCCGCACCCCGACGCTGCGCGAGGAGGCGATCCTCGCGTCGCTGGGCGATGACGATGACGCCAACGTGCGCATCGGACTGGCCGCCGCCCTGGATGGCTGCCCCCCCGCGGGGGCGGGACGGGTCTGGACGCTGCTGAATGATCGGCGGCTCCAGGTCGAGGTGCGTGTGCTCGCGATCCGCGTGCTCGGCACTATTCGCACCCGGGCCACCCGCGACTGGATGGTGGAGCACGCCCTGACCAGGCAGGGCTGGTTCCGCCGCCGTCGGCTCGTCCCCCGGTCGCTCGAGCTGCTGGCGATTCTCGGCTGCCTTGCGCGCAGCTTCCGCCAGGATCCCAACGCCCAGCTGGTCCTGCAGCTGGCGCAGGAGAGCGGCGATCCCCTGATCCAGCGCGCCGCCACTGGCGCCGTGGAGGAGGCATGAGCGATCCGATCCGGTTTCTGACCGCTCTCGGTCAGGCCCTCTCGGCCACGAATCTCTACGGCCCGGGCCATCCGGCGCGCGAGCGCACCCTGGATCAGGTGTGGGAACAGCTCGAGTCGCTTCAGCGCCTCGATCCTGCTCCCAACTTCTCGTTCCTCGAAGACGAGGTGCTCTACCGCCAGCAGGCGATGCGCGACGTCAAGGCCTGGGACTGGGCCCGCCGGCTGGCGCGTTCCGGCGTGCAGCGGGTCGAGTTCGACCGCGACGCGACCCGAGAAGACCTGGGCGCCTTTCTCCTCGAGATCCACCAGCAGCTGGCGAATGCCGCGCCCGACCCGGATACCAGCGAGATCCGCCAGATGCGGCGCCCGAGCATCCGCTTCGGCACCATCAGCATCCGCGGCGCCAGTGCCGATGTCGCGGTCGAGGTGGCGGAGAGCAGCAGCGTCCCATACACCCTCGATGACGAAATCGAGACGGTGGCATGGCTCCACTCGGAGGTCGAAAACACCGAGTCGCTGCCGCTCGCCGAGGCCAACGCCGTGGTGCGCTCGCTCTCGCTGGCCATGCACAGCCAGAGCCGGATGCTCCTGCCGCTGCTGCAGCTCAAGAACTACGACCAGTACACCACCACGCACGCGACCAACGTCGCCGTGCTCAGCATGGCGCTGGCCGAGTATATCGGCCTCGCCTCCAAGGATGTGCGGGAATTCGGGCTCGCGGGGCTGCTGCACGATCTGGGGAAGATCCGCGTGCCCAAGGAACTCCTGGTCAAGAAAGGCGCGCTGACCGAGCAGGAACTGGGCGTGATGCGGCGCCATCCGGTCGATGGGGCCCGCCTGATCCTCGCCCGGGAAAAGAATCTTGATCTCGCCGCCACCGTTGCCTACGAGCATCATATCCTGCTCAACGGGCACGGCTATCCCCGGTTCCGCTACGAACGCGACACCCACTTCGCCAGCCGGCTGGTGCACGTCTGCGACGTCTTCGATGCCCTGTGCACCGCGCGCCCCTATCGCGAAGCGTGGGCGACCGAGGTCGCATTGAATTACATGGAAGAGCGCAGGTGCCTTGATTTCGACCCCACGCTCGCGGAGGCGTTCATCGGCATGATGCGGCTGTGGACCTACCAGCGGGTCGCGATGCCGCTCGCCGAGGCGATCCCCGCGTGACGGTGGCCAGCGCCCTCCGCTATCTCGCCGGCCTGGTCCTGGCGGCGGCGGCCTGCCTGCTGGGCGCCCGCCTTGGACTCGAGCTTGCCCGATTCCACGGCGCCGTCTCGCCGGTATGGCCACCTGTTGGGATTGCCTTCGCCATCCTGCTGCTGGCCGGCCCGCGCTACTGGCCGGCTATCGCATTGTCGATTGCCTACCACAACCACGACCAGCGCTTCTCCCTCGCCGCAGCCCTCCTCACCGGACTCGGCAGCACCGCTGCGCTGGTCGGGCCGGCGTTGTACCTGCGTCGCGCCGGGCGCTTCACTCCCACCTTCGAGCGCCTCGACGGCACCCTTCGGTACCTGCTCGTCGGGGTGCTGGCCGCGCCCGTCGTAAGCGCGACTCTCGGAATTGTCGCGCTATGGCTGAGCCAGCCGAACGCTCTCTCGGCACCGCCGAAGCTCTGGCTGGCCTGGTATCTGGGTGATATCGGCGGCCTCGCGGTCCTCGCCCCTGTGCTGCTCACCTGGCTGGCGCCCGGCCCGCGCCTCCCCCCGCTTGGGGGTTGGCGCGATGTTGCGGGTATCGCCCTGGGCTTGGCGGGGTCACTGCTCCTGGCCGGACTGTCCCAGCCGCTGTACGCCCTGCCGGCGTATCCGCTGGTGATATGGGCAGCGCTGCGACTGGGGCCGCGCGCGGCGACGCTGACGTCGCTGGTGGCCTATAGCACGTCGGTCATGGCCGTCTGGTCGGCGCACGGCGCCTTCGCCCAGGGGGCAGGGCCGGGCAGCGTCGCCTTTATCGGGGCACTGCATCTCTCGCTGGCGGCGACCGGCCTCGTGGTGGCCGCGAGCGCGGCGGAGCAACGCCGCGCCCGACGGCTGGAGCGGGAAGCGGATGTGGCGTATCGCGCGCTCACCGAGGCCTCGCCCTTCGCGATCATCACCCTCGACCTCTCGGGGCTGGTGATCGGATGGAACCACGGGGCGGAACAACTCTTCGGCTGGACCGCCTCCGAAGTGCTCGGCGCAGCGGAGCCGATCATCCCGCCCGATCTTCAGGCGACATACGAGGAGACCCGGCGGACCGTGCTGGGTGAGCTCGGCTCATTGCGGCGGGAAACCGACGCGATGCGCAAGGACGGGCGGCGGCTGGAAGTTGAACTTGTCGCCTGGTCGCTGCGCACCGCCGATGGCACGGTGCGCGGAACTGTCGGGGCGCTGCAGGACATCACCGCGCGGAAGCGGGCGGAGCGGCTGGAACAGGCCACCCACCGGATCTCCCAGGCGGCGCTCACCGCCGCCGACCTGCCCCTGCTCTGCAGTGCCATCCATGGTATCGTGGGCGAGCTGATGTCGGCGCGAAATTTCTACATCGCTCTCCATGACGTGGCGCGCGATGAGATTTCGTATCCGTATTATGTCGACGAGTGCGTGCCCCGACCCGACCCCTGGCCCCTGCGTCAGGGCTATACCGAGTGGATCCTCCGTCACGGCCGCTCGCTCCGGAAGAGCGCGATACAGCCCGGGCTGGAACCATCGACGGACGAGGCAAGCCTGATCGGTACGGCCCCCAGCGACTGGATGGGCGCCCCGCTCACCATCGCCGGGTGTACCATCGGGGTCCTTGTGGTGCAGAGCTACACCCCAGGCGATCGCTACGCGGCCAGCGAGCTGGCGATTCTGGAATTCGTCTCGAGCCAGGTGGCCATGGCGATCGAGCGCACCCGTGCCCTGGCAACGCTGCGGACCAGTGAGGCGCGCTTCCGCAGCCTCGCCACCAACACCAACGACATCATCTGGGAATGGGATATCGAGCACCAGCGCGACTGGTGGAGCGAGAGCCTCACCAGCGTGCTGGGCTATCTCCCCGCCGAGATTCCCCAGGGCGAGGCCGCCTGGCTGGAGCTGGTGCATCCGGAGGACCGCGAGCGGATGGCGACGCATTTCCATGAGGCGATGACCGGCACCGCCCTGATGTGGCGCGACGAGTACCGGGTCCGGCGGAAGGACGGCGCCTACGCCTTGGTGCTCGACCGCGCCCGGATCGAACGGAACGCGGCGGGGGTCGCGGTGCATGTCTTCGGGGCGATCATGGACGTCACCGGGCTGCGCGACGCGCAGGCCGCCCTGCTCCGCAGCGAGGATCATCTGCGTCATGCCCTGAAGCTCGAAGCGGTGGGTCGGCTGGCCGGCGGAGTCGCCCACGACTTCAACAACCTGCTCACCTCCGTCCTGGGTCATGCCGATCTCGCCCTGCGCCGGGTGCACCCCGCGGACCCGCTCTTCGACGACCTCATGGAAATCAGCGCCGCCGGCACCCGCGCCGCGGCCCTCACTCAGCAGCTGCTTGCCTTCAGCCGCAAGCAGGTGCTGGAACCGCGGGTCGTCGATCTCAACACCGTCGTGTCGGGGATCGCCAGGATGCTGCGCCGCACCATCGGGGAGGATATCGAACTGGTCACCCGCCTCGCCTTCGATCTGGGACCGGTGCGGGCCGATCCGGTGCAGCTGGAACAGGTGCTGCTCAATCTCGCGGTAAACGCCCGGGACGCGATGCCGCGTGGCGGGCGCCTCCTGATCGAAACCCAGAACGTGAAGCTCGACACCGGCCCTGGTGTCCGGATCCGGATCGAGGACAACGGTCTGGGGATGACGGAGGAGGTCCGCGCGCATCTCTTCGAGCCGTTCTTCACCACCAAGGAAGTGGGGAAGGGCACCGGGCTCGGCCTCGCCACGGCGTACGGGATCGTGCAGCAGAGTGGCGGAACGATCACCGTCACCAGCGCCGAGGGGCAGGGCAGCACCTTCGTGGTCGACCTGCCGCAGGCGGTGGGCGAAGCGATCACACCGACACCCGTCGCCCCGACGGAAACGATCCGGGGCGGATCGGAGACGGTATTACTGGTGGAGGATGAGGAAGCGGTCCGGAATCTGACGCGCCGCGTGCTGGAGCATCATGGATACGCCGTGCTCTCCGCACCGACGGGCGAGGCCGCCCTGGCGCTCTCGCGCTCCCGGCCGGGCCTCATTCACCTCCTGCTGACCGATGTGGTGATGCCGGGCATGAGCGGCCCCGAGCTCGCCGGGCAGCTGACGCTGGAGCGCCCGGGAATGCGTCGCATCTACATGTCGGGCTATGCGGCGACCGCGCTCGAGCAGCGCATCCTGCTGGATCGTGATTCGGCGTTCCTGCAGAAGCCCTTCACCGCGACCCAGCTCACCGCGCGGGTGCGCCAGATGCTGGATGAACCCGAGCTGGCGGGGGCCGGAGCGGGCGCGGAGTAGACCTGGCCGACCCTACCTGGCCTCGGTCGGAAGACAGCTCAGGATGTTGGCGGCGCGGGTGGCGCCGCTGGGGTGTTCGTTGTCGTACTGCTTCGTGCCCATTCGCGAGAAGAACCGAACAGCGGCCTGTGACACCGTCCGGCGCTCTGCCCCCAGCGTGCGCGTCGCCAGGCAGTCGGCGGCCAGCTCTTTCTGCTGCAGGGCCCGATTCCGCTGGTCGATTCCGGTGCCCAGGGCGCCAGCGCGGGTATGCCGCAGGGCGATGTGCGCCTGCTCATGCGCCATGAAGAATGTCGTCAGCTCCGGGCCCAGCCGGCCCAGCCGCACGGGGTTGTAGTAGATCACCGGGTGCACCGAATCATACACCGCGACGGCGACGTCCCGCAGAGTCACGTCCGCGATCTGGCGCACCTGCGGCGCTTCGACCGGCGCGGGATGTTCGTCCTTGGCCCCGCTCAGCAGTACCGCCACTCCCGCTATTACCACACCCAGTGCCCGTGTCATTGCTCCGCTCCTTCAGTCCGGCGTTCCACACCTGCGGCGGGCATCCCACAACGACCGCGCCCCCGCGTCCTGGCCAGCTGGACGCGGGGGCGTTGGGTCGGCGATGGTCGCCGTCAGCCTTGTCGCGTCCGTCCCCGGGTGCATCCGATCCCCCGGCGATGAAGCCGATTCGTGTCCAGCGTATTGCCTGTGATGCTGCGAAGTCGCATGTGCATTCGGTCGAAAGTGTGCCCGCGAGAGCTACGTCCTGTCGCCCTCTATGTTCTCGTATCGGCACGGCCCCGTAGAGCTTGAGGTCGTGTGTCCTGTCTCACAGATCGGAACGCCCGTCGGGCCCCACTGGTTCCTCCGGGCCTGGGGCTTTCAAAAGCATCTCCCGTGCCATTGACCCGCCCCGACCGGGGGTTACGATTCCCGGACACCGCCAGGGGTATCGGGTCCGGCTGGACCCGATTGAGAAAAACCCTTGGAACCTGATCCGGCTGATACCGGCGAAGGGAGCGCGGTTTCATGGCTCCCATGCGCCGCTCATTGAGGAGCGCTGCCATGTCCACCACCCTGCCCGTCGCCCCGTCGCCACTGCTCAGCTTCAGCGAGGCGTTCCCCAACTCCACGAAGGTGCTGGTCGAAGGGCCTCGCGGCGTCCGCGTGCCGGTGCGGGAGATCGCCTTGTCCGGCGGGGAACCGCCACTCCGGGTGTACGACACCAGCGGTCCGCAGGGTGTCGACGTCCGAGAGGGGCTGTCACCCATGCGCCATCCGTGGATCATCGAGCGCGATGTGGAGCGTATCGGGGTGGGAGTGGGTCGAATCGTGCCGGCAGGACCGGATGGTGTGTTGCCAGTCACACTCCGTCCGGCCGTATTCCGTGGCCGGGGATCCGTCACCCAGCTGCGCTACGCCCGCCGGGGCGAGATCACGCCGGAGATGGAATTCGTCGCCCTGCGCGAGGGGATGGCGGCGGAATTCGTGCGCGCCGAGGTGGCCCGGGGCCGCGCAATCATTCCGGCGAACATCAACCACCCGGAGCTCGAGCCGATGATCATCGGCCGCGGCTTCGCCGTCAAAATCAACGCGAATATCGGCAACTCCGCCGTCTCCAGCTCCATCGAGGAGGAGGTCGACAAGCTGCGCTGGGCGACGTTGTGGGGCGCGGACACGGTGATGGATCTCTCGACCGGAAGGAACATCCATGCGACGCGGGAGTGGATCCTGCGCAACAGCGCGGTCCCCATCGGCACGGTGCCGATCTACCAGGCGCTGGAGAAGGTGGGTGGCGTGCCCGAGGAACTCACCTGGGAGATCTATCGCGACACGCTCATCGAGCAGGCGGAGCAGGGGGTCGACTACTTCACGGTGCATGCCGGTGTGCTGCTGGAGTACATCCCGATGACCGCCCAGCGGGTAACCGGCATTGTTTCACGCGGGGGCTCGATCATCGCCAAGTGGTGCCTGGCGCATCACCAGCAGAATTTTCTCTACACCCGTTTCCGCGAGATCTGCGAGATCATGCAGGCCTACGACGTCTCATTCTCGCTGGGCGACGGGCTCCGGCCGGGGTCCATTGCCGATGCGAACGACCAGGCCCAGTTCGCCGAGCTCCGGACCCAGGGGGAGCTCAACCGGGTCGCGTGGGCGCACGACGTGCAGGTGATGAACGAGGGGCCCGGTCATGTGCCGATGCACCTCATCAAGGAGAACATGGACAAGCAGCTCGAGTGGTGCGGCGAGGCGCCGTTCTACACTCTCGGGCCGCTCACCACCGATATCGCGCCGGGCTACGATCACATCACCAGCGCCATCGGCGCCGCGATGATCGGCTGGTTCGGCACCGCGATGCTCTGCTATGTCACGCCGAAGGAGCACCTCGGCCTGCCGAATCGGGATGACGTGAAGGCCGGCGTGATCGCCTACAAGATCGCCGCGCACGCCGCCGACCTGGCCAAGGGGCACCCGGGGGCACGCGCCTGGGATGACGCGATCAGCAAGGCGCGTTTCGAGTTTCGCTGGGAGGACCAGTTCAATCTCGCCCTGGACCCTGTGACCGCACGGGCCTACCACGACGAAACGCTCCCCGCCGACGGCGCCAAGACCGCGCACTTCTGCTCCATGTGCGGACCGAAGTTCTGCTCGATGCAGCTGACCCAGGATGTGCGGCAGGAGGCGGCGCGGCAGGCGGCGATGCAGGCCAAGTCCACCGAGTTTCTGGCGCTGGGAGGGGAGCTGTATCTGAAGCGGTGACACGCTCCGCGGCGGGGTACACCTGCCATTCGGATTCATGAATGGTTCAGCGGGACGCGGCACCAGCGGCGCAGCTTCGATTCCTCCGTGCCCGCCGAGTCGGGAAGCTCAATCCAGGATCCCAGGTGCGGCGACGAGATCCCCTCACGAAGAACCAGCGATCCGCCCTCATGGCAAAGGTGCGGGGGCGTGGAAACGCTTCGACTGAGAAGAAAGTCGCGTGGGCTTTCCGCCGATTCAGGATCGCGGGCTGGAGGCGTCACAGGGCAGATCTGCCGGGCACGCCGGACTTCTACTTCGAACGTGGGGCGCTCGCGGTATTCGTTCACGGCTGCTTCTGGCACGGGTGCCCCCGCTGTGGCCGCTTTCCGAAGAGCAATCGGGCATTCTGGATGGCGAAGATCCTTGGAAATCAGTGGAGGGATGAGCGTGACCGGCGCAGACTGAACAGGAGAGGGATTCGAACGATCACGATCTGGGAGCACGAACTGTCGTCGGAGCGGTGGCTCGGACGTGTCAGGCGCCACCTCGATTCGCGGGAACTGGACGCCGATGCGTCCGATTGATGTTCCGCTCCGTGTGGCGCCTCCGCAGTATTGGGCATGAACCAAGTCGATCCGTACAATCCGCTCGACCTTGAAGCGCTGGGTCAATCTCTCTTGAGACACCTCGAGAGGCAACCGCTCCATCCGTTGGGAGCGGTTGAAAGGTTTTCGGGCTCAGGAGTCTATGCGCTGTACTATCAGGGTGACGGTGATCCCTATGGACCGATCGGACGGTTCAACCGGCCCATCTGTAAGCTTCCGATCTACATTGGGCGAGCGAAGGACCCGGGTAGCCGCACTGGATTCGATCCCCTCAAGCAGATCGACTCCCCCTTGTTACGGGAGCGTGTGCAGCAGCACAAGAAAAGCATCGGGAGTACGGAAAATCTTCAGGTGGCCGATTTCGCGGCGCGACTTCTTGTCGTGATGCCGATCTGGATACCGCTGGCCGAAGCCATGGCCATCAGGAGGTACCGACCGCTCTGGAACAGTCAGCTTCAAGGCTTTGGAATTCACGCCCCCGGAAGCGGACGGAGTGGACAGAAGCGATCGCAATGGGACGAACTTCATCCCGGCAGAGTATTCGCCGCCGGGCTCAAGCGGAACGAACGAGCGACTCGCTCAGCTCTCCTTGAACGTATGAGGGGCGCCGTGCAGGACGCGGTTGATGGGGAGAGTGTGAATCCGCGGCAAGCAGGCAGCGTCGAATCGAGCGAGCCACAACCTGGGCCAAACTCACCGGCACGGCATTCCCGATCTGCCGCATCGCCTCGCCCCAAGCGCCGGTGAACGCGTAGGAATCCGGGAAAGTCTGGATTCGGGCGGCCTCCCGGACCGTGAAGTACCGCACGCTTCCATTGACACGACGCAGCATGTTCTCGCCGCCAGGCACACCATGGACACCGGCTTTCAGGGTCTTCCCCGGGGCGTCCAGCGCGGAACCAGTATGCCCAGGATACGAGCGCGCCCCAGGCTGGCCAACATGGTTGACGAACGCAGCGAACTGGGCACCCTTGATCGGCTCTGGAAGTCCACGCAAGGCGTCCCTTACGGTCGTCCACGGTTTCGTTGTGCCGGCCTCCCGCATGAGTCGGCCATGCAGGATCGTTGAAGCAGCCGCTCGTCGTCTCATTCCGTGGCCCTGCCAGTACGAACCGGTAATCTCCTCGGCGAATCGCAGCGCCGCCGCGCTGTGGCTTGGCGCTGGTGCCGCCCATTCGGTATCGATATCCGACCTGATGGCGACGAAGAAAACACGCTCCCGACGCTGCGGCACGCCAAAATTGGCGGCGTTGAGCAGCACTTTACGGACATTGTAGGAGAGCTCATTCGCACGGATCCCGCTGGCACTAACGCGACGCAAGACAGAAAGATGCGACTTCCAGCCAGCGGCCCTCAGTGGATTGCTCGGCAGAACTAGTGGAAAAGCCAGCTGTAGCTCGATGAACTCGACGAAATCCGCGAGATTGGCGCGTAGTAGTCCTTTTACGTTTTCGACCAGCACCGCCCTTGGCTGGATCTCACGAATCGCACGAAACACCTGCGGAAACAAATTGCGGTCATCCGCGTCCGCGCGATGCTTGCCACCAATCGAGAACGGTTGACAGGGCGCGCCGGCGGCGAGCAGGTCAGTACCCGCGAACGACTGGAAATCGAAGCTCCTGACGTCCCCCTCATGAATCTGGCATGCAGTGCCGCCGAAGGCCGCGTGATTGAGCCGCAAAGTCTTGCACGCGTCACGATTGTATTCCAGCAGCAGGCGGTGATGAAATCCCGCCGCGGCGACTCCGAGTGCCAAGCCGCCGGCGCCGGTGAAGAGTTCTACAGAGCTGTAGTGGGGGTTGGTCATTCGACCAATCTAATGTTTCCGGCGCGCTTGGGGAGCAGCAGGAAACCGCGGAACTCCAAGGGGGGGCGGCTCGCCCGTTCAGCGCGCACGGAGCCGCTGAAACCGGCGCATGAAGCGGGTGTCGATCCAGTCCTTCAGGTGCATCGCCCACCGACCCACCAGCACCGTGGCGCCATAGGAAAAGATCGCTCGGCCATCGCCGGTGTTGAGCAGCGCGAGGTAGCGCGGCTGGGGCCGGTAGGGGCGCAAGGTACCACGGGACGGCAGCGCGACCGCGAGGTTGTGCGCCAGCACCGGCCCCTGCCGCACCGCAAATACCCCAGCCTTCGGTGTGCGTGGCGCGGACTGCAGCGTGACGGCGTCACCCGCTCCGTACAGCCCGGTGCTCCCCACCGCGGCGAGGTGATCATCGACCAGCAGGTAGCCCGCGGGATCCGTCGTCAGCCTGCTCTCGGCGAATAGAGTGGGAGCGGCCGGCCCCGTCGCCCAGATGACCAGATCCGCCGGTAGCACCTGGCCGCCCGACAGCCGCAGGTAGTCGGCACCCACCTCGTCAATCCGGGACGCCGTGCGCACGGTGATCTCCCGCTCCCGGAGCACGCGCTCCACCGCGTTCACCGCATAGGGCGCACGTCCCGCGAGGAGCGCCGGCCCGGCATCATGCAGCGTGATGATTGCCCGGCCGGCACCGAGCTGATCGAGTCGAGCCCGCGCGGCGAGTGCGAGCTCGATGCCGGCGGCGCCGCCACCGACGATCACGACTTTCAGCGGCTCCGGGCCGGCAGTACGCGCGAGCGTCTCGAGCGCGGTGACGATGCCGACGGCCTGCTCGATGGGCTTGCTGCGGTGCGCATAGGCCGCGACGCCGGGCAGGTCGCCGCCGCGCGCGCCGCTCCCGATGGCCACCGAGGCGACATCGTACGGAAGCGTGGTCCCGTCCTCCAGCTCCATCCGCCGCGCGGCCCCATCAATCCGGCGGACTCGGCCCTGGACAAAGGTGCCACCCACTGCCGTGGTGATGGCCCGGAGATCCAGGGCGATGTCATCGAAGCCGTAACGACCGGCGACGAAACCCGGCACCATGCCGGAATACACCTGCCGCTCGTCAGGCGAAACAACCGTCAGTTCCGCGTCGGGAAAGTGCCCCTGCGCGACTGCTTCCAGCACGAACAGATGGGCATGGCCGCCACCTGCGAGGAGGAGGCGGGGCATCGGTCAGCGAGGAAAGGCCCAGAGCAGGAACTCCGGCAGCATCCGCTTCCAGGTGGCGAGATCGTGCCGGCCGGTGACGGTGAGGTGGACCAGGTCGGGGCCGCGCTTGTAGCCATGGGCCGTCAGCGCGAGGACGAGTTCTTCGGTGTCTTGAATGGCGTCGATGACGCCGTCACCGTCACGGTCCTCGGTCTCGTCCTGCAGCCCGGTCTCGAACCAGAAGCGGAGTGGCGGCCGGCCCCGGGTGATGCGGACGCGCTGGTGCATGATGCGGGAGGATTGCCGGGCAGAGGCGTCGGTGTCATTGGTGCGCCACCAGAACGCGCCGGAGAACGCGCCGACGGCGCCGACTCGATCGGAATGGCGCCAGGCCAGGTCGAAAGCAGAGAGCGCGCCGAGCGACCAGCCCATGATGGCGGTCTGGGCGGGGCCGCTCGCGACGCGGTAGCGGTGCTCGATGGCCGGCATCAGTTCCTCGAGCAGGAATCGCTGGTACAGCTCCGCCCGTGCACCGAGTCCCTGTGCGTTGGCGACTCCCGCGGTGCCGTAATCCTGTATCCGCGACGTGGCATGAATGGCGACAACCAGCACCGGGCGGATCGCGCCAAGGCGCTGGAGGGAGTCGAGCGTGACTGCCAGGTCGACGGCCTGCATGTCCTGGCCATCATTGGCGTAGAGCACCGGATAGCTGGCCGCGGTGGCCGTCCGGTAGTCGCGTGGGAGAAAGACATCGATGGTGCGGGTCTCGCCGAGGATGCGCGACTCGAAGGGCGGCAGGCGTTCGATGATCACATGATCCCGGCCGGGGAGGGCCAGTGCCGGGGCGCTGATGACGGCGGTGAGCGCCCGCCGGCTCTTCCGCCAGAGATCGGTCCAGACCGTCATCGTCCCATTCACCCTCGTTCGGGGGCTCACCAGCCCGTGCGAGGACAAGTATATCCACGGAATGGCGTCCGGCCCAATCAACCCACCGCCCCCGGAAGTGCAGCGCTCTCAGGGGCGGGTTGACGGCAGGGGATGACGCTAGTTCGGTTTGGGTTTGTCGCTGCCGCCGGTGGCATGCCTCGGCGTTTCCCCGCCGCCGGACGGTCGTGGCAGCCGCGTCTCCCCGCCGCCCACCCGGACCCCGCCCCCTTCACCACCGGCGTGGTGGCGACGGTTCTTGCGCCGTCCGTAGTCTTCCGCTCCCTTGGCGTGCCTGGGGTGCTCCAGCTCGGGTTGGCGGGCGACCGCCGGGGTATCCGCCGATATGGAGTCTGTCGTGGAGTCCTCGACGGCGACAACCGCCGAATCAGGGGCCCCCGATTGCGCCGCGAGCGTCCGGCAACCGGCCAGACCGATCACGACCGCGAAAGCCGTCGTCGTGCGTCGCATGGGTCATTTCCTGCTGGGGCGGAACATCGTCCAGCCAGTCGGTCGGCAAAGGGAGCGGCTGCCGGATCTGTCGTGAGGCCCCGCTCGGCGCCCCCGGGGCTTCCTCCCGAGTCTACGCTCCAGGACGAGGAAGGGGAAGCGCCGGGGGCGTTGCTGCGGTAACGTTCTGAGGTCTCCTCCACCCCACTTTGATCCCGCCGCATGCATCCATCCGAGTACGGCCAACTGATTTCCGTCACCGGGGTCTGGGTGCAGATCGGCGGCACGGCACTGCTGCTGCCGCTCTTCTTTCTGCTGACCCGGCGGACCGGGGTCCGGCCCTATGCCCGTCGCTGGGCCTGGGCCTGGCTCGCCATGCAGGCCGCCCTGCTAGCTGGTAGCGTTGCGGTATCTGCTGGCACCGGCGCTGTTCCTGGACGCGGCTGTGGTGCATGGCGGCTGGCTCGCGCTGCTTCATGGGGCGTACCTCTTCGCCAAGTTGTCGCACTTCGTGCTCCTGCTGGCCGGCGCCTGGCTGTTCTGTCGGGGGAAGGAGACGGCCAACCTCACGCTCGAGAATCAGATCCTGACCGTCCGCGGCGAGAAGAAGCAGGTCGCCGTCGAGAAGACCACCACAGTACACCGCTACGAGCGGAGCTACGGCGTCTTCGAGCGCACCTTCAGCCTGCCGAACACGGTCGACAGCGACCGGGTCCAGGCCGCGTTCGAGCACGGGGTGCTGCGCGTGGTGCTGCCGAAGGCGGAGAAGGCAAAGGCGCGGAGCATTGAGGTGAAGGTGGGTAGTTAGGCGGTTAGTTCGAACTGGGAAGGGTGGGATCCACGAGGACCTCACCTACACCCTACACCCAGCCGCCTTACCGCCCAACCGCCTAGTACCACCCGATCGGCGCCTCATCCAGGTTGATGTAGATCTGCTTGGTCTCGAGATACTCCTCCACCCCCCAGTGGCCCAGCTCGCGGCCGAAGCCCGACATCTTGTAGCCACCCCAGGGTGCTTCGAGCATCGTCGGTTGCATGTGGTTGACCCAGACGATCCCCGCCTCGAGCTGCTTCACCACCCGGAACGCCTTGAAGATGTCGCGGGTCCAGACCGCGGCGGCCAGGCCGTACGGCGTCGCGTTGGCGATCTCAAGCGCCTGCGCCTCGTCCTTGAACGGGATGACGCTCATCACCGGACCGAAGATCTCTTCCTGCGCAATGCGGGCGTTGTTGTCGACATCATAGAAGATCGTCGGTTCGACGTACCAGCCCTTGTCGAACTGCTTCGGCACCCCGCCGCCGGCGGCGACCTTCGCCTCCTTCTTGCCGATCTCCTGGTACTTCCGCACCCGGTCGCGCTGCTCGGCGCTGATCAGCGGTCCCATCTTGGTCTCGCGGTCGATGCCGGGGCCGAGGCGGATGGTCTTCGCCTTGGCGGCGCAGGCGTCGACGAACTTCTGGTAGATCGCCTGCTGCACCAGCACCCGGCTGCCGGCGGAGCAGACCTCGCCCTGATTGATGAAGGTGCCGAAGAGGGCGCCGTCGACCGCCGCTTCGAAGTCGGCATCGGCAAAGAAGATGTTGGGCGACTTGCCACCCAGTTCGAGCGACACGCGTTTCAGCTGATCGGCGGCGCTCCGCATGATCAGCTTGCCCACCTCGGCGGAGCCGGTAAAGGCGATCTTCCGCACATCGGGATGGGCGACGAGCGGCGCACCAGCATCAGGACCAAGCCCGGTGACGATGTTGATCACGCCGGGCGGCAGGCCGCAGGCCTCGAAATCTTCGGCGAGGGCGAGCAGCGAGAGCGGCGTCTGCTCGGCGGGTTTGATCACGACGGTGCAGCCGGCCGCGATGGCGGGGCCCAGCTTCCAGGCCGCCATGGCCAGGGGATAGTTCCATGGAATGATCTGGCCGGCCACGCCCATCGGTTCCTTGACCGCCAGAACCATGGCGTTGGTCGGGACCGGAATGACCTCGCCGTTGATCTTGGTGGCCAGGCCGCCGTAGTACTCGAAGCAGACCGCCGAGTCGTCCATGTCATACTCCGACTCGACGATCGGCTTGCCGGAATTGATGGTTTCGATGCGGGCCAGCTCGTCCTTGCGGGCCCGAATCCGCTCGGCGATGCGAAAGAGAATCCGGCCGCGGTCCTGCGCGCTGGTGCCCTTCCAGCCGCCGTAGAACGCCTTTTTCGCGGCATCGACCGCCCGGCCCACGTCCTTGGCGTCGCCAGCGGGGCAGGTGGCGATGACCCCCTCTGTGGCGGGATCGAAGACGTTGAACGTCTTTCCCGAGGCGGCAGGGACGAACTTCCCGTCGATGTACATCTGGTAGGCTTTCACAACCGTGCTCCGGAGAAAGAGTGCGAGGTATTGCGGGCGAATTGTGCGTGGGGCGGTGGCGCTCAGCCCGTATGCCGGGGGCTGAATTTCGGGCACCGGGCGCAGGCCGCCCGAGCGGTTGCCTTGTCTGGCTGACGTCCCGTCCCCATGTTGGCTTTATTCTACCCATCTCCATGCGGACGGCAATGCACCTGGCGTTCCCAATCCGGTACCACCCGCGCCGACTCGGACCTGTGCTCGGGGCGCTTCTGGTATTGGGGTGCGGCGAAGACGCCACCGGTCCGCGGCCGGTTCCTGTCTCCATGACGGTGGTGTCCGGTGAGGGACAACAGGGGACCGTCGGTCAGCCGCTTGATTCGGCCCTCGCCGTCTACATCACGGACAAGTTCGGGCAGGCCGTTCCTGGCGTGCTGGTGCGGTTCGCGGCCGGGTCTGGCTCATTGGCCCCGATCGCGCAGACCACTGGTCCGGGTGGACAGGCGGTGGCCCGCTGGATTCTGCCAACGACTGCGGGTCTGCACACCGCGACTGTCAGGGCGTCCGCACTCGACTCGATCGTGTTCCACGCCCGCGCGACACCGGCGGCGCCAGCATCCGTCGCGCTCGTGGTGGGAGACACCCAGACGTCGGGAATTGCCAGCGCTCTGGCCACTGCGGTCGTCGTTCTGGTCCGGGACCAATTCGGCAATCCCGTGGGCGGTGCAACGGTCGCCTTTGTCCCGGCCGCAGGAAGCGGCACGGCCGCGCCGGTCACCGCTCACTCCGACAGCCTCGGCCAGGCGCGGACCAGTTGGACCCTCGGCGACGAACCCGGCCTCCAGGCGCTTGCCGTGCGGGTCGATTCCCTGCGGCAGCTCCGGGTGCAGGCCCAGGCCCTCGACCGACCGGCACCGGCCTCGCTCGGGCTCCCGCTCTACCCCGGCGAGGCGACGTGGACTGGCGATCAGGCGACCGTGTCGGAGCGTGGCGCCCCCGGGCGCCGGCGCAGCCCGGGACCGATCCCCGCGCTGCGGTGCTGGCGCAATGCGCTGGGAGCGGCGGTGCTGCAGCGTGAGCGTGGGACGGAGGAGCTGGCGACGACGGTGGCCGACGATGGGGCGGCGAGCGACTGCGAGGAACCTGCCCTCCGCTGGTGACACCGACGGTGAACCGTGCAGACGCAACAAGCCCCTTCGGGTCTGGCCTGAAGGGGCTGGCGCAATCAATCTCAGTGTCTGCGCCCTCCGAGTTTCACCCGTCCCTCAATATCTCCCGCGCCGCGTTGTAGCCGCAGGCGCCCAATCCGCACTCAGTGTCGTCGTACCCTGACGCTCAGACCAACTGGTGTGGTGCCGAGCGGCGGAGCGAGTCCTGCGGACTCGGTCTGCGGTGATTGATGAGTGGGTATCCCCCGGTGCGTAGCGCCGCTTCGACTTTCCACTACCAGCCGGGCCAGCTGGTGGCGTGCATGGCCCGGTCGCCGAGAAACCGGTGGGTGTTCTCGCGGAGCGTGCGCGGGTCGAGGCCCAGCAGATGAGCGAGTCGTTCGAGCGCGGTCGGCTCCTGATCGGATGCCAGGATCAGGCGGTGGAGCGCCTTCCAGTCGCGGCCGGTGAACAGCCCGAAGTCGCGGAACTTCCGGCTCACGCTGCTCCGGGACATGCCGGCCGCGAGGCGGCTTGGCTCAAAGCAGTCAATAAGGACCGCGATGATATCCGCGTGGCCGGTCCGGCGCGTGATGTACTGCGCCAGGGTGGTGGCGCTGGGTGGTGTGCGCGTGCAGATCGCGGTGCGGAGATCGGTGGGAGAAGCCGATTGCCGGTCTGCCTGAATGAGCAGGCCGACTTGGCGGCGGCCATCCAGCAGGCGGTTGGTTGACTCAAGGGACAGCCGGTTGTCCGGCAGGACCAGGCAGGTGGGGCACCACGGCAGGAAGCGCTTGTCGCCGAGTGCGGGAGGGAGCTCGCCGGGGTCAAGGTGATTGAGCCGAGCGACAAGGATGGTGCCGAGTGGTGGGTTGCCGGCGGCGTGGGGCGGCCAGTAGAGCTCATCGGAGGTTGGGTCGAGCAGTTCGAGGGGCATCTGGACCTTCGCGGCTCGGAGCGGCGGTGTGACGGCTGCTTAACCAGTATATGTCCCCCCCCCGTCTCGTCAAGTCGAGCGGCAGAATGTTCCGGAGAATTGTTGCAGAAATGGCACGGGAGTGTATGGCGTGGATGGGGGACAAGCCTCAACTTGAGATAACCCATTTTCGATATCGCGACTTCGCAAATCTCGGAGGCCAATCATGAAAGCAGGATTGTGGGGCAGCTTCGAGCTGCGGTCTTGGGTAGTCGGCGCCTTGAGCGTTGCGATAGTGGCGGCGCCGACGCAGGCGCAGCAGCCAAAGGCTGTTGCCCTGGCCGCCCTCCCGCCGTGCTTGACGCCAGCATGCGACAAAGTCATCTCGATTCATCAGGCTGCATTGACCGCGTTACCTCTCCCGGAGCAAGCGGGGATTTGGATTGTGCAGGACGCCGATGGTCGACTCTTATCCAGCGGGGTGCTCAATCCATTTCCAACCGAGATCAGCTCGCAGACGTATGGCAAGATTGTCCCCGGTGCTGCAGGTCTGGTCGCCGTGGGATTTGGTCTGGCCAAGACCCGCGCGATGAACGGGCACGGTCCATTTCGAGTGGTGTACGTCACTCGGTCACGAAAGGCGGACGGGTGACTCCGGCAGTCATGAACTATCTCCAAGTAACGAGTCCATATCTCACAAACCCGCGTTGGAGGGGGCATGGCAATCAAGTCGACGTTTCAGATGCTGCTTCTCGGTTTGGCGGTGGTCGCGATGGCTGCAGGAGCTACAGTTGCACTCGCCGCTGACACGACAAGTGTTCAGCCGGAAGGTCACAAGTGCAAAAACCTGTCGTCTTGCGAAGCTGGTACGTATCGCTGTACAGCGAACTGTGGTCCGAATGGCTGCAGCTGTACAATCTCCTAGCGGCGGGGACGACATCAGTACTGTCGATTCCCAGGTGCGACAGTTGGCTCTTTCGTCTGGTGTCAGTCTGGCCCTCACCCATCGCCATTCTCGCTTTTGGAGGACTCCCGATGTTTCGCAAGCACTTTTTCGCGATCCTGCTCGGCCTCGCTGTGCTGGGTATCAGTGCCGGCGCGTTGGTCGCGCAGCGCTCCGCGGTCACCACACAGCGACCGCACTATGGCTGTGCGTCGACCAGCAGCTGCGGCGCCGGGATCTGGTCTGACTGCGGCGTAAGTTGCACCAGTTCCGGTTGCGTATGCCGGCAAGGTTTGACGGATTTCTAGATCAAGCGAAGCAATCGCGGCAAGAAGGCGGTTCAAATGCGACTGATCGATCGCTGATCGAAGCACCCCTCATGGGATTCACGTCCGTGCGAAAGAACTGCTCTCCCGCGATCCTGGCAGGCATCCTGGTTGTCTCTACGGCCCAACACGTTAGGGCTCAAGTGGCACTGCGGTTGGAGCGGCTGGCTGCTGTTCCAGGCTCCGGACTCGCGGCTCTGGGTGGGGTTGCGGACGCAGCCATCGATGTTCAAGGTGTCATCTACTTGATTGACCCGTCAAGACCCGGAATCCTGGCAGTCGATCAACGCCTTCACCATCTCCGCACCTTCGGACGACGGGGCTCTGGCCCCGGCGAATTCCGGGAGCCGATCGCAATCCGCGCCCTTTCTGGCAATCGCATGGGTGTGCTGGATCGAGCGCTGCGTCGCCTGTCCATCTACCGGTCAGTTCGCGACAGCCTTCTCGTGTTCGAGAGAGCAATCACTCTTGGTATCGCTTCCGAGTCTATGTGCGGGCTTCCGGATGGCACCTTTTTGATCTATGGATTTGCCAATGGCAAGCGCATTCACATTTTTTCTCCTGCCGGCAAGATGCTGCGTTCTTTCGGGGAAGCGGATCGCCGACTCTCTCCCATGGCTGGTGACTTGATGGTGCATGGCAGGGTTTTCTGTGACGCGGATGGTGCTGAGGTCGTCGTGACCAGTAAGTTCTTGCCGGTAGTGGAAATGTTTCGCATAAGCACTGGTCTGCAACTCTGGGTCGATACGTTGCGCCCATTTCGTCCGCTGCAACTCACGGACGAGGGGACGAGCGTGACAATTTCCGGCGGCCCAGGGGGAAACAGCCTCATCGCTTCAATCCTCAATGTAGGCGCGTACAATATTTTCCAGACTACTTTCGACAGCCGGATGGACGGTGCGACTCTCGATACGGTGTTCACTTACGCCCGCTCAACCGTAAGAGGGCGCTGGAGCCTGCCTCGAATTGATTGGCCGCTACTTTTCCAACTCAAGAAGGACCTTGCCCTTGGAGTCGAAGTGAGGGAAGACCTCGAGTTGGCCCTCTATCGCCTCCGTCCTACCCAAGGTCAGCGCTAGGTGACCAACCCTCCTTGTGAAGAATGGATGAATGAGACGACAGTGGTCTCGCCGCCGCCGTGCCCGTTCAGCGGCGTCCGATGGTTTCTGGCGGCCGTTGTGATCGCCACCACCTTCACCGCATCATTTTTCGTGACAAAGGCCTTACGAACCACGGCAGGACGCGACTCACTCGGAGTTCACGAAGATAGCCTTCGCGCCGTACAGAGCTTCGCGAGTGGGAGACATCTGGTCGCCCTCGTCTTCCTCTCGAGCCACTGCGGATTCTGTACCGAAAAGCAGATGAAGGCTGGACTTCGCAAGATGCGTTCGGCGCTGCTTGCCGCCAATGCATACAAATACTCGAAAATCTCCGTCGTTGGAATCGCAGTGGACCAAGACATTCATGACGGCTTTGACTATCTGGCCAAGCTCGGCCCCATTGGTGAAGTCTTTGACGAAGTCAGTATTGGTCGCGGATGGTTGAATCAGTTCGTAACTGAGATCGTGTGGCGTGAGGGCATTGGGCAGCCGTCCACTCCTCAGGTTGTATTGCTTACCCACCTTGTGAATGCGTCGAATTTCCCGAGGTTCATCGACATCGGACAGGACTCTGTTGTCCGAGTCATCCGAGGGCGGGACAGTCTCCTCGCTTGGATCAGTGCCGGTACACCAATAGCGCCGCGCTAAGAGTCAGAACAGCGAACTCCCGCTCTTTCTACGCTGGAAGGGCACGGGGGAAAGCAGTCTGGCCGCTTCCCCCCGCGTCAACCGTATCTCACCTTCCGCTTCACCCGTCCTTCAATATCTCCCGCGCCGCGTTGTAGCCGCAGGCTCCCATCACGCCGCCGCCTGGATGGGTCGCGGCGCCGCACATGTAGAGCCCCTTCATCGGCGTGCGGTAGTCGGCATAGCCCGGCACCGGCCGCATGAACGAAAGACTCGACAGCGACATCGTGCCCTGCATGATGTTCCCGCCGGTGAGCCCGAAGCGGCTCTCCAGGTCCATCGGGCTCAGCACCTGGTAGTTGAGCACCGACTTCCGGAAATTGGGCGCATACTCCGTCATGATGTCAATGCACTTCTCGGCGTACGCCTTCTTGTTTTCCTCCAGCGTCCCTGCATCCGCCGCGAGCTTGTAGGGGAAGTACTGGGTGAACATCGACATCACATGCTGGCCCGGCGGCGCCACGGTGTTGTCGAGCGACGAAGCCATGGTGGCCTCGACGATGGGGTTCTTGGAGATGTAGCCGTACTTGGCCGGGTCGAACGCCTTCTCGATGTAGTCGCGGGTGGGACAGAGGTGGATGGTGCCGTGGTGCTGCGGTCCCACCGCGTTGCCGGGGAGGCAGGTGAAGTTCGGCACCTCGGAGAGCGCCAGATTCACCTTGGCGCTGCCGCTGGCGTAGTCGAGGTGGCGTACCGACTCGACGAAGTCGGTCGGGAGCTCCCTGGTGTCCATTAGCTTGAGAAAGGTGACATTCGCGTCGAGGCAGGAGATCACCTTCTTGGCACTCAGCTCGGTGCCGTCGGTCAGCACCACCCCCGTCGCCCGCCCCATCTTCGTGACGATCTTCGCCACCGCGGCGTTGACCCGGATCTCGGCGCCCTTCTCCTTCGCCGCCGAGGCAATGGCGTTGGACAGCCCGCCCATCCCGCCACGCACATAGCCCCAGACACCACGCACCCCGTTGCACTCGCCCATGACATGGTGGAAGAGGACGTAGGCGGTACCAGGCATTGACGGTGTCGCAAAGGCGCCGATGATCGCATCGGTCGCGATCGTCGCCTTGAGCTGCTCCGACTCGAACCAGCGATCGAGGATCGGGTTGGCCGCACCGGTCAGGATCTCGATCGCCTTCTGTCCGTCGGTACCGAGCTTCTTGAAGCCGAGTCCGAGCTTGAGCAGCGCGAGCAGATTGCCGGGCGCCATCGACCAGGGATTGGGCGGCGTCTGGACCAGGGTCGGCTCCAGGAAGTCGGCGACCCGCTCGAGCATCGCCTCGTACTTGGGCAGCGCTTCGGCGTCTTTCTTGGAGAACTTGGCGATTTCCCGGTGGGTCATCTCCTTGTCCGGGCCCATCATCAGGTAGCGGCCGTCGGGGAAGGGCGTGAAGCTCGACGGGCTGCGCGGCAGCATCTCGAAGCCGTGCCGCTTGAGATCGAGGTCGCGGATGATCTCGGGGCGGAAGAGACTGTTGACGTAGCTGGCGGTGGAGACCTTGTAGCCGGGCCAGAGATTCTCGGTGACGGCACAGCCGCCGACCATCTCGCGGCGCTCGAGCACGAGCACCTTGCGGCCTGCGCGGGCCAGATAGGCGGCGGTGACGAGGCCATTATGGCCGGCACCGATGATGATGGAGTCGTAGAGGGTCATGAGGCGGTTTGGCGGTTTGGCGGTTAGTAAGTTCCGCGTGGAGTTTAGCCTTGGTTGATGCTCAGGCGCCAGCTTGAATACGTGCCTACTACCGAATCAGCGCCCTACGACCGCTCGCCTGCGTGGCGGGCCTGCTACCAGCTCGCTGTCGCCCTGTACCAGGCAACGCGTAGCTGGCCCGGCGAAGAGAAGTACGGTCTTACCTCGCAGGTGCGGCGGGCGGCGTACTCAGCCGCAGCCAACATCGCCGAAGGAATGGCACGGCGGGGTCCAGGGGAACTGCGACGATTCGTGGACTATTCACTCGGCTCGATCGCAGAGTTGGATGTGGCGCTGCGCCTGGCACGCGACACCGGAATCATGAAGATGCATGACTGGGAAGAAATCGAGGTGCTGCGACAGACTGCAGGGCGCATCACGGGCGGGTTGTCCCGTTCGTTGAGGCGCCGCAAGCCAACCCCCTAACCGCCCAACCGCCTAACCGCCCAACCGCCCTACTCCTC
>Ga0163153_10000200_pt1 | contig 105808 bp, 101 predicted proteins | sample OliLakLV19MP6IB1_FD_148629 | JGI IMG/M metagenome (GOLD analysis project Ga0163153, IMG submission 148629) | Freshwater microbial mat bacterial communities from Lake Vanda, McMurdo Dry Valleys, Antarctica - Oligotrophic Lake LV.19.MP6.IB-1 | ecosystem: Environmental > Aquatic > Freshwater >...
CTGCCTCACGGCAAAGGCGATCTGTTCGTCAGCAAAGCGTTTCTTCGGCATTTGAGCACTCCTCTCTTCAAGGATTCGTGCCCGAATTTTCGCACTGCAATCGGATCAGTTTCGAGGGTCAAGACCAATGGAACTTCCTGCTTCTCTTACTTTGATCTTATGCGAATCTTACTTAAGCACTCTTATGCTGCCTGATTGCTCAAGAGCTGTGACAATTTGAGCGCGACCGCCATCGTCGTGATATTCGTCGTCGCCCGTACAATACGCGGCATCACCGATGCATCGACGACCCAAACCCCATCGATTTCGATTAACTTGCCGTGCGAATCCACCACCGACATCGGATCGCCGGCCGGACCCATTGCACATGTGCCGACGGGATGGAAGAATCCAGTAGCGTTTCTGCAGATCCATTCTTCGATCGCCTGATCGTTGCGCACGACGTCATCGGGATCGCGGCCGTCGGCCAGGACGAGACCGAACATCCGGTTCCGGATGCCGCTTCCCATGTCGAGCATTCGGACGGCGCTCCAGGCCAAGAGACGGTTCATCATATGGTATCGATTGAGCCGCTGGACGAAGGGACTGTAGGAAGCAAGGAAACGCTTCCTGTATGTGCCTGCAACATCGGGCGATCCGGCGATCGACCAGAAACAACGAACTGCCTCGACCATGCGTTCCATGTCCCTCGGGTCATCGAAGAAGCGGAACGCAACGGCAGGTTCGAGCCGTGGATCAGCGCTCCGCAGTCGCACCTCGCCCCTCGAAAGCGGCTTGTGAAGTGAAATCAGGATGTTACCCATCCGACGGCCGAGCGCGTGCCAGGAAGATTTGGCCATGACGGAGGCATAGACATCGCCCCGCGGTGCCCAGGCTTGGGACGACGAGATCCGGAAGCCCAGATTGGCGTGCGCGCGGAGCGATGCCTTCTGGCTGGCTTCTGGTTTCAGGTACGCCGCCACCGATACGGTGGGATGTTCCTGCAGATTCTGTCCGATGCCATGCCGATCCGACACGATATCGATCCCGAGATCGCGCAGGATTTCGCCACGACCGATGCCAGATCGCTGCAGGATCGCCGGCGAGTGAATGGCGCCGGCAGCAAGGACGACCGATCGTGTCCGCAGGGCGACGGGTTCAGTGCCGTCATCGACTTCCACGCCGATCGCGCGGCGCCCATCAAAAACGATTCTGTTCACATGAGCTTCGGTCGCGATCGTCAGATTGGGCCGACTTCGGACTTCGCGCGTCAGGAATCCCATAGCCGCCGACATGCGCTGGGTCGGAAGACTGCTCATCGGAACACGCGTATAGCCGTCGCGGAAATCCGCATTCATGTCGTCGATGAACGGCAAGCCGCGGGTTGCCGCATTCTGTGCGATGGCCTTGCAGAATTCGGGCCAGTCCGCGGTCGCATGGCGACGGATCGGAATGGGGCCATCACGCCCGTGCTGGTCGCCCGTGAAATCCTGGTCCGCCTCGATCGCCATGAAGTACGGCAGAATGTCGTCCCACGCCCAGCCTTCGAGCCCCAGAGAGGTCCACTCGGCGAAATCTTCCGGCAGAGCGCGAATAGCGACCATGGAATTGACGCTCGACCCGCCGCCCATGATCCGGGCCTGTTCGTAGAATGACGGATTGCGATCCGTCGCAAACCGGTCGCTGATCCACGAGACCTGCAGCCCCGGCCAGAAATTCTGGTCCTGCATCGCCCGCGCGTAATAGGGATCGCGAATGCCGTCGGGTTCGCGACCGGGCGGCGTATCGCGGCCGGCCTCGAGCACGAGGACGCTGCGGTTCGGCGCTGCCGACAGCGTTGCGGCCGCAACGCAACCTGCCGATCCGCTGCCGATAATGACGACGTCCCAGATTTTCTGACACACCGACCGGTCGAGAGGCATAAAAAGCTTACCTATATGTTGGCGGATCGGGCTCCAGAGAACATCCGCTCGCTAGTATCCCAGATCCGGATCCACGACATTCCGGAGCGGCTCGCCCGCAAGCCAGCGATCGAGATTGTCGCAGAAGATATCGGCCGTAATGGATTCCCAGCCCTCGAAAAAGCCGGCGACATGCGGTGTCACGATAACATTCTCCATATCCCAGAACGGGCTGTCGGCCGGCAGCGGCTCGGTCTCGAACACATCCAGGAAAGCACCGCGCACTTGGCCGCTGCGCAGTGCATCGAGCAAGGCTGCTTCGCGAACGACGCCGCCCCGGGACAAGTCGACCAGGAGCGCGCCGGGTTTCAGCCGTGCAAAGGCCGCTTCGTTCAGAAGGCCGGCCGTCTCATCGGTTCGCGGCACGATGACGATCACATAATCCGCCAGCGCGAGCGCATCGCCCAGGCGATCGACCCCATAGATTTCGTCGATTCCTGCAACAGGTTCCGGACGTGAACGAACGCCGATCACCTGCAAACCGACGGCGCTTGCGAGTTGTGCGATGGTGCTGCCGATGCGGCCGAGGCCGATGACGACGGCGGTACCGCCGGCCGTCATCCGGATCGTGCCGCGGCGCCATTCATGCTGCATCTGCTGCCGGAAGTAGCGTGGAAAATAATGGTTCAGCGCATAGATGGCACCGATCGCAAATTCGGCCATGGCCGTCCGTGGCGCACCGGCCGAGTTCGTCACCGTGATACGAGTGCTGTCCCACGGGCGGAAATGGTCGACGCCGGTTCCCCCCGATTGAATCCAGCGCACGCTGCTGCTTTCCGCGACAGCGTGCCCGGGATAAGGGGTCTGCTCGAACTTATGCGTGAGGACGATTTCGGGGCGCACCGCTGCCAGAGAATCGGCAATTGCCGCATAGGTCCGGCAAACCGCGATCTCCGCCGATGGAACGTGAACCCTGATCCGGTCGACGAAATAATCAGCCCGATCCGAGTGGACGAGGATCTTTGGATTCCCGCGCTGATCTGTCGAGGCGTTGCGCATCGTCAGATCGCAGCCAGCGGATCCCGACCCCAGACCAGGTCGAACGGGCGGTTGAAAATGATGTCTTCGATGACGGTATCAGAAATTCTGGGCATTCCTTGGTACTCGGCCGCCACGTTCCGCAGCGACGCAAGAGCTTCCGTCGTCGTCTGAACGGGGAAGTCGGACCCGAACAGGACCTGATCCATCACGCCGTAATCCTTGGCACGAAGCAGGGCGTCGTACATTTCCCAGGAGCGATAGACGACCGCCGACACGTCGGTAAATATCTGCTTGTGCTTACGCAGGATGTGAACCGTCTCGTTCGCCCAGGGCTTGCCGAAATGAGCGAGGATCATCCGCATATCGGGAAAGGCGCGTGCAATCTTGTCGATCAGATACGGCCGCCCGTATTCGAGGATCGACTGCGCGGGGAAGGCACTCGCCTGATGCCAGAGGATGGGAATCCGGAGATCGTTGGCAATCTCGTATAGCTGCCAGGCCTCGTTCGACCAGGGATCGAAGCCCTGATAGGTCGGGCCGAGTTTCAGGCCGTGCAGGCCGAGCGTTTTGATCGCCCGCTCCAGCTCGTCCGGCGCACCGGGATCCATCGGATCGACGCAGGCAAACCCAACGGCTCTGTCCGGGAAGCGCGAAACATAGTCGGCGACAAAATCGTTGGGCACGTCGACGCCAAGCCGCGGCCACCTGATTGCAACAACGCCGAACCGATCCGCCACACCGGCCACGTCCCGCTCATGTCGTTGCGGCGATGCGTCCGTCTTGCGGCCGCCGCTACGAACATTCATATCGCGGCGATGTTCCTCGGTAAGATGCTCGTCCAGCCAGAGATTCGTATGCCAGTCGATCAGCATGACGTCACCTGTCGGTGTCTGTGGATGCGCCTAGGCGAGATGGGACTTTTTTTGCCCGACAATGCCGGGCCGCCCGGAAAAATCGAGCCTGTCGATGCCCGTCGCCAGGTCGCGGAGGACTTGGTGCGCCGCATTGTGTCCCGGGATGCCGGAGACGTTTCCACCCGGCCAGGTGCCGACGCTGCAGAGATAGACGCCTCTGACCGGTGTCCGGTAATCGGACCAGCCCGGGACAGGACGGAGTGAAAAATAGTTCTGAGGCAGTATGTCGCCGTGCGTGATATTGCCTTCGTATGTACCAAACTCATCCTCGATGTCGCATGGACTCCAGAATTTGGCGTCGACAAGGATGTCTTTCAGATTGGGAATATACTCGGCCAGCGTATCGATAATGCGTTGCCCGTAGCGATCGCGCTCTGTCTTCCAGTCGCCTTCGGCCAGCCTGTACGGTGCGTGAAACACGCTGAGGGTCATGATGTTCTTGCCTTCGGGCGCCAGCGACGGGTCGGCAACCGATGGGGTGAGACCCCAGATGATCGGCCCGCGGGACGGCCGCCCGAACTTCATGTCGTCATAGGCATCCTCGAGATATTTGAGCGACGGTGAGATCCGGAACTGACATTCGGCGAATTTCTGGACTTCGGATTCGGATGTCGCGGCAGCAAAGCGCGGCACGCCATCCAGAGCGAGCCCTACCTTGAACGCATTCCCCTCGACCTTCAGCTGCTCGACCTTAGTTCGAAAATCCGATTCGAGACTGTCCGCGGGCAGGAATTGCAGCAGCGTATACTTCGGCGCCAGGTTGGAGATGACGATCGGTGCGAGGATTTCCTCGCCCGATTCGAGCACGACACCCCTCGCCTTCCCATTCCGGACCAGGATTTCGGCGACCGGCGCGTTTGTCCGGACCGTGGCGCCGTTGGCCTCAATGGAGCTACGCATGGCTTCCACGATGGCACCCATCCCGCCCATGGGCAGACCGGTGGACCCGCGCAGAACCTGCCGGCGCGGGTCGTTCATGGCGAGCTCTTCGGATGAAGCCAACGACAGCGGCCGATGGAGGAGCAGGCACGCTGAACCGGGCGTCCACGGACCAACCCGATTGCTCAGGATCGAGACCATGGCAATGACGGCCTTCAGGGCGTCGGACTCGAGATAATCGTCGAGAAAGTCGCGGATGCTTCCGAAGAAGAGCTTCGAGAACGCCTCCTCGTCTTCCGGCGTCTTAAGACGCGCGGCTACCTCGGCCAGCGTCGGGGGCGGCGCGAAGAGCGAGATTCCGAGACGGCGCGCGAATGCTTCGACATAGTCGAATATCTCGTAATAGCGCTCCGCGTCCCGATGCGAGAATTTCTTCAGCTCGTCGACCACGCGCGAGCGCTCGCGCCAGGCGACGAACGCCCGGCCGTCCGGAAATGGCATGACCATCGACGGATCGGGATGATGGAACTTCAGGCCATAATGCTCGAGTTCCATGTCCGCGATGATCTTAGGCTCAAGCGAACCGGGCGAGTTCGTGATCGCGGCCGTATAGCCTGGAAAATATTCGATGACACCGCACGGGCCGCCGACGCGCTCGCGGCGCTCCAGTACAAGAACATTACGGCGGGCGCGTGCCAGATAGCCGGCGGCGACGAGACCATTGTGACCGGCGCCGATGACGATGGCGTCGTATTGTGCGGCCATGATCGTGTCGCCCTCCAGATTCCGTCGTCAGGATACGGGTGCGCTATCGCGAAATGACGGGCGCTGCGACAGCCTGTCGAACCAAGCGCTCAGCGACGGGCGGCCATCCCACCAGCGATCGTCGCCAAACCGCGCATCCCAGTAGCCCAGCGCGCAGCCGATGGCGATGCTCCCCAGATCCGGTTCGCTGTTCAGGCGTCCGGCCTCCTTCTCGAGCGCGTCGGCTGCGCGGAGCATGACGGCCTTCTGATGCGCGATCCAATCGGGCCATTGCAGTTCTTTGGGCCGCCGACGCACTTCAAGCGCGCGCTGCACGGCCGCATCGATCAGCCCGTCGCCGAGCGCCTGTCGACGCAACACCGGCCAGCGCTTTGCAGGATCCAGCGGCAGAAAATCCGATCCGCCATAGGTCGCAGCCAGGTACTCGCAGATGACCGGCGAATCATAGAGGGCCTCGCCGCTATCGCTAAGCAGGGTCGGAATTCTGCCAAGTGGGTTGCTCGCCTGCACGGGCGAGTCGGCGCCCCACACATCGGTCGGCTTTTTCTCCACGAGATGCCCGATCCCGAGCTCGATCACCGCGACAATGACTTTTCGGACATACGGTGAGTTGGGCGAATAAAAAAGAATCATTAAGGGCGCTCCCCGTTCGGTCACGTATCCAGCGAATAGGCGATGCGTGTTTCGGTGTAGAATTCGCGCGCATAGGTTCCCTGCTCGCGCGGCCCATAGCTCGATCGCTTCTGACCGCCGAACGGTACATGGAAGTCGAGACCCACGGTGGGCAGGTTGACCGTCGCAACGCCGGCCTGGATGTGACGCCGAAAATGCTGCGCCTTCTTCTCTGATGTCGTGATTATTCCGGCCGTAAGCCCGAAGGGCGAATCGTTGGCGATCGCCAGAGCCTCGTCATAATCGGCGGCGGCGATCACGCTTGCGACCGGGCCAAAAATCTCTTCCTGGTTGATCCGCATGCGGTTGTCGGTTTCGATGAACAGCGCCGGCTCGAGATAATGGCCATCGCAACGCGCCTTGACCGGGCGTCCACCGCGCAGGAGGCGCGCGCCTTCCGCCTTGCCGATATCGATATATTCGAGGCTTCGCTCCATCTGTCGGCGGTTCACGAGCGGCCCGATGATCGTGTCGTCGTCAAGGGCGTGCCCGACGCGCAGCTGATCCATGCGCTGCCCGAGACCGGCAACGAATCGATCGTGAATACCTTTCGTGACGATCAGGCGGCTTGAGGCGGTGCATCGCTGCCCCGTTGCATAGAAAGCGCCCTGCGCCGCGCATTCGACTGCACGGTCGAGATCGGCGTCGTCGAGAACGACCAGCGGGTTCTTGCCGCCCATTTCGAGTTGCAGCTTGGCCATATGGCGGATGCCCGCTTGCGCCACCCGTTCCCCCGTCGCCATCGAACCGGTGAAGCTGATGGCATCCACGCCTTCATGCGCTGCGAGGGCGGCACCGATATCGGGACCGTGCCCCAGAACGACATTGGCGACGCCGGGAGGCAGACCGCACTCCGCAAGAACACGCGCGAATGCGACCGAGCTTGCCGGTACCAGTTCCGACGGCTTGTAGACGACGCAGTTTCCATAGGCCAATGCCGGTGCGATCTTCCAGCCGGGAAGAGCCACCGGAAAGTTCCACGGCGCGATGATCGCGACCACACCGACAGGCTCGCGTGTGATGTCGATTGTGATGTCCGGCCGGATCGACTGGGCGCTTTCCTCGAACTGCCGCAAGCATTCGCCCGCGTAATAGTGGAACAGTTCCGCCGCGCGCTGGGCTTCGCCGAGTCCCTCCCGCAGCGGCTTACCTTCTTCCCTCGATATCAGCCGACCGAGGGAATCGGCCTGCGCCGCCAGCGCGTCGCCGATCCGGCGCAGGATGCGTTCACGCTCGCGAAACGGCGTCGCCGACCAGGCGGGAAGAGCAGCGCGCGCCGCGCGCACCGCATCATCCACCTGATCCGGACTCGCTGCGCCAAACCGGCCGACGATATCCGACAGATCGGACGGGTTCCGGCTTTCCAACGGTTCGGCGCCGACGAACCAGTGGCCGCCAATCAGGTTGCCGTCTGCGACCGATCCCGTCATTACGATGGGCCTCAGCTACTCGCGGCGACGCGAAGCTCGGCTTTGGTCTTCGCCGCGCCCTGTTGCGGCCCGAAGCCCTCCTCGAAGAAGCGCAACCAGTTGCCACCCATTAGCCCGGCCACCTCATCCTGGCTGAAGCCGACCTTCAGGAGGCCTTCCGTAAGATTCGGGAAGTCCACCGGCGTGCGGAACCAGTCGGGCCATTGCGGCCAGGATCGGCTAGTCTTGGAGCCTTCGCCGAAATCGACGCCCTTCTTCCAGCGACCGCTTCGAATCCAGTCAAGGTCCGCATCGACCCATTTGCGGGACTGGTCGGTGCCGAAGCCGAGACGTTCCGCGCCGACCATTTCGGCCGTCTCGGCCACCATCGTGCAGAATTTTTCGCGCGACGTTTCGCGTCCGCCGATATGCAGCGGGTAGACGCTGAATCCGAGCATACCGCCGGCGCCGGTCACTGCCTTTATAAGATCGTCAGTCTTGTTCCGGATTCCGGGGTGGAACGTTTTAGGGTTGGCGTGCGTGATCGCGATGGGCCTCTCGGAGATATCGAGCGCTTCAAATCCGGTTCGCTCGCCGCAATGCGAGATGTCGACGATCATTCCCACCCGGTTCATCTCGCGGATAACTTCGCGGCCAAAGCGCGGAATACCGCTGTCGTTCTTCTCGTAACAGGAGCTCCCGATCAGGCTCTGATTGTTGTAGGTGAGCTGCATGATGCGGACGCCGAGCTCGTGGAAAACCTGGACCAGGCCCACATCGTCTTCGATCGGAGACGAGTTCTGAAATCCGAAGATGACGGCAGTCCTTCCCGTCTCTTTAGCGTGCCGGATATCGTTCGCATCGCGGGCGGGGCAAACGAGATCGCCGTGGTCTTCGAAAAGCCGATGCCACGCAGCGATGTTCTGCAGCGTTTCCCGGCAGTTTTCCCAGACGGCAATCGTCACGTGAATGGCGGTCACCCCGCCGGACCGGAGCTCTTCGAGCAGTTCCCGATCCCAGTTGCTATGCTCAAGCGCGTCGACGACCATCAACTGCTCGTGGAAGTTGCGCGCATTCGGTGACGTCCGATTCATGTGGCTCCTCACAAGACATCCAACTTTATGAGCCTCGATGGCTCCCGGTCCGGATGGCAAACCGCTAGTCCGGCCTGTCGCATTCCGGCTTTTCCGCTCTGGGTTCGTCGTTGCCCACGCGCCATGTCGCCGGGCAACGTATTGAAGGAGAACGACCTTCCGAGCCGAGGATAGGAGGCTTGTTGAGAAATCCGCAAATCAGAAATATAATCTGATTAATTAGGTTTCCTTATTTTAAATTGCCGGCGTTGCCGGCCGTGTTACGGCGAAAGGACCATGCGATATGGCACTTCGGACCAGTAACATCACGTTGAAACAGCTTCGCGCATTCTGCGCCATCGCCAGCAATGGAAGTTTCACGATGGCGGCCAGCCAGATCGGCCTGTCGCAACCGGCACTTACCATGATGATCCGCCAACTCGAGGAGGAGGCGGGCGTGACTCTGTTCGATCGTACGACGCGGCGCGTTCGGCTTTCGGTAGAAGGGGAAGAGTTTCTGCCGACCGCGATGCGCCTCCTCGGCGATTTCGAACTCGCCGTCGAGGATCTTCAGAAGATCGCCAATCAACGGCGCGGTCGGGTCAGCGTGGCCTCGACGTCTTCGGTTGCGAGTGAGATCGTGCCGGGCGCGGTGCGAAAGTTCCGGAAGCTCTATCCCATGATGAGCCTCCATATCGTGGACGACAGTTCGGGCGGCGTCTGTCGGCGCGTTCGCCGCAACGAAGTCGATATCGGCTTAGCCAGCCGCGATTCGCAGGACCCGGAGCTGGATTTTAAATTGGCATTCCGCGACCCGCTGGGGCTCGTTGCCCGGTCGGATCACCCGCTCATGAAAAAGAAAACGCCGATTTTCTGGCACGAGCTGGAGGGCTACGAAATTCTCGGTCTCGGGCCCGATACCGGTCCCGCACAGGCACTTCTGCAAATGGAATCGCTACCCGAATCGCTCCGGTCGCCGAAACTTCAGGTGTCGAATGCTTCGGCGCTGGATGCGATGCTCTATTCCGGTCTCGGCGTCGCCGTTCTGCCTGCGCTCGCCTATCAGTCGGGCCATCGGAAATCGCTTCGGTTCCGGCCGCTGCAGAAGCCGCCAATCATGCGCTCCATCTACTTCGTGTCGCGAAAGATTCGATCGATCTCTCGCGCAGCGGAGGCGTTCCAGTCGATCCTTCTCGCGCAGATCGAACAGCTTGGGTGCACCCATCAATGGATCGAAGTCCCGGACCGTTGACACTGCAGGCCGGTCCGGGTCGGCAAAGCCGCTTCCGGCCTGGGCCGGAAGGCCGTCACGTTCGGGCGTGACTCTGTCGATCTAGCTCGCGAGCTTTGACGCCACATACCGGCCGAAATGAATGTTCGTGCGCTCGAGCCACGAACGTCGGCTGCGTGTGTTGGCATAGGACGAGCCAACCGCCCGCTGGATGCTCTCAAGCCGTACCCGGTCTTCCTGATTGACGAGATCGTAGAAGGCGGAGATTTTCTTGCGTGAGCTGTTCGTGAACTCTTCGCCGTAACTGGCCACGCCCCAGCGCGTCAGCACGCGCCCCGTTTCGATCGGCGAAATCGCCATATAGAACACCCGATCCGGCGCCAGAGCGATCACTAGCGAAGGATAAAGACAGATCATGAAGACGGTCTTCCGCTCCTTGTCGGTCAGATCGGGATGGGACGGTTCCCGCGCCGGTTCCTCTGGCGCTATCGGGGAATAGAACGCGCTGAACGCGGCTTCGTCGTGCCCCCAATAGGTTAGCTCGCTCGGCGTGGAATTCTGCAGGCTTTCCGCATGCGTATAAAAGGTGTGATAGCCCTCGGTGAAGTTCTCGACCAGAAGCTTCCAGTTCGTATCCCAGGTCTCGTCGTCGCCAGTGAAGCGCTGCATGTCCTGCATATGATATCGCTCGATCGCGGCATCCAGCTTGGTGAGACGCTCGCTCAACGGCGTGGCGTTCTCGTCGAGCGTCGCAAAAATGAACCCGCCCCAGATTTCGCTTCTAATCGCCGGAAGAGCAATATCTTTTCGATCGAAACCATCGGTGCGATCCATGAACCGCGCACTGACAAGGGTGCCGTCGGGCCGATATGTCCAGGCGTGATAGGGGCAGACAAACCCGCGCGTGTTGCCCTTGCCGCTCGCCACTTCGCACCAGCGGTGACGGCAGATATTCGACAGGACCCGGATTTTCCGGTCATCGCCCATGACGACGATAAGGGGTTCGCCGACGAGTTTGGTGGTAAAATAGTCGCCAGGCTTCGCCACTTCGTCCACGCGGCCGAGACAGACCCATTCGTGCCTAAAGATACGCTCGACTTCGAGCTCGAAAGCCTCCGGTAGCGCATAGGCTGCCGGCGGCAAGGCGATCCCCGCCGAGTCGGGCAAGGTCACGATGTGCTTGAGGTCAAGCTTCAGCTGCGCCAGCTGTTCGGTATCGTGAGGCATAGTCTCCCTTTCTGTCATGGACAGACGATTTCTTGCCTTGCGTAACTGGGGCCCGTGCAGACCCGGTGCGGAAATCTCAAGAACGGCGAGTGAGGAATAAGGGTACGAATGGTGTCCACCTTTAATCCAATCAGAAATATCGGCGTATTGATCGAAAAAAATTATCGCAATCGTTACCCTATCTGGTCTGGCGAACCTTGTGCTCGAGCCACCGCGCGCCGAGCATCGCTGGAACCGTAATGATGACGAAGAAGAGGCCCACCATCGTCAGCGGTTCCAGATAGCGGTAATGAAAATTGGCAACGCTGAGGCCCTGGTTCATCAGCTCCGCCACGGCGATCGCCGCCAGGAGCGGCGTCTCCTTGAACATGACAATCAGATAGTTTGCCAGCGCCGGGACCATGGGCGGTACCGCCTGTGGAAGCACGACATGCAGCCAGGTCTGTGATGCCCGCAGGTTGCAGGCTCTGGCCGCGTCCCACTGACCGCGATGCACACCTTCGATTCCGGCCCGGTACACCTCCGCGGTGTAGGACGCATAGTGAATCCCGATACCCAGCACGCCGGCGGTCAAAGGCGAGAGCAGAATGCCCGCGTCCGGCAGTACATAGAAAAGGAAGTAAAGCTGCACCAGCAACGGGGTGCGCCGAATGAATTCGACGATGGAATGGATTGTCCAACGAAGCGGTCGGTGCGCTGTCCGCCTCAGTATGGCTATTGCCAGCCCCAGAACCATCGCGAGCGTCGAGCCCAACAGAGTCGCCTGGACGGTTACTACGGCGCCGCTGAGGAGGCGCGGGAGAATCGAGATGGCAAAGTCCCAATCCCAGCTCATCGCCTAGCCCCTGACGCCTTCATGACCGCGGGCGAAACGGCGTTCGAGGGTGCGGAAGCCGAACGCGATCAGGGATGCGAACAGAAAATAGAAGGCCAGGCTGGCGAGATATGGAATAGCCGTACTGCCGGTCTGGACCCGAATGATTTGCGCCTGGAATGTCAGTTCGGTGATCGTTATGAGGGACACGATCGCCGTCAGCTTCATGACCTCAATCGACAGATTGTTGAATAGAGGAAGCATAACAACGAACGACTGCGGCAGCGTGACGTGACGTAATCTCTGCCAGCGCGTCAGGTTGAGGGCGATTCCGGCTTCGTGCTGCTCGCGCGGGACCGTCTGAACCGCCGCCCGCACCAGCTCGGATCCGTATGCCGCAGTGTTCAGCGAAAGACCGAGTATGCCGGCTTCGATGGCGCTCAGATTGACGCCGACCAGCGGCAGAACATAGTAAACCCAGAACAACTGAACATAGATCGAGGTGCTGCGAAAGAACTCGACATAGGCGGTCGTTGCCCACCGGATCGCCGCGAATCGCGAGAGTCGGCAGAGGCCAATGACGAGTGCCAGCGAGAATCCGATGGCACAGGAAGCGATCGTCAGCTTGACCGTGACCATACCGCCGCGCCCGAGCAGAAGAAGATATCCAAGCCAGTCCTCGATGCTGAGCGCCATCATCCTGCCTTGAAGCTCAATCCAAGTTCGACAGCATGTCCCGCCTACACGCGATGACCGGCTGCGATGATCTTTCTGAGAAACGCCCGGGTCCGCTCTTTCTCCGGATTCGAGAAGATGCGATCGGGCGTACCTTCCTCTATGATGCGGCCGGATTCGAGAAAGAGAACCCGATCGGCGAACTCATGCGCGAAGCTCATCTCGTGCGTGACCAGCAACATCGTCATGTCGGTTTGCTGTCCGAGACGCTTGATCACGTTCAGCACTTCCTCGACCAGTTCAGGATCGAGGGCCGAGGTGATCTCGTCGCAAAGAAGTATCTGGGGCTCCAGCGCGAGGGCCCGCGCGATGGCGACGCGCTGCTTCTGTCCGCCAGACAGGCTGGCCGGCATAGCGTCGGCCTTGTCGGCCAGGCCGACCATATTGAGCAAGTCCAGCGCCTTCTCTCTGGCCGCCGATTTGGTCAGTTTCCCGTTGAGGACCGGGGCGAGCGTAATGTTTGCCAGAACGGATTTGTGCGGAAACAGATTGAAGTGCTGGAACACCATTCCGATCTTGCTGCGCACATCCCGCACATGGCGCTCGGATGCGGTCCGGTGCACCCCGTTCACGGATTCCTTGTAGAGATTTATGCCGTCGACGATCACGTCGCCGCGGCTGATGCTCTCCAGCGTCATCAGGATGCGCAGGATAGTCGTTTTACCGGAACCCGACGGTCCGATCAGCGCAATATGGTCGCCGCGCTTGGCGGAGAATGACAGGCAATCGAGGACCCGGTGGCTGCCGAAACTCTTCTCGACATCGACGAACTCGACGATCGACGATTCCGCCCGAGGCGCCCCTGTCTGCTCCAATATTGTCACTCCCGCACGGGCACGCTCCCGGGCCGGCACAGTGGCATCATCTGCCGCCCGCCGGCCCGCCAACGGTATGGTAGCTGCGTCAGTTCGCGCTGCAATAGCCCTCGGTGGTTCCGGTCCGGACCTCTGCGAGCTGTCCGAACCCGTATTCCTCGAGAATTGCGGCGTAAGTGCCGTCCTCGATCACCTCGTTCAAGCCCTCGTTGTACGCATCACGCAGATCCGCATTGTCCTGGTGAAAGATCGCACCGGTGCAGAACAGCGGCAGGTCGGTGGCCTGAACGACCGCAGTAAGTTCCGGCTGATCGGACTTGTTCTGGGAATCGAGGGCGCCAAGCATATCAACCGCCACCACATCGACACGGCCGTCCTGCAGCATTTTCATGCCGCTTTCCTTGTCCGGCCAGTAGATGATCTTGTCCTGGGACACGCCGGCGTCCAGAGCGTACTGCTCATAGACACATCCGCCGCAGAGCGCGATCCGAAGGCCCTGATCGGCGACGTCCTGATATGTGCTGACCGAGCCTTCGAGGTCCTTGCGAATGATAAAGGATTCCGCGAGGCACAATACGGGTTCAGAGAATGCAACCGATGCGCAACGCTCTGGCGTAATGTAAAGTGCCGCTCCGCTAGCGAAGGTCGCGCGCTTCGCCTGAACGGCCGGAATCAGCGCGCTATAGTCTACGACCTGACTTTCGACGGTTTCGACACCCATGCGCTGCAGCACGGCGCGATCGATGTCCGGGCTGATGCCACTGACTGTGCCATCGGCGTCGACGATCATGATCGGCGTGTAGTTGGATACCGCGATTGTCGCGGCACTCTCCGATTGAACCTCTTCCAAGCTCGATTGCGCCATTGCATCGGAAAGATCTGCGAATGCAAAGGCAGATACTGCGGCCATGACGGCGACAATGTGACGACGGCAACCTGACCTGTCCTGACGGACGTAAGTGGTACCCATTGTGGAATCCTCCCAAGCTTCGTTCTTGTCGATACCTTCCGATTCCGCGGCGGTCGACATAGCACACAAGAATGATGGGGGCTTTGCCGATAATTTTTCAATTCAGAAATATAGGGAAATTAATAAGATTTACTTATTAGAAGAATAGTTGGGATATGCCAGCCTGTAAGGACTTCTACATTTCCCACATTCCGATGTTATGCGGATCTAATTCTCTTCCAAATGGCAGCTCTCTTGAAGCTAAATTCAGGGCCGGGGACAAGAGTGGTTACATAAGGGGTGGCTGCGTGATTGGGGTTCGGTCACTAGTCTTTGCGCCAAACAGTGGCGAGCCAGGGTTGCTTGTCACGGGGCAGCCCCGGTGGACGGTAGTAATGCCGTATTTCGGAAAATCCCGCAGCGGTGACATAGGCGCGCCAGGTATCAAGATTGAAAAAACAACAATAGCGTCCATCGCTCAGCCCCTCTTCATTGTTCCCCCGTGGGTTTGAACAGAAAAGTACGCCTCCGGCGCGCAAGGACGCGTAAAGTTCGCGCAATACCCTCGGCAACTCTTTGCTCGGAACGTGGAACAGCGAAGCGTTTGCAAACACACCGTGGAAATGGGTCTTGGGCAAGGCCATCGCAAGAAAATCCTGGTGGAGGACTTCGCACCCGGAGTTGGAGCGCGCCATTGACACGAATTCTTTCGACCAGTCCAAGCCCACGGCATTATGTCCCAATGCACGAAAATGGCAGAGGTCCCTACCTGGCCCACAACCTAGATCAAGGATGGAGTAAGGGTGATCGCCCTCGATCGCGTCCAGGAGCGCGGCATAGTTTTGGGTGACATCGTGATCCCGCGTGCCAATCCAGAACGTGGGGGCGATCCGATCGTAGTGGGCGATGGTAAGATCGGAAAATGAACGCGACTGCCCGCTGTTGATTCGAGATGAATTCGTGGCAGCTCCATCCGTCCGCTTACCCATACCTCTTGCTCCTATGCCACCGAGACCCTCGTCATGGGCTGTCGCCGGTTCGCCGGGCAACATGGTAGGCCGATCCGTTTGCTATCGTCGAATAGGCAGTGTCGGACTAAATCGAGGCAGGTTCTTCGCGACCATTGATTTCGCCGCATTTTTAAGGCTCGATCTGAGCGGTTCGATGGCCGTTCCAAGTATTTGGAATTCTACTCTTACAACGCCGCCCCGCCCACTCACAATTAGAGGGTTATATGATCTACGAACTTGTCGTCCCACAGTTCACCAAAATGCTGGGGAATCTGCTGGCCATCTTGGATGAGGCCAAAAAATACGCGGCAGAGAAGCAATTCGATGTCGGTATTCTTCTGCAATCGCGCTTGGCGCCGGATCAGTTCAGTCTGATGCGTCAGTTGCAGGTCGCCTGCGATACGGCAACGCTAGGCGCCGCCCGGCTGACCGATACCGAAAAGGTTGCCCCGGCGCACGCCGATACCGAGCAAACCCTTAGCGAAATCGAGGCACGCATCAAGAGCGTCATGTCGTATCTGCATACTCTCACACCTGCGGATTTTGCCGTCGCGGCAGAGCGACGGATTTCCCAACCTCGCTGGAAGGGAAAAACACTTTCTGGCCAGGAATTCCTGATTCAGCATGTTATCCCAAACTTGTATTTCCACGTGACAACGGCCTACGCGATCTTGCGTCACAACGGCGTAGAGGTGGGCAAGAAGATCTATCTGGGGGACATGCCCTATCGCGAGGCAGCGTGACTGACCGGCCCCCACCGAGTGGTCCAGTTCAAATGTTAGTTCGGGGCGGGAACTTCCTGCTTCTCATACTCCGACGTTATGCGAATCCAATTCGAGAAATGTTAACCCTTCTCTGGACGGCTGCGTGAGTTGATCGCATCCCGCAGGCATCGGATTTCCTGCAGCACCTGATCCATCGGCCCAGGGTCGATTCCAAGGTCGCTGCCATCCCTCCATCGGCCAAGATGCCCGTCCCGATGGCGCCCCCAAATAGCGTGAAAGATGTCATGGCGCTGCTTGGCCACCATATCGACACGATCGATCAGCGAAATCAGTGCCGTCTCAGTGGCAAAGCGCTTCCGAATTTCACAGCACCATTTACCCAGCTGATCGCTTTTATTCTCACGCTCCCATTCCTCGATAGTGGCACCTTCAATTCGTTTGGTTGCCAAGTAAACCTCTCTTGTGAGTTGAGCGAATGCAATACCGATCTGACCGACCAGCAGTGCAACGTCCTCAGGCCAATCATCCGCTAGCGCAATTAGAATTGGTGACTTACTTTGCTTCAAATTCATCGTGAACTCATGTGGGTGGAGTTTGAGCCAGAGGTCTTGGAAACCATTGGGCTCACCGATTGCTATTCTTGATTATATCAAACAGCGTCGGCTCTGGCTCAGTGGGCACAGCGATCCGACTTCGGCTCGCCGGTGTCAGCCCGAATTCCGATGCAATCCGCATCATGATTTCCGCCTGTTTGTTGGCGATTGCCAGATAGGGCGACTGCATCGGGTAACCCGACGGCGATTTGACCATCGTTCCGTATTTGCGAATCGCGGAGATCGACTCGACCCATAGTGAGTAGGCCTCGCAGTAGGTCGCAAGAGCCACCCGATCGAGATTGGTCAACATCTTCAAATCCGCAAGTTCGCTGACAATCCGTTGCCACTCAGTCTGCGCCGCAGGACTTAGTTCCGCCGGGCATTCGGGCACGTTCGCCAGTGGCCGCGGCTCAAGGTGATTGAGTGACCGCTTCCCCGGATTTCCGTTTATCACTTTCAGCCGCGTCGGCTTTGGTTTTCGACCGCGCATCGACGTCACCCTGCTCTCTTGATGGGCGCGACCGGCACGATCGCGCTGCGGTCACGAAAAGTCTTCCGTGGCGCAGCAGGGCCCGTCGGCTGCGGTTTTGTGATTTCGCTGGCAGCGAAGGCCAATGCGCCGTCGGTGAGGCGCTCGGTGGCGATTTCAGCGAATGAACTCCCATCGGGCCCGAGCATGGCTTCGGCGCCGGTGAACGCTTGCCAGCGCCGGACGGCCACGTCGACGTAAAGGGGATCCAGTTCCATCCCGGCGCAGACCCGCTTCGTCGTCTCGGCGGCGATCACCGTCGTGCCGCTGCCTAGAAACGGGTCGTAGATCGCCTGACCCGGGCTGCTGTTGTTCAGGATCGGCCGGCGCATGCATTCAACGGGCTTCTGCGTGCCGATCGAGCCGCAATAGAAGAGGCTGCGAGGTCTGACCACGCAGAGTTACCGGGTACAAAGACTTGGGAGCACAATGCTGGCAATGACAGTAACGCCAATGATCGTATCCGCGACGAAGAGGAACTCAGCGAAGCAGGCGAACGGGATAACGACGATTTCGACAGTAACTTAGATGAGACTTTGTCCAACCGCAGCGCCCGAGGTAGCTCGGATTCACCGGCGACCAGCGGGACTGCGCGAGCAATGACTGCCCTTGGGGCTTCGTGCGACCCGGACCGCTTCTATGAAGCGGCATATGGTTCACAGTTAAAGGTCTTGGCAGCGGCCATGATCGATGCTGAGGGGCCTATAACGTTTAAAAGGTTATGCGACCGGATCGCACGGGCACATGGATTCCAGCGGACTGGGCGGCAGATTCGTAGCACCGTTTGGGCGGCCTGCAGGCGCCTGCGTACTAATGTTGCAACACCAGATGGTCACAAAGTTTTCTGGCCAAACGGCGTGCCACCCCAGGATTTGACAAGTTACCGAGGCCTCGGGATCGAGGGCGAACGACGGGAGTGGCGCGAGGTTCCCTTTCCAGAAAAGCTCTGGCTCGTGCAAAAAATATTGGAACGTAGAAGTAACGACCCGATCCGGACATTAGCCGAAGAGATCGGAGTCACACGCGTCACCACGCAGTTCCGGATCGAGATCGAGAAACTTATACGACACCTTGATCGCGGTTAGATTCGGAAAACAGGGATAGTTAGATCAGATTGCGCAAGGTCGCGGTGCAAGTCTTTCATCCGCAGACGGCATAACGCCGTCTGACTTTTGTTTCGGTCTAAGTATCTGTCGCTGCGCGATGCAGTCTTCGAAAAATAGTGTGTTTCGACACTGGAACGTGAGCGATTTCGATAACTTAGAATCCGTTCTACCCTAGCAAGGTCCAAAGCCGCAGAGAAAATCCGTCTATGGAGAAGACTCTAAGGCAACTCATGAAGAGGATCAGTCCATAGGTAATCGCAACAATTCCCGCCGATCCGCGCGATGCCAGGCTGCCTGAACCAGCTAGAGAATGACGGGCTATAGGGAGTTGGCGGACGGGGGGAGATTCGAACTCCCGATACCCTTGCAGGTATGCCGCATTTCGAGTGCGGTGCATTCAACCGCTCTGCCACCCGTCCGCAGGCTCTTCGGCATGATCCCGGCCGACATGGTTGTCGTCGGCGCGGGTGAACGGACACCAGCGAACCGGCGTTCAACCGATCGAGGGGCCGCCCTTTCGAAGCGGCGCGGACCCTAACGAATTAGCTCCCGGTGGACAAGCAGTACCGGCCGCCCTGTTCCCCTTCTTGGGCTGGTCTTGAGCCTGTTTTTGGTCACATTCTCCGGCGCGTTCTCAGCAGCTCCCGCCGCATCGGCCGCGCGGGCTTGCCGGCAGCGGCGCGGCCCTGCGATATCCCTTGTGCCACCGCCGCACCCCGATTTGCCCCGACCGGAGAGCTCCCATGCCAACCGCAAGAACCGCCGCTTCCGAGCGTCCCCTCGCCGGCCGCCGCGCCCTGGTCACGGGTGCCGGCAGCGGCATCGGCCGCGCCACCGCCCGCCTGCTCGCATCGGCCGGTGTGCGCGTCATCGTGCAGGATATCGATGCGGGCCGCACCGATGCGGTCGCGCGCGAGATCGCAACCGCGGGCGGCATCGCCGAGCCTGCCGCCTGCGACGTGGCCGACGAAGCGGCATTGCGTCGCGCGGTCGATGCCGGCCCCGCCGTCACGCTGCTGGTCAACAATGCCGGCGTCGGCAGCCCCGATCGCACGATCGAGGCGATCGACCGCGCCTCGTGGCAACGCATGTTCGACTGCCATGTCTGGGGTGCGCTCGCCGCGACGCGCGCCGTCGTCGCTGGCATGAAGGACGAGCGCTTCGGGCGCATCGTCAACATCGCGTCCAATCGCGGCCAGGTCGGCTGGTCCGACGGGTCGCATTACAACGCGGCAAAATCGGCGCTGATCGGTTTCGCCAAATCCTGGGCGCGCGAACTGGCACCGCACGGGATCCTGGTCAACGCGATCGCACCGGGCGTCGTGCGCACCGCGATGACGTTGCGTCATGGCGAAGCGGCCATCCAGGAAGAGGCCGATCTTAATCTGCTGAAGCGCGCCGCCGAGCCGGAAGAGATCGCTGCGGTCGTGCGCTTCCTGATGGAGCCGACCGGAAACTTCATGACCGGGCAGGTTCTCTGCCCGAATGGCGGCGATCCGGTTGTCGGAATCTGATGGGCGAATTCGGCTGGGGAATCCGACCGGCGCTGCCTTGCGTCGGGCGCATCGCGACGCCACTCTAGCGCCATGCAATTCGACTGGCCGCATCTGCCGACCATTCCAGTCCACGATCTGACGCAGGCGGGCGCCGCCGGCATGGCGGCACTGGCTGCCGCCGAGCCCGCGCGCATGGGCGATCTCGTCGGCATCGGCGAGGCCACTTATCCGGCCTGGCTGCTCGATTTCGGCGATCGCCGCTCGTGCCGCTGGCTCAGGAAACAGCACAATCCCTATCTCGGCGAGCTCGACCGGATCGCGGCCAGCGGCCTGCCGGCACGCGGCCTCTATATGCTCAATCTCTCCTACGAATGGGGCTGCACAACGGGTGCGGGCCTTTCGCCCTCGGCCGATGTGCCGCACATGCTGCGCACGCTCGACTGGCCGTTGGCGGGCCTCGGTCGCAATCTGGTCGTCGCCAAACTCGCTAGCGAACATGGCGCCTGGCTCAATCTGACCTGGCCCGGATTCGTCGGATCGCTGACCGGCCTTGCACCGGGACGGTTTGCCGCCGCGTTCAATCAGCCGCCGATGCGCAGGCGGCTCGGCTGGCTCGGCCCCGACTGGCTGATCGAACGGTTGCGCATCGGGACCAGCCGCGCTTTGCCACCCGCGCATCTGCTGCGCCTCGTTTTCGAAACCTGCGCCGATTTCGCGGCGGCAAAACGCATGCTCAGCGAAACGCCGATCGCGATGCGCGCCTTCTTCGTTTTGTGCGGCACCAAACCGGGCGAGATCGCGGTCATCGAGCGCACCGAGACGCGCGCCTACGAGCATACGGAAGAAGAAGACAGCGCGCGCTGCGCTGCCAATCATTGGGTCGCAGCCGCGCTCGGCGGTCGGCAGCGCAGCCAGTGGAGCGAAGATCGCCGCCGCGCCATGCTGGCGGAACTGAACGGGGGGCGGCGGGAGTTCGCCTGGCTGGTACCGCCAGTGTTGAACGAGCTCACGCGGCTTGCCGCCGAAATGGAACCGGCGAGCGGCCGATTGCTGCTGCAGGGGTTCGAAGCCGACGGGCCGGCAACGCGCGTGCTGCGGCTCGATTGCTCGAGCGATACGCCGGACAGCAACCAGGGGAACCATGAGTTCGATCGCCGCCGGCGCGCCTGATTCTGCCGCGAAGCGTCGCGGCAATTTTCTCGGCCTCTTCGCCATCATGCTCTGGTCGGTCTGGGCACCGCTGATGGTGGCGGGCGGCGCGATGCCGCCGTTCCTCTTCATCGCCACCGCCTTCACCTCGGCATCCGTTGTGATGCTCTCGCGCCGCGTCATCCTGCGGCGCGGCTTCAGCGATCTCTGGCGCATACCGCTTCCGACGCTCGCGCTTGGATTCGCGGGGCTGTGGGGCTCCAACGTCGTGTTCAGCGTCGCGCTGCGGCTCGGCGCCGAGCCGGTCTCCGCGACCATCGTGTCGCACACCTGGCCGATCATGATGGTCGCCGTCATACTCGCCTTGCGCATCTCCCGCGGCACGATCTGGGATTTGTTCGCGCTTGCCTTCGGATTTGCCGGCCTCGTCTCGGTCGCGACCAGCGATGGCGGCTTTACGTTTCATATCGGGCTCGCGCTGGCGCTCGTCAGCGGTTTTCTCTGGGCGTTCTATTCAGGCGCGCGCACCAAGGTTCCGGCGGGACCGCCCGACGCGCTGACCGCCTTTGCGGTGACCGCGGCGGTTGCGTCCTGGATTGGTCATTTCGTCCTGGGCGAACCGTTCGCGGCCGTGCCGCATCACGTGCTCATCGCCGTCGCCGTCGGCGTTCTGCCGATGGGCATTGCCAATGCGCTCTGGGATATTTCGATGCGCCGCGGCGATCCGGTGACGATCGCAGCCTTGAGCTTTCTCGAGCCAATCGCCGCGACCGCGATCATCCTGATCATGCTGGCGCAATGGCCGAACCCGGGCGATGTACTCGGCCTTGCCCTCGTTTTGACCGGGGTGGCGCTCAGCACGATCGGCCAGAGGCGGCGGCGCGATGCCGCAGCCCGACCCGCAGTCCCCCTCAAGCCCCCGGTCGGACCGGCACCGCATATGCCGGAAACCCGGCCGGCCCCCGCCGTGGAGCCGTACCGGGAGGGCCCGCCGGGCTCCGGTTAGGGCCCATCGGGGGCTGCAAAAGAGCCGGTAAACCGGCCCTTTCCCGTTGACAGCCGTACCGCCATCGCTATAGTGCCGCGTCTCGCCCAGGAAAGTGGGGCGAAATCCAATCTTTACAGATGCTTAGGGCCGCTTCGGCGGTTTGAAATAGGGCCGCCCCGGCGGCAGGGAAATCATGTACGCAGTCATCCGCACCGGCGGCAAGCAATACAAGGTCACCAAAGACGACGTGATCCGCATCGAGCGCCGCGAAGCCGGCAAGGATGGGTTGATCCGTTTCGAAGAGGTGCTGCTGCTCGGCGACGGCGACAAGTCGACAATCGGAGCGCCGCTGATTTCCGGCGCCGTCGTTGCCGGTGCGCTGCTCGATGAAATTCGCGCCGACAAGGTCATCATCTTCAAGAAGAAGCGCCGCCAGAATTATCGCCGCAAGAAGGGTCATCGCCAGGAACTGGCGCTGGTCCAGATCGTCGACATCCTGACCGACGGCAAGGCACCGGACGACAAGGCCGTCACGGCTGCGATCGAGGCCTATCGCGCGAAGCAGACGAAGAACCGGGATAAGATCGACGCCGACGAAAAGAAGACGGCCGTGAAGAAGGCGCCGGCGAAGAAGGCTGCTGCCAAGACCAAGACGAAGACCAAGGCTGCGCCGAAGAGCGCCGCCCAGGGCACAGAAAAGAAGACCACGACCAAGAGCGCCACCAAGAAGACCGCGGCCAAGAAGCCGGCCGCGAAGAAGAAGTAAGGAGCCCCTCCGATGGCACATAAAAAAGCAGGCGGCAGTTCGCGCAACGGGCGCGATACGGCGGGCCGCCGTCTCGGCGTCAAGAAGTTCGGCGGCCAGGCCGTCATCCCGGGCAACATCATCATTCGCCAGCGCGGCACCAAGTATCACCCGGGCACCAATGTCGGCATCGGCAAGGATCACACCATCTTCGCGCTGACCGAGGGACGGGTTTCGTTTCATCGCGGCCATCGCGATCGGGTGTTTGTTTCGGTGGAGCAGCCGCAGAGCTGACGCTAACGCGTCGCCGCCGCTCTACCGGCAACGGATGAGAAGGGGAACGGCGGCGCCGTTCCCCTTTTTTCTTGCCCGGATCCGGCGATGAAGTTTCTCGACGAAGCAAAGATTTTCATAAAAAGCGGCGACGGCGGTGCCGGCGCCGTCAGCTTTCGCCGTGAGAAATTCATCGAGTTCGGCGGACCCGATGGCGGCGATGGCGGCCGCGGCGGCGACATCGTTGTCGTCGCCATGGATGGCCTCAACACGCTGATCGACTATCGCTACCAGCAGCATTTCAAGGCACAGCGCGGCCATCACGGCATGGGGCGCAATCGCAGCGGACCCGCCGGTGAAGGCATCGAGCTGCGCGTGCCGACCGGCACGCAGATTCTCGACGAAGACAAGGAAACCGTAATCGCCGATCTGAGCAAGCCGGGCGATCGCCTGACGCTCTGCCGCGGCGGCGATGGCGGGCGCGGCAATACCGCGTTCAAATCCTCGACCAATCGCGCGCCGCGCCGATTCGAACCCGGCTGGCCGGGCGAGGAACGCTGGGTCTGGCTGCGTCTGAAGCTGATCGCCGATGCCGGCCTCGTCGGTCTGCCCAATGCCGGCAAATCGACTTTTCTGGCCGCGGTCAGCCGCGCGAAGCCGAAGATCGCCGATTACCCTTTCACCACACTGCACCCGCAGCTCGGCGTGGTCCGCTCCGACAGCAACGAGTTCGTGCTTGCCGATATTCCCGGCCTCATCGAAGGCGCGCATCAGGGCGCCGGCCTTGGCGATCGGTTCCTCGGCCATGTCGAGCGCTGTCGCGTACTGATCCATCTGGTCGACGGCACAGCCGACGATGTCGTCGCGAACTGGCGCACCGTGCGCGGCGAACTCGCTGCCTATGGCGGCGGACTTTCGGACAAACTCGAACTGCTCACTCTTAACAAGATCGACGCGCTCGACGACGAGACGATCGAGGCGCGCGCCGCCGAACTCTCTGAGGCAGCCGGTGTCACCGTGCACCGGATTTCCGGCGTCGCCGGTACCGGCATTGTCGAACTGCTGCGCCGTGCCTGGACGGCCATCGAGGAAGCGCGCATCGAAGAGCGTCGCCTCGAAGAAGAGACAATGATCCGGCCATGAGCGCGCGCGGCAAACCCGGGCTCGCCGGCGCGAAGCGGCTGATCGTCAAGATCGGTTCGGCGCTCCTGGTCGAGCAGGAAAGCGGCGCGATCCATCGCAAGTGGCTCGATGCACTCGCCGACGATGTCGCCGCGTTGCGCGCGAAGGGTACCGAGATCGTCATCGTCTCGTCGGGTGCGATTGCCGTCGGCCGTCGCCATCTCGGCTTGACCCATCAGCGCCTCAAGCTCGAGGAAAAACAGGCGGCTGCCGCGACCGGCCAGATCCGTCTTGCGCATGCCTATCAGGAAACGCTCGCGCGGCACGGCATCACGGTCGCGCAGGTGCTGCTCACGATCGAGGACACCGAAGCACGGCGACGCCATCTCAATGCGCGCTCGACCATCGCAGCCTTGCTCAAGCTCGGCGTCGTACCGGTTATCAACGAGAACGACACCGTCGCAACCAGCGAGATCCGCTTCGGCGACAATGACCGGCTCGCCGCGCGCGTCGCCGCGATGATCCTCGCCGATGCGCTGGTGCTGCTTTCCGACATCGACGGGCTCTACACCGCCGATCCCAAGCGCGATTCCAAAGCCGAACTTGTGCCGGTCGTCGATGCGATCACGCCGGCGATCGAAGCGATGGCCGGCGAAGCGCTGCCCGGTTACAGCTCGGGCGGCATGGTGACCAAACTCGCCGCCGCGCGCATCGCGACCCATGCCGGTTGCCGCATGGCGATCGCCGATGGCAGGCGTTTGAATCCACTGGCCGCCCTGGCGAAAGGCGGTCGCGCCACTTGGTTCATGCCGCAGATGCAGCCGATGGCCGCGCGCAAGCAATGGATCGCAGGCGCGCTGAGACCGGTCGGTACCCTGACGGTCGACGACGGGGCCTGCGCGGCCCTCGAAGCAGGCAAGAGCCTGTTGCCCGCCGGCATCGTCGCTGTCGCCGGTCCCTTCGAGCGCGGCGATGCGGTCATCGTCGCCGACAAGATCGGCCGCGAGATCGCACGCGGTCTTTCAGCCTATTCGGCCGCCGATGCCGAGCGCATCCGCGGCCATAAATCCCGTGAAATCGAGGCGGTCCTGGGTTACCGTGGCCGCGACGAAATGATCCATCGCGACGATCTGGTGCTGACCCGGCCATGAGCGTCACCAAACTCAAAACGGCGACGGACAAAGTGCCCGACGACAGACAGCCGCCCGAGACGCTGGCCGCGACCATGCGCGCGATCGGCGTTGGGGCAAAATCGGCGTCGGCCGTGCTCGCGCTTGCCGCACCGGCGACAAAGACCGCCGCGCTGAAAGCGATGGCGAACGCCATTCGCGCGCAGGCCAAAAATATTTGCGACGCCAACGCACAGGATCTCGCCGACGGCACCAAAGCGGGGCTGAAGGGCGCCTTCGTCGACCGGCTTGCGCTCGACGATGCGCGGATCGAGGCGATGGCCAGGGGCATCGAAGAGGTCGCGGCCCAACCCGATCCCGTCGGAACCGTGCTCGCCGAATGGGATCGGCCCAACGGGCTCAAGATCGCGCGCGTCCGCGTGCCGCTCGGCGTCATCGGCATCGTCTATGAATCGCGCCCGAACGTAACCGCCGATGCCGGCGCGCTCTGTCTGCGTTCGGGCAATGCGGCGATTCTGCGCTGCGGCTCGGAAAGCCTGCGCAGCTCCTTGGCGATTCTAAGCGCGCTGCAGGCCGGTCTCGAATCCGCCGGATTGCCGAAAGAATCGATCCAGCTCGTGCCGGTACGCGATCGCGAGGCTGTCGGCATCCTGCTCGCGATGGACGACGTGATCGACGTGATCGTGCCGCGCGGCGGGCGCGGGCTGATCGAGCGCGTCGTCGCCGAAAGCCGCATCCCGGTCATCAAACATCTCGACGGCATCTGTCATACCTATATCGACGCCGCCGCCGATCCCGAGAAGGCGCTGGCGATTGCGGTCAACGCGAAGATGCGTCGCACCGGCGTCTGCGGTGCAACCGAGACTTTGCTGGTCGACCGGCCGGCACTCGCGATGCTGCCGCCGATCCTGGCCGCGCTGCACGACAAAGGCTGCGAGATTCGCGGCGATGCGATCGTGCAAGGTCTCGATCCGCGCGCGATTGCCGCAACCGATACCGACTGGGACACCGAGTATCTCGATGCGATCCTCTCGGTAAAGATCGTCGACGGCGTCGGCGAGGCGATTGCGCATATCAACCGGCATGGCTCGCATCATACCGAGGCGATCGTGACCGAGGACGAGAGTGCTGCCGCGCGTTTCCTCAACGAGATCGACGCCGGCATATTGCTGGTCAACGCCTCGACCCAGTTCGCCGATGGTGGCGAGTTCGGCATGGGCGCCGAGATCGGCATCTCGACCGGCAAGCTGCATGCGCGCGGGCCGGTCGGCGCCGAACAGCTCACCTCGTACAAATATCTCGTGCGCGGCACCGGGCAGATCCGACCGTAATCCCAAGTTGTCTTTCAACCCTGTTGACAACTTTCAGACACTATGGGAACATTTCGTGAACTCGCACATGGAATCCCATGACCATGCATACGTTCGGCGGCAGATGGACTGACATCAAACTGGTGCGAGTACTTCGATACCTCGAAGCCTACATAAAGGTAATGAAGTACCAGTCATTTCAGCTTGGCTACATCGATGCGTTTGCGGGTACCGGATACCGTATACATTCAGCGCAGGGGTCGGATGATTTCGATTTCTTTCCGGAACTTGCCAAAGTTCAAATCGGCTCTGCTGCTGCAGCACTAAGTGTGGTACCGCCTTTCCACCGCTACTGGTTTATCGAGAATAATCGGGTCTATTTCGATAAACTGCTTGAGTTGAAATCAGAAGTACCGGAGAAATCAGTCGCGGAATTTCTGAAAGAAGATGCAAATTCCGCTATCCCGCGCATTTGCACTAGCATTGATTGGAAGAATACGCGCGCAGTTGCTTTTCTTGATCCGTATGGAATGCAGGTCAAATGGAAAACCATAGAGGCAATTGCCGAAACAAAAGCTATTGATATGTGGTGGTTGTTTCCATCGCATATGGGTGTTGGGAGAATGCTACCGAAGGATGGCGACATTCCTGACGATTGGAAGAGGACACTTGATGAAGCGCTTGGCACAAATCAGTGGCAACCAGCATTCTATGAAGCGATTGAAGAGACCCAAGGTAATTTCTTTGATTCCACTCCAAACCGTTTGGAAAGAACCTTCACTGCAACATCGATCGAGCGATTCTTGATTAGACGGCTTTCTGAAATTTTCCCAGGTGTCGCGCCTCGACCAGTGCATATTTTGATAAACAACAGGCCCGCGTATCAATTGTATTTTGCTATGGCGAACCCGAGTAAGAACGCACGAGAGCATGCGCTAAGAATTGCAAATTGGCTGATTGAGAATGAACCCCGATTAGTCGACTAAATAGGTGCTCACATGGCCGGCCTCTCCGATATCGAATGGACCGACGCGACCTGGAATCCCGTAACGGGATGTTCCATGGCGTCACCGGGTTGTACCAACTGCTATGCCATGCGAATGGCCGCACGGCTCGAAGCAATGAGGCAAGAGAACTATCGCGGGACAACGCGCAAGAGTGGGCCGCGCTATGTTTGGACTGGTCACGTCAACCTGATCGAGAGCGCGCTTGATGCACCCTATCGCTGGAAGCAGCCGCGCCGGATATTTGTTAATTCAATGAGTGATTTGTTTCAGGAGCCGGTCCCTGCAGCGTTCATCCGTCAGGTTTGGAAAGTAATGGGTGATACGCCGCAGCACACCTACCAGATCCTGACGAAGCGTCCGGCGCGTATGGCGAAAGTACTGCGGCAGAAAGGTTTTCCGGTCCTGGCGAATGCCTGGCTGGGAACTTCCGTCGAATCGAGCAGCTACCTGCATCGCTTGGACGCCCTTCGTACCGTCCCGGCAGCAGTTCGGTTTGTATCCTTCGAGCCGTTGATAGGCTCGGTTGGTAAGCCCGACTTGATTGGCATTGATTGGGCAATCGTCGGCGGAGAGTCAGGACCACGGTCGCGCCCAATTGATCAAAAATGGGTCGAGGATATTCATTCTGCCTGTCAACGACAGGGCGCCTCGTTTTTCTTCAAACAATGGGGTGGCAAGAACAAGAAGCGGACCGGCCGAGAGTTTCGCGGAAAGACTTGGGACGAGTATCCTGAAGCCAGAGCTTCCACACCCGCTTAGTCGTCGAGCCATTTGTATTGACCGACCGAACTCACCGCCCCCTCCGCATCGGCATTCTCGGCGGGTCGTTCAACCCCGCCCATGACGGGCATCGCGAGATCAGCCTCTGGGCGCTCGACCGGCTCGCGCTCGACCGGGTCTGGTGGATGGTGAGCCCGCAGAACCCGCTGAAGCCGGTCGACGGCATGGCGCCCTTCAAGGAGCGGCTCGCTCTCGCGCGCGTCGCCGCCCGGCATCCGAAGATCGAGGTGACCGATATCGAGCACCGGCTGCGTAGCCGATACACGGCGGAAACCCTGCCCGCTTTGGTACGGCGCTACCCCGAACATCGCTTCGTCTGGCTGATGGGGGCCGATAATTTGATCCAGATCGAACGCTGGCAGGACTGGCAACGGATATTTAACACGCTGCCCGTTGCCGTTTTCTCGCGTCCTTCCTATTCTATGAAAGCGTTGGCCGGCAAAGCGGCGCGTCGCTTCGCAAAGGCCCGGCTCCCCGGCCCCAGGGCCCCGGAGTTGGCCGATACGGAGCCTCCCGCCTGGGTCTTCATTCACGGCCCAGCGAACCGCCAGTCGGCCACCGAGATTCGGGCCCGGACCAGGAGTGCAGCGACGATTGACACGAAGCAGCGAACGGGCGGGCGCCGAATGACAAAGAACGCAGGCGCAACCAGGAAAGGGTGATCGCCATTCGCCGCACGTCCATCGCCGGTCGCAGACCGGCCGCATCCACGATGCTTCTCGACATGGTCGGGAAGTCCCTCGACGCCGACAAAGCCGAAGATGTCGTCGTCATCGATCTCCGCAACAAATCGAGCTTTGCCGACTTCATGGTGATCGCCAGCGGGCGTTCGTCCCGTCAGGTCGGCGCCATGGCCGAGCATCTGCGCGCCAAGCTCAAGACCGCCGGCGTTCCCGATGTGGGCGTCGAAGGCGAGCGCCTTGGCGACTGGGTGCTGGTCGACGGCGGCGATGTCATCGTGCATCTGTTCCGGCCGGAGATCCGCAGCTTCTACAATCTGGAAAAGATGTGGGGCGCGGAATTGCCGGAATCGCATCGCGCCGTTGCGATGGGCTGAGCCAAGCTGCATCGTTTCCGTGCGCGCCGCAGCAATGCTGCGTTGCCCATCTATTGCGTCGCGGCAATCGACCCGCATTCTGAAAATCGTCATTGACGGGTCAAGCCCGGCGATGACGCATCCGTAGTTTGAGACGGAGTGACACCGACCGGATCAGTCGATGCCTTAAGCCCGTCTCCGCCTTCTCCGCTCGCGCTCGCCGTCACCCGAGATGATTTCCTTCGGCGCGGGCAGGCGCACCGCGGCGGAAAGATGCGGATAGGATGCCGTCTTGTGCGGGATCGCCATCGCATCGACGAAATGTTCCTGGAAGCGCGGCTCGACGGCGGTCTCGATTTTCTCGACCTGTTTGACGACACGCGCGATCTCGGCCCGCGACTTGAGGTTCAGAAGCGCGATGCGCGCGCCGGTGCCGGCCGCGTTGCCGGCCGAACCGACCTTGGTCAGCTCGCAATCCGGAATCATGCCGAGCACCATCGCATATTTCACGTCGATATGGCTGCCGAAGGCGCCGGCCAGCGTGATGCGGTCGACATGGTCGATGCCCAGATGATCCATCAGCAGCCTCGCACCAGCGTAAAGCGCGGCCTTGGCAAGCTGGATCGCACGCACATCGGTCTGCGTGATGCGGATGCGCGGCTCGCCATCATTGAGCAGGTAACTGAAGGTGCGACCCTCGGCTTCGATGCGCGGACTTTTCGCTGCCATCGAACCGTCGATAACGCCGTCCTGGTTGACGATCCCGACGAGATACATTTCGGCGAGCGCCTCGATGATTCCCGAACCGCAGATGCCGGTAACGCCGGTCGATTTCGTCTCGGCGGCAAAATCCGGATCGTTCGACCATTTCTCCGAGCCGATCACGCGAAAGCGCGGCTCGAGCGTGTCGGGATCGATGCGCACGCGCTCGATCGCACCCGGTGCAGCGCGCTGGCCGCCAGAGATCTGCGCGCCTTCGAAGGCGGGACCGGTCGGCGACGACGCCGCCAGCAACCGATGCCGGTTGCCGAGCACGATCTCGGCATTGGTGCCGACGTCGACCACGAGGGTCATCTCGTCGGAAAGATGCGGGGTCTCCGACAGAATGACGCCCGCCGTATCGGCGCCGACATGGCCCGCGATGCAGGGCAGCACGAAGATCCGCGCATTCGGGTGGATCTGCATCTCGATCTCGGAGGCCCAGATGGTGATCGGTCCGTCGGTCGCGAGCGCAAAGGGCGCGCCGCCGAGCTCGACCGGATCGATGCCGAGCAGCAGATGATGCATGATCGGATTGCCGACGAAGACCGCCTCGAGAATATCGGCGGTTTCGATACCGGCTTCCTTCGACACCGTGGCGGCAAGCTGGTTGACCGCCTGGCGCACGACGCGCGTCATCTCGACGTCGCCGCCGGGGTTCATCATCACGTAGGAAACCCGGCTCATCAGATCTTCGCCGAAGCGGATCTGCGGGTTCATGACGCCCGCCGAGGCCACCACTTCGCCTGACGTCAGATCGCAGAGATGGCCCGCGATCGTCGTCGAACCGATATCGACCGCGAAGCCGTAGACGCGATCCTTGAAACCCGGCCAGACCGCGGTGATCTGCCGCCCGTAATGCACGGCGACCGTCACCTTCCATTCGCCCTTGCGCAGCGCTTTCTGCAATCCCTGGATCGCGCGCAGGTCGCAATCGAGATTCTGCAGGCCCCATTGCTGCGCCAGCGCGACCTGGAGGCGCTGCAGATCGCCCGACGGGTCGTGCATGTCGGGCTCGCGCACCTCGACATAATGCAGCTTCACCACCGGATCGAGTTCGATTGCCCGCACCTCGGCGCGCTTGCGCACGACCTGGCGATGCACCTGGCTCTCTTCCGGCACGTCGATCACCAGATCGCCAAGCAGCACGGACGAACAGGAAAGCCGCCTGCCCTCCTTCAGCGTCGCGCGCTTTGCCGAATAGCGCTTCTCGACATCGGAGAAGGCCGAAAGATGCTCGCTCTTCGAAACGACGCCGAGCTTCGGGAAATCGCCTTCCGACACCTCGACCTGGCAGCGCCCGCAAATGCCGCGGCCGCCGCACACCGAATCGATGTCGACGCCGAGCGCACGCGCGGCCTGCAGGATCGGCGTTCCGTGCGGAAAACGGCCACGCCGGCCCGAGGGCATGAAGACGAGAAGGGCGTCGTTGGTGGCGTTCATTCAATTCTGCTTCTGGTGACCTTATATGTTAAGCCCGCGCGCGACGACGGTTCTCGCGATCGCGACGGCGGTTGGCACCGTCCTCGCCCGCCGAACCGGGTGCCGCTGCCGGCGCGTTCTCGCGATATTTCTGAATCCAGCGCATGCAGTTCGGATCGTGGCCCATCGCGACGTCGGCGCCCATCACCGCCGTCATCTCTTCGTTATGCAGCGGATTGGTGATCGCCGAGGTCATCCCCGCCCCGATCAGCATCGAGAGGAACGAGGCGTTGAGCCCGTGCCGGTTTGGCAGACCGAACGAGAAGTTGGACGCGCCGCAGGTCGTGTTGACCTTCAGCTCGTCGCGCAGACGCCGGATGATATGGAACACCTGCCGCCCCGCCTCGTTGATCGCGCCGACCGGCATGACCAGCGGATCGACCACGATATCCGAATAGGGAATGCCGAAATCGGCGGCGCGCTCGACGATCTTCTTGGCGACCGCGAAACGTACGTCGGGATCTTCGGAGATCCCGGTCTCGTCATTCGAGATTGCAACCACGGCGGCGCCATATTTCTTGATCAGCGGCAGCACCACTTCGAGCCGTTCCTCTTCGCCGGTCACCGAATTGACCAAAGGCTTTCCCTTGTAGACGGCAAGCCCGGCTTCCAGTGCAGCGACGATCGAGCTGTCGATCGACAGCGGCACGTCGGTCAGCGACTGCACGAGCTGCACCGCTTCGGCGAGGATGCGCGGCTCATCGGCCAACGGAATGCCCGCATTCACATCGAGCATATGCGCCCCGGCGGCAACCTGCGCCAGCGCATCCGACTGGACGCGGCTGTAGTCGCCCGCTGCCATTTCCGCCGCCAGCAACTTGCGCCCGGTCGGGTTGATGCGTTCGCCGATAATGACGAACGGACGGTCGAATCCGATGACGACCTCCCTGGTCGCCGAACTGATAACGGTATCGGTCATGGCACGGTGGTCCTTTTTCTTTCCTGTCTTTGCATGGGCGTACGACGCGCCTGCCGGCCCTGCATGACGCCGGAAGCGGTGATGATTTCGGAAACCAGTTCCTCCTGCCGATAGGCCATGACATGGACCCCGGCGACGCCCTCGATCTCGCGGATCTGCTGGATCAGCTCGATGCAGAGCTTTTTGCCTTCGAGCTTCGGCTTGTCCGATTTCTCGAGGCGCTCGATGACATGCTCGGGAATATGAACGCCGGGCACGTTGTTTTTCATGAATCGGGCGGCGCGCGCCGAGGCGAGCGGCCCGACTCCGACCAGAATAAAGCATTTCTTGTGCAGCCCGTGTTCGCGCACCGTCGCCATGAACCGCTCGAGCATCGGCAGATCGAAGCAATATTGCGTCTGGATGAACTGCGCGCCGGCCTCGATCTTCTTCGCCATATGGAGTGCGCGATACTCATAGGGCGGCACGAAAGGATTGGCGGCGCCGCCGAGGAAAACCTGCGGCGGATAAGTGAGCTTGCGACCGGAGAGGAACTTGCTCTCGTCGCGCATGGTGCGGATCGTCCGCAGCAGCGAGGTCGAATCGAGGTCGAACACCGGCTTCGCACCCGGCTGATCGCCGACCTGCACGCCGTCGCCGGTGAGACAGAGCACGTTCTGCACGCCCATCGCCGAGGCGCCCAGCACGTCGCCCTGGATCGCGATGCGGTTGCGGTCGCGGCAGGAGATCTGCAGCACGACCGAATAGCCGGCGCGCGTGAGCAGCGAACAGATACCGACGCTCGACATATGCACATGCGCGCCCGGCGCATCGGTGGCGTTGATTGCATCGCAGACTTCGGAGAGCACCAAAGCGCGCTCGAACACGTCGCGCGGATCGGCGGAATCGGGCGGATTGAGCTCGGCCGTCACCGCGAACTTCCCGGCGCGCAACAGCCGCTCGAGCCGGCCGCGCGAGGAATGGCCGGGCAGTGGGGCCAACGGCGCCGAGGGATCGTAGAGCGGTCCGGGCGGCTGGGTGGCGGGAGCGTTCATGCGTGCGCCGCCCCGTGCTTGCCTTGGGTCGCTTCTTCGCCGCTCTTCTCGCGCGCGACGCGCAGCCAGGCCGATGTGCCCTTCAGGCTGAAATCGACCGGGTTCTGCACGTCGAGAATGCGATCGCCGTCGGCCATCTCGCGCGAACCGGTCCAGCCCTGCACCCAGACGCAGCGCATTTCCGGCTTGACCTCGCAATGGCCGTTCTCGCGAACGCCGCCGCAGGGACCGTTGCGCAGGTTCTTCGGGCAGTTCATCGGGCAGGACATGCCGGTCGAGGACAAGACGCAGCGTCCGCACATCTGGCAGTCGAAGAGAAAACCTTTGACGTTGCGCTCGACGAAGGCGACCGGCTTTTCCAGCCGCTGCCAGCCGATCCGCCGCAGGACCGGGGCTGCAGACACGAGACTCCGCTCGAACAGCGCATAAACCCGTTCGAGGGCGCCCGCATGCCGCACCGACCAGAGCCGAACCGTATACATGGGATTTTCCCCGATCGCCTTTCGCGTCTGTTCCGGTTGTCGCGTCAGGCGGCGCGCCGGGCGAGCAGGCCCGATTCGGCGATCACGTCGGCCGCGGCCTGTTCGCCGCGCGGCGCCATCAGATGCGCGCCGGCAACGCCCGGAATTTCCGTCAGCTCGTGCAGCAGCTCGACGCAGATGCGACGCCCTTCGGCGGCCTGATCCTGTGCCGTCTCGAGCCGCGCGATCAGCGCGTCGGGCACATGCACGCCGTGCAGATTCTCGTTCATCCAGCGCCCCCCTTTGGCCGAGGCGATCGGGCCAATGCCGACCAGAATGAAGATCCGCTCGGGAATGCCGTGATCGGCGAGCGCCGCCATATAGCGGCGCAGCAGCGCCATATCGAAGCAATATTGGGTCTGGATGAAATCGGCGCCGCTATCGATCTTGGCCAGCAACCCGTCCGGCTTCCATTTCGCATCGGGCTCGCGCGGGCTGTCGGCGGCACCGAGAAAGAGCCGCGGCGCCGGTTCGATCTTGCGTCCCGAGGGAAACGCGCCGGTGTCGCGCATCGCACGTGTCATCGTCAGGAACTGCCGCCCGTCGATGTCGTGCACCGGTTTCGCGTCGGGCTGGTCGCCGCCCTTCGGATCGTCGCCATAGAGCGAGAGAATGTTGGGAATACCGAGTGCTGCCGCACCGATGAGATCGCCCTGCATCGCAATGCGGTTGCGATCGCGCATGGTGAATTGCAGCACCGGTTCGATACCCTCGCGCGCAAGGATCGCCGAAGCCGGCAGCGCGCCCATATGCGCGCGTGCACCGGCCGCGTCCGTCACATTGACCGCATCGGCCAGCCCCTTGAGGCAGCCGGCCTTGCGCAGCACCGCGTCGGCGCCGGCCGCATCGGGCGGCGTCGTTTCCGCGGTCAGCGCGAAATGTCCGGCGCGCAGCGTGGCTTCGAGGCGACCGGCCGATTTCAGCTCGGTCATTCCTGATCCCCTTTGGCACCGTCGGCCGCGGCATTTTCGAGCTTGCCGCCGGCCATTACCAGAGCCTTCAACCGCTCCTCGTCGAATTCGGCGATGAGCTGTTCCGAGAGCGCGATTGCCGCTGCTTCCAGATCGTCGCCACATTCCTGCGGTGCCGACCGGCGCCATTCGGCGAGATAGCCGTCGGTGTCGCGCAGATGCGCGCGCATGGCGGCGCGGTCGATCGCCTGTTCGAAGCGTTCGCCGAGATGGCGCTTCGCCGTTTCGCGGCCCTTCTTGGCGATGACCTGTGCCGGAATATCGCGCCAGTAGACGATCGTGATCTGCGCCATCAGCCGTTCCTCTTTACCGGGGCGCCGATGTCGCGCGCCGCATCCTTGACGAAATCGCCGAGTTCGCCATAGCCGGTTCGGCGATGTTCGTATTCGAGACCGAGCTGCGCCGCCGCGCGTTCGGCAATCGCTTCCAGCGCCGCGTCTTCGATCTGCGAGAGATAAACCAGCTTGGTGTAGTTGCCGAAATAATCGTCGCGCAGTTCGGGATGACGATCGAGGCCGAGACCTTCGATGATCAGCCGGTCGAAATGGCGTGCGAGATAATCGGTGAGAAAGAAACAGCCGGGCTCCGCATCGGCCAGCGCCGCAAAGTCGGCGGTGCCCATGAAGAACTGGTAGCAATGCGGACCGTCGATGCGATCGACGCCCTCTTCTTCGAGCACACGATCGAGCAGGCCGCCGGTGCCGCAATCGCCATAGGCGACGAGGATGCGACTGTACTGTCCGCGCGCGGCATGAATTTTCGTGCGCACGCCTTCAGGGATTTTGTCGGGTGTGTTGTGCCAGATCGCCGGCAGGCAGGTGACCGCGAGCCGATCGAATCCATAGGCTGAAATCAGATCGACGATCTCGCGCGCCAGCGCACCGCAGGCGATGATCAGGGTGCCGGCATCGCCACCCACGGCACGGCCCACAGCCGCCCCGGCGCCGGTCGCGGCGCGGGCAGCAGCCTTGTGGGTTTCAGCCTCGCTCATGGTCGCAAACGCCAAAATCGGACCCTCTCGCCCCGCGCCATCGCACGGCCTCGCATTTCGCCGCAAACCCTAGGAAATGCAAGCGGATTGTGGCGCCCGCGGGGTGGGGTCGGGCTGCCTTGGCGGCGACCTTCGCGATCCCAATTGCGACAGCGGGCCATTACCGTGGAGCCATCGTTATCGTTCGGCAGGGCAGCGGCCGTGCCTTACGCCGCCCGCTCCCGCCGCCCGAGCTGCACCAGGCAACGGTCGATCCATTGCGCGGTCAGCTTTTCCTGGACGCCGTTCTGCGTGAGGCGCTTGCGCAAACCCTTGAAGTCGACGCGGTCGAGCGGCTGGTCCTGGTTGAAGCAGGAGAACACGACCGTCTCCTGCCCCGTCTCCGGATCGATCCAGGGCTGCAGGCACTGCGCGCAGATTTCCTTCATCATGCATTGCATCGGCGAGTTGATCGAACCGATCGCCGCATGCGAGGGCTTTAGATAGGGCTGCAGCACACCGTGCCGCGCCTGCTGTACTGCCGACATCATACCGTCGGAACCGATCGCGATGATGCGATCAACATCGTGCAGGCGGATCGGTGTCGGGCCCAGTTTTCCTTCGGCGTAATCGCGCATCGCTTCGACGATATTGCCGACATGGCTGAGATCGCCGTCGCGCGACGGCTTGAAGCCGGGCGCCTCGTCCGTGGTCCAGATGACGACGTCGGATGCCGCTTCAATGTCCGCGACCTTGTAGCGATCGATCAGCTTCTTGTAGCCGGCGAAATAGAGGACGCGGCTGCCGGCCTGGCGCAGTGCCTTGCCGATCGAGAACAAAACCGCATTGCCGAGACCGCCGCCAGCGAGCAGCACGGTTTCGCCTTCGGGAATCTCGGTGGGATGGCCGGTCGGTCCCATCAGGATGACCGGCTCGCCTTCCTTGAGCAGCGCGCAGAGATCGGATGAACCGCCCATCTCGAGCGCGATGATCGAGACCAGCCCGTTTTCGCGATCGACCCAGGCGCCGGTCATCGCCAGCCCTTCCATGCCGAGCACCGTATCTGCCGTGCGCGGCGCGAGCGTCTCGAAATTCTGCAGCCGGTAGAATTCGCCCGGCTTGAAATTGCGCGCCGCTGCCGGCGCCTGCACGACGACTTCGATAATGCCGGGCGTCAGGCGGTTCACCTGATGCACGCGCGCCCGGAAATCGCGATTGCAGTTTGCGATGAAATCGTCGCGATCGTTGGCCGCAGCCGCCGGCAGCGTATCGAGCATCTGCTGCACGACCGGCCAGCCCTGCTTCGCCGACGCCATCGCCTTCACCACGTTGCCCGCCCAGGACGGATGCAGATCGCCGAAGAACGACACGGCGCGCCCGTCCTCGCGCAACGCATGCAGCACATGCACTTCGCCGGGCTTGGCGCTCCATTCCGGTTCGACCTGCGCGCCTTTTTCGTCCACCAGGCGGAAGAACCTGCCGTCGATCGCATAATGCAGCGCGTCTTCGCGTGCGAGCACGGTGTTGGGCCGCGTTCCGGCCGCGACCAGCACGGCGCGCGCCGGCAAGGTCACGGGAACATCCTGGCCCTTGCGGAAACGCACGGCGCTCGCAACGCCGGCTGCGTCGATCTCGACTTCCTCCGGCGTCAGTTCTTCGGCAAATCGAATGCCTTCCTCGAGCGCCTTGTGCACCTCTTCGTGATTCAGCGTGTAGGACGGCGAATCGATCATCCGGCGGCGATAAGCGAGTGTGATGCCGCCCCAGCGATCGATCAGCGCGCGGATGTTCGGCACCTCGCCGGCCGCTTCGGCCCGCGCGCGTTCCTGGCGAATGGCACGCGCATGATCGAGAAACTCGGAGGCGATGTCGGCCTCGACCGGCAACCAGCGCGCCCGCACGGCTTTCTCGCCGCGCTCGGCGACCAGTGTTTCGTAACGTTTGAGGAACTTCTCGACCTGGACCGGGTAGTAGGCCATCGCCTCGGTCGCGGTGTCGATCGCGGTCAGACCGCCGCCGATTACCACGACCGGCAGGCGGATCTGCAGATTGGCAATCGAATCGCGCCGCGCCGCACCCGTCAATTGCAGCGCCATCAGGAAATCCGATGCCGCGCGCACCCCGGGCGCGAGCCCGTTCGGCAGATCGAGAATCGTGGGCTTACCGGCGCCGAGGGCCAGTGCAACATGATCGAAGCCGCGCTGGAACGCCTGTTCGGTCGTGATCGTGCCGCCGAAGCGCACGCCGCCATACATCGCGAAACTCGCGCGCCGCTCCAGCAGCAGTCGGATCAGCTTCAGGAAATTCTTGTTCCAACGCACCGTGATGCCGTATTCGGCGACGCCACCGAAGCCGGCCATCACGCGGGCATCGAGATTTTCGTAAAGCTCGTTCACGTCGCGGATCGGCTTGAACGCCACGCGGCTGCCATCAGGTTTCACGCCCGAAATATCGGCCGGCAGCGGTTCGATCTTCAGCCCGTCGACCGCGATCACCGTATGGCCCTGGTTCAGGAGATAATGCGAAAGCGTAAACCCGGCGGGCCCGAGCCCCGCGATCAGCACGCGGCGGCCCGAATGCGGCTTCGCGACCGGCTCGCGCAGATTGAGCGGGTTCCAGCGCGTCAGCAGCGAATAGATCTCGAAACCCCAGGGCAGTTCGAGCACGTCCTTGAGCGTGCGCGTCTCGGCCTGCGGAATGTCGACCGGATCCTGCTTCTGATAGATGCAGGCCTTCATGCAATCGTTGCAGATGCGGTGCCCGGTACCGGCGATCATCGGATTGTCGACGACCGCAACCGCGAGCGACCCGATCACCACGCCGTCGGTCTTGAGAACATGCATCTCGGAGATTTTCTCTTCGAGCGGGCAGCCCGCGAGCGTCACGCCGAATACTGTCTTGCGGAAACTGCCGTCCTTCTCGCGATATCCCTTCGAGCAGCTATCCTTGCCCTGGTTGTGGCAGAAGATGCAGTAATGCGCCTGGTCGAGCGCGCCGACGAGATCGGTACCGGCATCCGTGAGCGCGAATCCTTCGCGGTGGCGCAACATCGTCGGCGGTAGTTCGAGCGCCTTCGCCGGATGATGCTCGGCCGTTTTGACCGGCACCAGATGTTCGAGATCGATCTTGTGCGGAACTTTGAACAGCACGCCCTTGCGATGCTTCGCGCGACCGGCATCGGAATGGAGTGCCCAGGCGGCATAGCGCGCGGCGAGATCGAGCGCCGCATCGTTCGCCTTCTCGTCCGCCGACCAGGCCATCACATGACGCGCAAAACTCTGTTCTGTCATTGTCTCGCCGAACAAGGTCTCGAGTTCGGCCTGGATCGCGGGCCCGTCGAGTTCGCGTGCCACATCTTCTTTGTAGGCGCGCGTGGCGCGGCGCTGCACGAAGAGACGCTTGCAGGCGAAGAGCGGCGCCAGATCGGTATGTTTTTCCGAGAGCGCGCGCAATGGCGCTTCGATGTCGAACAGCCGGCCGAGAAAATCGTCGAGATGGGGTGCTGCCGCGATCAGCAGATCGGATTCCGCCTTGTTTTCGAGCGCCGCCGGATTGCCGCGCGCCGCTGCGAGCGCAGCCGCCAGATCGGCGTTGGCCGCACCGAGATGTTCGCAGAACAGCGCATCGATCCGCGCCAGACCGGCGGGATCGTACAGATCGGCGAAGCCCAGAGAATGGGCGAGTGTCAGCGTGTCGGTCACGGCAGGTTCCAGAGCGGGTGGTCGTGCCACCACCGGCGGCGGTCCCGGGGCAATCCTGTCGCCACGTTTGCGACAAGCCCGATTGCATCCCGGAATGGCCGGTGTATCAGCCCGGGTGCAGGCGCGATAGAGCCATCCTGACATATTTCACGGCACCAGGCATTTAAATTTTATAAACAACATTGTTATATTGTTATTACGCAGGGCGGCAATCCACCTCTAGGTTTTCATAGGGCCGCATCATTTAAATTGACACTAATTGCGTAATATGCGTTAATGCAGCGGTTGGAACGATCCGGAAAACGGGCCGCCATGGAAGCCCCGCCTCCCCTCGCTCCCCGACCCGGATCCGCTGCATCGTTGAGCCGCGCCATCCAGAACCACCAAGTCCCGCCGCAAGACCGGCGGGCATCGCCCGAAAAGGGCCCCAGTCGCAGCTACGGCTGCGCAATCGAAGCCGCGGCGCCCGTTTCAGAACGGATACCGCGCAACCCGGATGGCGCGGCTCTGCCATGCAGCGAACCGGAAACGACAATGTGACGATCGAGGTAAACACAATGCTCTGACCACACCAATTTCGTCCTCGCCGGACTTGATCCGGCGATCCATCGGGAGATGCTTGGAACGTGAAAGACATCCTCGTCCTGAGCCCGCCGTCGATCTTCTTCCCCCTCTCCCTTGCGTCGCGATCGGCCGCGGCCGATCGCGGCGTGGGGGAGAGGGTCGGGGTGAGGGGGTAATCCGGCGGGCGCGTACCGTCAGCTCATCATGCCGCCATCGACCAGGATCGTCTGCGCGTTGATGTAGGAGCCGCCCGCCAGCAGGAAAAAGATCGCCTCGGCATATTCGGTGATATGGCCGGGCCGGCCGAGCGGGATCAGCTTGCTGGTGTCGCTGCGCTCGTCTTCCGACCATTTGCATTCCCAGTTCGAGCCCTCGACCCAGCCCGGTGCGATCGCATTGACGCGCACGTCGGGTGCCAATGCGCGCGCCCATTCGCGGGTCAGCGTCACGATCGCCGCCTTCGTGGCGCAATAAGGCGAGGATGAACCGCCGCCATAGAACGCGCTGTTCGACGCGGTCGACACAATCGCGCCCTTCGATTTTTTCAGATACGGCGCTGCGACCTCGACCGAGCGGAACGCGCCGAGCACGTTGATGTTGAGCAGCTTGTTCCAGAACGCCTCGTCCTGGCGGGCGAAATCGGCCGGCGGAATCGGCGCCTTCGTGCCGGGCGTCGCCCCGTTGTTGACCAGATAATCGAGACCGCCCAACGCGGCGATCGCATCGCGCGTCATGCGGCGCGCATCGTCGGCATCGCCGATATTGCCCGGTGCTGCCATCACCTTGAGTCCGTCGCCTTTGAGCCGCGCCACGGTCTCCTCGAGCCGCGGATTGCCGGCGAGATCGTTGATCGCGACGCTCGCCCCTGCCCGCGCCAGTTTTTCCGCCGCCGCCATGCCGATGCCGGATGCCGCCCCGGTCACGAGTGCGCGCTTGCCCGTCAGATCCGCCGTGATCATTGCTTGTTCTCCCGTTAGATTGGCGGCCGGACTCTGGCGGAAAGGGACACATCCGCGCAAGCGGCTGGTTCGGACATGACATGGCATCGATAACGATCAGGAAGGCAATCGCCGGCGACGCGGCGGAGATCGCGCGGCTGGCCAATCGCTTCGGCGCATTGGAGGGGGAGGCCGACGATATTTTCAGCGCGGCGATCGTCATGCGCGACGGGTTCGGCCCGAAGCCGGCCTTCGACGTGCTATTGGCCGAGCAGGACAGTCTCGCCGTCGGTTACGCCCTCTTCGACGAATTCTACAATTCCGAAATTCCCGGCCGCGGCATCTGGCTGTCCGATCTGTTCGTCGATCCGGATTCGCGCGGCAAGGGGCTCGGCAAGCGCCTGATGGCGGCGGTCGCAAGCGAGGCGGTCGCGCGCGGCTGCGTCTCGCTCTGGTGGGGCGTGCGCAACCGCAATGCGAAGGCGCGCGCGTTCTATGAAACGCTCGGTGTCAGGGACGACGATGCGCGCATACTCGAACTCAACGGGGCCGCGCTCGAACGGGTCGCGGCAACCGCCGACTGATAACTCCGGCGTCGGACCGCCGCACCCGCATTACGCAAACATGGGGTGTAATCCTCACACCCAGGGCGAGTGGCTGTTCGACTTGCCGAACGTCCGGCCTTCCGCGTAGCGCGAGAAACGGAACGGCTCCAGCTCGGCAACCTTCTGCCCGCTCGCGATATGTTTTGCGACCAGTTTGCCGACGCCGGTGAATTTATAGCCGTGGTTCGAATCCGCGATCATCATCACGTTATCGCGCACCCAGTCGATCACCGGCAGATTGTCCGGTGTGAACGCACCGATGCCGCCGGACGGCCGCTCGATATAATTCGCGCGGATGTTGCGGAAGCGGCCGACGCGGCTCGCCGCACAGGCGCAGAAGTAATCGCGGAAATCGTCGCCCGACTGATAAAGCGGGTTCGCGGTACCGTACGGTTCGAGCTGCGCCTTCGGGCCGATCCGGACCGGCACGCTGCCGCCCTGGATTCCGGGCTTGCGCGTGCGCTCGGCCGCATATTTCAGATAGAAATACGTGTAGTCGCCCATCTGCTTTTTTGTGATCGGATCGATGACGGGCGTGTTCATCAGTTCCATCTTGAGGATCGGCGGATCGCGCCGGTCGGCCGTCAGATAGGGCTCGTCGACATAGGCTTCGCCTTCGACCAGCCGCCAGTAGATCCACATGTCGGCCGATTGGCGCGTCGAGCCGTCGGGATATGTGAGATCGAGTTTTTCCGGGAGGCCCAGCATCTCCCAGTGCTGCGCCGCCCACGGGCCGACGCCGAGCACGATGCAATCGGCTTCGACATCGCCCTTGTTGGTGCGCACCTTGGTAACGCGGCCGTTGGTGGTCTCATAACCCAGCACTTCGACGCCGCCACGGATATCGACACCCCATTCGGTGCATTTTTCGGCGAAGCCGCGCATCGCCTGCTTGGTGCCGGAATAGCCGGAGAGCTTTTCATTCAGCACGACGTCGATGCCGGTCGTGTCGACATCCGGCCAGATCGACTTCAGGAATTTATGCGCGTCCTTGCCGGTGTAGAGATCGGAGAGATAGCCGACCTCGTTCTGGCTCTTGTGGATGCGCTCATAGTCGGGAAGCTGGTTCGCCTCGCCGCAGGAGACATAGCCGACCTGCTGGAAGCCGAACGTGACGCGGTCGTAAGTCCACACGTCGAGCGAATGCTTGATCAGCGGGTGCATCGCCGGGTTCATGTAAAAGCCGCGCAGCAGGCCGCAGGCGATGCCCGATGCGCCCGCGCCGACACCGCCTTTGTCGATCAGCAGGATGTCGCTGCCTTTGCCCGTGCCGCGCGCCTCGAGCTCCATCGCGAGATGCCAGGCCGTCGAGAGCCCGTTCACCCCGGCGCCGATCACCAGATAGGGCACCTTCGCCGGCAGCTTGCCGCCACCGATCGTGCCAGCGCCATTCATGCCGTTACCGCCGCCGTTACTGCCGCCATTCTTCCCGGCCATGGGATTGTCCTCTCCGCTTCAATATCGGATCCGAACCGTTGCGCCAGTTCGATCCGCCGCGCGTTTGCGCGAATTCGGTGAGAGGATTGAAGGCCGGCGGGACCTGCGCCAGCGCACGGCCATTCGACCTCGGTTGTCGCGGGTGCGACGCGGCGCGACAGCGAATACCGCGCGGTGCCCCATAGTATCTCTTGTCGTTAGTATTGATATCCGTTAGTATTGAGAGTTGGGTCGTCGTGGGAGTGCCGGCGTGATCCGGAGCTTTGCGAACAAGGAAACGGCGGCGATTTTCCGGCGCGAACGGGCCCGAGCCTTGCCGGCCAGTCTGCAACGGGCGGCCTTGCGAAAGCTGCTCATTCTGGATGCGGCGGTGTCGCTCGACGATCTGCGTGTTCCGCCCGGCAACCGCCTGGAGGTGATGCATGGCGATCGGGCCGGTCAGCACAGCATCCGCATCAACGATCAGTGGCGGATCTGCTTTCGATGGCGCGGCGGCGATGTCGAGGATGTGGAAATTGTGGATTACCACCGCTAGGAGAGAGTCATGGCTTCGAGCAAGAAAACGATGGCCCCGGTTCACCCCGGCGAGATTCTGATCGAGGAATTCCTGAAGCCGCTCGGCATCACGCAATACCGTCTGGCCAAGACGATCGGCGTGCCGCAGCGCCGCATCGGCGAAATCGTGCAGGGCAATCGCGGCATCACGGCGGATACCGCACTCCGGCTCGGCCGCGCGCTGCGCACGTCGCCGCAGTTCTGGATGAACCTGCAGAGCCGTTACGATCTCGAATGTCTCGGCGAGGCCCTCAACGACGATCTCGACAAATCGATCAAGCCGTTGGTGGCGTAATCGCGGGGATCAGCCCTGCGCCACCACTGCCAGCGTGCCCGCCTCGACGATCGCGCGGGCGGCTTCGATATCGACCGCCATCTCGCGATCCTTGCGCCACATTTTGACTTTGGCCCGCAGCGCCTTCATCGCCTTCGCAAGCGCCGGGCTGGTCTTCAAGGGTGCTCTCAGGTCGATGCCCTGCGCTGCCGCCAGATATTCGATCGCGACGATGCCGGCGAGGTTCGTATTCATCTCGTGCAGCCGTCGCGCCGCATGCGTCGCCATCGAGACATGGTCTTCCTGATTGGCCGATGTCGGCAGGCTGTCGATCGATGCCGGTGCGGCGCGCTGCTTGTTTTCCGACGCGAGTGCGGCCGCCGTCACCTGCGCGATCATGAAACCGGAATTGAGCCCGGGCTCGGGCACCAGGAACGCCGGCAGCTCGCTCATCCGCGAATCGGTCAGCAGCGCGATGCGCCGTTCCGCGAGCGAACCGATCTCGGCGATCGCCAGTGCGATCGTGTCGGCCGCGAGCGCTACCGGTTCGGCATGGAAGTTGCCGCCCGAGAGAATCTGGCCTTCTTTGGTGAAGACCAGCGGATTGTCGGAAACGCCGTTCGCTTCGGCGATCAGCACGGATGCCGCCTGTTGGAGCAGCGTATGGCACGCACCCATCACCTGCGGCTGGCAGCGCAGCGAATAGGGATCCTGCACCCGGTCGCAATCGAGATGGCTGTCGCGGATCTGGCTGCCCTTCAGCAGGCGCCGATAGATTGTCGCAACCGCAACCTGCCCCGCTTGCCCGCGCACCGCATGAATGCGCGGATCGAACGGCACGTCGGATCCGGCGGCCGCATCGACACTCATCGTGCCGGTGACGATCGCGCTGGCGAGCAGCATTTGCGCATCGATCAGGGCGGTGAGTGCGAGCGCGGTCGACACTTGCGTGCCGTTAAGCAGCGCCAGCCCTTCCTTCGCGCCGAGCACAATCGGCTCGAGGCCCGCAGCGGCGAGCGCTTTCTTCGCTGCCACGATCCTGCCGCCGAGCTTCGCCTTGCCGTGCCCGATCAGCAGCGCCGACATATGTGCGAGCGGTGCCAGATCGCCCGAGGCGCCGACGGAGCCCTGTGCCGGAACGATCGGCAGCACGTTTTTGTTATGGAGCGCGATCAGCATCTCGACGATCTGCCGCCGCACGCCGGAGAAGCCCTGCGCAAGCGACGCCGCCTTGAGCGCGAGTACGAGCCGCACCACGCGATCGTTTAGTGCCGCGCCTGTGCCCGCCATGTGCGAGAGCACGAGGCGGCGCTGCAGTTCGGCAAGATCGCTGTCGGCGATACGCGCGCGGGCGAGCGAGCCGAAGCCGGTATTGATGCCGTAGACCGGCTTCCCCGCCTTAACCAGTTTCGCGACGGTCGCGGCGGAGGCTTCGACCGCCGGCCAGGCTTTCGGATCGAGGCGAAGGGTAAAACCGCCGGCGGCAAGCGCCGCGCAATCGGCGAGCGTCAGATGGCCCGGACGAATCGTCATCCTCGCCGCAGCCATACGACCTCCCGCTTTTTCAGCGTGTCCGGCCCCAGAACAGTTTGCGCACGGCTTCGGAATTGACCGCACCGGCTTCGCTCGCGAAGCAGAGCACGGCGACCAGCCGGTCGCGCTTGCCGCCGCAGCGCGTCACCCGATGCAGCGAACGCGAGCCGTGAAAGATCGAGAGCGTGCCCGGTTCGAACGGCAGGCGCACGACATCGGTCTCGTCGCCGTCGAGAATACGCCCGACCGCTTCGAAATCCTCGCCGCGCTCGGGCCTGAGGAACGGCACATATTCGAAATCGCCGCCCTTCTCCGCTTTCTGCAGCATCAGGGTCGTTGAAATTTTTGCCTCATCGAAATGCCAGTTGTGACCCATGCCCGGTCGGAACACGTTGACCGAACAGGCGCCGAGCGGATCGGCGAAACGAAAGAACGGGCTGCGGTCGAGCACCGCGCCGACGAACGCGACCAGCGGATCCCAGAGATAGAGCCGGCGCAAGGTCGCCTGCGGGTCGATCAGATCCCACGCGACCGATCCGACCTGCGTCGCGAGATCGCGATTGCGCGGATGGGTCCGCGGCAGATCGAGATCGGGCGCCTTCAGGTAAGCGTTGTGCTGGCTGTCGCAGAAATAGGTGCGATCGATGACCGCTTCGGTCTCGGCCGCCATGCGCCGCACCGCATCGGGCTGCACCAGCCCCGGCAATGTGGCGACGCCGCGCGTTGCCAGTTGCGCGCGACAATCCTCGACAAGTTCCTGCAAACGCGCGCCGCCGCTTTCATGGAGCGGATACCGATCCAGATCGACCAGGTCGCTCAAATCGTTCAAGCCGGCATCGTTGGGCGCCAGGGCCAGGGCCATCGATGTTTCCTCCGCAGACCGCGTGGACGACTGTAAGGCTGGCTTCCCGCGGCGGTCAAACGGCGCGCCATCGACGCGATTGACGGGCAGAGCCGCCCCGTCTTTGATGGCAGAGCCGGCCGGCGACAGAGGCAATCGGTCGCCCGGGGCCGGCGCTCAGACAGGGGGGACAAGGAACATGATAATCAAGAGCTGGATTCGTAGCGGGCTGGCGACGATGGCCGCCGTCCTGCTGGCTTCCGCCGGCAGCGGCGCGATGGCCGGCGAGACGCTCGACCGCGTCATGGCGAACGGCAAGCTGGTGCTCGCGGTCGATGCCGAGTACCCGCCCTTCTCCTATCTCGACGAGAACAACGAGATGGCCGGCTTCGACGTCGATGTGGCCAAGGAGTTCGCAAGCCGTCTCGGCGTCGAGCTCGAAGTGGTGACGCCGGGCTGGGACGTGATCACCGCCGGCAAGTGGGCCGGTCGCTGGGACATCTGCATCGGCTCGATGACGCCGACCGCGGCGCGTGCCGAGGTCGTCGATTTCCCGACGGTCTACTACTACACGCCGGCGTCCGTGATCGTGCACCAGGACAACACGTCGATCACCAGCGCCGAAGATCTGAACGGCAAGCGGGTCGGCGCCCAGGCCGCGACGACATACGAAAACTATCTGCGCGGCGATCTGGTGATCGATGCGATCGACGCGCCGCCGGTCGACTTCAAGGTGACCGAGGCCGAAATCATCGCCTATGAGAGCGAACCGCTGGCGCTGGAAGATCTGTCGCTGGGCGATGGGGTGCGTCTCGATGCGATGGTGACCGGCATGCTCACGACGGTCGAGGCGATCAAGGCCGGCAAGCCACTCAAGATCGTCGGCGATCCGGTCTTCATGGAACCGATCGCGGTCGCGATCGACAAGGGCGATCCCGAGTTCGCGGCGAAGATCGTCGAGATCTTCGATGCGATGCGCGCCGACGGCACGCTGGCACGGCTTTCCGAAGAGCGGCTCGGCGCCGACATCACCCAGCCGCCCGGCAGCTAATCGGCCCGGCGCGATCCGGGGGCATCGATGTTACCTGACGCCGGCGGCGGCCGGCGGCAACCCGTCAACTGGCTCCGCTGGGCCGGCGGGTTTGCCGCAGTCGCCGCGATTGCCTGTGTCGCGGGGCTCGGCGGCACGTCAATCGGCCGTCTGGTCGCACCGATCGTCGGGCTCGATGCCGCGGCGCCCGGATGGGCGCTCCATATCGCAACCGGTCTGGTAATCGCCCTCGCGGCGACCGGCTTTGCGTTGGCGTTGCGGCCGCTGCCCGTGCGGATCCAGACGGTCGGCATGTGGGTTGCGTTGCTCGGCCTCTTCCTCTGGTTCGGCTGGTCGTTCGATCTGAAACTCTCGGTCATCGGCGAGAAGCTGCCGTTCCTCCTCGGCATCCGATTGACGCCCTCGGGCTTCCTGCAGGGCGCGGCGATGACGCTGTTCCTGTGCTTAATCTCGATCGTCTGTTCGACCGCACTCGGTCTGATCGCGGCGCTCGGCCGGCTCTCGAGCAACGGCGTGCTGTTCGGCGCCGCGACATTCTACATCTCGTTCTTTCGGGGCACGCCGCTGCTGGTCCAGGTATTCCTCATCTATCTCGGCCTGCCGCAGATCGGCATCGTCATCGACGCGGTGCCGGCCGGCATCATCGCGCTGTCGCTCTGCTACGGCGCCTATCTCGCGGAGATCGTCCGGGGCGGCATCCAGTCGATCGCGCGCGGACAGTGGGAGGCGGCAACCGCGCTCGGCCTCAGGCCCGGCCTCGTGATGCGCAAGGTGATCCTGCCGCAGGCGATGCGCGTCATCGTGCCGCCGACCGGCAGCCAGTTCATCTCCATGCTTAAGGATTCATCTTTGGTCTCGATGATGGGAATCTGGGAGGTCATGTATCTCGCCCGCTCCTATGGGCGCGCTGAGTATCGCTATATCGAAATGCTGCTGACGGCGGCCGTCATCTACTGGGTCATGTCGATCGCCTTCGAACTCATCCAGGCCCGGATCGAACGCCATTACGGGCGCGGCTTCCGGGTCGACCGGGCCAATAACCGGGCCTTGCCGGCCGGCCCGCACGGCTGAACGCCCCTGCATCGGGGGCGCGGCATCGCGCCACACGGTATGCGGGCGATTTCCCCGTAGAACCGGGCGCGCTCATGTCGCCGCCGTATCAATTCCTGTCGCACGCGCGCGCGTTTCGTGGCACAAAGAGGCGCCTATCCTGCCGGTCCGCGTTTCCGGTCAAGACCCGGTTTCGCAACGGCTTTTTCCCGCGGGAGGTTACCGATGGCCGACGAGGGCGAACTCGATCTCCGAAGCCTGAACGACGAAGACCTTGTTCAGCAGATGCAGGACGATCTCTATGACGGCCTCAAGGAAGAGGTCGACCAGGGCGTCAACATCCTGCTCGAGCGCGGCTGGACTCCCTATCGGGTTCTGACCGAGGCACTCGTCGCCGGCATGAAGATCGTCGGCATCGATTTCCGCGACGGCATCCTGTTCGTGCCGGAAGTGCTGCTCGCCGCCAACGCGATGAAGGCGGGCATGTTCATCCTGCGGCCGCTGCTCGCGGAAACCGGCGCACCGAAGATCGGCAAGATGGTGATCGGCACCGTCAAGGGCGACATCCACGACATCGGCAAGAATCTCGTTGCGATGATGATGGAAGGCGCCGGCTTCGAGGTGATCAATATCGGCATCAACAATCCGGTCGAGAACTACCTGAAGGCGATCGAGGAACATCAGCCCGACATCATCGGCATGTCGGCGCTGCTGACGACGACCATGCCCTACATGAAGGTCGTGATCGATGCGATGATCGAAAAAGGCATCCGCAACGACTATGTCGTGCTGGTCGGCGGCGCACCGCTGAACGAACAGTTCGCCGAATCGATCGGTGCCGACGCCTATTGCCGCGATGCGGCCGTTGCGGTCGAAACCGCAAAGCAGTTCATGGCCAAGCGCCAGGGTTCGGCGGCCGCAGAGCAGGCCGCGCGCTGACGATCTGACGGTCGATCCGTAAGTCAATAAAAGGGCGGCCTGCGGGCCGCCCTTTTTCATGGGGGATCGACGCATGAGCCGCCAATGTTTGCCGCAGGGCGGCGACAATGTCGCGCGAATACCCCGTCATCGCCTAATTTCCGTCACCTGCATCGCGTCTACTGACTTCGTCAATTCGGAGGGGCGAATCAGTGCGACAGCGACCATTACGACTTACGACCTGCCTGATAGGGGCGATCGCCACGATTGCGATCGTCGCCCTGCTCATGACCGGCAGGCTCGACGCGACGCCGGACGAGGGCGGACCCCATCGCGACCGCACAGTGACTGCGGCAGCACGATAGCGCGCCCCCATCGGCGCGTGCCGGCCTCAGCCCGTCCGCACCGCGCGCGGCGTCACGCGAAACAGCTCGCGGAAGCATTTCGAGAAATGCGAGGCGGAGACGAATCCGCAGGCGAGCGCCACGTCGAGTACCGACATATCCGTCTGCAACAAGAGCCGCCGCGCATGTTCGAGTCTGAGCTCGAGATAATGTCGGGTCGGCGTGCAGCCGAGATATTTGCGGAACAGGCGCTCGAGCTGGCGCGTCGACAGCCCGACCTCACGCGCCAGTTTCGCCCGCGAGACCGGCTCCTCCAGGCTTTTCTCCATCTTCTGGATCACGGCGACAAGTTTCGGATGACGCACGCCGAGCCGCGCCGGCAGGGCCATGCGCTGGCGGTCGTGCCGATCGCGGATGCGATCGTGGATGAATTGTTCGGAGACCGCGTTGGCGAGGGCCCGGCCATGCTGCGTTGCGATCAGGTGCAGCATCATGTCGAGCCCGGCGATACCGCCCGAACAGGTGAAACGGTCGCGATCGATCTCGAAGATTTCGCCGGTCACCTCGAGCTCGGGAAATGCCTCGGCGAAGCCCGCAATGTTTTCCCAATGCACGGTGCAGCGATAGCCGTCGAGCAGGCCCGCTTTCGCGAGAATGTAGGGACCGAGCGACGATGCGCCGATCTCGATGCCGTTGCGCGCCAGCCGGCGCAGCCAGGCGAACACCGCCTTGTTGTCGTATTCGTGCGCATCGAGCCCGGCCACGACCACCACCGCATCGAATGGCGGCGCATCGGCGATCGAGGCTTCCGGCATGACCGGCACGCCGCTCGAGGACAGGACCGGCGCGCCGTCGGCCGACACGAAATGCCAGGAGTAAAGCTCGCGGCCCGACATCCGGTTGGCGCTGCGCATCGAATCGATGAGTGCGGCAAACCCGACCAGACTGAAGCGCGGGATCGCCAGAAAGCCGATCCGTTCCGGCTGCGAGGCGGGGCGGCGAGCGAACATGCGATCGGGATTCCTCGTGCGGGCGACGGCAAGGCGGGAACAGTTGAAGCGGCGCAAGACATTGGCGCCGCGGCAGCATAGTCTCTTGTCGCCATGGGAACAAAGAGGTCGCATAAGGACGTCAGGAGCGAGGCCGGACGGCGCGGTGACGGCCGGGCGCCGGCCGGCCGGCGCAACGCCGGGCCCCTCATCCGTATCCTCGCCGGCGGTCGCTGGCGGGCCGACGATCCAGCCCGTGCCCTCTATGACGAGTATGTGCGCCGGCTCAATCGGCCCATCGAACTGGTCGAAATCGATCCGCGGTTGACCGATCAAGCCGAACGGACGGCGCGCGAGGGTGCGCGCATGCTCGAGGCGGTCGCCGCGACCCCCGGGGGCATCCTCATCGCACTCGACGAACGCGGTCGCTCGCTCGACAGCGCCGGATTTGCCGATCGGTTGCGCGGTTGGCAGGAGAGCGGCGCACCGGCTCTGGTCTTTACGATCGGCGGTGCGGACGGTCTCGCAACGCCGGTCCGCGAGGCGGCGGATTTCTCGTTATCGTTCGGTGCGATGACATGGCCGCATCTCATGGTGCGCGCGATGCTTGCCGAGCAGCTCTATCGCGCGAGCGCGATCCTCTCAGGCCACCCCTACCATCGCGGCTGAGGCCGCCGGCCCGCCGGCATTGCGCTCGGGGCTGTGATCGGGGCTGTGATCGGGGCTGCGATCGGGCGCGTCGAGAAAATGCGGGCGCGACGCACCGACGAGTTCGGGCCGCCAGATATCCTGCGCTTCCAGCATGTAACGGATCTGGCAATAGATCATCAGGCAGTACAGCAGTTCGCGTCGCAGGTCGCCGCGCGCCATGGCAAGCGACCAGACGCGCCGGATCATCCGTCTTTCGGCCGGACCGCGGCGGGCCAACTGCGTGTACAGCTTTCGCTCTCTCGGGGTCGGTTCGCGACGCCGGCTCGAAATATTCGGATCCGGCACCAACGCCACCATCGTCTCGATTCGATGTAGAAACGCCATTGGCTCATAAACCGCATGAAGCAGCCAGCGCGTTCCGGCGATAAGCTGATCGTAGGTCATGTTCTTTGGCATGATGTTCGTGCGCAGGAGGCCGCCGCCGCCGACGCGATCGTCGCCGATGAGACGACCTTCTGTCGCCATGCGCGCGCGCAGCGGTGTGGCAGCGGGTGCCACGAGAATGCTGATCATCGGCAGCGGCACGGGCAGCCTCTGCACGAAGCTGTACTGGCGCTCGAAAATGTCCAGCCCGTCATGGTCGAACCCGACAATCATGCCGGCCGTCACCACGATTCCGTGCCGCGCAAACTTGCCGATCTCCTCGACCATGTCGATTTTCAGGTTCTGCCGTTTCTTGGTTTCGGCGAGGCTTTCCTCGTTCGGGGTTTCGACGCCGATGAAGACGTTGCGCAAACCCGCACGGACGCAGAGATCGAGAATGTCTTCATCGCGCGAGATGTCGATTGAAAGCTGCGTCGAGAAGGAAACCCGTTCGGCCGGAGGCTTGCTCTCGTTCCATTTCACCAGCGCCGCGAGAAGTTCCCGCGCGCGGCGGCGCACGACCGTCAGATTGTCGTCGGCAAGATAAATGTGCCGGTAACCCATATCGTACAGGACGTCGAGCTCCCGGATGACCTGATCAGGTTCCTTCCAGCGCTGTTTGCGGCCGAGATACTGGATCACGTCGCAGAACTCGCATTCGAACGGACAGCCGCGCGAGGTCTGGATCTGCGCAACCATCGCCAACTGCTTCGGATACAAGTCCCAGCGCGGCATCGGCGAGTTCCGAAGATCGGGTCTCGTGCCGACATACTCGGACTGGAATTTACCCGATGCGATTTCGGCAAACATGCCGGCCGCGATATCCTCGATCTCGCCGCGTACCAGAATGTCGGCATGCGGGCGCATGTCGTCCGGATTGAGCGAGGCATAAGGACCGCCGATCATCACCAGCTTGCCGCGCGCGCGAAACTCGGCGGCGAGCTCGACAATGCGGTCGCGCTGCGACACCTTGCCGGTGATACCAACGATTTCGGCATCGGTTTCAAAATCGACCGGCTCGATTCGCTCGTCACAGAGAGCAACGCGCCAGTCCGCCGGCAGCATGGCTGCGACCGTGGGCGTGGTCAGATCCGCAAGATTGACCATCCGAGAAACGCCCCAGGCGCTCAGCACTTCCATATTGTAGTAGCCCGGCGCGTTCTCACGCGGATTGATCAGATAGATCGATCGCTCCACCATCGACCCCCTGCGCCGGCATCGCCGATCGAGGAACTGCAGACCACCCCCTGCCATCGGGCCAGCGCGCCGAGAGTACAGGCACACCGGCAGCCCCGGAAGCGGTTTTCCCGCGGATTCTGAACGGGTTGCGGGACCGGAAACCCGAGCGACCTTCCCGTTTCCCGGGCCCAGCCGAGCCCCTATATTGCCGCCATGTCCGAAACTGCCCCCAGGCCCGTCCTGCTCTGTATTCTCGATGGCTGGGGCGAGGCACCCCCGTCCGAGCACAACGCCATCGCGCTCGCGCGGACGCCAAACTGGGATCGCTTCATGGCCGAGGCGCCGCATGCGTTGATCGAGGCCTCGGAATCCCATGTCGGCCTGCCGGCCGGCCAGATGGGCAATTCCGAAGTCGGCCACATGAATCTCGGCGCCGGCCGCGTCGTCATGCAGGACCTGCCGCGGATCGACGCCGCGATCGCCGACGGAACGCTCGATACGAACCCCGTACTGACCGATCTGATCGCGCGGGCGCGCGCGGCGGGCGGCACATGCCATCTGATGGGGCTGCTTTCGCCCGGCGGCGTTCATTCCCACGAGGCGCATATCTATGCGCTTGCCCGGCGGATCGACGCGGCGGGCGTGCCGGTCGCGATCCATGCCTTCCTCGACGGCCGCGATACGCCGCCGCAAAGCGCGATCGACTACATGCGCGCGCTTCAGGCCGCCATCGCGCCACTCGCCGGCGCGCGGATCGCAAGCGTGACCGGCCGCTATTATGCGATGGATCGCGACACGCGCTGGGAGCGTACCGAACTTGCCTGGCGCACATTGGTGCTCGGCGAGGGCGAACGCACGACCGATCCGCTGGCTGCGATCGAACAGGGTTATGCGCGCGGAGAAACCGACGAGTTCCTGCGCCCGACTGCGATCGCCGGCTATGACGGCATGCATGATGGCGATGCGCTGGTTGCCGCCAATTTCCGCGCAGACCGCATGCGCCAGATTTTGACAGCACTCCTCGATCCGTCGTTCGCCGGGTTCGTGCGGGTGCGCCAACTGACATTCGTCGCCGCAGCGGGGATGACCGAGTATTCGAGCGCGCTCAATCCCTTCATGACGACGATCTTTCCCTCGGAAGCGCTGACCGACACGCTGGGCGAAGTTGTTGCGCGCGCCGGACTGAAACAGTTGCGCGCCGCGGAAACCGAAAAATACGCGCATGTGACGTTTTTCCTGAACGGCGGCGAAGAACGTCTGTTCGAGGGCGAAGACCGCATTCTCGTCCCGTCGCCAAAGGTTGCGACCTACGATCTCCAACCGGAGATGTCGGCGCCCGAACTGACCGACCGGCTGGTGGAGGCAATTCGCAGCGGCAAATACGATCTTATTGTCGCGAACTACGCGAACACCGACATGGTCGGCCATAGCGGCGATCGCGCCGCGGCGATGCGTGCCGTCGAAGCGGTCGATATTTGTCTCGGGCGCCTGGCAGCGGCGATCGAAGAGGTTGGCGGCGCCATGCTGATAACCGCCGATCACGGCAATGCCGAGATGATGCACGATTCGACGAGCGATCAGCCACACACCGCGCACACCATCAACCCGGTTCCGGTCGTCCTCGTGGCGCGTCGCGCGCGAACCGCCGGAACAACGCTGGCGAACGGCAAACTGGCCGACATCGCGCCAACCGTGCTGTCGTTGATGGGGCTTCCACAGCCGGCGGCCATGACCGGCCATTCCCTGCTGCCGGCATCGGCGAGCTCCGAACGCCGCGCCGCCCGCTGACGCGAAGCGGCACCCCGTCCTTGCTGCGCCTTGTCCCGATCGTCGGCGCCCTCGCGATCGGCATATCCTGTGCGTCGCATGAATTCGCGCGCGCGGAAGAACCGGCAACACTCGAGGCGATCGAGGAGACCATCGAGAGCGAACGCGACCGCGCGGCAACGCTCGAGCGTGAATCGCAAACACTCGAAGGTGAGCTTGCCGATCTGCGCCAGCAACTGATCGCCGCCGCCGCTGCATCGCAGGATCGCGAAGAAACGCTGAACGCACTCGAGAGCCGGATTGTGGAACTCGAAGCGGGTGCGGCCACGCTGGAAGAGGGCCTTGCCGCCGACCGCGCCGGTCAGGCCGCTACGCTTGCGGCCTTGCAGCGTCTCGCGCTGACGCCACCCGAAGCGAGCCTGTTCGCGCCCGGCGATCCGCTCGATCGCGCGCGCGCCGCCGCTTTGCTCGACCGCATCCAGCCGCTCTTGGCCGCACGCGCCGCAGCGATGCGCGCCGACCTCGATTCTTTGGCGGCGATGCGCAGCGACATCGCTTTGCAACAGGAAGCTGTGGTCGCCGAAGCCGAAGCGCTCGCCGCCGAAAACAGCGAACTCGCCGCTCTGGTCGAGCGCATGGAGGGGATGCGCAGCGAAACCGAAGCCGAGCGGCTTGCCGCCGAAGCCCGGATCGAGACCCTGGCACTCGAAGCCGCCGACCTGCGCGATCTGATGGCAAGGCTGGCGACATTGCCGCCGACCAAACCCGACGAGCCGATGGAGGCCGACCCGGCCGATCCGGCCGAACCGACCGCGCTGGCCGCCCTTCCGGCACCGGATCTTCGCCCCTTCCCGAGCGGGCCGGGCGGCCTCGTCCTGCCGGTCCGCGGCCGGCTCGCGGTCGCCTATGGCGCCGCCACGGCCACCGGCGAGGCCTCCCGCGGCATCGTGATCGAGACGCGGCCGGGCGCGCAGGTCGTCGTGCCGTTCGACGGGCGGGTCGTCTTTGCGGGACCGTTCCGCGGATATGGGCTAATCTTGATCGTCGAACATAGCGACGGGTATCATTCGCTGTTAGCCGGGCTTGCGCGCGTCGATGCCAGCGTGGACCAATGGGTTCTCGCGGGCGAGCCGGCCGGCGCGATGGATGCCGAAGCCGGCATCAATCCGCAACTTTATGTCGAACTGCGCCGCGCAGGCCAGCCGGTGGACCCGGCGCCTTGGCTTGGCACGGTCATCGGCGGATGATCCGCCCGGGCCGATCCAACGACCCTAAAAAACCATGATTTCGAGGTGATCTCTTGCTGATGAAGCGCATCATTCGCCCGGCCGCCCTTGCGACCCTGCTGCTCGTCTCGGCCAGCGCCGGGACCTTCGCCGCCTCCGACAGCTCCGAAACCTATCGGCAACTGAGCCTGTTCGGCGACGTGTTCGAGCGCGTCCGGGCCAGCTATGTCGAAGAGGTATCGGACAAGGAGCTGATCGAGGCGGCGATCAACGGCATGTTGAGTTCGCTGGATCCGCATTCGAGCTATCTCAGCGCCGAAAGCTTCGACGACATGCAAGTGCAGACGCGTGGCGAATTCGGTGGCCTCGGCATCGAGGTCACGCTGGAAAACGGCCTGGTTCGCGTCGTGTCGCCGATCGACGACACGCCCGCCTTCCGCGCCGGCATCCAGCCGGGCGACTACATTTCGCATCTCGACGGCGAGCCGGTGCTCGGCATGACGCTCGCGGACGCGGTCGAGCGCATGCGTGGCAAGGTCGATACCGAGATCACGCTCACGATCCTGCGTGGCGAGACAGAACCCTTCGACGTGACGCTCAAGCGTGCCGTCATCGTCATCGAATCGGTCCGCGGCCGGCTCGAAGGCGATATCGGCTATGTGCGCGTCACGACGTTCAGCGAGAAGACCGACACCGAATTGCAGGCAACCATCGCCGAACTCACGGAAGAAGCCGGCGGCCAGCTCTCGGGCTTCATTCTCGATCTGCGCAACAATCCGGGCGGGTTGCTCGACCAGGCGATCGCCATGTCCGACGATTTCCTCGACAAGGGCGAGATCGTCTCGACGCGCGGCCGCGACGACGGCAATGCGCAGCGTTTCAACGCCGAAGCGGGCGACGTGCTGAACGGCGTGCCGATGATCGTCCTGATCAACGGCGGCTCGGCCTCGGCCTCCGAGATTGTCGCCGGTGCGCTGCAGGATCATCACCGCGCCATCCTTCTCGGCACCCGCACCTTCGGCAAAGGCTCGGTGCAGACCGTCATTCCGTTGCAGGGACAGGGAGCGATCCGCCTGACAACGGCGCGCTATTACACGCCCTCGGGTCGCTCGATCCAGGCGCTCGGCATCGAACCCGATATCGAAGTGCAGCAAGCCATCGTCGAGATCGTCGAAGCCGACCAAGACCGCAGCGAAGCCGATCTGCGCGGTGCGCTGCAGAACGAAACGATGGGCGTGACCGAGCCGATCGAGCTCGAAGCCGAAGAGCTCGACGAACCCGCCGAATCCGAAACGCCCGCCGAAACCGATGACGAAACCGACGCCGAAGAGGACGCGGAGCCCGTGGCGGCGCCGGCGGAAGAGGCGCCGGAACCGGTCGATTATCAGCTTACCCGTGCGCTCGATCTGTTGCGCGGATTGGCCCTGATAACCGGCCAGGCAACGGAATAGTTCCCTTGCCGGCGGCGATCTTCGCAACGCCGGGCCGCTCGCTCCGAGCGTGATGCGCGCCGGGACCGTCCTGGCGGGGATGCTCGTCGCCGCGGTCGCGGCATTCCTCATATGGTTCGACGCGACCGGTCAGCTGCGACCGTTTCTGTCGACCGCGCCAATGGTGGTGTTCGAACTCGATCCACCCGCCCCGATTCCCGATCCGCAAATCGCATCGATTCCGGAACCAGCGGAAGCGGCGCCGGCAGAGCCGGCATCGGGAGCGACAATCGACAGGACTGACGATGCGGCGGTTGAACCGGACGCGACCACGGGCGATGCGGCTGCCGGTAGCGGCGTCACGATCGCCGATGCCGTCTCCGCTGCGCTCGAAGCGGCCGGCGAGACCGCCAGCGACACCGACAGCATCGCGGCCGAGGCGTCGGCCAATTCCGCCGCGGATGTCGCGACCGGATCTGCGGCCGATGTCGCGGCCGACATAGCAACCGGCATAGCAACCGACGCGCCTGCCGACCCTGCATCGGCCGACCCTGCATCGTCCGATACCGCGATGCTCGACGCGACAACGGAATCGGAAAGCGCGGCGGTCGATGCGGCGAGAACGATGGCAGCGTCCGACCCGGCCGGTGACGGCTCGAGCGCACCGCCGCCATCCAAGCCGGACGAAGCCGCCGCGCCCGATACCATCGCGCCCGGGAATGTGACCGCCGATACTCCAGCATCCAATGCTGCGACGCCCGATGCGGCAACCCAGACCGCTGCGCTGCCCACGATGCCGAGCGGTGCCGAACTACCCTGGCGGCTTTATGCCAGCGAATTCCCGGTGTCCGATCCGCGGCCGCGCATCGCGATCGTGTTCACCTCGCTCGGGCTCAGCGATGCGGCGGGCGACGCGATCATCGCGAATATGCCGCCGGGCGTCACGCTCGCGTTCAGCCCCTACAGCCGCAAGCTGACCGATTGGATCGAACGGGCGCGCGAGGACGGCCACGAAGTACTGATCGAGCTGCCGATGGAGCCGCTCAACTATCCCGACGACGATCCCGGGCCGCTTGCCCTTCTGAGCACGCTGCCGGTGCAGGACAACATCACCCGCATGGACGGCATTCTCGCGCGGGCGGATGGCGTGGTCGGTGTCGCGGTTCACATGGGCTCGCGCTTCACCACCTCGTCCGAGCTGATGCGCCCGATCCTCGAGGCGCTGGGCGAGCGCGGCTATCTTTATGTCGACAACGGCGCGGCACCCTTCAGCGTGCTGCCGACGCTCTCGCAGGAGATCGCCGTGCCGATGGCAATCAACAATCACTATATCGATCGCGAAGCCTCGCGCATCGCGATCGACGGACGGCTTCAGCAGATCGAACGGATCGCCCGCAGCGAAGGTGCCGCCGTCGCATTCGCCTCGCCCTATCCGATTACCATCGAGCGGCTAGCTGCCTGGATTCCGACCCTCGAGGCAAAGGGCTTCGTCCTGGCGCCGATCACCGCCGTCGTCGGACGGCAGCCACTACAATGAGCCGGCTCTATCGCCCCTGCGTCGGCATCATGCTGCTCAACCGCGCCAGCGAGGTGCTGGTCGCGCAACGTCTCGACATGACGAGCCATGCCTGGCAGATGCCGCAGGGCGGTATCGACCGCGGCGAGACGCCGATCAAGGCAGCCTGGCGCGAGATGCGCGAAGAGATCGGCACCGACAGGGCGTCCCTGCTGGCCGAAAGCAGAGACTGGCTGCGATACGATCTGCCGGACAATCTCGCCAGTACGCTCTGGGGCGGGCGCTTCCGCGGCCAGGAACAGAAATGGTTCGCCTTCCGCTTCGAAGGCGACGATTCGGACATCGACATCGCAACCCGGCGGCCCGAGTTCAGCAGCTGGAAATGGGTCAGGATGGCAGAGCTTCCTGCCGTCATCGTACCGTTCAAACAGCAGCTCTACCGTGACATCGTGTCCGAGTTCGCCTACCTTGCCCCGGATTCCGGCCCCACGATCTGAGCAGCGCGATCTGACGAGTGGAAACGGCGATGGAAACGACCGACGCGAACCAGCTTATCCAGAACGCGATGCGCCATCACAAGGAAGGGCGCCTCGACGACGCGGAAGCGATCTATCGGAATCTGCTGGTCACGCTGCCGCGCAGCGCGCTCGTTCACAACATGATGGGTGTGCTCGAAGGCCAGCGAAAGAATTATCGCGAGGCAATCCGCTGGCTTCAGGGCGCGATCCAGATCAACGAAAACATTCCCGATTTCTACGACAATCTCGGCGCCGCGATGGTTTCGGCCGGAAAGATTGCCGACGCGCGCAAACAGTTCCATCGCGCGCTCGCCCTGCAGCCCTCGCGCGACACCGCGCGCACCCAGCTTGCGCGCACGCTGATGCCGGGCGGCCCCTATACGGATCTGATCGAACGCCTGCTGCGCTGGCGCACGCCCAAGGTCTATCTCGAGATCGGAATCCGGCAGGGCCGCACGCTCAAGCTGGCGAAGCCGCCCACCCTTGCAATCGGCGTCGAGCAGAAGCCGGACATTCGCCACCGCTTTGAAGCACCGACGCGGATTTACGAGACCACGCCACTCGAATTTCTGGCTTCCGACCGTCTCGAAAAACTCGCCGGCCGCAAGCGGTTCGATATCGCCATGATCCGCTCGCCGCGCAGCTTCGAAGAAGCCTATGACACGTTCGCGGCCCTGGAATCGATCGCCGGCAAGGATTCCATCGTGATGCTGCACGGCACCTTGCCACCCGATCCGGTCGCCGGCGCGCGCGAACGCAGTTCCAATTTCTGGGTCGGCGATCTCTGGAAGCTGGTACCCTGTCTGCTCGAAGCGAGACCGGAGCTCGGCATCTTCACTGTGCCGGTATTCCCGGTGGGCCTCACCTTCGTGACCGGCCTTAAAAAGCGCAACACGCGGCTCTTCAAGAATCGCGACGCCAATATCGCCGCCTTCGCCGACTGGGAGGTGCCCGAGCCGGACGAATGGAAATCCGCGTTCAATCTCGGTTCGGAAAACTGGGCGGCGATCCGCCAGCGTCTCGGTCGCGCCCTCGGCTGACGCGGCGGGTTAAGGTCTCTAACGCGCCGGCGGCGTCATCAGCGCATCGGGCCGCGCAAATCCGCGCAGCGCTTCGATCCGCCTGAGCCAGCCGCCGATCGCCGGCCAGCGCGCCGGATCGAGGCCGGCCTCGTCGAGCCAGAACGCATAAGCGCAGTTTGCGATATCCGCGATCGTCGGACGATTGCCAACCAGCCAGCCATGCTCGGCAAGCCACCCATCGAGCTGACCGAGCGCGCGCTCGGCGCGGCCGGTGGTGAAGGTGATGATCGCCGGATCGGTCTCGGGGAACCAGCGTCGCAGATAGCGCAGCAAAGCCGGCCCACCCGTCATGCGCTGATTGTCCCAGGCAAGCCATTCCTGGATCCGCCAGCGCTCGTCGTCGTCGCGATGGCCGAATGTGCCCAGCGTCTCGGCAAGATAGGCGAGGATCACGCCCGACTGCACAATACGACGCGCGCCATGCTCGAGCACCGGCACTTCCTGGAAACGGTTGATCGCACGGAAGGCGTCGGTCCGCGACTCGCCTTCCTGCAATGCGACCGGCCGGAACTCGAACGGTTCGCGGCTGAGCGCAAGCATCAAGGCAGGTTTGTAGGCATTACCCGAGGTCGCACTGCCATACAGGCGGAAACCGCCGCCTGCCGCCATAGGGATCAGGCTCCGGCGCGAACGAGCCGCTGCTGGCGCGACTTGAGAATGTGCCAGGTCAGCGACGAGACGAACCGGTTGATCCGCCCATGCGGCGGGAAGCCGGCCGCCTTCAGCAGCATCGCGATGCCGCGCGTCACATGGCGCGGCTGGTAGACGCCATAGGCGCGGCGCGCATAGGCGCGATTGTACCGCCGCCGGTTATAGGGCTCGCCATCACCGTTGGCGGCATAATAGGCATAAGCGAGCTCGTCGTCTTCGGTCTCGCCGGCGCGCGCGATCGCCACCATCGCGCGGCGTACGCGGCTGATCTTCTCGCGCTCGAGATAGCGCCGCATATGCGAATAGAACAGTTTGTAATGCCGCAGTTCGTCGGCGGCGATGTTGCGGCAGATTTCCTTCAGCACCGGCTCGTCGGTCGATTCCATCAGCGCGGTGTAATAGGAGCTGGTTCCGGTCTCCACGATGCAGCGCGCAACGAGTTCGCCGGTGCGCGAGCCGCGAACCGATTCGTCGAGATCGGTGCGGATCTTGAAACCGTCCTTGAAGCGCTCGAAAGATTCCTCGAAGCGGAACGCCGGATCGGCGAGTTCGGCCCAGCGGCCGAGTGCGCGCCCATGTTGCACTTCTTCCTCGGCCCAGACACGGGCCTCGGCCTGAAATTCAGGATCGTCGTGAAAGACGTTGCAGAGATACGCGGCGTAATCGCCGCCATTATACTCGACCAAGGCGGCGGCTTTCATAAGCCGCAGGATCTCGGGATCGACCTTCGAGGGGTCGAACCGCGACCAGGGAATATCGTCGAGCGTCCAGTGCTTCATGATGCTCATAACGCCCCCGATCTGCATCGATGAAGGTCCATCATACCCCCTATTGTGGGCATGGCCGCGTTACGGTTCAAGACCGTCGCGCGCCGCCTAACCCCTTGCTTCCTATAGGGTAACTTTCGGAGCACCGCTGCGCGGTGCGCGGATCAGTACGGGCTGCCGCCGGCCAATGCCGCGAGTTTCGCTTCGCCGATCTCGATCGACCGCTCGGCCTTGCCCCGTTCGAGGTCGCTCCTGGCCTCGGCCAGATCGTCCTTCCCGTCCGCAATCTGGCGCTCGGCATCGGCGCGGTCGAGCGCCTCGACCGGCATCGCCTCTTCGGCCAAAACAGTGCAGCGTTCGGGCGTAACTTCAGCCACGCCGCCGGAAACGAAGATGCGATCGGTCGGCTTGCCGCCGTCGAACACGACGAGAATTCCGGGCCGTACCTGCGAGATCAGCGGCGCATGCGAGGGCAGCACACCGAAATCGCCTTCGGTGCCCGGCACCACCACCATCTCGACCTCGCGCGAGAGCAGTAGGCGCTCCGGCGAGACCAGTTCGAAGGAAAGAGTGTCGGCCATACTTGCGTGCTTCCGCCTTGTGTCATTTTCCGGGCTGTCGCCGACAGCCCGGATATCGATCCGTCTTTAGGCCGCCTCGGCCGCCATCTTGCGCGCCTTGTCGACCGCTTCCTCGATCGTGCCCACCATGTAGAACGAAGCTTCCGGCAGGTCGTCATACTCGCCGGCAACGATCCCCTTGAAGCCCTTGATCGTGTCTTCGAGGTTCACGAACACGCCCGGCGAGCCGGTGAACACTTCGGCCACGTGGAACGGCTGCGAGAGGAAGCGCTGGATCTTGCGTGCGCGAGCAACCGTCAGCTTGTCCTCTTCCGAAAGCTCGTCCATGCCCAGAATGGCGATGATGTCCTGCAGCGACTTGTAGGTCTGCAGCACTTCCTGCACGCGGCGGGCGGCCTCGTAATGGTCGCTGCCGACCACGCGCGGATCGAGAATGCGGCTGGTCGAATCGAGCGGGTCGACGGCGGGATAGATGCCGAGCTCGGCGATCTGGCGCGACAGCACGGTCGTCGCATCGAGATGCGAGAACGACGTCGCCGGCGCCGGGTCGGTCAAATCGTCGGCCGGCACGTAAATGGCCTGCACCGACGTGATCGAACCCTTCTTGGTCGTCGTGATGCGCTCCTGCAGCGTGCCCATGTCGGTCGCGAGCGTCGGCTGATAGCCCACGGCCGAGGGAATGCGGCCGAGCAGCGCCGACACTTCCGAACCCGCCTGAGTAAAACGGAAGATATTGTCGACGAAGAACAGCACGTCCTGGCCTTCGGCATCGCGGAAATACTCGGCGACCGTCAGGCCGGTGAGGCCAACCCGCGCGCGCGCTCCCGGTGGCTCGTTCATCTGGCCGTAAACCAGCGCCACCTTCGAGCCGGGGCCGTCGAGCTTGATGACGCCCGATTCGATCATCTCGTGATAGAGGTCGTTGCCTTCGCGGGTCCGCTCGCCGACACCGGCGAACACCGACACGCCGCCATGCGCCTTCGCGACGTTGTTGATGAGTTCCATGATCAGCACGGTCTTGCCCACGCCGGCGCCGCCGAACAGGCCAATCTTGCCGCCCTTCGCATAGGGCGCGAGGAGATCGACGACCTTGATCCCCGTCACCAGCACTTCCGTTTCGGTCGACTGGTCGATGAATTCCGGCGCCGGACGATGGATCGGATACCGGTCTTTGGACGAAACCGGACCGCGCTCGTCGACCGGCTCGCCGATCACGTTCATGATGCGGCCGAGCGTTGCCGGGCCGACCGGCACCGTGATCGCCTCGCCCGTATCGGTGACTTCCTGGCCGCGCACCAGACCGTCGGTCGTGTCCATAGCGACGGTACGCACCGTGTTCTCGCCCAGATGCTGCGCGACTTCGAGCACGAGGCGGCGACCGTGATTGTCGACCTCGAGCGCATTCAAAATCGCCGGCAGGTCGCCTTCGAAATGAACGTCGATGACGGCGCCCAGTACCTGCGTGATTTTCCCGACGAGATTCTTGGCCATCGGTGGCTCCTTCCTACTGTCCAGTTCCGTACATCACACAGCTTCGGCGCCGGAGATGATCTCGATCAGCTCCTTGGTGATGTAGGCCTGGCGTGTGCGGTTGTAGTTGATAGTGAGACGATTGATCATGTCGCCCGCGTTACGGGTCGCGCTGTCCATCGCGGTCATGCGCGCGCCCTGCTCCGAGGCAGCGTTTTCCAGCATCGCGCGATACACCTGCACCGCGACGTTGCGCGGCAGCAGGTCGGCGAGAAGATCCTGCTCGTCGGGTTCGTATTCGTAGACGGCGCCGCCGAGATCGGGTCCGGCACTGCTCTCCTCCGGCACCGGCAGCGGCATGATCTGCTGCGAGGTGACGAACTGCGTCATCGCCGACTTGAACCGGTTATAGACGATCGTGCAGGCATCGAACTCGCCGGCCATGTACATCGTGATCAACGTCTCGGCCACCGCCTGCGCTTCCTCGAACCGCAAGCGCGGCTTGCCGATATCGTCGATGAACCCGACGATCCGCTCGCCCATGTCGCGACGGAGCTGGTCGCGGCCCTTCCGGCCGATGCAGAAAACCTTGACCTGTTTACCTTCGTCGACGAGCTGTTTGATCAGCTTGCGGCTGCCGCGCACGATCGTCGAATTGAAACCGCCGCAGAGACCGCGGTCCGACGTCAGCACGACGACGAGATGGGTTTCGTTGCGCCCGGTGCCGGCCAGCAACGGCGGCGCCCCGTCCTGCCCGGCGAAACCGGCGGCGAGCGAGGCGAGCATCCGTTCCATGCGTTCGGCATAGGGTCGTGCCGCCTCGGCCTGCTCCTGCGCACGACGCAGCTTCGCCGCCGCGACCATCTTCATGGCCGAGGTGATCTTCTGCGTCGACTTCACGCTGTTGATGCGGACCCGGAGATCCTTGAGACTCGGCATCGCTCTCTCGCGCTAGGGGTTCGGCCCGACCCGTCAGGTACCGGTCAGGCGAACGTCGCTACGTACTTATCCATGAAGGCCTTGAGCTTCGCATCGAGCTCTTCGGTCAGCTCCTTTTTCTCGCGGATGCCGGCGAGGATGTCCTTGCCCTTATCGCGAACCTCGGCGAGCAGCCCGTGCTCGAACCGCGTCACCTGGTCGACCCGGATCTTGTCGAGATAGCCGCGTACGCCGGCATAGATCGAGACCACCTGTTCCTCGACCGGCATCGGCTGATACTGGCCCTGCTTCAGGATTTCGGTGAGACGCGCACCGCGTGCCAAGAGCCGCTGCGTCGCCGCATCGAGATCCGATGCGAACTGGGCGAAGGCCGCCATCTCGCGATACTGTGCGAGCTCTAGCTTGATGCGGCCTGCGACCTGCTTCATCGCCTTGATCTGCGCTGCCGAACCGACGCGGCTGACCGACAGACCGACGTTGATGGCCGGACGGACGCCCTTATAGAACAAGCCGGTTTCGAGGAAGATCTGACCGTCCGTGATCGAAATCACGTTGGTCGGAATATAGGCCGACACGTCGCCCGCCTGCGTTTCGATGACCGGGAGTGCTGTCAGCGAACCGGCACCGTTGGCGTCGTTCATCTTCGCGGCGCGCTCGAGCAGGCGCGAGTGAATATAGAACACGTCGCCCGGATAGGCTTCGCGTCCCGGCGGACGGCGCAACAGCAGCGACATCTGGCGGTAGGCGACGGCCTGCTTCGAGAGATCGTCGTAGAAGATGACGGCATGCATGCCGTTATCGCGGAAGAATTCGCCCATCGTGCAGCCGGTATAGGGCGCGAGGAACTGCAGCGGCGCCGGCTCGGATGCGGTGGCGGCAACGACGATCGAATATTCGAGCGCGCCATTGTCTTCGAGCGTCTTGACGATCTGCGCGACCGTCGAACGCTTCTGGCCGATCGCGACATAGATACAGAACAGCTTCTTCTTGTCGTCGCTACCGGCGTTGGAATTCTTCTGATTGAGAATCGTGTCGATCGCGACCGCGGTCTTGCCGGTCTGGCGATCGCCGATGATCAGTTCGCGCTGGCCCCGTCCGACCGGAACCAGGCTGTCGATCGCCTTCAGCCCCGTCTGCATCGGCTCGTGCACCGACTTTCTCGGGATGATGCCCGGCGCCTTGACCTCGACGCGCTTGCGCTCGACGTCCTTGAGCGGGCCCTTGCCGTCGATCGGATTGCCGAGCGCGTCGACCACGCGACCGAGCAGTCCGCGGCCGACCGGCACGTCGACGATGGCGCCCGTACGCTTGACGGTGTCGCCTTCCTTGATGTCGCGGTCATCGCCGAAGATCACGACGCCGACATTGTCGTCTTCGAGATTGAGCGCCATGCCGCGGATGCCGCCGGGGAACTCGACCATCTCGCCGGCCTGCACATTGTCGAGGCCGTAGACGCGGGCGACGCCGTCGCCGACCGAGAGAACCTGGCCGACCTCCGCGACGTCTGCTTCAGTGCCGAAATTCTCGATCTGCTGTTTCAGGATTGCGGAAATTTCCGCGGCCCGGATATCCATTACCCGTTCCCTTTCATGGCGATTTGCATGCGATTGAGCTTGGTTCTGAGCGAGCTGTCGACCATGCGACTGCCCACTTTGACGACGAGCCCGGCGATCAGATCCGGGTCGACCTTGAGATCGATCGAAACGCGCTGGCCGGCGACGCGACGCAGCGCCTCGACGAGCCGCTTCTGGCTTTCCTCGTCGAGCGGCGTTGCCGACACGACTTCGGCCGTTGTTTCGCCGCGACGACGCGCGAGTTCCGCGAGATAGGCATCGATCATCCGCGGCAGCGCGAACAGGCGGCGCTTTTCAGCGACCAGGCCTACGAAGCGGCGGACCAGGTCGCCGGTGCCGGCGGCATCGAGAATGGCGGCCATCGCGCGGCCCTGTTCGGTGCGTCCGATCACGGGGCTGCGCAGAACGCGGCGAAGATCGTCGCTCGAGGCGATCATCGTCCGGATCGATTTGAGATCGTCGGCGACGGCATCGAGCGCCTTCTTTTCGTCCGCAAGATTGAAAAGCGCGGCGGCGTAACGCGTCGCCAGACCGCCCGAGCCTATGCCCCCGGCTGCCACGTCGGATGACCCCTCCCAAGGACGCAATCCAGAGCCGGTCGAGGCCTGCTAAGATCGCGGAATTACGACAAAAACAGCGGCCGGACGTCGCCGTCCGGCCGATGGCGCGCTGATGTAACACAAGCCGGAAAGCCGCGCAACCGCGCCCGGATGTCGCAATCGAGCCTGTCGATCCCTGCTAACCCACTCTGTTGAAACGAAGAATTGTGCCAGCCGCTCACAGAAAGCTGTACGGATCGATGTCGATCTGGAGCCGTGCCGCATTTGGCAGTTTCACGCGTTCGAGCCAGCGTCCGATGAAACCCTGTGGCGCCTGATCGCGCCGGCATTTGATGAGGAATCGCCGCCGATGCCAGCCGCGCAGCACGGCGAGCGGTGCCGGTGCGGGCCCGAGCACATGAAACCCGTCCATCGTCGGTATCTGCCGCGCCATCGCGCGCGCCAGATCGTCGGCATCGCCCGGACTTGGCGCACTCAGCACGAGGGCTGCAAGGCGGCCGAACGGCGGCAGCGCATAACGCTTTCGTTCCTCGCTTTCGCGCAGCAGGAACGCATCGCGATCGCCCGAGATCAACGCCTTCATCACCGGATGCGCCGGATCGGTCGTCTGCAACAGCACGCGGCCGGGCCGTTCGGCGCGGCCGGCGCGCCCTGCGACCTGATGCAGAAGCTGATAAGTGCGCTCGGCCGCGCGCAGGTCGCCGCCGCCGAGCCCGAGATCCGCATCGACGACACCGACCAAAGTCAGCAGCGGAAAATGATGACCCTTCGCGACGATCTGCGTGCCGATCAGCACGTCGACCTCGTGATCGACCACGGCGCGAACCTGTTCCTGCGCGGCGCCGGGGCTCCACATCGTGTCGCTGGTCATCACCGCGAGCCGTGCGTTTGGAAACAGTGCCGCCACCTCTTCCGCCAGCCGCTCGACGCCGGGGCCGCAGGCCGCGAACTCGCCGACCGCGTTGCAATGCGGACAGCTCGCCGGCAGATCGCAGCGAAAATCGCAGTGATGGCAATGCAGCCGGCCGTGGAAGCGATGCTCGACCAGCCAGGCGGTGCAGTTCGGACATTGCAGCCGGTGGCCGCAGGCGCGACACAAGGTCAGCGGCGCATAGCCGCGCCGGTTGAGGAACAGCAGCCCCTGTTCGTTCGCCGCCAGCGCCTCTTCCAGCGCCATGCGCAACGTGTCGGAGAGCCAGCGCTGTCGCGGCGGCCGATCGCGCCGGAGATCGACCGCTTCGATTTTCGGCAGGCTCGCACCGAGTGCGCGGTCCGGCAGGTGCAGCAGCCCATAGCGCCCGGCTTCGACATTGAAAACAGTTTCGAGCGAGGGCGTCGCCGAAACCAGTGCGACGGGGATCGCGCCGAGCTGGCCGCGCACGACGGCCATGTCGCGCGCCTGATAGATGACGCCGTCCTCCTGCTTGAATGCGCTCTCATGTTCCTCGTCGACGACGATGAGCCCGAGCTCGGGATAAGGCAGGAACAAGGCCGAGCGCGCACCGACGACGACCCGCGCGTCACCCGAAGCGATCCAGCGCCAGTTGCGCCGGCGTTCGGGGCCGGTCAGATCGGAATGCCATTCGCAGGGCCGCACGCCGAAACGGTCAGCGAAGCGATCGAGCAATTGCGCCGTCAGCGCGATTTCCGGCAGCAACACGAGAATTTGTTTGCCGGCCTTTAGAGCGGCAGCAATCGCTTCGAGATAGATCGATGTTTTGCCCGAGCCGGTGACGCCGTCGATCAGCGTCACCGAGAATCCGTTGCCGACTTTGGCCGCGAGTGTATTGGCCGCGGTGCGCTGTGCGGCCTCGAGCGGCGCCTGGGCGTAGTCCGGATCGGGCAAAACATGGCGTGCCGGCGGCAATGCGATCGCCTCGATCAGCCCGACATCCGCCATCGACCGCACGACGCCCGGCGACACGCCGGCCTCGCGTGCAAGCTCCATCGCAGGCAGCGCGGGGCCGCGTCCGAGCACCTCGAGTATGCGCGCGCGCGCCGGCGTCATTCGCGCGCCCGTTATGCCCGCCTGAAGATCGGGATTGTCGGCGGCGCGATAACCCATAGCACTGCGCGGCGGGTCGAGCGCCGCGCGCACGCTCATCGTCATGCGCAACACCAGCCCCGGCGGCACCATCGAATAGCCGGCAACCCAGTCGACGAAGCGGCGCGAGACCTCGGGCAAAGGCGGCATGTCGAGCTGCTCGATGACCGGCTTCAGCTTCGATGCCGGGACCTCGTCGCTGCCCGCGCCCCAGACCACGCCGACCAGCTCGCGCCGGCCGAGCGGCACGATCACGAAATCGCCCGGCGACAGATCGACATCGTCGGGCAGCGCATAGTCGTAGGCGCCGGCGAGCGGCAGCGGCAGCAGAACGCTGACGCGGCCCTCTTCCGGGCGCGAACTGGCGTGCGATTCGGGCATCCGATACACTCTAGATCAGGCGAGTCGGAAGCGTCACGCCGGGGCGTTTCCCCGGCAATATCCGGACAATCGCCATCGGTCGCGGCACCACAAGGATCGGCAGGGCATGAAGTTCTTCATCGACAGTGCGGACATCGCCGAAATTCGCGATCTCGCCGAGACCGGCCTGGTCGACGGCATCACGACCAATCCGTCGCTGATCGCCAAGAGCGGCCGCGGCTTTCTCGACGTGGTGAAAGAAATCTGTTCGATCGTGCCCGGCCCGGTCAGCGCCGAGGTGACGGCGGTCGAGTATGAAAAGATGCTGGCCGAAGGGCGCAAGCTCGCGAAGATCGCGAAGAACATCACGGTCAAGGTACCGCTGACGCGTGACGGGCTGAAGGCCTGCCGCACGCTGCGCAATGAAGGCACGATGGTCAACGTGACGCTCTGCTTTTCGGCGGCGCAGGCGCTGCTGGCCGCGAAGGCCGGTGCGAATTTTGTTTCACCCTTCGTCGGCCGGCTCGACGATGTCGGCAGCGACGGCATGGAACTGATTTCGGACATCATGCAGATTTATTCGCAGTATCCGGCGATCGAGACCGAAGTGCTGGTCGCCTCGATCCGCCATCCGGTTCATGTCGTCCAGGCGGCAAAGATGGGCGCCGATGTCGCGACGCTGCCGCCCAACGTGCTGCGCCAGCTGTTCAACCATCCGCTGACCGACAAGGGTCTGGCCGCGTTTCTTGCCGACTGGCAGAAAACCGGCCAGTCGATCCTTTAAAGACAAGCGATGAGCCAGAGCCCGGAAGATATCGCCGATCGCAACAACGCCACCGCCGGGCGCGCGCCGGCGCGGGTGACCGCGCGGCATGTGATCGACTATCTCGACCGCCATCCCGAATTCCTGATGCGCCATCCCGACGTGCTGGAGCGGCAGAAGCTGCCGGCGCGCCAGAACGGCGATCGCATCGCCGACCTTCAGACCTATCTGCTCGAGCGCCTGCGCGGCGACGTCGCGCGGCTGCGCAGCGAGCAGGACGATCTGCTGGCAAACAGCCGCGACAATCTCTCGACCCAGGATCGCGTGCATCGCGCCGTGCTGTCGCTGTTGGGCGCGGCTACCTTCGAGCAGCTGATCGAGGCGGTCACCACCGATCTCGCGATCCTGCTCGATGTCGATGTCGTGACCCTGTGTATCGAGAGCGAGACGCCGCCGACCGCGCCGGTACGCTATGACGGGCTCTTCCTGCTGCGCCCTGGCACGGTCGACGAAGTGATGGGGCCCGGCGTCGAAGTGATGCTGCGCGACGAGATCGCGGGCGAGCCGGCCGTCTTCGGCGGTGCGGCCGGGCTGGTGCGCTCGGATGCGCTGATCCGCCTGACACCGCACGAGAACGCACCGACCGGGCTCATCGCATTCGGCACGCGCCATCCCGGTTTCTTCAATCCCGGCCAGGGTACGGAGCTGCTCAACTTCCTCGCCCGCATCATCGAGCATTGCATCCGCAACTGGCTGACCCGGTCGCTCTGACATGACGATCAACGCCCAGCCCGACCTCGTCGACGCGATCGAGGCCTGGCTGGCGCAGATGACCCACGAGCGCCGCAGTTCGACGCACAGCGTCGCCGCCTATCGGCACGATGTCGCCGCGTTCCTTGCCTTCATGAACGATCATCTCGGCGGTCCGGCGCGGCTGACGGATATGGCAACGCTGGCGCGAGGCGATCTGCGCGCCTGGCTCGCCTTCCGGAAACAAGCCGGGCTCGCCGCGAGTTCGACCGCGCGCGCCTTGTCGGCGCTGCGCAGTCTCTTCCGTTATCTCGCGCGCCATCGCGACATCCAGAACCCCGCTTTGGCGACGCTCGCGACGCCAAAACTGCCGCGCAGCCTGCCCAAGGCTTTGACCGGCGCGGAGGCCGAAGATCTGATCGATGCGCTGGAGGATATCGGTAACGGGGCCAGCGCCGACGCCGACAGCGAAACCGCGTCCTGGTGTGCCGTTCGCGATCTCGCGCTGCTGCTGCTGCTCTATGGCGCGGGGCTGCGCATCGGCGAAGCGCTGGCGCTCGACTGGCGCGATCTGCCACGCGGCGCCGAGCGCGACGGCGTCGCGACGCTGACCGTGCTGGGCAAAGGCCGCAAGCAGCGCCAGGTGCCGCTTCTGCCCACCGTGATCGAGGCGATCGAAACCTGGAGGGCCGCGACGCCCTGGCCGAACGAGGGCGCTCATCCGGCCTTTGTCGGGGTGCGCGGCGGCCGGCTCAACGCGCGGCTCGTCCAGGGCCGGATCGCCGGGCTGCGCATCCAGCTCGGATTGCCGGAAACCGCGACACCGCATGCGCTTCGCCACAGTTTTGCCACCCATCTGCTTGCCAATGGCGGCGACATTCGTGCGATTCAGGAACTGCTCGGGCATGCCTCGCTCAGCACGACCCAGCGTTACACCGATGTCGACAGCGCCGCCCTGCTGGCGGGATACGATCGGACGCATCCGCGCGCGCGGCGTCGCGCCTGAGGGGCGATCCGGTCCGACGAATGTGGAGGGATCGACAATGAAACGGTTACTGCTGCTTCTGATTTCCGGTCCGGCCCTGGCGATGATGATGGCGACGGCGTCCGCGGCGACATTTGAGGCCACAGATCCTCGCGACGTGCAGATTGCCGACGACGCCGATCTCGGCGACATTATCATGGACGAGGTCGAGCGGCGGCTGATCCGCGGCTATTATTCCCGGAACTATCACGACTATGTCTATACCGGTTCCGGGAAAAACAAGGGCATTCCGCCGGGGCTCGCGAAGAAGGGCTGGCTGCCGCCGGGCATCGCCATGCAGATTGCGCGCGGCCAGCGGATTCCGGACGATGTCGTCTATTACCGGCTGCCGGACGACCTGCGGGGACAGCTTCCGCGCCGTGCCGGATACGAGTACTATATCCTCGACGACAAGGTGCTGCTGGTACGCGAGGCGACCAATCTTATTCTCGACGTGCTGACGGTCACCGCCATCGAGGCACTGGACTAGGTTCTCTTGGCTGCAAATCGTGCACCCATAATCGCTTCGCCCGTCATCCGGCCGATCGCGCTGGACGACGCGCCCGACATTCTGGAGATGTGGCGGGAGTTTACCGCCCATCTCCGCTCGCTCGGCGACGAGACCGAATTCAGTTTCGACGAGGCGGCCTATCGCGAGAACGGGTTCGGGCCATATCGGGCCTTCGACGGCATCGTCGCCCATGTCGGGAACGAGCCGGCCGGTTACCTGCTGTTCCATTTCAGCTACGATATCGACCGCGCGATGCGCCTCCTCTACATCATCGAGCTCTGGGTCCGCCCGGCGATGCGTCGTCACGGCATCGGCCGTCTGCTCATTGCGGAGACCAGCCGGCTCGCCGCCGAGTTCGGCGCACCTCGTCTGGTCTGGTGCGTGCACAACGCCAACAGGCCGGCGTTCGATTTCTATGCCAGCCTCGGGGCCAATCACGTCACGGACTATACGTGGATGTATCTCCTGCCCGACCCGGGTTAAGCACCGTGGCTGCCGCAGCGGAAAAAATTCAGCCGACCATCCGGCCGATCGCGCCCGACGACGCGGCGGATGTCATCGCGATGTCGCGCGAGTTCGCCGAATATCTGCGCGCGCTCGGCGACAAGGCGCCGCTCAATTTCGATGCGAAGGCCTTCCGCGAAGCCGGCTTCGGGCCCAAACGCGCCTTCGACGGCATCATCGCGCATGTCAGCCGACGGCCCGCCGGCTATCTGCTGTTCCATATCGGCTATGACGTCGATCGCAGCCTGCGGCTGCTTTACATCATCGATCTCTGGGTGCGCGAGGAAGCGCGGCGGCATGGCGTCGGCCGCGCGCTGATGGCGGACGTGGCGCGCATCGCCCGCGAGTTCGATGCCGGCGAACTGGTCTGGAATGTCTACGACCCGAACCGGCTCGCCTTCAATTTCTACGAAAGCCTTGGCGCCGAGCGGATCCGCGAACTCACCTGGATGAGCATTCCGGTCGTAAAACTCTGAGCGGCTGCGGCGCCCGCGAGCGCCCCTCAAATATGGATCGCGCCGGTGCCGGCGGCGAGTGCCGCTTCCTTGATCGATTCCGACAAGGTCGGATGTCCGTGGAACGAGCGCGCCAGATCCTCGACCGAACCGCCGAACTCCATGGCTACCACGCATTCGTGGATCATCGTGCCGGCATCGGGGCCGAGAATATGCGCGCCCAATAGCCGGTCGGTTTTCGCATCCGCCAGTAACTTGACGAACCCGTCGGTTTCGCCGGTCGTGCGCGAGCGGCTGTTCGCCATGAAGGGAAACTTGCCGACGCGATACTCGATGCCGGCGTCCTTCAACTGTTCCTCGGTACGGCCGACCGAGGCGACTTCCGGCCAGGTGAACACGATGCCCGGCACGGTCTCGTAATTCACATGGCCCGCCTGGCCCGCGAGCCGTTCCATCAGGGCTACGCCCTCGTCCATCGCCTTGTGCGCGAGCATCGGACCGGCGATCACATCGCCGATCGCATAGATGCCGGCGGCGCTGGTCCGGAAATGCGCATCGGTGCGCACCCTCCCCTTGTCGTCGAGCGCGACGCCCGCTTCCTCGAGACCGAGCCCGTCGGTAAAGGGCCGCCGGCCGACCGCCACCAGCACACAATCGGCGAGCAACGTCTCCGCCGCACCGCCCGCCGCCGGCTCAAGCGTGAGCGAGACGCTTTCGCTCGACGATGAAGCCACCGTCACCTTGGTCGCCAGGCGGAACTTCATGCCCTGGCGCTCGAGGATGCGCTGGAACTGTTTTGCGATCTCCTTGTCCATGCCGGGCAGGATGCGATCGAGATACTCGACGACCGTCACCTTGGAACCGAGGCGGCGCCAGACCGATCCCATCTCGAGCCCGATATAACCGGCGCCGATCACCACGAGATGCGTCGGCACTGTCGGCAAGGTCAGCGCGCCGGTCGAGGAGACGATGCGCTTCTCGTCGATCGCGATGCCCGGCAGCGACGTCGGCTCGGAACCGGTCGCGATCACGATCGAAATCGCCGCGAGGCTCGTCTTTCCGCCATCGGCGAGCGCCACATCGACGCGGCCCGAACCGGCGAGACGTCCACTGCCCTTGAGATAGTCGATCTTGTGTTTCTTGAAGAGCGATTCGATGCCCTTGGTAAGGCCACCGACCACCTTGTCCTTGTGCGCGAGCATCGCCGCGAGATCGAGATCGACGCTGCCAATCCTGATGCCGAAGGGGGCGAGATGCCCCTTCGCTTCCTCATAGCGTTCCGAGGCATGCAGCAGCGCCTTCGAGGGGATGCACCCGACATTGAGGCAGGTGCCGCCGAGCGCGCCGCGCTTTTCGATGCAGACGGTCCGCATGCCGAGCTGAGCAGCCCGGATCGCGGCGACATAGCCCGCCGGCCCGCCGCCGATGATCGCCACGTCATACTGGTCCGCCATGTGATTGCCGCCTTCTGCCCGTTATCGGCGCCGCGCGCCCGCAGCCCGTCTCTGCGCCGGTCTTTTTATGCGCCGCGCTGGCGCAGGAACAGGACCGAGCGCTCCTTGCGCTTGCCGTAGCAGGCCATCCGGTTGAAATCGGCGCGCGGGATCGGCCGGTCGGTCACGTCGATTTCGCTCTGGCCCTTGTTCCGCGAGATCCAAGGGTCGTTGATGTAGACCCGGTCGGGGTCGAACCCCGTTACCACGATCCAGTGCGGCGTGTGGTCGCCATGGACGAAATGGGTGCTGACCAGCACGACCGGCAGCCAGCCTTCGCAAAACTTCGCCTCGATGCCGGCAACGCCCGGCCAGTCATGGATGACCGATAAACCTTCCGCCTCGAGCTCGGCGAGATCCATCTTGAACACGATCTCGACGACTTCGCGGTTCTTCGGGTTGCGCGCGCGGTCGGCCAGAACGGCGTCCCGGTGATTGATATGGGTCTCGATCTCGTAACCGCGCCGGTGCGCCGCGAGCGCAAGGCCGAGCGGGCTGCAACCCGCCGGCCCCTTGCCGCGCATGATGACCGAGTTCGCCTCGCGCCAGAGCGTGTATTCCAGCGGCCGCGTCATGCCGACATCGGGATCGAAGGCGTTCATCGCCATCATCACGGCCGACGGCCCGCAGGTGAAATCGGTGGTCTGATTCCAATACGGCACGCGCCGCATGTTGGCGCCGGGTGTCTTGGCGCCCGGCCGTATGCTGCCGTCGGTGGCCTGCTTGGGCGATTGTGCGTCCATCGGCACGGTCCTCACATGTCGAGCAGGATACGCTGCGGATCCTCGATGCATTCCTTGAGGCGCACGAGGAAGGTCACCGCTTCCCGCCCGTCGATCACCCGGTGATCGTAGGTCAAAGCGAGATACATCATCGGCCTTATCTCGATCTTGCCGCCGACCGCGATCGGCCGATCCTGGATCTTGTGCATCCCGAGGATGCCGGATTGCGGCGGATTGAGAATCGGCGTCGACATCAGCGAGCCGTAAACGCCGCCGTTCGAAATCGTGAACGTCCCGCCGGTCAGATCGTCGATCGCCAGTTTACCTTCGCGCGCCTTGCGCCCGAGTTCCGAGAGTTTCGTTTCGATCTCGGCAAAATTCAGCCGGTCGCAATCGCGCAGCACCGGCACGACCAGGCCCTGGTCGATGCCGACCGCGACGCCGATATCGTAGAAATTCTTGTAGACGATATCCTCGCCGTCGATCTCGGCATTGACCGCCGGAATCTCCTTCAGCGCGACGATCGCCGCCTTCACGAAGAACGACATGAAGCCGAGCTTGATGCCGTGCTTCTTCTCGAAGATGTCGCGATACTGCTTGCGCACCGCGATCACCGCGCTCATGTCGGCCTCGTTGAAAGTCGTGAGCATGGCGGCGGTGTTCTGCGACTGCTTGAGCCGCTCGGCGATGCGCTTCCTGAGACGCGACATGCGCACGCGCTCTTCGCGCGGCGGTGCGCCGTCCCCCTCCACCGGTCGCACCACCGGTGCCGGGCGCGACGGCACCGCTTGTTTCGCGGCAGGCTGTGATGCCGCCTGCGCGGGCGCGGCCTCGGACGGTGCCGGCGGCGGCGGGGCGGACGGCGCCGGGCTCGTGCGCGGCTCGGGCTCTACGGCGCCCGGCTGTTCGGCCGGTGCGTTCTTCGGGTCCGACGACGGCTCGCCGGCGCCCTTCTTCACTTCCTTGCCGATATAATCGAGCACGTCGCCCTTGGTGATGCGCCCGCCCGGACCGCTGCCGGCGATCTCGCCCGCCACGACCTCGTTCTCTTCCATCAGCTTGCGCACCGAGGGCGAGAGCGCCTCGTCTTCGGGCGCGTCGACGCCGGTCGCGCGTTCGCCCTCGGGCGGCGCGCCCGCCTCATGTCGGGCGCCCATCGTCGGGCGCGCCTGCGCGCGCTGCTCATCGGAAATCTTGCGCGTCAGATCGGGCACCGGACCGGACGGACCGACCGCCGGCTTGCCCGTTTCAGCACTCGGCGCTGGTGCCGTTGCCGCGGCTGCTGGCTTGGCAGGCTCCGGCTTCGCCGTCGGCGCCTTCGCACTCACCGCTTCGCCGGCTTCGGCCAGCCGGCCGACGATCGCACCGACTTCGACGGTCGCACCTTCCTGGGCGGTGATTTCGGCGAGACGCCCCGCGACGGGTGCGTTCACTTCGAGCGTCACCTTGTCGGTTTCGAGTTCGAGCAGTATCTCGTCCTGCGCGACGCTGTCGCCGACCTTCTTCATCCATTTGGCGATCGTCGCCTCGGTCACCGATTCGCCGAGTTGCGGTACTACGATATCTTTCGCCATCGGCTTCTTCCTTTTACTCGACGCTCAAGGCCTGATCGGCCAGAAGCGCCTGTTCGCGCAGATGGCGCTTGAGCAGGCCCGTCGCCGGCGATGCCGCCGCGGGCCGTCCGGCATAGCGCGCGCGGCCGGCCGAATGGCCGAGTTCGGTCAGCACCGCCTCGATCTCCGGCATGACGAAGAACGCCGCACCCATGTTCCTCGGCTCCTCCTGGCACCACACGATGTCGGCCTGCGGAAAACGAGCCAGCTCGGCCTTCAGCGCCTTGTGCGGGAACGGGTAGAGCTGTTCGAGTCGCAGGAAAGCCACGTCCTTGATCTCGCGCTTGGCACGTTCCTCGAAGAGATCGTAGTAGACCTTGCCGGAGCAGAGCACAACGCGCCGCACGTTCTCGTCGTTACAAAGTTTGACATCGTCGTACATCACAAGATGAAACGACGTGCCCGGCCCCATATCCTGCAGGCGCGACACGCAGAGTTTGTGACGCAACAGCGATTTCGGCGTCATGACAATCAGCGGCTTGCGGAAATTGCGGTGCATCTGACGGCGCAGCGCGTGAAAGTAATTGGCCGGCGTTGTGCAGTTCACGACCTGCATGTTGTCTTCGCCCGAAAGCTGCAGGAACCGCTCAAGGCGCGCCGAACTATGTTCGGGCCCCTGTCCTTCGTACCCGTGCGGCAGCAGCATCACGAGGCCCGACATGCGCAGCCACTTGCTCTCGCCCGAAGCAATGAACTGGTCGATGATGACCTGCGCGCCGTTCACGAAATCGCCGAACTGTGCCTCCCAGACGACGAGGCCGCGCGGCTCGGCCAGCGAATAGCCATATTCGAAACCGAGCACGCCCGCTTCGGAAAGCGGGCTGTCGATCACTTCGATGAGCGCCTGACCTTTTCGCACCGCATTCAGCGGCACGTATTCGTCCATACTCTCCTGGTCGATCAGCACCGCATGGCGCTGGCTGAACGTGCCGCGGCCGCAATCCTGGCCGGACAGCCGGACCTTGCAGCCTTCGAGCAGCAGGCTGCCGAAGGCCAGCGACTCGGCGGTCGACCAGTCGATGTCGTTGCCGCTTTCGAGCCGCTCGCGCTTCGCCTCGAGGATGCGCAGCAGTCGGCGATGCGCGGTAAACCCTTCCGGAACCGACGTGAGCGCCTGCCCGATCAGCCGCAACGTGTCGGGCTCGACGGCGGTCTCGCCGCGCCGGTCGTCGCCGGTCGCAACCGCAAGCCCGGCCCAGGCGCCTTCGAGCCAGTCGGCCTTGTTCGGCTTGTAGCCGGGTGCAGATTCGAAGGCCTCTTCGAGCTTGGCCTGGAACTCGGTCGCGATATGGTCGGCATCCTCGCGGGAGACGATGCCCTTTTCGATCAGCCGTTCGGCATAGAGCGCACGCGTCGTCGCATGCTCCGCGATCCGCCGATACATCAGCGGCTGGGTGAATGACGGCTCGTCGCCTTCGTTATGGCCGTGCCGGCGATAGCAGAACATGTCGATGATGACGTCGCGCTTGAACTCCTGCCGATACTCCATCGCGATGCGGGCGACATGGACCGTCGCCTCGGGATCGTCGCCGTTGACGTGGAAGATCGGTGCCTGGATCAGCTTGGCGACTTCCGAGCAATAGGGACCCGAGCGCGATTTGACCGGGTCGGTCGTGAAACCGATCTGGTTGTTGATGATGAAATGGATCGTGCCGCCGACGCGATAGCCCTTGAGGTCCGACAGATCGAGCGTCTCGGCGACGAGACCTTGCCCGGCGAACGCCGCATCGCCGTGCAGCAGGATCGCCATTGTCTGGTTGCGATCGATATCGCCCTTATGCGCCTGCTTCGCGCGCACCTTCCCCAGCACGACGGTGTTGACTGCCTCGAGATGCGAGGGGTTGGCGGTCAGCGAGAGATGCACGCGGCGGCCGTCGAACTCGCGGTCCGACGAGGTACCGAGATGGTATTTGACGTCGGCCGAACCTTGCACGTCTTCGGGATTGGCCGGATTACCCTGGAACTCGGAAAAGATCGCCGTAAAGGGTTTGCCCAGCACGTTCGCCAGCACGTTCAGCCGGCCGCGATGGGCCATGCCCAGCACGACCTCGGTGACGCCAAGCTGGCTGCCGCGCTTGAGGATCTGTTCGAGCGCCGGGATCGTCGTCTCCGCGCCCTCGATGCCGAATCGCTTGGTGCCGGTATATTTCTTGTCGAGAAACCGCTCGAACGCTTCGGCATGGGTCAGCCGTTCGAGAATGGCGCGCTTGCCCTTCTCGGTGAATTGCGTGTGGTTGCGGATGCTCTCGATGCGCTCCTGGATCCATGCCTTCTGCGCCGGATCCTGGATATGCATGAACTCGATGCCGATCTTGCCGCAATAGGTCTCGCGGACGATCTGCACGATCTGGCGCAGCGACGCATATTGAAATCCGAGCACGCCGTCGAGAAAGATCGGCCGATCCATGTCGGCATCGGTGAAGCCGTAACTCGTCGGATCGAGTTCAGGATGCTTGTCGCGCGGCTTGAGCTTCAACGGATCGAGATCGGCCTCGAGATGGCCACGCACCCGGTAGGCCCGGATCAGCATCAGCGCGCGCACCGAATCGGTGGCGGCCGCGCGGATCTCGTCGATCCCGACCGAGCGCAGCGGTGATTCAGTTCTTGAGCCGGCGATCGACGGCGCCTCGTCGATCATGATCTCGACGCCGCCATTGTCGCGACGGGTCCAGCTCGCGCCCTGCATGTCGTCGAGCACGGTGCGGCTGTCGTCATTGAGGCTCGCGAAAAACTCCCGCCAGCTCGCCTCCACCGAACCCGGATCGTTCACATATCGGGCATAAAGATCGGCAATGAACTCGGCGTTCGGACCGGACAGGAAAGAGAGTTCGTCGCGCTCCATCGTCTGATGCTGCTCCTCGTTGGCGACCCGGGCTGGCCCCGCACGGGCTCCGGCGAATCGGCGGGCGGCGGGTCAGATTCGCCGCCGTCGAAATCTTAGCCCTTCATCGCCCCCAACATGGTATCGCCGAGCCGGGCCGGCGAGTCCGAAACCAGAATTCCCGCAGATTTCAGGGCATCGATCTTGTCGCCCGCCCCGCCTTTGCCCCCCGCGATGATCGCCCCGGCATGGCCCATGCGCCGGCCGGGCGGTGCCGAGACGCCGGCGACGAACCCGACGATAGGCTTCCTGGTCTTGGCGCGGCGCACGAAATCGGCCGCCTCTTCCTCGGCGCTGCCGCCGATTTCGCCGATCATGATGACGCCTTCGGTCTCGGGGTCGGCAAGAAACAGCTCGAGGCAGTCGATGAAATTGGTGCCGTTCACCGGATCGCCGCCGATGCCGATACAGGTCGTCTGGCCGAGCCCGACGGCGGTCGTCTGGGCGACCGCTTCATATGTGAGCGTGCCCGAGCGCGAGACGATGCCGATGCGGCCGCGTTTGTGGATATGCCCGGGCATGATGCCGATCTTGCATTCGCCGGGCGTGATAACGCCGGGACAGTTCGGTCCGATCAGCCGCGTCGCACTGCCTTCGAGCGCGCGCTTGACCCGCACCATGTCGAGCACCGGAATGCCCTCGGTGATGCAGACGACCAGCGGCAACGACGCCGCGACCACTTCGAGAATCGCATCGGCCGCAAAGGCCGGCGGCACATAGATCACGCTCGCATCGGCCCGGGTCTCGGCAACCGCTTCGGCGACGGTATCGTAGACCGGCAGATCGAGATGCTTCGTGCCGCCTTTGCCTGGTGTCACGCCGCCGACCATCCGGGTCCCGTATTTGATCGCCTGCTCGGAATGGAACGTGCCCTGCGACCCGGTGAAACCCTGGCAGATAACGCGCGTGTTGCGACCGACGAGCACCGCCATCAGGCAGCCTCCCGCACGGCCTTGACCGCTTTCTCGGCGGCATCGGCGAGATCGGAGGCGGAGAGGATCGGCAGGCCCGACTCGGCGAGAATCTTCCTGCCGAGTTCGACATTGGTGCCTTCGAGCCGAACCACCAGCGGCGCCTTGAGGCTGAGTTCGCGCGCCGCCGCGACCACGCCTTCGGCAATGATGTCGCAGCGCATGATGCCGCCGAAAATATTGACCAGGATGGTCTTCACGTTCGGGTCGGAGAGAATGATCTTGAATGCGGCCGTCACCCGTTCGCGCGTCGCCCCGCCGCCAACGTCGAGAAAGTTCGCCGGCTCGCCGCCATAGAGCTTGATGATATCCATCGTCGCCATCGCGAGCCCGGCGCCGTTGACCATGCAGCCAATATTGCCGTCGAGCTTCACGTAATTGAGCTCGTTTCGCGCGGCTTCGCGTTCGGCCGGATCTTCCTCGTCCTCATCGCGCAGTTCTGCCACCTCTTTGTGACGATAGAGCGCGTTGTCGTCGAAATTGATCTTGGCATCGAGCGCAACCACGTCGCCCGATTTGGTGATCATCAACGGGTTGAGTTCGATCACCGAGGCATCGAGATCGACGAACGCCTTGTAGATCGCGTCGATGAACCTGACCGCCTTCTTGACCTGGTCGCCTTCGAGATCCAGCGCGTACGCGATGCGTCGCGCGTGATGCGGCATGAGCCCGGTCGCCGGATCGATGGTCACTTTCAGGATCTTTTCGGGGTGATGGACCGCGACTTCCTCGATATCCATACCGCCTTCCGTCGAGGCGATGACGGTGATGCGGCTGGTCGCGCGATCGATCAGAAGGCCGAGATACAGCTCGCGCGCGATGTCGCAACCTTCCTCGACATAGAGGCGGCCCACGACGCGCCCCTGCGGCCCGGTCTGTTTGGTGACCAGGGTTTTGCCGAGCAGTTCTTTGGCGATGGCGCGGACTTCGTCGAGCGACCGGGCGAGCTTGACGCCGCCCGCCTTGCCGCGGCCGCCGGCATGGATCTGGGCCTTCACGACCCAGATCGTGCCGCCCAGCTTTTTCGCGGCGTCGACCGCCTCGTCGACGGTGAACGCAGGGTAACCGCGCGGAACGGCAACGCCGAAACGGGCGAGGAGTTCCTTCGCCTGGTACTCGTGAATATTCATTGGTCGGCTTGCGCAATCGTGAATGTGCGGCGGCGGGCGGGCCTCCGCGAACGGAGGCTGAGCTTCAATCTAACAGCTTCAAGCCCGGGTTCAAGGCACGCCCCACGAAAATCCGTGCCGTGACCCGCCCGCCGCCGACGCAAGCCGTGGATCGCATCAGCGCGCCGCCCGCGCAACGTCCGCCGCCCGAGGGCGGAGACTATGCGGAGCAGCGCGCTGAAAGGCGATCAGTAGACCGTTTCTTACTTCGCGCGACGGGTACGCGGCCGTGACTTCGCCTTGGCCGCTGCCGGCGCCGGGGCCGGGGCCGCCTTCTTGGCCCGACGCTTTGTCTTGCGCTTGGTCTTGCGCTTGGTCTTGCGCTTGGCTTTCGCTTTCGCTTTGGTCTTGCGCTTCGCCTTACGCTTCGTCTTCGCCTTGGTCTTCCGCTTGGCGACCTTCCGCTTCGCGGTCTTCCGCTTGGCCGACTTACGCTTGGCCTTCGCCTTGGACTTTGCCTTCCGCTTCGGTGCCGCGCGCTTCGCGGCGGCCCGGGCAGTCCGCTTCCCAGTCCTCTTCATCGTTTATCTCCTCTCTGAATTTTCCTCACCGTATCGATGAGGCCCCTTACGGCCGAGATCGACTTATCGAACATGGCCCGTTCGGACCTGTTCAAATCGATTTCGACCACTCTCTCTACGCCGCCAGCACCGATCACCACCGGCACGCCGACATAGAGTCCTTTAACCCCGTACTCCCCGTTGAGCCAGGCAGCACAGGGTAACACGCGTTTCTTGTCCTTTAAAAAGGATTCAGCCATCGAGATCGCTGCCGCAGCGGGCGCGTAGAAAGCTGAACCGGATTTCAGCAGCTCGACGATCTCCGCACCGCCGTCGCGCGTGCGCTGCACAATGGCATCGAGCTGTTCGTTGGTGAGCCACCCCTTCTTCACGAGATCGGGCAGCGGAATCCCGGCCACCGTCGAATAGCGGACCAGCGGCACCATGGTGTCGCCGTGCCCGCCGAGCACGAAGGCGGTCACGTCTTCGACCGACACCTTCATCGCCTCGGCCAGGAAATATCGGAACCGCGCGCTGTCGAGCACGCCGGCCATGCCGACGACCCGCGAATGCGGCAGGCCGCATGCCTCGCGCATCACCCACACCATCACATCGAGCGGGTTGGTGACGACGATGACGAATGCCTTGGGACAATGTTTCTTGATGGCGGCGCCGACCTTCGAAATCACTTCGGCATTCTTGCCGAGCAGGTCGTCCCGACTCATGCCGGGCTTACGCGGGAAGCCAGCGGTGACGATCACCACGTCGGCGCCCTTGATGGCCCGATAATCGTTGGCGCCGCCAATGACCGCATCGAAACCTGCGATCGGCGATGCCTGCACGATGTCGAGTGCTTTCCCCTGCGGCAGGCCATCGGCGATGTCGAACATGACGATGTCGCCGAGGTCTTTGAGACCGGCGAGCAGCGCCAGCGTGCCGCCGATATTTCCTGCACCGATCAGGGCGATCTTCTTACGCGCCATCCCCGTTTCGATCCGCCGTTCGGCCCCATGTCCGGTCACGTACCGGCCGTTCGTTTCATGGCCGCGCAGGGTGGTTACCCCATACCGCCGCCATACTAGGTCTAGTGTTACTACTCCTTTTCAACCCCCAGAGCAAGTGTGGGGATAATAAAATGTCAAGAACTATCGCTGGTGATGCCGGGCGACATACTCGGCCGAGCGCATTTCGATCAGCCGCGAGGCGGTGCGGCGGTATGTGGCGGCGACATCGCGCGCGCGACAGAGCCCGTCCGGCTCGGCTTCTGCACTCATCACCAGCAGCGTCCGATGTTCGTACAGCGCATCGATCAGGGCCACGAAACGCAGCGCTTCATTGCGTTCCTCGTCGCCCATGACCGGCACGTCTTCGAGCAACAGCGTGTGAAAATTGGCGGCCAACGCCAGGTAATCCGCGGCACCGAGATTCTGCCGGCAGAGCGCATCGAAACCAAACCAGGCGACGCCTTCGGCGGCGCGCGGCACGAATAACACCCGTCCCAGAAACTCGATCGACACCGCCTTCGGTTCGGCCCGATCGGTCAGCAGCGCGAAAATTTCGCGCAACTGCGCCGCCGCCCGCTCGTCATGCGGCACGAAGTAAACCGGCTGGCCGGCAACGCGGATCCGGCGCCAGTCGGTGCCCCGGCCGATATCGACGAGGTCGAGATGCGCCTCGATCAGGGCGATGAACGGCAGGAACCGCTCGCGCTGCAGCCCGCCTTCGTAGAGCCGCTGTGGCGCCCGGTTCGAGGTCGCGACGATCACCACGCCGCGCCCGATCAGCGCTTCGAACAGCCGGCCCAGCAGCATGGCATCGGCGATGTTCGTGACCTGGAATTCGTCGAAACAGAGCAGCGTCGCATCGGCCGCGACCGCTTCGGCGATCGGCGGTACCGGATCGCCCTGATGGCTCTGCCGCCATGCGTGGATCCGTCCATGGACCTCCTGCATGAAGGCGAGAAAATGCACCCGGCGCTTGGCCGCGACCGGCGCATCGGCGAAGAACATATCCATCAGCATCGACTTGCCGCACCCGACGTCGCCGACGAGATAGATGCCGCGCGGCGCCGAATCGGGTGGACCGGACGCGACGGCGTCGCGTCCGAAAAGCCGACCGAGAAACGACCCGCGAGGCCGCGCCGGCACGTAATCGGCCAGCGCCTCGTGCAGGGCCTGCAGCCGCGCGACCGCCTGCGTCTGTGCGGGATCGGGTTGGATCAGGTCGGCTGCGATGCGCGCCGCATAGGCCGCGCGCGGGCCATTGGCGACGGCGCTTCCGGCGACATCACTCGCGGCAGCTTCGGTCGGCCGATCGTTCATCGCATCTCCGGTTTTGGTATTTCCGTCCGCAGCGATAGCATGACCCCGCGATAGTATAGGCGCCGTGAAACGGGAGAGCAGCCCGAACGAGGAGAGCGATCATGGACGACGATGTCTTCAATATGGGCCTGCGCCAGTTCCTGAAGCAGGTCGGCGTGACCTCGCAGCGCGCGCTCGAGGAGGCCGTGCGCCAGGCTGAGGACGACGGCAAACTGGCCGGTCAGAAGAAGGTCCGCGCTCGGATGGTGCTGACGGTCGATTCGATCGGCCTCGAACATGTCGTCGAGGACGATATCAAGCTGGCGTGAGCAGGCTGCTGCGATCCACCACTCGTCCGTCATCGCCGGGCTTGACCCGGCGATCCATCATGCCGATGCACCGGCATTGCAGAACGAAGATGGTGTGAGCGGGTCGGTGGATGCCCGGGTCAAGCCCGGGCATGACGATTGGAAAAACGGATGCGCCCCAACGCGCCGCCTAGCGCCGTACGACCATCAGCTTCTTGATCTCGGCGATCGCCTTGGCCGGATTGAGGCTCTTCGGGCAGGTCTTGGTGCAGTTCATGATGGTGTGGCAGCGATAGAGCCGGAACGGGTCTTCGAGATTGTCGAGCCGCTCGCCGGTATGTTCGTCGCGGCTGTCGGCGATCCAGCGATAGGCCTGCAGCAGGATCGCAGGGCCCAGATAGCGATCGTCGTTCCACCAGTAGCTCGGGCAGGCCGTCTGGCAGCAGAAGCAGAGGATGCATTCCCAGAGCCCGTCGAGCTTCGCGCGCTCTTCCGGCGACTGCAGCCGCTCGCGCGCGGGTGCCGCCGTCTCGGTCTTGAGCCAGGGCTCGATCGAGGCGAGCTGGGCATAGGCGGTGCTGAGATCGGGCACCAGGTCCTTCACGACCGGCCGGTGCGGCAGCGGATAGATGCGCACCTCGCCCTTCACCGCGCGCGTATGCAGGGTGCAGGCAAGCGTGTTGGTGCCGTCGATATTCATCGCGCAGGAGCCGCACACACCCTCACGGCAGGAGCGCCGGAAGGTGAGCGTCGCGTCGATCTCGTTCTTGATCTTGATGAGCGCGTCGAGAACCATCGGGCCGCATTGCGCGAGATCGACCTCGTAACTGTCGATGCGCGGGTTCTCGGCCGTATCCGGGTCCCAGCGATAGATCTTGAAGACGCGCATTTCGGTCGCGCCCGCTTCGGCGGGAAAACGCTTGCCGGGCTTTACCTTGGAATTGGCAGGGAGCGTTAATTGGGCCATGGGTCTATTTCTTACTCGTCATCGCAGGACCATTCCTCGAGCACCGACCAGCACTCTTCGTCGTCGCTATCGAAACCTTCCCAGCGGGAAAGCTGGATAAATTCGAACCGTCCGGCCTTGGCAACGGCATTCATCCGGTCGGTCAGTTCGCGCAGATCGTCGGAAAACTCGACCACGTCAGGTTCGTCTTCGGATTCCTCGTCAAACCAGCATTCGAGACAAAACCGGCCATCCGTGGAATTGATCATCGGCCGCTCTCGGATTGCCCGTTAATACACCCGTTTCTTCGGCGGGAAGGATTGCACGTCGTTCGACAGCGGATTGAGATGCACCGGGCGGTATTCGATCGGCATGGTGCCCTGCTCGTCCAGCCGCACGATCGTGTGCTTCAGCCAGTTGTCGTCGTCGCGCTCGGGATGGTCTTCGCGGGCATGCGCGCCGCGGGTTTCGGTGCGGTTGCGCGCCGATTCGAGCGAGACCATCGCCTGCGCCATGAGATTGTCGAGCTCGAGCGTTTCGACCAGGTCCGAATTCCAGATCATCGAACGGTCGGTGACGCGGATATCGGCGCGCTGGCCCCAGAGCGCGCGCAACCGCGCCATGCCGCCATCGAGCGTTTCCTGGGTGCGGAAGACCGCGCAATCGACCTGCATCAGCTTCTGCATGTCGAGCCGGAGCTTCGCCGTCGGCGTGCCGCCGCTCGCATGACGCAGGCGGTCGAACCGCGCCAAAGCCGGCTCGGCCGAATCTTTCGGCAGCGGTCGCAGCGCCTCGCCCGGCGTTACCAGTTCAGCGGCGCGGATCGCGGCGGCACGGCCGAACACCACGAGATCGAGCAGCGAGTTGGATCCCAGCCGGTTAGCGCCATGGACCGAAACGCAGGCCGCCTCCCCGATCGCCATCAGGCCCGGCACCACCGCATCGGGATCGCCGTTCTTCGGGGCGACCACCTCGCCGCGATGGTTGGTCGGAATGCCGCCCATATTGTAATGGCAGGTCGGCAGCACCGGGATCGGTTCGCGCGTCACCTCGACGCCGGCGAAGATTTTTGCCGTCTCGGAAATGCCCGGCAGGCGCTCGTGCAGCACCTTGGGATCGAGATGTTCGAGATGCAGATGGATATGGTCCTTGAGCGGGCCGCAGCCGCGCCCCTCGCGAATCTCGATCGTCATCGCGCGGCTGACGACGTCGCGCGAGGCGAGATCCTTCGCATGCGGCGCATAGCGTTCCATGAAACGCTCGCCGGCCGCATTCGTCAGATAGCCGCCCTCGCCGCGCGCACCCTCGGTGATGAGGCAGCCGGCGCCGTAGATGCCTGTCGGATGGAACTGGATGAACTCCATGTCCTGCAGCGGCAGCCCGGCGCGCAGCAGCATCGCATTGCCGTCACCGGTGCAGGTATGCGCCGAGGTGCAGGAGAAATAGACCCGCCCGTAGCCGCCGGTCGCCAGCACCACGAGCTGCGCATTGAACCGGTGGATCGTGCCGTCCTCGAGATTCCACGCGATCAGGCCGCGGCAATGCCCGGCCTCGTCCATGATCAGGTCGATCGCGAAATACTCGATGAAGAACTCGGCCCTGTGCTTGAGCGCCTGCTGGTAAAGCGTGTGCAGGATTGCGTGCCCGGTGCGGTCGGCCGCGGCGCAGGTGCGTTGTGCGATGCCTTCGCCGAACCTGGTCGTCATGCCGCCGAACGGCCGCTGATAGATCTTGCCTTCGGCGGTGCGGCTGAACGGCACGCCATAATGTTCGAGCTCGATGATCGCCGGCATCGCCTCGCGCACCATGTACTCGATCGCGTCCTGGTCGCCGAGCCAGTCGGAGCCCTTGACCGTGTCGTACATATGCCATCGCCAGTCGTCTTCGCCCATATTGCCGAGCGCGGCGGCGATGCCGCCCTGGGCTGCAACCGTGTGGCTGCGCGTCGGGAAGACCTTGGTGACGCAGGCGGTGCGCAATCCCTTCTGCGCCATGCCGAAAGTCGCGCGCAGGCCCGCACCGCCGGCACCGACCACCACAACATCGTAATCGTGATCGACGATGCGGTAGGCGTCGCCATTAATACGAGGCGCCCCGGCTTCGGTCGATGATGCTGTGGTGGCCATGATCGCTAGTTTCCAAACGCGATGGTGAAAAGCGCGATCGCGCCGGTCAGCGCCAGCGCGATGCAGCCGAACTTGACCAGCAGGATGAGCGCGAGCCGCAGGCCTTCGCCATGCACATAGTCTTCGATTATGACCTGCAGACCGAGTGCGAGATGCCAGAGCCCGGCACCGAGCAGGAGCAGAAACAAACCGAACGTCAGCGGATGGCCGAGCCACGCGATAACCGCCTGATGATCGGCACCGCTATGCGCGATGAGCCCGATCAGGAACCAGACCAGCAGCGGCACCAGGGCAACCGCCGTGACGCGCTGCAGCCACCAATGCTGCACGCCTTCCTTGGCCGAACCGAGGCCGCGGACGCGCCCCAGTTCGCTGCGCAGGCCGCGCATCAGAAACCACCCCGCGCGGCGATGCCGGCGATCCAGATCGCAATCGTGAGAACGATCGTGCCGCCGACGACCAGTTTGCCCGAGAGATAGACCGCATCGAGTTCGAGGCCGTGACCGGTATCCCAGACCAAATGCCGGATACCGTTCAGCAGGTGATAGAGGAGGCAGAATGTGAAGGCGAACAGCAGCACGCGGCCGAGGATCGAACCGGCCAGCGCCTGCATGCAGGCGAAGGCTTCGGGCCCGTAGGCCGCCGCGACCAGCCACACGACCAGAGCGACCGCACCCGCGCCCAGCACGATGCCGGTGATGCGATGCGATATCGACAGGACCGTGGTGAGTTGCGGCCGATAGATCTGCAGATGCGGTGAGAGCGGCCGCGCCGGATGGTGCGCCGGTGGCTGCGCCGGATCCGATGGAATGGACCGATCGTTCTCGTCGCGGCCGTCCGCGCCCATGAATCCCCGCTGAGGATTTGTGATTCCGTGCCAAGGCTGATGTAAGCCCCGCCGCCAGCTTAGTCAACGCGCGTGCTGCAGTGCAAACAAACTGTCGGCACTGTCACAAAATGTGGACGGTTCGGTGGAAAATCGGTTTGCGGTTTGTGCAAGACCCAACCGGTTTTACACAGGAAAATCGGTGCGCGCCGCGAATCCGCATTGCCGCTCTGTCGAAATGATCTCAAGCTTTCGGCAGCACGCGAAAGCGTCGGTCGGCGGTCCGCGCTGGCTCCCGATTTCGGCAGCAACCTCCGTTCCTGCCGGCACCCGGGGCGATGCGGACCCAAGGCCGCGAACCGGATTGACGGCGGCAACGCCTTCAGACCGGATCGGTGCCGGAACGGACGCCGTTCTGCGGCGCTCGAACCGGGATGGATAAGCGGGCCGTTCCTGGCAATGCCTGCGGGCAAAGCGGACCAGCCGCGCCGGCCGCGTCACGGTTTGCGATTTCGGTCGCAGATCGCGCGATACCGCCGGTGGCCGGTCGGGAATTCGTGCCGCTGATCCGTCGGGTTGTTGTGGGCCCCTTCGCGGGGGTCCGTACGTCACGCCCGATCGCCCGGCGGGACGCCGACGCGGCAACGCGTTCGGTGTTCGGACGGCGCGGCGGGGCTGACGATCGCAGCACCCTGCCGCTTTTTCGTGTCGGAGCCGGTCGCAAGCGGCTTCCGGGAGGCGTCAGGAGCATCCTTTCGGGATGCGTTGCGCGAGTTCTTCGGGCTCGGCGCACCTGACGCCTCTCTCATTACCACCCGGATTCGCGCCGGATCAACCTGATTTTGGGGTTTGGAATCGGCGACCCACCAGATATCGCGTGGGGAGCGTCGATCAGGTTTCGCGCGGCAGCAGCACCCAGTAATCGAGCTCGAGCACGACCGACGCATCGGCCTTGCCGTCCTGGTCCTTGTCGGGAAAGTCCGCAGCACTGCAGTTCTTGCAGGCGATCGTACGCAGCCTGAGCGCACCGAGATCGTCGCGCCCGGCGATCGTTGCGCGATCGAGAATTTCGCTCCAGGCATAGATCGTATCGCCGGCGAAACTCGGATTCGAGTGCCGACCGCCATTGATCGCGGCGAGACGGAACGCACCGGCCAGACCGTTCGCACTCAGCGCGCGCGCCAGCGAGATGATATGGCCGCCATAGACGATGCGCCGGCCGAACCTTCCACCGGCTTCGACATGCTGGTTGAAATGCACCCGCGCATTGTTCTGATAGAGCCGCGTCGCGAGCATGTGACAGGATTCTTCGATCGTCATGCCGTCGACATGGTCGATGCGCTCGCCCGGGTTGTAATCCTCCCAGCGATGGCGCGTGCCGGCGAGATCGTCGCTCCAGCCCGCAAGATCGAGCTCTTCCGGCACCAGCAAATCATCGGCCGCGACGGCATCGGGCAGCTCGGGCACGACCGGCGGCGGCGGCGGCGCCGCCTTGTCACGCTTGCGCACCAGAACCCAGCGCACATAGTCGAGCACGATCTCGCCCATCTGGTTGGTGCCGGTCGAATGCACATAGACGATGCCGGTTTCGCCGTTCGAGGTTTCCTTGAGCCCGATCACCTCGGAGACGGTCGCGAGCGTATCGCCGGGATAGACCGGCACGCCGAACCGGCAGGCAGCATAACCGAGATTGGCGATCGCATTCAGCGACACGTCGGGCACAGTGCGGCCGAACACGATATGAAACACCAGCACGTCGTCGATCGGCGCCTGCGGCAGACCGAGCGACTGTGCGAACGAATCCGAGGAATGCAGCGCAAAGCGCGAGCCGGTCAGCGCGATATAGAGCGCGACATCGCCTTCGGAGAGCGTGCGCGGCACCGCATGCACGATCCGCTCGCCGAGCCGGAAATTCTCGAAGAAACGGCCGGGATCGGTCTTGCCGCTCATTGTGCCGCCTTGATCCGGTCGCGCTCGGCCTGTTCCTTGGCGGCGATCGTGTCGGCCAGTTCGACGACGCGGCGCGCGTTCAGCACATGCAGGTTCTCGATCAGCTTGCCGTCGACCACGACGATGCCCTTGCCCTGACGCGACGCCTCGGCATGGGCCGCGATGATGCGGCGCGACCATTCGACCTCGGAGGGTTGCGGCGCGAAGATACGGTTCGCCGCCTCGATCGTTTTCGGGTGGATCAGCGTCTTCCCGTCGAAGCCGAGATCGCGCCCCTGCTCGCAGGCGAGCTGGAAGCCCTCGACATCCTCGAGATCGAGATGCACACCGTCGAGGATCGCGAGATTGAAGGCGCGCGCCGCCAGGAGACAGAGCCCGAGCGCGGTGATCATCGGCAGCCGGTCGCGCGTATGCTGCGCGTGCAGGTCCTTGGCGAGATCGGACGTGCCCATGACGAAGCAGCGGACCCGCGGGCTCGCGCCGCCGATCGCCTCGGCATTCAGAACCGCGCGCGGCGTTTCCATCATGCACCAGATCGAGAGTTCCGACGGCGCATCGTTCGCCGCCATCACCATCTCGGACTGGCGCACCGATTCGACGTTCTCGGTCTTGGGCAGCAGCAGCGCCTCGGCGCCGGCCTTGCTCGCCGCGACCAGATCGGCATAGCCCCAGGGCGTGTTGAGCCCGTTGACGCGGATCACCACCTCGCGCTCGCCGAACCCGCCCGCCTTGACCGCATCGCAGACCGCCTGGCGCGCATCGCGCTTGGCATCCGGCGCCACCGCATCCTCGAGATCGAGGATGACGACGTCGACCGGCAAAGTGCGCGCCTTCTCGATCGCGCGGGCATTGGAACCCGGCACGTAGAGCGCCGAACGGCGGGGCCAGTTGCCGCGATACATGAGCGTTCATCCTTCCCGATCATCGCCGCCGGATCGCCTTTGTGGCCGTCGATCCAGAGGCCCGAAACCGGCGCGACTATAGGCAATCGGACCCGCCGTGCAACCGGGAGGGGCCCGAAGGCAATAGCGGCCTCTGGCGCTGCGGCGGGGCCTCGTGATTAGCTCGCGTCGATGGATGCGCCCACCAACACGCCGCAAAACCCCCGGCCTCACCCGAAATCCGTGCTGTCGATCCAGTCCCGCGTAGTCTACGGCCATGTCGGCAACGCGGTCGCGATGCCGGCACTGCACGGGCTCGGCATCGAGGCCTGGCCGATCGACACGGTCTCGTACTCGAGCCATCTCGGCTATCCCGAGGCGCGCGGCATGCGCCACGCGCCGGCGACACTCGCGCCCTTGCTCGACGGGCTCGAGGCGATCGGCGCGCTCGGCGAGTGCGATTGCGTGCTGAGCGGCTATCTCGGCGATGTCGGGAACGCAGCGCTCGTCGCCGACGCGGTCGCGCGCGTGAAGCGGCACAATCCGGCTGCGTTCTATGTGCTCGATCCGGTGATGGGCGAACGCGGCGAGGGGCTCTATGTCGCCGAACCGGTTGCAGCCGCGATCCGCGATGCGCTGCTGCCGCACGCCGATATCGCGATCCCGAACCAGTTCGAACTCGGCTGGCTCGCCGGCATGCCGACCGACACGATCGAGCAATCGTTGGCCGCAGCCGACGCATTGCGCCACGCCGCCAAACACGATCTCGCGATCCTGGTCACCGGCATCGATTCCGATGGTACGACGCTCACGACCATCGCTGTCGATGGGCGCGGCGCCTGGCGGATCGATGTCGCCCGCCAGAAACTCGAGGCGCATGGCACCGGCGATTATTTCGCAGCGCGATTGACCGGCCATGTCCTGCTCGGCGCCGATCTGCCGACCGCCCTTGTCGCTGCGACCGCCGACACGCAGGCGGTCGTCTCCGCGACCGTCGCCGCCGGACGGCGCGAATTGCTGCTGGTTCCGGGCGGGGGCGATGGACGCGGCAACGAAACGGGGGCCGACAAAAGATCGGCCCCCGCATTCGAACTCGTCAAACTGCGCTGATTCGCGCGATCTCTTCCGCGCCCGCGATTACCGCTTCGGCAGATAATTGGCGACCAGCTCTTCGGCGATCTGCACCGCGTTGAGCGCCGCCCCCTTGCGCAGATTGTCGGACACGATCCACAGCGACAGCCCGTGATCGACCGTCGGATCCTTGCGGATGCGGCTCACATAGACCGCCTCGTCGCCGGCGCATTCGAGCGGCGTCACGTAGCCTTCGTCCGCACGGTGATCGACGACGATGACGCCCGGCGCCTTCTTCAGCGCGTTGCGGGCCTGCTCGACGGTGATCTTGTCCGTGAACTCGACATTCACCGCTTCGGCATGGCCGACGAAGACCGGCACGCGCACGCAGGTCGCCGAGACCTTGATATCGGGATCGAGGATCTTCCGCGTCTCGACCGCCATCTTCCATTCTTCCTTGGTCGAACCGTCATCGAGGAAGACGTCGATATGCGGGATCACGTTGAACGCAATCTGCTTGGTGAATTTCTTGTGCTCGACTGGGCCGTTCATGTAGATGGCGCGCGTCTGGTTGAACAGCTCGTCCATCCCGTCTTTGCCCGCACCCGAGACCGACTGATAGGTCGCGACGACGATGCGCTTGATCGGCACCAGATCGTGCAGCGGCTTCAGCGCGACGACCATCTGGATCGTCGAGCAGTTCGGATTGGCGATGATGTGGCGCTTGGTATAGCCGGCGATCGCATCGGCATTCACTTCCGGCACGACGAGCGGCACATCGGGTTCCATGCGGAACTGCGAGGTGTTGTCGATCACGATCGCGCCCGCCGCCGCCGCACGCGGCGCATGCACGGCCGATACCTTTGCACCCGGCGAAAACAGCGCGATGTCGATGCCCTTGAAGTCGAAGCTGTCGAGCGCCTTGACCTTCAGGGTTTTCTCTTCGCCGAACGAGACCTCGAGGCCGGCCGAATTCGCAGACGCGAGCACGATGACCTCGTCCGCGGGAAATTCGTGACCGGCGAGCGTCGCCAGCATTTCGCGTCCGACATTGCCCGTGCCGCCGACTACCGCAACCCTGAAACCCATGATGACCCTTCCGTTTCTTACCCGTTCCGTTCGGAACCCTGATAACCGATGATCGCTGAGGTCTTGAGCCGGCCAGTCTTGAGCCAGGCTGGGGCCGCGATCACATAGGCCCCAACCAGTTGGAGAGCAAGCGAGCAGGATGACCGAGCGAGACCCTTCCGAACCCCGGATCGGCAGTAATGCCGGCCCGGACAACTATCCCGCCTTCTGGCAGCGTTATCTGCTGCTGCACCGGAAGGAGGGCAGCCGGCGGCTGCATTATCTCGGCAGCTTGTTCGCACCCCTTCTCCTGCTCTGGGCCCTGATCCATGGACCCCTTTGGCTTCTCCTCTTCGTTCCCCTTGCGGGGTATCTCCCGGCCTGGGCCGGGCATTTCCTGATCGAAGGCAACCGCCCGGCCACCTTCGGCCATCCGCTCTGGTCGATCTGGAGCGACTACCGGATGTTCGCTCTCTGGCTCACCTTCCGGCTCGACCGGGAATATGCGCGGCACGGCATCGCCTGAACTTGTCTCTATCTGTCCCGTCGCTTCTCTCTTCGTCTCGCGATCCCCTGAAACGAAAAGGGCCGCCCCGGAGGGCGGCCCTGACGTTGCGTTTTTTTAAGTGCGCGTGCGTCAGCCGCCCGTTGTCGGGGTCGTGGTGGTCGTCGTCGGCGCGGGCGTCTGGCCCGGCGCTTCCGCGACCGTGTCGGTGGGCTTGCTCGACGCCGTCACACCATGACCGGCGCAATCGGCAGCCGCGAGCGACGGGGCCAAAAGGCCCGCACCCAGCAGCAGCGACAGCGTCAAAATCGAGAAAAGGCGCAAGAGATGCCTCCTTTCAGGTCCGATCGGCCCCAATCCCTAGCCAAATCATATCCGGCCGGGCCGATCCTGTCGATTCACGAGCCGTCGGCCGCTCAGCCGCCGGCATTTGTATCGGTTTCGGGCTCTTCGGTCGCCGCAGGCTGCTCAGCCTCGGGCCGGACAATCGGGTTGCTCTGCTGCAGGGCCGGCGGCTGGACCGTCCCATACTTGGCGGCATAGATCGCCTTCGGGCCGCCGCAGCCGCAGGGAGTCGCATCCTCGCTCAGGGCCGGGTCGGCCGTCTGGTCTTCGGCCGGCGCCGAGCCGGTGACGCCGATCGCCACGACCGCAGCCAAAAAGATTGTCGCCTTGCGCATCCGGGCGTTCTCCCGCCGATCTTGTTTGAAGCTAGGATCGAGGGGGGATGGGGTCAAGTAGAGCGCGCAACGGCTAAAATCCGTTCAAACCTCATCCCGGTGTCATCGTTTCAGAAAGCAGGACCATTTTCATGACGGATGTTTCCATCATCGGTCTCGGCGCCATGGGTTCGGCACTGGCCCGTGCGCTGTTGCAGGCCGGATTCAAGACCACCGTCTGGAATCGATCGTCCGCCAGGATGCAACCGCTTCTCGCTCTGGGCGCGTCCGGTGCCGCTTCCGTCCGCGATGCCGTGCGTGCGAGTCCGGTCATCATCGTTTGCATCGACAATTATCGAACGACCGCGCAACTGCTCGAGACCGACGACGTCGCGCCGCATCTCCGGGGTCGCACACTCGTTCAGTTGAGCACCGGGACGCCACGAGAAGCGCGCGCGGCCGAAGCGTGGATGCAGAAGAACGGCGGCCTCTATATCGACGGCGCGCTGTTGTGCAGCCCGGTGCATATCGGCACCGAGCGCGCCATCATCCCTCTCGCCGGATCGGATGCTGCCTTCGCATCCTGCAGGGCGCTCATGAAACCGCTCGGCGGCGATGTTCGCTATCTCGGCGACAATGTCGGTGCGCCGTCCGCGCTCGATCTGGCCTGGTTATCCGAACGATTCGGCATGTATGTGGGCGCCGCTCAGGGAGCGTCACTGTGCGAAGCCGAAGGCGTGGACGTCGCTCTCTACGCATCGCTTTTCGCGAACGGCGAACCGGTCCGCCTGTTTCTGGAGACGATACGGACGAACGCCTACGAGAACCCCGGCGCCACCGTGCAGGTCTGGTCGGAAGGGCTCGAGCGCATCCGCAGCGGGGCCAACGACACCGGGATCGACAGCGAATTTCTCGACCTGACGATGGCGCTGCTTCGGCGCGTCATCGCCGCGGGTCATGGCGAGGAGCATATCGCCGCTTTGTTCAAAGTGCTGCGCAAGAACGCGCCGGCCTGAACCGGGCAGGCAGCCACCAACCTTGTCGGCGTTTTATCGCGCGCGGTGCCCTAGCGTGCGCGGCGATCCAGCGCGCCGAGCAGTGCCTCGCCCATCGCCGCCGTCGAAACCTGGGTCGCACCCGGCGTCATGATGTCGGCCGTGCGCACGCCCGAGGCGAGCACGTCCCCGACCGCGGCCTCGAGCAGCGCCGCATCATCGAGCCGCTCGAAGGAATAGCGCAGCATCATCGCGTAAGAGAGCAATGTCGCGAGCGGATTCGCGAGGCCCTGGCCCGCGATGTCAGGCGCCGATCCGTGCACCGGCTCGTAGAGCGCGCGCCGCCGGCCGGTCGCATCGGCCGCACCGAGCGAGGCCGAAGGCAGCATGCCGAGCGAACCGGTCAGCATCGCGGCACAATCGGAGAGAATGTCGCCGAACAGATTGTCGGTCACGATCACGTCGAACTGCTTGGGCTTGCGCACGAGCTGCATCGCGCAATTGTCGGCATACATATGCGACAGCTCGACATCCTTGTAATCGCTGTCATGCAGCTTCTGCACTTCCTCGCGCCACAGAACGCCGCTTTCCATCACGTTCGCCTTCTCGACCGAGCAGACCTTGCGCCCGCGCAGTCGCGCGAGATCGAACGCGACGCGTGCGACGCGGATGATCTCGGGCGTCGTATAGACCTGGGTGTTGATGCCGCGCCGCGTGCCGTCGGGCAATGTTTCGATGCCGCGCGGCTCGCCGAAATAGACGCCGCCGGTCAGCTCGCGCACGATCACGATGTCGAGCCCTTCGACCAGCTCGCGCTTGAGCGACGAGGCTTCGGCGAGCGGGCCGAACACCATCGCCGGACGCAGGTTCGCAAACAGCTCCATGTCCTTGCGCAGCCGCAGCAGCGCACGTTCGGGTTTGATCTCGAAGGGCAGATCGTCCCATTTCGGACCGCCGACGGCGCCGAGCAGTACCGCATCGGCCGCCATCGCATCCGCCATCGTCTCTTCGGTGACCGGCACGCCGTGCTTGTCGATCGCCGCACCGCCGACGAGGCCCTCGGACACGTCGAACTCGAGCGACCGGTTCTTTGCGAACCAGTCGATCACGCGCGTCACCTGGCCCATCACTTCGGGACCGATGCCGTCGCCGGCGAGGATCAGGATTTTGCGGTTCTTGGCCATGAGTTTCCCTTGCGAAGCGAAGAAGGCTCACCACAGAGGCACAGAAAAAAGAGGCGTCGCTGTGCTCTGTGTCTCTGTGATGAATCTATTTCAGATAAAGCGCCTGGCGCTCGAACGCGACCGCTATCGCCACAGCCAGGGCTGCGTGCCGCGATTCTTGTTCTCGAAGCTGTCGATCGAGGCCGACTTCTCGAGCGTCAGGGCGATATCGTCGAGCCCGTTCAGCAGGCAATGCTTTCGGAACGGTTCGACATCGAAACGGATGCGGCCGCCATCGGGCCCGGTGATTTCCTGCGATTCGAGATCGACGGTGACGATCGAATTGGCGCCACGCTCGGCATCGTCCATCAGCTTCGCGACCTGCTCTTCCGGCAGCGCGATCGGCAGGATCCCGTTCTTGAAACAGTTATTGTAGAAAATGTCGGCGAAACTCGGCGCGATGATGCAGCTTATGCCGAAATCGAGCAGCGCCCAGGGCGCATGCTCGCGCGACGAGCCGCAGCCGAAATTGGCGCCGGCGACGAGGATCTTCGCGTCGCGATAGGCCGGCTTGTTGAGCACGAATTCCGGCTTCTCCTTGCCGCCCTGCTCGTAGCGCATCTCGTCGAACAGGTTCTTGCCGAGCCCGGTGCGCTTGATCGTCTTCAGGAACTGCTTGGGGATGATCATGTCGGTGTCGACATTCATCATCGGCAAAGGTGCGGCGATGCCACGCAGCCGGGTGAATTTTTCCATCGAACGAACTCCGCGTGCCTGCCGCCGCAGCCGCCCGCCGATCGGGCCCGGCCGTCGAAACGTCATCGAAAACAGGGGGTGGGTATAGTCGCAGGGGCCGGCGCTTGCCAAGGCCGGCGCCACCCCCAACTCAGATCCCGCGGCCGATCACGACCGTGCCCGCGATCAGATCGTGCAGCGCCTGGCGGCGGCGCGTGAAGATCGCCATGAAAAACCCGATCATCAGGATCGCGGCCGACAGATATTTGGCGAAATAGCGCACCGTCGCGCGCAGCGGCCGGATCCGCCCGCCCTCGAGATCGGTGACGCGCAGGCCGAGTGCGACCTTTCCCAGCGTGCCCTGATAGGGCGAGCATTCGAGCCCGACGAAATAGGCCCCTGCTGTGAGGATGCTGACCGCGATGCCGAGCGGCGACCAAGTCAGGACCGGGCCAGCACTGCCATCGGCGAGCAGCGGGTGGTCATAGACCGGCAGGCCGATCACCTCGAGGAAGCCGGTCAGCACCAGCAACACGATGCCGTCGACGAAAAGCGCCATCACGCGCTGGGTGATCCGCGCATAGATCATGAAATTCTCCCCGCACGGCGCGCCACAAAGGCGGTTGCCGTCATGAACCGGCCAAAGCCGGCGAGCATCGATTTCCGGGGAAGATTAGCAGAGCCAACGCGGTACCGGTGTCCCTGCCGAAGCCCGGTACCGCGTCGTCCTTGTGCAGGAGAGGTGGCACGCCCCTTCCTGCGGATCGGATCGTTGGCGGGAGACTGCCTCTGATCCGGCCATGCAGGAGAGTTAATAATGCAAATCATTCTTAATTGCGAACTGAAAATACGCCGGTCCCGCTATCGCGGCAGCACCCAGAGTTCGATCGGCTGGCGCCGCCCGCGCAGGGTCTGCGCCGGCCGTCGTTCGAGCCTGTCGAGCAGCGATGCGAAATCGCCGGCGCCGGATGCGATCTCGCGTTCGACCGCTTCGTAAAGCGCGCCGCTCATGACCATGACGGCATCGAGTTCGCGGGCGAGGGATTCCAACCGTGCCGCAACGTTCACCGTATCGCCGATCACCGCGAATTCGAGCCGTCGCTCGTCGCCGACCGTGCCAAGCAACGCAGACCCGAAATGGAGACCCATGACCACGCGGATCGGCGCAGCACCGGATGCGGCGCGTTCCGCGTTCCACGCGGCCATCGTGCGATCAATCGCACGCGCGCAGGCCAGCGCATTGCCAGCATCCCTGGGCCCGGTATCGGGTGTGCCGAATGTCGCCATCACGCCGTCGCCGGTAAATTTGTCGAGCGTGCCGCCATGCGCGAAGACCGCATCGGCCATGCGCGACTGAAAGCCGCGCAGCAGCGCGAATGTTTCCGTCGGCGGCTCTTCCGAGGCGAGCGCGGTGAACCCGACGATATCGACGAACAGCACTGCGATCGCCTGTTCACGCGGCGGGCCCATCGGCTCGTCGGCTTCGGCGAGGATGGTCGCCATCGATGGCGGCACATAGCGCGCGAGATTGGCACGCGCCCGTTCGAGCCGGATCAGCTGCGTCACGTCGAGCGCGACAGTGACGATGCCCTCGGGCACATTCGCCTCGCCATGCAGCGGCAGCTTGATCGTGTACCAGTCATGCACGCCGCCGCTGGCATCGACGAAATCATGTTCCATCAGCGAGACCTGTTCGCCGGTCTCGAGAACGCGCCGATCGAGCGTGCGAGCCTGTTCGCCGTAATCGGCCCCCATGATCTCGCTCGCGGTGCGACCGACCGCATCGCCGGTTGTCGTGCCGTACAATTCGGCCTGGAAACGGTTCATCATCAGATAGCGCGATTCGGCATCCTTGACGCTGATCAGCGCCGGCACCGCATCGATGACCGCCTTGAGAAGCTGGCGGCTGCGTTTCAGTTCGATCGAGCGATTCTTGAGATCGGTCACATCGGTCAGAATGCCGACGATGCCGCCATCGGCGGTGCGATATTCGTTGAGCCGCGCCCAGCGGCCGTTATGCCGGCGATGCACGAAATCGCGCATCAACGTCTTGTGCTCAGCCACCTTCTCGGCCACCCAGCCCTCATACTCGTCGCGCTGGTCGAACCGCGGAAAACGCACCGAGGCCTCGAGTTCGAGCAACTCGCGGATCGACATGCCGACCCGCACCGATTCGGGTCGCGCCGAAAAGCTCTCGACATAATGCGTGTTGTAGAGCGCGATCCGGTCTTCGGCATCGAACACAACGAACCCGTCCTGGATAGCCTCAACCGCTTCGGCGAGCTGGCCGCGCGCTTGCGCCAGGTCGGACTCGGCGATCTTGCGCGCAGTGATGTCGCGCAGCGAACCGACCACGCGCTGCGCGGTGCCGTCGGCGCCATAGAGAACGAGGCCGCGCAGCACGATCCAGTGCTGCATATCGCGCTCGCCCGCGCACAGGCGGCCCTCGAAATCGAACTGCTCGACATGGTCGTGGAAAACACCCGCAAGTCTTGTTGCGAAGCTACGCGCATCCTCGGGTACGAAGAAATCGGCAAGCGCGGCTGGCCCGCAACCGACATCGAGATCGGCGCACAGGATTTCGCGCACCCGTTCGGTGCAGAACGCCGTTCCCGCCGCCAGATCGAAATCAAACAGCCCGTCATTGGCGCCTCGCGCCGCCAGCGAATAACGCTCTTCGCTCTGGCGCAGTCTTTGTTCCATGCGCTCGCGCTGGATCGCACCGGCGATCATCGTTGCGGCCGCGCGCAGAAGGCCGGTTTCGAGCGCAGTCCATGGTCGCTCGAAACGACAATCGTCGAAGCCGAGGAAACCCCACCAGACACCGTCGACATGGAGCGGCACCGAGAGGAAAGAGAGCGTGCCGTGTTCCTCGAAAATGCGGCGCACGTCGCCGCTGGTCTCGCGCCGCAGCGCGGCGACGATCTCGCCGGCGGCGCGGCGGCGGCCCCAGTCGTCGAGCGCGCCGGTCGCCGGATCGGTGACCGGGATATTGGCATAGCGCGGATCGGTGGAAATCGGTGCGAGACCCGGCTCGGCCCAGTCGAAGCGGCAGCTTTCGACCGGCGCCCCGTCGGGGCCCGGATGAATTTCGAACAAGGTGACGCGGCTCACTTCGCTGGCGCGCCCGAGCCGCGCCAGGATATCGCCGATCGCCTCGCGCCAGAGCGCGCTCGCCGCGAGCGCGACGGTGCAGGCCGCCAGCGCTTCGAGCATCGCCTCGACGCGCGCGGCTGTGGCGCCGTTGCCGCGATCGTCCGGCCGCGGATCGTGTTTATCGTCCGGCATATCGGTAAAGGCGATGCTCATGCGACGTGGGCCGCACGCGGGTCGAGCGCGCCGCCGGGGCCGAGCCCTAGCCCTGCGGCGGTGCGATCACGCCGAGATCGATTCCGAGCGCGCGCGTCGCGGCCCGGAACGACTGGATGCGCATATCGAGTTCCGGCGTACAGGTGACGGTCGCTGCGTCGATCTCGAGCCGCGCATCGGTCGCGAGCGAGGGAAAATTGACGCCCGGATAGCGCTGATCGAGCGCCGCACCGATCTGCTCGATCCATGTCTTGAATTCGGCGCGCGACGCGTCGGTCCCGTAGCGGCAGCGATCGGCGACCGCGAGGCCCTGCGCCATCGAAGCGTAACGGTCGGTGAGGTAATCGCGGTCGGTAACGCCCGCTTCGTAGACGAGGCCGGTGAGTTGGTCGGTCACCACATGCGCGAGCGTGACCGAATCGCCGATCAGCGAGACGGCGGCATCGTCGCAGGGCAGTTCGAGCGCGATTTCCTTCGCGGACTTTTGGCGTGCGGCAACCCAGGCGGCGCCCAGCTCGTTGGTGATCGCATCGGTCAGCTGACCGATATTCCACTCGAAGGCGATCTTCTGTTCGAAGGCGAGCTTGCGACATTTCTGTTCGAGCCACCAGCCGCCCGCGATAGCGGTGTAGTCGCTCGAAAGCTGTTCGACCGCTTCGTCGCTCGCGTCGGTTTCCTGTGCGTTGGCGGCAATCGCAAATCCCGCACCGGCGATCAGGAGCGCCGCACCGGCAACAAGCCGACGATACGCCGAAAGCGAAATCCATCGGTTCATCGCGCATCTCCCATAGCCGCTATCGTGATCTTTCCAGCCAAACCATGGCCAGATTGAGGCCGCGCCGGTGAGCGGAGGCGGCGCATTGCTATTGCAGCTCGCGCCCTACTGTAACTCGCGTACATCGGCGAGATGGCCGGTGAACGCCGCGGCCGCGGCCATCGCCGGGCTCATCAGATGGGTACGCCCGCCGCGACCCTGCCTTCCCTCGAAATTGCGGTTCGAGGTCGAGGCGCAGCGTTCGCCCGGCTCGAGCCGATCGGCGTTCATTGCAAGGCACATCGAGCAGCCCGGCTCGCGCCAGTCGAAGCCCGCCTCGATCAGCACCTTGTCGATGCCTTCGCGCTCGGCCTGTTCCTTCACGAGACCGGAACCCGGCACCACCATCGCCTGCACGCTGGCGGCGACCTTGCGGCCCTTCGAGATCGCGGCGACCGCACGCAGATCTTCGATCCGTCCGTTGGTGCAGGAGCCGATGAACACGCGGTCGACCTTGACGTCGGTCAGCTTCGTGCCGGGGACCAGGCCCATATAATCGAGCGAACGTTCGATCGCACGGCGCTTCCCCTCGTCCTTCGCATCCTCGGGATGCGGCACGCTGCCGGTGATCGGCAGCACGTCTTCGGGGCTGGTACCCCAGGTGACCTGAGGCGGGATCTGGGCTGCATCGAGTACGATCTCGCGGTCGTAATGTGCGCCTTCGTCGGAGGGCAGCGTGCGCCACCAGGCGACTGCCTGTTCCCACTGCCCGGCTTTCGGCGCCATCGGGCGACCCTTCAGATAATCGAACGTCGTGTCGTCCGGCGCGATCAGGCCGGCGCGCGCACCCGCCTCGATCGACATGTTGCAGACGGTCATGCGCCCTTCCATCGAGAGCGCGCGGATCGCATCGCCGGCATACTCGATGACATGGCCGGTGCCACCGGCGGTGCCGATCTTTCCGATGATGGCAAGGATCGCGTCTTTCGCGGTGACGCCGAGCGGCAATTTGCCGTTGACCGAGATGCGCATGTTCTTGGCCGGCGTCTGGATCAGCGTCTGGGTCGCCAGCACATGCTCGACCTCCGAGGTGCCGATGCCGAACGCGAGCGCGCCGAATGCACCATGCGTCGAGGTGTGGCTGTCGCCGCAGACGATCGTCATGCCCGGCTGGGTCATGCCCTGCTCCGGCCCGATGATATGCACGATGCCCTGGCGGATGTCGTCCATCGAGAAGTACGGCACGCCGAATTCGGCGCAATTCATTTCGAGCGTCTCGATCTGGATGCGCGATTCGGTATCGACGATACCCTTCGAACGATCGCTGGTCGGCACGTTGTGATCGGCGACGGCCAGGGTCGCTTCGGGCCGATGGACCTTGCGACCGGTCATGCGCAGGCCTTCGAAGGCCTGCGGGCTGGTCACCTCATGGACAAGATGACGATCGATATAGATGAGGCAGGTGCCATCGTCCTGACGATGGACCAGATGGCTCTGCCAGATCTTGTCGAACAGCGTGCGCGGTTCGGCCATATCAATCCGTTACCGATGCACTGTTACCGATCGGGGCCCGGCTCAGGACTTGGCGGTATCGCCGGTCTCGTCGCCCTCGGCACTTGACCCGACGCCGCGAGTCTTCTCGCCGATGCGCGCCGACTTGCCGCGGCGGCCGCGGAGGTAATAGAGCTTCGCGCGGCGCACATTGCCGCGACGCACCAGCTCGACCGCATCGACCAGTGGGCTGTAGAGCGGAAACACGCGCTCGACACCTTCGCCGTACGAAATCTTGCGCACCGTGAACGACGAGTTCACGCCGGCATTGCGCCGCGCGATGCACACGCCTTCAAAGGCCTGCAACCGCTCGCGGTCGCCTTCGACAATCTTCACCTGCACACGCACCGTATCGCCGGGCGCGAATTCGGGAATCGTTTTCTTTGCAGCGAAGCTGGCCTCGTTGGCCGCCTCCAGCTCTTTCAACACGCTCATCGCCGTCATCCTTTTCTGTCCTTCTTGCCGTCGGCACCGCTGTCCGCCAGATAGCGCGTCCAGAGATCGGGCCTGCGTTCCTTCGTGGTCCGTTCCGCCTGCTCGCGCCGCCAGGCGCGGATGCGTTCGTGATGGCCGGAGAGCAGTACCTCCGGCACGGTGCGTCCGAGCCATTCGGCCGGTCGCGTGTAATGGGGATATTCGAGCAATCCCGTTTCGAAACTCTCCTCTTCCAGCCCCTCCGGTGCGCCGACCACGCCCGGCAGAAGCCGTACCACCGCGTCGATCAGGGCGATCGCGGCAGGCTCGCCGCCCGAGAGCACGAAATCGCCGAGGCTTACCAGCTCCAGCGACCGCGCTTCGATCACCCGTTCGTCCACCCCTTCATAGCGACCGCATAACAGCGTCAGCACCGGTTCGGCCGCCAGCGCCCGAACCAGAGACTGGTCGAGCAGACGGCCGCGGGGACTCAGATAGATCGTGCGGCCTTCGGCTTCCGCGGCCAGAGCCGCATCCACCACATCCGGCCGCATCACCATGCCAGCCCCGCCGCCGAAAGGGGTATCGTCGACGGAGGCGTGTTTATCGCGCGCGAACCGCCGAATGTCCACCGTTTCCAGCGACCAGAGACCCGCCTGAAGCGCCCGTCCGGCGAGCGACTGGCCGAGCGGTCCCGGGAACATATCCGGGAAGATCGTCAGTATCTTGGCCCGCCAGGGTGCCATCGTTTGACCCAAGATTCCCGGGCTGGTTTCGGCCCCGGTCATCGCCGCCCCCGGCCCCTGTTTTGGGCAGATTTGGCCGATCCGGCCGCCTCATCCCCCTCCGCCGCCTGTTCCGATGGCTCGCCGTCGGTTTGGTCGTCGGTTTCGGGGTCGGTTTCGTCGTCGGTTTCAGGCCGCCCCGCGGGCGGCCGCGCCTCGATTTCGGCCGGCGGCACCACGACCACCCGCTTGCCCGCAAGATCGACCGTCGGGACGACCGCATCGGTGAAGGGCAGCAGCATTTCGCCGTCCTCGCCCCGGATCTCGAGCATCGGACCGGCACCGTAATCGGCGACGTTCATCACCCGCCCGAGCGCGCGACCGTCTTCGTCCTCGACGCTGAGGCCGATGAGATCGACATGGTAATACGCGCCCTCGTCGTCGATCGCCGGCAGTTGCGCGCGATCGACATACAGTTCGGTACCGGCGAGCGCTTCGGCCTGATTGCGATCCCCGATGCCCACGATCGCGGCGACCAGATTGTCGCCGCGCACCCGACCCTTCAG
>Ga0163153_10000201_pt1:0-80000 | contig 105766 bp, 81 predicted proteins | sample OliLakLV19MP6IB1_FD_148629 | JGI IMG/M metagenome (GOLD analysis project Ga0163153, IMG submission 148629) | Freshwater microbial mat bacterial communities from Lake Vanda, McMurdo Dry Valleys, Antarctica - Oligotrophic Lake LV.19.MP6.IB-1 | ecosystem: Environmental > Aquatic >...
CTGCCTCACGGCAAAGGCGATCTGTTCGTCAGCAAAGCGTTTCTTCGGCATTTGAGCACTCCTCTCTTCAAGGATTCGTGCCCGAATTTTCGCACTGCAATCGGATCAGTTTCGAGGGTCAAGACCATCATCGGCACCGTCGCTGCCTTCGGTTTGTTCTGATGGCTGTTGGTGCCCGAGCAATCGAAGAAATCCGAATCGCGCTAGAATCTCGGCACGATCCCCTGCTTTGGCGGCGATCGCGTTATCCCGAACAAAATGGCGGCCAACAAGACATTTGCGCCGGCGAGCAAAACAATCGCGGCCAGCGATTCCTGAGCGCCGAGCGTTTCAATGAGAAAGGCGCCAATCGATGGCGCGGCCGCCTGTGCGATCAGGCTGGGACGCGCGATCTTTCCGACAATGAGCGCATAGTCGCGCGAGCCGTAGAGCTCGAGCGGCAAGGTCGCCCGTGCGATGGATTCGAGGCCAATGCCGGCACCATAGAATATCAATGCAAGAAAGACGATCGGGGCGCCGCTCCACAGAAGGCCCAGTCCCAGCGCGACCAGTGTGACGGACGCGATCTTTGTCCAGATCGGATGGTGATACCGGCCGACCAGGATTTCGATAAATCGGGCGCCCACTTGCGCCGGCCCGATAAGCGCACCCAAGGCAACTGCGGCGGCCAGAGCGATCCCCTGGGCCTGCAGGATGGTCAGAAGGTGAACCGAAACGACCGTCGAAACCGTCGAGCCGATCGTGATCGTCACAGCCAGCAGGAGGAAGACCGGCGACGATCGGAAGGACATCGCGGCAGACTTGTCGCGCTGCGCGTCCACCGGGGCGATGTCGATTTCATCGCGGTTTGCCGTGCGCGCGGCCGTCTTCGGTAGAACCAGCAGATGAAGCGGGAGGCAAAGCGCAATTTGGATCACCGCATAGACAGCACAGGCGCCGCGCCAACCCAGTTCGGTGACCATATAGGCAGAGAGCGGCCAGCAGACGGTGCTCGCGAGGCCGCCGAACAATGTCAGCACCGCGATGTGATGCCGGGCCGCGCGCCCGAAGAGATGCCCGAGCGTGGAGAATGCGGCGTCGTAGAGGCCGGCACTCATGCCGAATCCCAGTACGACCCAGCACAACACGAAGACGGCGAGATTGGGTGCCAGCGCAAGGCCGAACAATCCGGCGGATAACAGAATCGAACTGGCGGCCAGCACGGGCCGGCCGCCGTACCGGTGAATCTGGCGACCGACAAACGGCGAGGTCAGTCCCGCGATCAGCAGGCCGATCGAAAGACCGCCAACCACCCAGGTCAGCGACCATCCGGTATCGCTCGCAACAGGTTGGGCCAACACCGCCGGGAGATAGAACGACGATCCCCAGGCCAGTATCTGTGTCAGGCCGAGCGCCGGAACGACCAAACGTGGCGACACCGCAACCCGGTTCGCCGGATCGTCCAGCGACAGGCTCACGCCGGTTGTCCGCGCTCCAACACCGCGACCCGGACCGGTTCCATTTTTTCGGCGCCGCAGCAAGAGGGGTGCGCGACCGCAACCGGATCCCCGCAACATCCTTCCGCGTCTGCATCGTCCTGGCAGATCCCGGTTTCCGGCAGTTCGAGATGCACGTCATCCGCCGCCGCCATGTCGCCGGCGATCGCGGCGGCAACCGATCGGGCCTGCTCGTAGCCCGTCAGCAACAGGAAGGTCGGCGCCCGCCCGTAGCTCTTCACGCCGATCGTGTAAAGGCCCGGCTCCGGATGCGACGTCTCGCGATGTCCATGCGGCGGAACCGAGCCGCAGGAATGCAGATTCGGATCGATCAAAGGCCCGAGCGCTCTGGTGCTTTCCAGCCACGGATCGAGTTCGAGGCGAAGCTCGCGTGTCATCTGCAGATCGGGCCGCTGTCCGGTTGCGACCACGATCCGATCTGCCGCGGGAATTTGCATCGATCCTGCCGATGTCTCGCCATCGATGACGACACCATCCGCTGTCTTACAAACGGCTTGCGCCAGGAAACCGGTGATGAGCGTGATCGTCTTCCGTTTCACGAGGCCCTTGAGACGTTGACCGAGACCTCCGCGCGCCGGCAACTCGTCGGCCTCGCCCCCGCCATAGATGCGCGCGAGATTCGTGCCACGCACCACCCAGGTAATCTCCGTTCCCGGCACGGCCTCGCCGAGCGCGGCAAGATTCAGCAATACATTGATGGCCGAGTATCCACCGCCAATGACGACAACCCGGCGCCCCGCATAGGTTTGACGATCGCGGCCGAGCACATCCGGCATGCCGTAAGCCAGCCACGCCCGATGTTCGCGTTCACCGCGAGCGGGAAGGCCCGATGCGCCCAACGGATTCTGGTTCTGCCATGTGCCGGATGCATCGATCACGGCGCGTGCCAGCACTTCCCGAACGCCGTCATGTCCGGCAATCTCGAGGCGAAAGGGTTTCTCTGCCCGACCCTTGCTGCCGACCTTGTCTATTCCCCATCGAGAAATGGCCGTGACTTTGGCACCGATCTCGATATGCGGCGCCAGCTCGGGCGTTTCGGCGAGCGGTTTCAGGTACGAGTCATACAGATCGCCGCCGGTCGGCAGCGCGTCCGGCCGCGCCATGCGCCAGCCGTGTTTCTCCAGCAGCGCGCGCGACGCGGTGTCGACACTCTGCGTCCAGGTCGTGAAAATCCGGACATGACTCCAGTCGCGGACATTCTCGCCGACACTCCGGCCGCTTTCGTAGACGCGAACTGGAATGCCCCGCGCCACCAGGTGCGCCGCGGCTGCCAGACCGATCGGGCCAGCGCCGATAACCGCAACCGGCAAATTCGAAACGTCGATCATGGCCCCAGTCTCCTTCGCTATTTCTAGTATAATGGAATTAGAAAAGTAAAAAAATGTCATTCGGAACGCTACGCGACCTTGCCGTCCGTCTTGCAGCGCGCATCCAGGCAGCATTCGTTCACGAGATAGCCGACCAGTTGATCCATCGACTGAAAGTTCGCGCGGCAGATCAGCGTGGTTGCCTGCCGTTCCTGCGAAATGAGGCCGGTATTGATCAGGCTTCGCAAATGATGCGACAGCGTCGAGGCCGCGATCCCGATCTTGTCCTGCAGATGTCCGACCGGCAGCCCGTCCTCGCCGGCCCGCACCAGAGCGCGGTACACCTGCAGGCGGACGGGATTGCCGAGCGATTCGAGCTGCTTCGCTGCTTTTTCGAGTTTCATCGAAATAGGATGGCCCTGAAGTGAACGCCGGTCAAAATATATTTCAAGAATAGTCGAAATAGAAGAATTGATCCAACGGAGCGTCTCGGGCGGATCCGAATCGCGCATGGTGCTAGTAAAGAATGCGCAGACGACGACGAACAGTTGTCCGATGGCCCTGAGAGTCCCAATTGGAACCTGAGGTAGACATCAGGACGCCACCATACAAGCCACGCCTCCGACTACCGTGGACTGACTGCTCCGAACCAGCAGTCCGCAAGTTTCCCGACGGCCGCCATGCCGGCATTTCTTCGACGAGGTGGCAAATGGTCGGGCTGGCGGTGCGACGCGCGAGCCTCCAATCTCGAATGACGCGATTTCAGGTCATCGCCCCATTGGGTGATCGTTGATTGCGAACAACAAACATCATCGGAGCATAGCGAACAACAAACAGCAGGAAGGCTGTAATCCATGCTGCTGCTGATGCCATAAGCAACGGCCAATGGACGAATGGCAGAAATACCGCTGCCAGCCGCAGGACGGCCGCCGCAAAGATCAGCAGATAGATGGCCGCCGTCGCTCGATCGGCATGCAGCTCGTGACCCGTATGGCCAAGTGTTGCTCGCGTCATTACAGCAAGGATCATTGATCCCGCTCCGCCCGTGGTAAGGGCGTGCAACCCCGCAGAAGTCGGAAGCAACGGCAGGAACCCGTGCGTACCGAGCAGCAGCAAGCCGACCGGAATCCAGAGAAAACCGAGATGCAGGCTCCAGAGTAACGGCTCTGCCAGTGTACGATGCCATTGCCAGCGCTGCCACCGGACCAGGCTGGCAAGACCGGCAAGCACAAGAATTCCAGCAGCGAATGCCGATTCCGGGCGGACTGCCCAGACCGCCATTGCGATCAGCACCAGGACGATGCAGAGCCGGTCGAACCGGCCGAACGGCGCAGGCAGTACCGTATCGCCACGCTTGACTAGCCAGTTGCGCGTAAAACTTGGAATGATCCGGCCCCCGATCAGGCTGATGATGAGTGCAATAATCGCGATGCCAAGGCGCGCGCCGATTCCATCCGCTCCAATCCAGTCGAGCACCTCGGCATGCATCAATGCGTTTGCCGCGATAAAGCCAAAAAGGACAAAACCGATCGGAAGATTTTGCCAGTTTCGTCCGGCAACGATCTCGCGTAGCGCAAAACCGACCAGCAGAATCAGAAAAGCGAGGTCGATGGCGGCGGCAATCGTGGGCCCTATAGTCAGTGAGAAGGCGACCGCCAGGCGCCCGGCAAACCAAACGGACAGGAGACAGAGCAGAGGCAGACCACGGAGTGGCAGCCGCCCGGTCCAGTTCGGAATCGCCGTTAAAATGAACCCTGCCACAGCAGCCGCCACAAAGCCGAAAATCATTTCATGCGCATGCCAGGCGTGTGAATCGAAGGCACTTGGCAAGCCGATCCACCCCAACAACATTGGTAACCACAGTGCAACCGCAGTGCCGGCCCAAAGTGCCGACACCAGGAAAAAGGGTCTGAATCCATGACGCAGGATTGGCGGGCCTCCATGACGCTCCCAGTTCCCGGTTGTCTTCGCAGCTGGCGGGGTTTGAGATGGAGAATGCGCGGCGGCAGCATCCGGCACTTCTGGCTCGCCGGATTTCACGACCATCGCTGCTCCGGGGCCGCCGACGATCCGGAACCCGCACTAGCCTGAAGTCGATTGCGCATTGCAGTGGAAAGCTTGGCGAGATCGGCTTGTGTCATGCGCGCACGGGCGAGCGGCAGGACGACGCTATTCTCGAGCGCCAGATGTCGCCGCAACGACCGGGCATACTGAAACAGCCGTTCACGCAGTGCAAAGTCAAGCATCGGCTTTTTTCGCCCGACCAGCGTCGTCAGTTCGTACTCGACGCCACCAGCCAGGCGATGTTCGTCCCTGTGTTCGGCATGCAGCCGCGCCAGCACGATCTCGATCTCGTCCTCGGGCAGGCATCGTTCACGCAGTATCGGAAAGAGATCGCTCTCCTCATCTCGAACATGCCGCGAAAAATCCCGACCGAGATACCGGAGAATCACACGGGCGACTTCATGGTCGAAGTCAGGCGTACCGGCGAAGTTCTCGATCAGATTGCAGAGCGCCCGTTGCCCGCCATGCTCGGCCGCGATGTAAGCAAGTGGATTCTGCAACATCGAATGAGGCGGCGGCATCATCGCAGCGGCCAGATCGGGTTGCGTCGCCACCGCCACTTTAGTACTCGATCGAATTCTGGCCCTCACCATTGCCGCCTGCTCTATTGAACCAGCGGCCCGTCAGCGCGTCGTAGATCGATGCCGTCAATCTCCGCATTTGCCACGAGAATCTGGATGTATTGCGCAACAGCCCGTTGCCATACCGATTGCTCAAGATACTCAGCGATCCGCTCCTGCACCATTTCGAACAACAGCTGGCGGCCCTCGATTCGCCGATCGAGTCGGAGCACATGAACGCCATAGCGGGTGCGCACCGGCACTGGACAAAGCTGGCCCGAACCGAGGTTGACGAGAAAGGTCTCGAACTCCGGCACCGTCTGGCCCAGCGACACCTGGCCCAGATTGCCGCCGTTCGTTGCCGAGGAACAGGCTGATTCCAATCGCGCGACATCGGAGAACCGCGCCGGGTCCGCACAAAGCAGTTTGATCGCTGCCTCCGCTCGCGATGTTGCCGCCGTCACAGCCCCCGCATCGTCGGGGTGCGCCGGGTAAAGGATGTGCGCAGCCTCGAACAAGTCGGGGCTCCTGAACTTCCGCTGATTGTTCTTGTAGAACCGCCGCAGGCTGTCCTCATCGGTCGCCGGTACCGAGATCGCGCCGCGGACCAGCGCGCGGATCATGGCCTCCTCGTCCGTCTCGCGCCGCCCGTCCACATCCGTGAATGGCACCGGCGCGATGCCCTCGCGTTCAACTTCCTGCAGCAGCAGCTCGCGGACGACGAGCGCCTCGGCCGCCGCTCGTTCGGCTGCGGCCCAGTCGCGCGCCGGATGGTTCTGCGCCTCTTCTGCGATCGCTCCGGAAGTGATCGTGGTCCCGTTGACCGTAACGTCGTTCATCGCACCCTCACTTTGCGGACCTCGCAGTGCGGACGATCTGGTAGCCGCGGCGGCCAAGATACCAGACCGGCGCACTCCAGACGTGAACAAGCCGGGTGAATGGGAATACGAGGAAGATCGTCATACCGAGAAACAAATGGACCTTAAAAAGGATATGCGCGTTTGCAACAAAGTCCGCCGCACCGCCCTGGAGGGTCACGATCGCCTGGGCCCAAGCCATGAAATTGAGCATCTCACCGCCGTCAAGATGCTGCAGCGAAATAAGGATCGTGAACAGCCCCAGCACGAGCTGGACCCACAGCAACAGCAGGATGGCGATGTCGCTGAAGCTGGAAGTCCGGCGGATGCGCGTGTCGAACAGCCGCCGATGAATGAGCATCGTAAGGCCGACGAAACAGAGAATGCCGAAAACGCCGCCAACGACAATCGCCATCATCTGCTTTGCGCCATGCGAAATACCAAGTGCTTCGAAAACCTGTACTGGCGTAAGAAGCCCGACGAGATGCCCGAGGAAGACCACAAGGATGCCGACGTGGAACAGGTTGCTGCCGACCATGAGCTGGCGCCGGCGCAACAGCTGGCTCGACCCGGAGCGCCAAGTGAACTGTTCGCGATCGAAACGGATGACACTACCGACCAGGAAGATGGCAATGCAGAGATAAGGATAGATACCGAAGAGGAAGGCGTTGAGATAGTTAGCCATGGTCGGTCTCCTCAGGGCCCACGCGCCGGAGCAGGCTTGCCGGCGCCCATTCGCTTCAGCATCCCATCGACTCGCGAGCAGCCTTCGCTCGCCGCGCCCGGGCCGAACGTGACAGGTTCGTCGGCCCAGTTGCGATCCAGCGCCTCGAGATCGTCGGGATCCTCGTCGGGCTTGGCCATAAGCTGTTCGATCTCGGCCGCCGGGGCACGCCGAGCCGCCAGCGCCTCGATCGCCAGAAACACGGCAGCGTAGGCGCTCTTGCGCTTCTGCAGCCGCTTGCGCAGCGCCGAGAAGATATGAACCGGCTGTGCGAGCTGGTCTTGGGCGCGTTCCAGGGGCAGTGTTGCGAGGAACTCAAGGAAAACCGGCAGATAGTCCGGAAGCTCGCGCGCATCGAGCAGCAACCCGACCTCCTCGTACTGCCGAAGCAGATCGACCATCGCCTGGCCGCGATCGCGACTCTCCCCGTGGACGTGCTCGAAGAGATGCAGCGAGAGGCTGCGTGTCCGGTCGAACAGCAGCACATAGCGCTCCTGCAGGTCGTAGAGGTCGCGGGTTGCAAACTCGTCAAGGATACGGATAACACGGCTCAGGGCACGCTCACCGAGCAGCATCTCGTCGGTCAATGCTCGCCGCATTGCTGGCACTGCTGCACATATCTCTTCGGTCGGGTAGCTGAGCAGTGCGCTGAGTACGCGATAAGTTCCGATCATCACTGGACCTCCATCGGCGTTTTGAGGTGCCGCTTGGGCGTTGCAAATAGGTTCGGCGCACTCTGGCCACCCGAACAACCATTGCCAAAGCTGAAACCGCAGGAACCGCGCAGCTCGTAGGCGTCCTCGCTGATCTCGCGGTGCCCGGTCGGAATCACGAACCGGTCCTCGTAATTGGCGATCGCCATGATGTGGTACATGTCCTCGATCTGCGTCGCCGTCAGGCCAACTCGCTCGGCGATCCGCTCGTCGATCACGCCGTCCACCGTCTTTGCGCGCATGTAACCGCGCATCGCCAGCATACGCTCCAGCGCAAGCGCTACCGGTTCGTCCTTGCCTGCTGTGAGCAGATTCGAGAGATAGCGCAGCGGAATCCTGAGCGAGCGCACGTCCGGCATGTCGCCATCGACTCCCATCGCGCCGGACTCGGCAGCGGCCTGGATCGGCGATAGTGGCGGCACATACCAGACCATCGGCAGCGTCCGGTACTCGGGATGCAGCGGAAAAGCGATGCGCCACTCCATCGCCATCTTCCAGACCGGTGAACGCCGCGCTGCATCGAGCCAGTTCTGCGGTACGCCGTCCGCGAGCGCCTGCCGCTGCACCGCGGGATCGTTCGGGTCGAGGAAGATCGAGAGTTGGGATTCGTAGAGATCCTGTTCGTCCGGTGCGGACGCAGCTTCCTCGATCCGGTCGGCGTCATAGAGTACGACGCCAAGGTAACGGATTCGCCCGACGCAGGTTTCGGAACAGACGGTCGGCTGACCGGCCTCGATCCGCGGATAGCAGAAGATGCACTTCTCCGATTTGCCCGTCGACCAGTTGTAGTAGATCTTCTTGTAGGGGCATCCGGAGACGCACATCCGCCAGCCGCGGCACTTATCCTGATCGATCAGGACGATGCCATCTTCTTCCCGTTTGTAGATGGCGCCCGACGGACAGGCCGCCACGCAGGTCGGATTGAGGCAGTGCTCGCACAGCCGGGGCAAATACATCATGAATGTGTTCTCGAACGAGGCGTAGATCTCCTTTTCGATGCCCTCGAAATTGTAATCCTTCGAGCGCTTACTAAACTCACCACCCAGAATTTCTTCCCAATTCGGACCCCATTCGATCTTGTTCATGCGTTCGCCGGTAATCAGCGATCGCGGCCGAGCGGTCGGCGCCGCTTTCGACTCGGGTGCCGACTGCAGATGCGCATAGTCGAAGGTAAAGGGCTCGTAATAGTCGTCGATCTCCGGCAGGTCAGGATTGGCGAAGATCTTCGCGAGGATCCGCCACTTGGCGCCCATGCGCGGCTGCAACTTGCCGGACCCGGTTCGCTTCCAGCCGCCATTCCAGCGTTTCTGGTTCTCCCAGTCTTTCGGATAACCGATGCCCGGCTTGGTCTCGACGTTGTTGAACCAGGCGTATTCCATGCCTTCGCGGCTGGTCCAGACGTTCTTGCACGTCACCGAGCAGGTATGGCATCCGATGCATTTGTCGAGGTTCAGCACCTTGCCGATCTGCGCACGTATTTTCATGGCGTCCGTCTCCCTCTTCCGCCAGGCCGGCTATTCTGCGGCCGTCTGAACGATCGCCGGGCTCTCGGGATCCTCAAGCCAGTCGACCTTGTGCATCTTGCGCACGATGATGAATTCGTCGCGGTTCGAGCCGACAGTGCCGTAGTAATTGAAGCCGTAGCTCTGCTGCGCGTAACCGCCGATCATATGCGTCGGCTTGACTGTTGCCCGTGTGACCGAGTTATGGATGCCACCGCGCTGGCCCGTAATTTCCGACCCGGGCACGTTCACGATTTTCTCCTGCGCGTGATACATGAGGGCCATACCCTCCTTTACGCGCTGCGAGACGACGGCCCGCGCGGTCAGCGCGCCGTTGGTGTTGTAAGCCTCGATCCAGTCATTATCCTCGATGCCGGCCTTGTTCGCATCGGTCTCGCTGATCCACACGATCGGTCCCCCGCGCGAGAGCGTGAGCATGAGGAGATTGTCGGTATAGGTCGAGTGGATTCCCCATTTCTGGTGCGGTGTGATGAAGTTCAGAACGATCTGCGGATTGCCGTTCGAGCGCGCATCGATCATCGGCTTTATTGTCTTGGTGTCGATCGGCGGCCGGTAGACGCATAACGCCTCGCCGAAGGCCCGCATCCAGAGGTGGTCTTGGTAGAGCTGCTGGCGGCCAGTCAGCGTGCGCCAGGGAATCAGCTCGTGCACGTTGGTGTAACCCGCGTTGTAGCAGACTTTTTCGGATTCGAGCCCCGACCAGATCGGCGACGAGATGATCTTGCGCGGTTGGGCTACGACGTCGCGAAAGCGGATCTTCTCGTCCTCCTTGGGCAGCGCGAGATGTGCATGCTCGCGACCCGTTGCCTTGCCGAGCGATTTCCACGCCCTGACCGCGACCTCGCCATTGGTTTCCGGTGCCAGCATCAGTATGACCTCTGCCGCATCGATGTCGGTCTCGATGCGCGCCATACCCTGTGTCGGTCCAGCTTCTCCGACCGTGCCGTTGAGGCGCCGAAGGTTTTCGACCTCGGTCTCGGTCGTCCAGCTTATCCCCTTGCCGCCGTTGCCGAGCTTTGTCATGAGCGGCCCCAGCGCAGTGAAGCACCGATAGACGTTGGGATAGTCGCGCTCGACGACGGTTACCTGCGCCATCGTCTTGCCGGGTATCGGCTCGACCTCGCCGCGCTTCCAGTCCTTGACGTCGAAAGCTTGGGCGATCTCGCCCGGCGTATCGTGCAGGATCGGCGTCAAGACAACATCTTTCTCGACCCCGAGGACCTCCGGCGCGACATCGGAGAAGGCACGGGCGATGCCCTTGTAGATGTCCCAGTCGCTGCGGCTCTCCCAGACCGGATCGATCGCACTCGTCAGCGGATGGATGAACGGATGCATGTCCGAGGTGTTGAGATCGTTCTTCTCGTACCATGTGGCGGTCGGCAGAACGATGTCCGAGTAAACGCAGGTCGTGGACATGCGGAAATCGATGGTCACCAGCAGGTCGAGCTTTCCTTCGGGGGCCTTGTCGTGCCAGACGACATCCTCAGGCTTGTCGCCACCTTCCTCACCGAGATCGCGGCCCTGCACGCCATGCGACGTACCAAGCAGATGCTTGAGAAAATATTCGTGGCCCTTGCCGCTCGATCCCAGCAGGTTCGAGCGCCAGACGAACAGGTTGCGCGGCCAGTTTTGCGGATTGTCGGGGTCGTCGCAGGAGAGCTTGAGCTCGCCGCTCTTGAGCCGGCTCGTGACATAATCCTTCGCCTCGACGCCGGCCGCCTCGGCTTTCGCGGCGATGTCGAGCGGGTTGGCCTGCAGCTGCGGTGCCGAAGGAAGCCAGCCCATGCGCTCCGCGCGAACGTTGAAATCGATCAGCGAGCCGCTCCAGTTTCCCTCGGGCGCTGTCGGCGAGAGAATCTCGCTGACGTCGAGCGTTTCGTAGCGCCACTGATCGGTGTGCGCGTACCAGTATGAGGTCGAGTTCTGCTGGCGCGGCGGGCGTGTCCAGTCGAGCGCAAAGGCGAGCGGCAGCCAGCCGGTTTGCGGCCTGAGCTTCTCCTGCCCGACATAATGCGACCAGCCGCCACCCGACTGGCCGATGCAGCCGCACATCACCAGAAGATTGATGATGCCGCGATAGTTCATATCCATATGGTACCAGTGATTCAAACCGGCACCCAGAATCACCATTGACTTGCCGCGGGTCTTTTCGGCATTGCGTGCGAACTCGCGTGCGACAGTGACGACATGACTGCGCGGCACGCCGGTGATCTTTTCCTGCCAGGCCGGTGTATAGGGCACGTCGTCGTCGAATGACGATGCGACATTGTCGCCGCCAAAGCCGCGATCGAGCCCATAATTGGCAGCCAGCAGGTCGAACACTGTCGCAACGAGCGCCTCGCCGTCCTTGAGAGCGAGAGCCCTGACCGGTACCTTCCGCACGAGCACGTCTTTATGGTCGGTGCCGGCGAAATAGTCGTGATGGCGATTACCAAAATAGGGGAAACCGACATCGACAGTGCGGGTTGCATCGCCCTCGGATACGCTCAAGCTCAGCTCGATATCCCTGCCTGCGGCGTCGCGCGGCTCAAGATTCCACTTCCCCTGCTCGCCCCAGCGGAAACCGACCGATCCCTGTGGCACGACGACCGAACCGGTCTTGCTGTCAATCGCGACCGTCTTCCAGTCAGGATTGTTCGACTGATCCATAGCGCCGTCGAAATCCGATGCGCGCAGCAATCTGTCGGCGACAAATGAATCGCCTTTCTTTACCAGCCGAACCAGCATCGGCATGTCGGTATACTGCTTGGCGTATTCGATGAAATACGGAACCGGCCGATCGAGATGAAATTCCCGCAGGATGACGTGCCCGAGTGCCATTGCGAGCGCAGCATCGGTTCCCTGCTTCGGCGACAGCCACAGATCGGCAAACTTCGAAGCCTCGCTGTAGTCGGGCGAGACCACGACGCTCTTGGCGCCTCGGTAGCGCGCCTCGGTGTAGAAATGCGCATCGGGCGTGCGCGTCTGCGGAACGTTCGAGCCCCAAAGCATCAGGAAACCGGAATTGTACCAGTCGGCACTCTCGGGCACGTCGGTCTGCTCGCCCCAGGTCTGTGGCGATGCCGGCGGCAGATCGCAATACCAGTCGTAAAAGCTCAAGCTCACGCCGCCGAGCAACGACAGATAGCGCGAACCGGCCGCGTAGGAGACCATCGACATGGCAGGGATGGGCGAGAAGCCGGCGATGCGATCGGGCCCGTATTGCCGGATCGTGTAGGCATTGGCAGCCGCGATGATTTCGTTGACCTCGTCCCAGCCGGCACGCACGAAGCCGCCGAGCCCGCGCCGTTTGACGTACGATGCGCGCTTGTCAGCATCCTCGACGATCGAACGCCAGGCTGCGACCGGGGCGAGCGTCGCGCGCGCCTCGCGCCAGGCCCGCAGCAGGCGCGAGCGCACTAGCGGATATTTGAGCCGGTTGCCGCTGTAGAGATACCAGCTGTAGCTGGCGCCGCGGCTGCAGCCGCGCGGCTCGTGATTCGGCAACTCGGGCCGGGTGCGCGGATAGTCGGTCTGCTGCGTTTCCCAGGTCACGATGCCGCCCTTGACGTAGATCTTCCAGCTGCAGGAGCCGGTGCAGTTCACGCCATGCGTCGAACGCACGATCTTGTCGTGCTGCCAGCGCTTGCGGTACGCATCCTCCCAGCTTCGGTCTTCGTTCGTCGTAAGGCCGTGGCCGTCGGAGAATTCTCCGACATTCTTGCGGAAGAAGGCGAGGCGGTCGAGAAAATGGCTCATGACGAACTCCTGTCGATCAGGTCTTGGCGCCAGCCGGCTCTGCGGCCTCGCGCTGCCGCTCCGCGGCATAGAGCAGGCCGCCGCGACGTGTGTAGACAAACCATGTGATCAGCGCACAGGTCAGATAAAAGCCGAGAAAGCCCCAGAGTGCAGCAGCGGGCCCGCCTGTCATCGCGATCGCGCTACCATAGGCCTTCGGAATAAAGAACGCGCCATAGGCGGCGATTGCCGAGGTGAAGCCGATGATCGCGGCCGATTCCTTATCGCTCTGACGAAATCGCGCGACAGGATCGAGATCCGGCATCAGCCGGTCGATTTCTTGGCGCATGATCACCGGAATCATCTGGAAGGTCGATGCGTTGCCGACGCCGGTCGCGAAGAACAGCAGAATGAACATTGCAAAGAAGCCCCAGAACGCACCGGGCTGCTCGCGAATGCCGAGGAAGTAAAGAACGCCGCCAACCGCCCCGATCATCAGCACGAAAACCCAGAAGGTGACGCGCCCGCCACCGAACCGGTCGGAGACCCAGCCGGTTCCGGCCCGACTCAGCGCACCGATCAGCGGTCCGAGGAACACGAATTTGAGCGAATCGACGTCCGGAAACTGCGTCTTGGCGAGCAGCGGGAACCCGGCCGAATAGCCGATGAACGATCCGAAAGTGCCGGTATAGAGCCAGCACATGATCCAGTTATGCTTGCGCTGGAAGATGACGGACTGCTCACGGAACGAGGCCCGGGCCGAAGCGATGTCGTTCATGCCGAACCAGGCAGCGATCGCTGAGGCGATCAGAAACGGTACCCAGATGAAGCCTGCGTTCTGCAGCCAGAGCTGCTGACCCTCGGTTGTCGCCGCAGGCTCCCCGCCCATCGCGCCGAACACGCTGACGGTGATGACGAGCGGTACGGCGAACTGCATTACGCTGACGCCGAGATTGCCGAGCCCGGCGTTGAGGGCGAGCGCGTTGCCCTTCTGACGCTTCGGGAAGAAGAAGCTGATATTGGCCATCGATGACGCAAAATTGCCGCCGCCGAGGCCGCATAGCAGGGCCAGTACCAGGAACAGCAGGTACGGCGTTTCGGTGTTCTGTACCGCATAGCCGATGCCGAAGGCCGGGACCAGGAGCGAGGCGGTCGACAGCGCCGTCCACAACCGGCCGCCGAAGATCGGCACCATGAACGAATAGAAAATTCGCAGTGTCGCGCCGGAGAGGCCGGGCAGCGCCGCAAGCCAGAACAGCTGGTCGGTCGTGTATGCGAAGCCGAGCGCCGGCAGCTTGGCAACGACGACCGACCAAACCATCCAGACCGAGAACGCCAGCAACAGACAGGGGATCGATATCCAGAGATTGTGCTGTGCAATCTTTCGTCCCTTGGTTTCCCAGAAAACCGAATCTTCCGGCTCCCACTCGCGCAGCACCGGGCCCAGCGCGCCGACATGCTCAGGCTTGTGTATCGGTGCCATTTCCGGCAGTTCGGGTAACTCGTCAGGCCTCGTCGCAGGCTGCGCGTGCTCCATCTGGCGTATTGCAAAATGCATCCAAACGAGCGCGACCGCGGCCAGCAGGAAGAGCAGCATGAAACAGCTGGTCCAGACGCCAGTCAGATCGTTCATCACACCGAAGGCAATCGGCAGCACGAAGCCCCCAAGTCCGCCGATCAGCCCGACGAGCCCGCCGACCGAGCCGACATGATTGGGGTAATAGACCGGAATGTGTTTGTAGACGGCTGCCTTGCCGAGCGACATGAAGAAACCGAGTACGAATATTGTGATGACGAACGGGACCAGATCCATCCGCGTCGAGAAGGCAATGGGCCCCTCGATTCCATGAATCACGTAATCCGTATTGGGGTAGGACAGCATGAAGGTGCAGATGACCGACACGCCAAACGTCCAGTACATGATCCTGCGTGCACCATAGCGATCGGAGAGATGCCCGCCATAGGCGCGGAAAAGGCTTGCCGGGATCGAATAGAGCGCCGCCAGCATGCCCGCCGTCTGGATGTCGAGACCGTACACGCCGATCAGATAGCGTGGCAGCCACAGTGCCAGTGAGACAAACGCACCAAATACAAAGAAGTAATAGAGCGAGAACCGCCAGACCTGGATGTTCCTGAGCGGCTCCAGAGCAAAGCGCGTGCTTTCCGGCTTCAGCCCCTTGGCACGCCGCTGCTTGAGTACCGGATCGTCTTCGGTCGTAAACCAGAAAACGACGGCCATGACGATAAGTGCCGCGGCCCAGACCTGCGCCACCATCTGCCAGCCAAAAGCCACAAGCACGAACGGCGCGATGAACTTGGTAACGGCGGCACCGACATTACCGACACCGAATATGCCGAGCGCCGTTCCCTGCTTCTCCTTGGGATACCATTTGGAGACATAGGCGATACCCACGGCAAAGGACCCACCGGCAATGCCGACACCGAGCGCGGCGAACAGCATCATTTCGTAGGTGGTCGCGTATGAGAGCAGGAAGGTTGCAATGGCAGCGAACACCATCACCGCGACATAGACCATGCGGCCGCCATACTGATCGGTCCAGATTCCGAGGAACAGGCGGCTGAGCGAACCGGTCAGAATGGGTGTGCCGACCAGCAGGCCGAACTCGGTCTCCGAGAGACCCAGATCGGATTTGATGCGCACCCCGATGATCGAGAATATCGTCCAGACAGCAAAACAGACCGTAAAGGCAAGCGTACTCATGCCAAGGATCTGTTTCGACTTGCCGTCGACTGCGTGGCCTGATTGATCCATTCCCCGCTCCACCCATAAGCGCCGGATACCGGTCGACCGGGACCAGCCCTCGCTCGATCAGGCTAAGGGCGAAGCAGGCGCGTAACTCACATGACAGACTGTCGCAGTCTCGCGTTTCGGGCCCGTAGCGCGCAGAAATAACCGCTCGCACAAAGAAATAGCGTTCGCGGATTGACGAGAGAGGCCGGCCGGCCCTAACGGCGACGTCTCATGTCTTGACATTTATCAATCGTACTCAATGATGGCTGCTGAAAGTTCGCCTGAACAGCACGGAGGCGAGTCGTGCGGCCCGAAGACCTGGACCGAATCCGTGGATTGCCGCTGTTTTCGGCGCTGCAGCCCGAATGTTTCGAGCAGCTGATGGAGCCGTCGTTCCTGCAGCGTTTTCCGGCCGCTGTCGAACTCGTCAGGGAAGGCGATCCTGCCGATTTCCTCTATGTCATCGTGGACGGCGCCGTAGAACTCTATGCCCACGCAAACGGGCGAGAGAGTTCGCTGTTGATTGCCACACCAGTCTCGACGTTCATCCTTGCGGCCGTACTGCGCGATGCCGTGTACCTCATGTCCGCGCGCACACTGGAAGCATCGCGGCTTCTTATGATCCCGGCGGAGGTCGTGCGCGCATCGATCGCAAGCGATTCCGCCTTCGCGGTCGCCATGATTGACGAGCTGGCGCGCGCGTTCCGAAGCGTGATCAAGCTTGCCAAGAACCATAAGCTTAGGACGGGCGTGGAGAGACTGGCCAACTACCTGCTCCAGCTTGATGCCGAGAAGGACGGATGCGCCGACCTGGTGTTGCCGATCGAGAAGCGGTTACTCGCCTCGCTCCTTGGCATGACTCCGGAGAATCTGTCGCGCGCCTTCGCAACGCTACGGCCATATGGCGTTCAGGTCGAAGGTTCGCTGATCCGGCTCACCCGGATCGAGGATCTGAGAACCCTGGCGAAGACGACTCCGCTGATCGATGATCCGCGTATATGAATGCGGCACGAACGGCACTTCGTACCTGCCAAGCTTGCCGAATTCGGGCAAAGCTCAGATAGCGCGAATCTGCCTGTGCAGGGCTCGGTGCTCGAACCCATGCCGATGCGCTGCCGGATCGTTGCGGCCAATGATGTCCCGCGCAATGCCGCGAGCCTGTTCGGTTGTCAGCGCACCGAAAGAGCCGACGGGCGCGATTCGCCTCAAGCCTTGCGGAGTATGGAAATAGGCGATGAACTCCGGGTGCCCGGCGGGCGGAATGCGGCAACCGAAACCCCAAGCCTCGATATCCCACAGAATATGGCTGTGCAGCTTCCTCTCCGCGTGGCCGATGATCCGATCGTCCAGTTTTACTCGACTCATTGCGACCTCCATTCGATTAGGTGAATGAAAGTCTGGGTTCCAATTATGTCTTTGCACCTGTGACATAACGTATCGCTCCTTGTTAGAGCGCTGATGCATCTCATTCTCAGTTGCCGCATATCCGAAAGTCGACCGGCGCCCTCATCCGACGATCCCTGCCAAACAATTGACTGAAAATGAAGAAGGCCGCACCCCGGTCAGAGGTACAGCCTTCTTTGTCGAATGATTGCGGGGTCCGCAATCAGATGCGCTCAAAGGCGCTCGGGTGTAATCAAGCCCACCCTATCTGCCTTTTCTCACGCTTCGATGCGAGCCGTCGCAGGTACGCTGCAAGTAATGATGCCCATTTCCAGGTCGTATGCTAACGCGAAGCACCGGGAGCCGAACTCTCGTGTTGTAACAATCCAATACCTCGCCCAGCCGATTTGCGAACCTGGCTCCCAACTCCCCCAAAGGCGCCGCAGATGCGCCATGCCTTTATTGCCCCTCAACCCGGCGTACGATTTCGGCAAGAGCCTTCATCGGCAGGTTCGAAAATTATGGTGCAATGGCGACTTTCAGCACACCGTCACGCTGGTTCGCGAATAGCTCGTAGGCCTCTTCGATCTGGTCCAGTTTGAAGCGATGCGTTACCAATGATTTCGTATCCGCGCGTCCCGAGCCGATCACCTCCATCATTCGTCGCATCCGCTCCTTTCCGCCGGGGCAAAGCGTGGTGACGATCCGATGGTCGCCGAGGCCGGCAAGGAATGTACCGAGCGGGATTCTCAGATCGCTGGAGTAGACCTCCAATGAAGATAGCGTACCGCCTGGCCGAAGCACGCGTAGAGCGGCCTCAAAGGTTTCCTGCCAGCCGAGCGCCTCGATCGCTACATCAACACCACGCCTATCGGTCAGACGCATAATCTCATCCACCGGATCGACTTTCGTGAAGTCGACCAGGTAATCCGCGCCCATTTTGAATGCGATCCCCATGCGCGCCGGTACCGCCTCGACGCCGATTTTGTCGTGGCTCCCATAAGCCGAGCGCCGACGGTCGCGCAGAGTCCGATCGGGCCCTGCGCAACACCGCCTTTGTATCCCCGACACGCACTTTGCCGGACTCAGCGCCCGAGATCCCGGTGGAGATAATGTCGGGACACATGAGCACCTGCTCGTCGGTGAGACCCACCGGTATCAGAGCCAGGTTAGTCATGGCATCGGGAACCAGCAGATACTCTGCCTGGGCGCCGTCGATGGTATTTCCGAATCGCCATCCCCCGAGCGGCTTGAAGCCATGTTTCGTTCCGGCGCCATCCTGCGAATGATAACAACATAGGCACGCTGCGCTGTGGCCACTCGGGGTGATGGCTCCGGCGATCACGCGCTGACCTTCCTCACAGCCTTCGACCGCCGAACCAAGCTTCTCGACGATGCCGACCGGTTCGTGACCGATAGTGAGACCTTTGGCGACCGGATATTCGCCCTTCAAAATGTGAACGTCGGTGCCACAAATGGTGGTCGTGAAGATGCAGATCAGGGCGTCAAGCGGGTCGACATTGGGCACCGGCTTCTCCTCGAGCGCGATCCTGTTCGGTTCGACAAATACTGCGCATTTCATCATCTTGGCGATGGTTCCATTCTTCGAATACTGCTTGGGACTCCTTCTCGACGTCTGCCTCCACGATGTCCGTCTTGCCGGCCATTGCCTCAATGGAGCAAGGGCTGTTCCTGATCGCCAGCGCTCTATGCGACCCGCCCCTCGCCCCGCCGGAATACCAGTCGGAGCTGCTTCTCCACCTCTATGATGGCGAAGAACACCGCACCCACCGCAACAATCAGCACCCCGTCCGCGAATGGAACGGCTTGCGTGCCGAAGACTGTCTGCAAGGGCGGCAAATAGGTGACTGCGAACTGCGCGACCGTCACGGCGACCACGGTGATCCAGACGACCGGCGTGCCTCGCGCGGCCTTCCAGGTCAGCGAGGTGCTATAAATGTTACGAATGAAGAACAGGTGGAAAATCTCTAGCACTACAAGAGTGTTCACAGCCATCGTCCGGGCCAGCTCCGGCGTATAGCCCCTGTCGATACCGTAGGTGTAGATGCCGAAAACGGCGAAGGCGAAGAGCACTGAGATCATTACGACGTGCCAGATGAGCTCGCCGGTCAGAATCGGCGCATTCCGCGGCCGTGGTGGCCGTCGCATGGTGTTCTCTTCCGAAGGTTCGAAGGCCAGCGCGAGGCCGAGCGTGATGCCGGTGATGAGGTTGATCCAGAGAATCTGGACGGCCGTCACCGGCAAAGCCATGCCGAGAAACAGCGCGATGACAATGGTCAACGACTCGCCGGCGTTGGTGGGCAGGGTCCAGCTGATAACCTTCTTGATGTTGTCGTAGACGGTGCGACCTTCGCGCACGGCTGCTACGATCGATGCGAAGTTGTCGTCGGCGAGCACCAGCTCGGCGGCCTCCTTGGCCGCTTCGCTGCCTTTCTGGCCCATGGCGATACCAGCATCGGCGCGCTTCAGCGCCGGGGCGTCGTTCACCCCGTCCCCGGTCATGGCTACGGTGAGACCATGGGCTTGGAGCGCCATCACCAGGCGCAGCTTATGCTCGGGGCTGGTGCGGGCGAAGATGTCAATCTCCCCGACGGCGGCGGCGAGTTGGGCATCGTCCATGGCTTCGAGGTCGGTGCCGGTCAGCACCCGATCGGCGTTTATCAGCCCGATCTGGTGGCCGATGGCGCGGGCCGTGCCAGCATGATCGCCGGTGATCATCTTCACGCGGATACCGGCCTCGTGGCATTCAGCGACGGCGGCGATAGCTTCGGCTCGTGGCGGGTCTATCAGGCCGACGAGGCCGATCAGGGTCATTCGACCGTCGAGGTCGGCGGTATTTAGAGCTGCATGCTCCTGCGTCACGGCCCGCGTCGCCAACGCGAGGACACGCTGGCCTTGGGTGGCTATGGCCTCGACCTGGGCGTGCCAATACTCCACATCGAGCGGATGCGTGCCGCCATCTGACGCACGCTGGTCAGCGCACATCTGGATGATGCGCTCAGGTGCGCCTTTCACGTTGATGCAGGCATGCCCTTCAAGATCGTGATGGAGCACGGCCATATAACGGTGACTCGCATCGAAGGGGATACTGTCGGTGCGTGTCCATCCGGAGAACGCTATCGCACCTGAGGGAATGACCTTCCCGGCCAGCGCCTGCAACGCCCCTTCCATCGGGTCGCCCTCGACATGCCAGCCGGTCTCGCGGGCGTGCAGCACGGCGTCGTTGCACAGTGCCGCGGCGCGGGCGAGTTCCTCCAGGGTTGCATCTGAGTCGGTCGCATGGTCCATCTCACTCGGCCGGACCGTTCCTTCTGGCGCGTACCCCTCACCATCGACGGTATAGGTGTGGCCCATGATGGCAATACTGGCGACCATCATTTCGTTGCGCGTCAGCGTCCCGGTCTTGTCGCTGCAAATCACAGAGACCGAACCAAGTGTTTCGATGGCTGGCAAACGGCGCACGATGGCATTCCGCCGCGCCATGGCCCGAACGCCAATCGCCAGCGTGATGGTGAGCACCGCGGGAAGCCCCTCCGGAACAGCAGCCACGATTAGGCCCACCACGGCCATGAAAAGCTCCGCGAAGTCGGCGTGGCCGACGAAGTAACCATAGGCCAGCAGCACAGCAGCAATGAGCAGGATGAAGAGGGTGAGCCAGCGGGCGAATGCGTTCATCTGGCGAACCAGAGGTGTCGTCAGGATCTCCACTTGGGACAGCATTGCGCTGATTCGGCCGATCTCCGTCGAGCTTCCGGTCGCCGTCACCACGCCGCGTCCCGAACCGGCTGCGACCAGCGTCCCGCTATAGGCCATGCAGGTGCGGTCACCGAGAGCAGCGCCTTCTGCTACCGGTTTCACCGACTTCTCCGCGGGAACGGACTCGCCGGTGAGAATGGCTTCCTCGATGCGAAGGCCACGGGCTTCCAGAAGGCGCAGGTCGGCCGGCACCTTCTCGCCTGCTTCCAGCAGAACGACGTCACCCGGCACCACAGCGGCGCTGTCGATGCTGACTCGCCTGCCATTGCGCAACACAGAAGTATGGGGAGCCAACATCTGGCGGATGGCAGCCATCGCCTGCTCGGCACGGCCCTCCTGAATGAAGCCGATGATTGCATTCGCGATGACCACGGCGAGGATGACACCGGTGTCGATAAAGTGTTCGAGGCTCGCAGTTATAATTGCCGAGCCGATGAGGACGTAAATGAGAACGTTGTGGAAATGCGCGAGAAAGCGAAGGACCGGACTGCGCTTCGGCGGCGCGGGCAGGCGGTTTGAGCCATGCGTTTCGAGCCGTGCTGCCGCGTCCGCGTCATTCAGCCCCGTAGGCGTCGTGTCAAAAGTAGTGAGGCTTTCAGATGCCGTGCGGGCGTGATGATGGATCGGTTGGCTGATACGTTCCATACATGCGGCCTCCGTGCCCCCCGATTTACCGATTTTTCTGTTGCGCATAGACGGAATGCAGAGTTGCGCCTTTCATGAAGTGATTTTCTCCTCCGCTTCGATTTCTGGAATAGCGGTGCGCTCCATTTGCTCGCCGCCCGTGAGAAGATCCACAGCGCGGTCGGCCGCGTCCATCCGGACCCTCGGCATAAATCACAACATGCAGACCCTGGGTGTCGAGATTCCTGATTGTGATGTAACTGCTGTTCCGGATCCCGATCAGCGCCGAGCCGCAGTTCGATCCGCTCAACCCGTCGAGGACGATACCGCGCCTGTTCAGGATCTGAACGCAGTACGAGCCCTTGTCGAAGCGGGGAACCTCCAGCAGTGACAGCCCGCCGTCTGATTCGTCGACGAGGTAACGCGGCGCGGCCGGCGGTGCAGCCGCCGCGCGGATGTCGACTCCGGCACCGATCGCCCTTAACATGATCGGGGCATCGGGCTCTCCGTCGCGCGCAAACCGGATGAGGTCGCTAGCCTTGTTCTGGTCGTACAAGCCCGGAAACAGAAGAATCTCGTCGCCGGGCACCGCCATCTTGAGCGCGTGGCTCAACGTGATGAAGCGCATATCCGGCTCGATTTCAACTCCGAAATCGACCAGCTCGTCATTGAGAGCGCGCCAGGCCGGATGATGGACAGAGACGAACAGACGCGGGTCGTCGCCCGGCAGTACGTACAGTGTTCGCGCCGCAACCGGTGCAACGCCGCCGCCCAGGAGAACCAGCAGCACCGCCGCCGCGATACCCGCGATCCTGATCGGCCCGGCGCGCAGCCGGCGACGGCACGCATCGCTCATTCGAGAACCAGGACGCCCGCGCCTCCGACCAGCAATGTTCCCGCGCGGCCATCCAGAATCTCGAGCGCCTGTTCGAGTGCGCCGATGCCGGCAATGCCGCCGGTCGCCGTCACGAACGCGCGGGCGGCGCCGATCTTTGGTCCCATCGATCCGGCAGGAAAATCCCCCTCGTCGATCGCGTCGGGTGAAGCGCGCCGGATTCGCCGTTGCGTCGGCTTCCCCCAATCGAGATAGACGGCATCCACGTCGGTTAGCATCAGCAGGGCATCGGCCGCAATCTCCTGCGCCAGCACCGAGCCGGTGCGATCCTTGTCGATCACCGCCTCGATTCCGATCAGACTGCCGTCGGGGCGACGCACCACCGGGATGCCGCCACCGCCGCCGCAGATCACGATCACGTTGCTATCGACCAGAAGCCGGATGATGGCCATATCGGGAATATGCGCCGGCAGCGGCGACGGAACGACGCGACGGTATTTGTCGCCGTCCGGCGCGATCGCCCAGCCGCGGCTTTCCGCAAGCGCCGTCGCCTCGGCCTTGTCATAGACCGGACCGACCGGTTTGGTCGGATGGCGAAACGCCGGATCCTTCGGATCGACTTCGACCTGGGTCAGCAAGGTCGCCACGCGCGGGCCGCCGGGCAGCGCGTTCTCAAGTTCCTGTTCGATCAGATAGCCGATCATGCCCTCGGTTTCGGCGCCGAGTACGTCCAGCGGATAGGCTTCCTCCGGACGGTAAGCTGCGGCCTGCAAGGCCAGCAGCCCGACCTGCGGCCCGTTGCCGTGGCAGATCACCACCCGATGCCCCGCCTTGACGATGGCGGCGATCGCGCCAGCCGCTGCCTTGATGTTCCGGCGCTGGTTCTCCGCCGTGAGCGGTTCGCCGCGGCGCAACAGCGCATTCCCGCCGAGCGCGACGACGACCAGCATCGCCCTAAGCGCCGATCGTCGCGACGAGCACGGCCTTGATCGTGTGCATGCGGTTTTCGGCCTGATCGAACACGACCGAAGCCGGCGATTCGAAAACCTCCTCGGTCACTTCCATGCACTCGATGCCGAATTGCTGGAATATCTTTTCGCCCACGGCGGTCTCGCGATTATGAAACGCAGGCAGGCAATGCATGAACTTCGCATGCGGATTGCCGGTCGCCTTCATCAGTTCGGTCGTCACGCGATAGGGCTCCAGCAGCTTGATGCGCTCAGCCCAGACGCTGTCCGGCTCGCCCATCGAAACCCAGACATCGGTATAGACATAATCGCAGCCGGCGACCGCAGCTTTGGCGTCCTCCGTAATCGTGATCGTCGCGCCCGTTCCTTCGGCGATCCGGCGACATTGTGAGACCAGCGCCTCGTCGGGCCAGCATGCCTTCGGCGCACCGAGGCGAATATCCATGCCGATCAACGACGCACCCACCATGAGCGAGTTCCCCATATTGTTACCGGCGTCGCCCAGAAAGCAGAACGCGATGTCGGACAGATGCTTGTGCGTGAATTCGCGCATGGTATGGAAATCGGCGAGCACCTGCGTCGGATGGAACTCGTCGGTGAGGCCGTTATAGACGGGAACGCCGGCATAGGCCGCAAGCTCTTCGACGATTTTCTGGCCGTAGCCCCGATATTCGATCGCATCATAGATGCGCCCGAGAACCCGGGCCGTGTCTTTCATCGATTCCTTCTGGCCGATCTGCGTGCCCGACGGACCCAGATAGGTGACGTGGGCGCCCTGATCGTAGGCCGCCACCTCGAAGCCGGTGCGCGTGCGGGTCGAACTCTTCTCGAAGATGAGCGCGATCTCCTTGCCCTTGAGCTGCTGTTCCTCGGTGCCGCCAAGCTTCGCCTCTTTGAGGCTCGCGGAAAGGCGCAGCAGATGGCGAATTTCGCCGGGAGTGAAATCGAGGAGCTTGAGGAAACTCCGTCCGCGAAGATTGACTGCCATGCACCGCCTCGTTGATTGACTGGCCCGCCCGGATCGGCCTGCTCAAACCGGCCCGCTTAGATTGGATCGCGAACGAGCGGGCATGTCATGCAATGCCCGCCGCCGCGGCCGCGGCCAAGCTCGCCACCGGGAACGGTGATGACCTCGACGCCTGCCTTCCGGAGCAGCGTATTCGTATAGACATTGCGGTCGTAGGCGACGACGACGCCGGGCTCGAGTGCCACGACATTATTGCCATCGTCCCACTGTTCCCGCTCGGAGACATAGGCATCCCCGCCGGTCTCCACGATCCTGAGTTTCGGAATGCCGAGCGCTTCCGCCGCCACCTCCGGCAGCGAGCAGTCCTCAGCACGAACGTCGATTGTCCATTCGCGTTCGCCCGGGCGGAGCGAGTACACCACGATTTTGTCAACGACATTGGCGAAAATAGTCACGAGGTCGCGATCGCAGAAAGTGAACACCGTATCGAGATGCATGCTCGCACGCTCGATGGGCAGCTTGCAGGCGATCACCCGGTCGGCACCGCCCTGGCTGAAGAGGGCGCGCGCGATTTGGCCGACGGCCTGCGGCGTCGTGCGCTCGCCCATCCCGATCAGCACCGTGCGATTGCCGATTGGCATGACGTCGCCGCCCTCGGCCGTTGCCAGCCCGAAACTGCGGTCGGGGTCGCCCCACCAGACCGGGAACCCCGCATCGCGAAAATCTGGGTGAAACCGGTAGATGGCGGCGATGTTCACGGTTTCGAGTTGGCGCGCATTCCAGCGCATCGGATTCAGCGTGACGCCCTCGTAAATCCAGCAGGTCGTGTCGCGGGTGAACAGGTGATTCGGCAGCGGCGGCAGAATGAAGTCTTCGGGTCGCAGGACCAGCGCGACGACACCCTTCGCTTCGCCCGGCAGTTCCGCCTTGCTCATGCCGCCGATCAGGATGTTCGATAGCGCTTCGGCGCCGATTTCGGACAGATGGCCGTAAAGATCTTCGGTGAGGCCGACGCCCACGGTGTTGTCATTGACCCGGCGTTCGAGAAGCCAGCGTCGCGCCTCGGGAATCTTCATGGTTTCCTCGAGCATTTGCCGGAGGAACACCACCTCGACGCCGCGATGGCGCATGGCATCAACGAAGGTCATGTGCTCGACCCTCGCCTGCTTCACCCAGATCACGTCGTCGAACAGCAGCTCGTGACAGTTGGAGGGCGTGAGGCGCGCCAGCGCCGCGCCCGGTCGATGCACCATCACGCGGCGAAGCTTGCCGACTTCCGAATGGACGCCGTATCGGATTGCCATGTCGACGATTCTACCCGATCACAGCTCTACCCGATCACGGCGGCGACACTGAGACAGGCCATGATGATCGCCGTCAGAATCAGCAGCAGCGGCCACATGAAGGAAAGCCAGCGTTCGTACGGCACCCGGCCGATCGCCAGTGCGCCCATAACCACCGCGAATGTCGGGTTGATCAGGTTCACGATGCCGTTGGCCGACTGATAGGCGGTGACCACGAGATCGCGCTCGACCCCGGCGAAATCCGCGACCGGTGCCATGATCGGCATCGACAGGACCGCCAGCCCCGACGAGGACGGAACGAAGAAGGAAAGGACGATCTCGATCCAGTAGATGACATTGATGAAGGCCACGCTGTGCAGCCCGGCCACCGAAATCTCCGCCCAATGCAGGATCGTGTCGGTGATCATCCCGTTGTCCATCACCACGACGATGCCGCGGGCGAGACCGATAATCAGCGCCACGCCCAGGAGATCGCGGGCACCGCTGACGAAATTCTCGACCAACGATTTTTCGCCGAGCCGCGCCACGATGCCGATGACGAGCGCCGCCGCGAAGAAAAGTCCTGTCATCTCGGCCATCCACCAGCCGTCAATCAGGACGCCCCAGATCATAATCGCGAATGTCGCGGCGAACAGCAGAAGCACGAACTTGTGTCGCGCGGTGAAATCTAGCGACACATCCGGATCGCGGCCCTTGAGGAAGTGCGCCTCATTTTCCGCCTTGCGATCGTAGACAATCGATCTGGACGGATCCTGCCGCACCCGTTCGGCATAGCGCATGACGTAAACGACGCAGGCCAGCCAGCAGAGGCCGAGGATCACAAAACGCAGCACGATCCCGTCGGTGAACGGAATGCCCGCCGCATCGGAGGCGATCACCGTGGCAAAGGCATTAACCGTCGAGCCGAGCACGCCGACGCCGGCGCCGAGCAGGATCACGGCGACGGCCGTCACCGCATCGAAGCGCGCCGCGATCATGATCGGGATGAGCAGCATGTAGAACGCCAGCGTTTCCTCGGCCATGCCGTAGGTCGTGCCGCCGAAGGCGAAGAGTGCCATGAGAACCGGGATCATCCATTTCTCGCGGCCCTTCATGGCGATCATCGCGCGCGTAACGCCGGCATTGATCGCCCCGGTCGCCGCAACCACGCCGATGAACCCGCCGATCACCAGCACGAACAGCGCCACGTCGATGGCGTTCGCCTCGTAGGTCTCCGGGTCATAGAGCCCGGCGATCGGCGCGAGGATCACATCGATCGGACCCTGCGGATTGGCATCGACCGGCGTATAGGTGCCGGCGACCGGCACATCGCGATCCAGCGCCTCGGAATAGGCGGTTTCGTACTGACCGGCGGGGATGACCCAGGTCAGAACCGCCACGACGATGATCAGCCCAAACAGGATCGTGAAGGCCGAGGGAAAACGGAATCGGCGTGTCGCGTCGGGAGGGGTAACGGCCATGGCGGCCTCCTCTGACATTGCCTGATGGTGCGGTTTGGCATAAAAATCGGCTCGCTTCCCCCAGACGGCACCCGGTCCATCAGTTCCGGAATATCCGTCAGTCGGGCCCCGATCAGTCGGGGGCGGCCACCAAGAATACCCATAATTCTTGCATGGAAAAACCGGTGGGGCAACCGAGAGTAGGTCGCACCAGCGTCGACAAAACGCTAAGAACGGCCACGCACCAGGCGGGGGCGGCGGCGGATGCAATGTGCGCGCGCCGAAGCAGGCGGGAATCAATCGTTATCAATCGTCTCCTGCAGAGCGAGTGGAAAGCCGTCTTCCGATGGGATCGGGGAGCGGAGCTGTCAAGCCGTGGCTAGCGGTTTCGCCTCTCGCGGCTGCGCGGGTCTTCCAAAGCGAGAACAGGACGCCACCGGCGATGAGGGACAAAGTCACTCCGAGCGAGACTGCGGGGTCGAGTTTGCCGACGATCTGGTTCCAGAAAATCTTGGCGCCGATGAAGACGAGCACGGTGGCAAGCGCATATTTCAGATACTCGAAACGGTGCACCATGGCGGCGAGGGCGAAATAGAGGGCGCGGAGACCGAGGATCGCCATGATATTGGCTGTGAACACGATGTAGGTGTCGGTCGTGACGGCGAAGATCGCCGGCACCGAGTCGACCGCGAACACGAGATCGGCGATATTGATTACGACGAGCGCCAGGAAAAGGGGCGTCGCGAAGCGCGCGAGCTTCCCCGTCTCCGGATCGGGCTTCCGGACGAAGAAGTGCGAACCGTGTAACTCGGCCGAGACACGCATACATCTGGACAAGTAGCGCACGATCAGATTCTTCGACACGTCCTGCTCACTCTCTCCCATGACGAGCATCTTGATCCCCGTGGCGATCAGGAAAGCGCCGAAGATATAGAGCACCCATTCGTACTGTTGCACGAGCGCCGCGCCAAGCCCGATCATAAGACCGCGCAAGACCAGCACCGCGAGGATACCCCAGAGCAGCGCCCGGTACTGGTATTTGGCGGGAATGGCGAAATAGCTGAAGATGAGCGAAATTACGAAGACGTTGTCGATCGAAAGTGCCTTCTCGAGGGCATAGCCCGTAAAATACTCCACGCCTGAGGTCGGACCCATGGACCACCACAGCCAGGCACCGAACACCAGCGCGATCGCGATGTAGAACGCGGACAAGATCAAGCTTTCACCGACACCGAGCTCTTTGTCCTCTTTGTGAAGAATGCCGAGGTCGAAGGCGAGCAACGCGCCGACTAATGCCAGGAAGGCAAACCAAAGCCAGGCAGACTTGCCGAGGAAATCACCGGTCAGAAATTCGGCGAGAAGCTCCATCAGTAATCCTTAGTTTTAGGGTGTTGGGGAGCGCCTGAGACGGTGGCAAGCGGCCCAATTTTCGATTACGCCAACAGTTTGTGCTGGCGTTTTCGTTCTGGTTCCCCCTGTTGCGCAGCCATCAAGGCAACATCTCAATGCGAGAGCAGCACCGGCAGCGTCGGGTTGGCGACAATACTCTTCGTCGCGCCGCCTAGGATGAAGTCGCGCAGGCGGGAGTGCCCGTAGGCACCCATGACGAGCAGGTCGAGGTCGTGCGCGGTTGCATATCCTTCGAGAGCCTGCCCGATTGTCCGGCCGGCGGCGTCTTCCTCTTCTAGGACAACCTCGATGCCATGAAACGTGAGGTGCTTCGCCAGCTCGGTGGCTGAGCGTCTCGTATCGATCGTCTTCTCCTTGGTGATCGTCACCACCCGCACGGTCTTGGCGAGTTGCAGAATCGGGAGGGCATCCGCCACAGCCCTTGCGGCCGGCCGACTGAAATCCCAGGCCACACCGACGACATCGAAAGACAAGCGATCGCCGCGTTTCGACACTTCAGGAAAGACGATTGTCGGTCGTCCGGAGCCGAAGATCACGCATTCGGCGACATATTGCTGGAGGTCCGCCTGCCCGCCAGCCGGGATCATCGTCACATCGTGCATTCTGGCGTGTTCGGTCACGATGGCCGCGAGCAGCGAAGTCGGGCAAGACTCGATGATCTGCTCGTGTGGAACGCCGCGCTTCGTCGCCACACCTTTGAACGCGCTGATCAGAGCCTGGGCATTCGCCATGCTTTTCTGCCGCTCGGCCGCAATCATTCCCGGGACGTCAAGCAGTTTGTTCGCGAGCACGTTGACGACGTTCGGAATCTCGATTTTGCAAGTGAGCGCCGAGATGTGCGCGCCCAGCACGCCGGCAAGGCCGACGGCTTGCTCGATCGCCGGCACTGGAGTCGCTTCGGGATAACTGCTCAATGGGAGCAAGACGTCCTTGAAAGCCATTTTCTTTAATCTCCTTAATTGCTCTGCTGTGTCACATTGACCGTCACGCGGGTTTTCTCGCGTCCGCCATCATTTGCGCCTAGCAACGTTTCTTTATCTACGTTTCCAGTGCTGCGATCCGCTCTTCCAACGGCGGGTGATTCATGTCTTACAGCATCTTTTTCTTAAGCATTTTTTGAAGCGGTGATGCTCCCCCTCGGGTGAGGCTTCACCTCCCAACGTATCCCACCGTCGACGACGATCTCGGACAACCCATTCAGACGAACTTCCAAATGGCACCGTTTGCCTAAGCCGCCCTTCGGTCCGATGACCTCCGAAAGGCACACGATCACGCCGCGAATGCGGTCTTGGCATTAGGACAATGCGAATCCCAGCCGATGCTCCAAAGGCTCGCACCAGGCCGTCGATAAGTTCGATGTCGCGCGCCTGGGCATCGATTGTCATCAATCCTCCACCGGCCCGGATCCTGCGCATGTGCAGAATATGGGGTTGATGGATCATCCAAAAAAGCAGATTATTCCACATGCTTTGATCGAAAAAACCTGCGAGTATGATTGACAATCTGTGTTGAATTACAAGCAGCTGCATTATTTCTGGAAGGTCGCGAAGGCCGGCAGCATCGCGCGAGCCGCCGAGCAGTTGCGCCTCGCGCCGCAGACCATCAGCGCCCAGATCGGAACGCTGGAGGAAGCGCTTGGAACGGAGCTGTTCCGCCGCGCCGGGCGACGGCTCGAACTGACCGCGGCCGGGCAATTGACCCTTTCCTACGCCGACGAGATCTTTCAGATCGGGAGAGAGCTGGAAGAAACCGTGCGCAACCCGGCTGGCAGCAGCGACATGCTGTTTCGGGTGGGGGTGGCCGACGTGGTTCCTAAGTCCATCGCCTATCGGCTGCTGGCACCGGCACTGGGTAGTGTCGGGCGCGTGCGACTGATCTGCCGGGAGGACAAGCTGGAACGGCTGTTCGCGGAACTCGCCATTCACAAGCTGGATCTCGTGATCGCCGACCGGCCGCTGCCCTCCGAATTGGGAGTGAAAGGCTACAGCCACACTCTCGGGAGTACACCTATCGCCTTCTATGCCATACCCGGGCTTGCGGCGCGCCACCAGGAGGGGTTTCCACGATCCCTGAACGGCGCACCCATGCTGGTCCCAAGCGACGGCGCAACAATGCGAGGGGCGCTCACGCGGTGGTTCAGCGAACATAAAATCGAGCCGCGCATCGTCGGCGAATTCGACGACACCGCGCTGATGAAAGCCTTCGGCAAGGCGGGCGCAGGCATTTTTCCTGCACCCGCAATATTGACCGACGAGATACGAGAACAGTACGCAGCCGAGATCATTGGCCGTGCCGACAGCGTCACAGCGAGATATTACGCCATCTCGGTTGAGCGCAAACTGGCTCACCCTGCCGTCGTGGCGATCAGCGAAGCAGCGAAGACGGACCTGTTCGTCGACGACAGAGCCGCATCGTGACTTTGTCCCAGCTCCAGCATCAGGAAGACGCGTGTAGACCCGCGCATCTGTTCGGTACGGAACCCCGAGGAGTGTGCTAGCGCTGTCAGGGCTTCGTTGTTCGCGAGCAGTTCGCATCGAGCCTCTCCAGGTACCGCGGTGCCATAGATAGTCGAGTAGCTTGTCGAACAACAAGCGCTTCACGCCCAATCAACATGAACCCCTTGGGGGCACTCCAGGCGAGGTTCGTTTTCTTGGCCAACAAACGAGCGATTTTTGATGATGATCAGATCATGCGGGCTGCTTGGAGGCACTGGCCGCTCAACCGCAGGAGAGCGGCCGCACGATAACGGGCGCCCAAGGAGGGCATCATGACCACGCGAGCATCGTTTGTGATCTGGTTCGAGGAGTTGGAGCGGACCGACGTCGCCCGTGTCGGCGGGAAGAATGCATCGCTTGGCGAGATGGTATGCCACCTTGGCCAGCGGGGCGTGACGGTCCCGCCGGGCTTCGCAACCACGGCGGAAGCCTATTGGCACTTCGTTGAGGCTAATCAACTTAGGGAGACGATCGCCGCTGCCCTCAAGGAATTGAACGCTGGTAAGGCGCCGCTGTCAGAGACTGGGCAGACCTTGCGTCGGGCCTTTCTGCGAGGTGAATGGCCGGACGACATGGCGCAAGACATCCGGACTGCATATCGCCAACTTTGCCAGCGAATCGGCAGAATCGATGCCGACGTAGCCGTGCGCTCCAGCGCCACGGCCGAAGACCTTCCCGACGCAAGCTTTGCTGGGCAGCAAGAGACGTTTCTCAACATTCGCGGCGAGGACGCGCTGCTCGACGCCTGCCGGAAATGCTTCGCCTCCCTTTTCACTGATCGCGCCATCAGCTATCGAAAGACCAAGGGCTTCGATCACCTGAAGGTGGCTTTGTCCATCGGCGTACAGGCGATGGTGCGGTCCGACCTCGGTGGTGCGGGTGTCATGTTCACAATCGATACCGAGACCGGCTTCGATAAGGTCGCGATCATTGATGCTGCCTGGGGGCTCGGTGAGACCGTCGTGCAGGGTACGGTCGATCCCGACGAGTACCAGGTATTCAAGCCACTTCTTTCCGATACTTCACTCAAGCCGATCATCGAGAAGCGGCTCGGCGGGAAGTTGCAGAAGATGATCTACGCCAGGGAAAGCGAGCGGCCGACCCGGATTGTGCCGACTTCCAAGGCGGAACGCGCGGAATTCGTTCTGTCGAATGAGGATATTTTGACGCTCGGCCGCTGGGCCTGCGTCATAGAAGATCACTACGGCTGTCCGATGGACATCGAATGGGCGAAGGACGGAGAGAATGGCAAACTGTTCATCGTGCAAGCCCGACCCGAGACGGTGCAATCGCGTAGGGAGGTGGGCGAACATCGTTCTTATCACATCAAGTCGAAAGGCCGGAAGCTGGTCACCGGCCTCAGCATCGGCGAGGCCGTGGTGACAGGACGCGTCTGCCTGATCGAAAGCGCTCGCGATATTGCTCGCTTCGTCGACGGTGCCGTCTTGGTGACGCAGAACACCGATCCCGACTGGGTGCCGATCATGAAGCGAGCCGCGGCGATCGTCACCGATCGCGGCGGACGCACGTCGCACGCGGCGATCGTCAGCCGCGAACTGGGTCTGCCTGCCATCGTCGGGTGCGGTGACGCCACGCGGATTCTCCATGACGATCGGGAGGTGACGGTGTCCTGCGCCGAGGGCGATCAGGGTTTCGTTTACGATGGCATCGCCGAGTACGAGACGGAAGCGCTCGATCTCCACGATGTCCCGCCCACTCGCACGCAGATCATGCTGAACCTCGCCAATCCGGCTGCCGCATTCCGCTGGTGGCGGATCGCCGCTGATGGCGTCGGACTGGCCCGCATGGAGTTCGTCGTGAGCAACCATATCAAGGTCCATCCTATGGCGCTGGTGCATTACGAAACGCTTCAGGACGCGGATGCCAAGAGACAGATCGCGGACCTGACGTCAGGCTATGAGGACAAGACCGAGTATTTCGTCGACCGGCTGGCACGCGGCTTGGCGCGCATTGCGGCGGCGCAGTATCCCCGACCGGTCATCGTCCGCATGAGCGACTTCAAGACCAACGAATACGCAAACCTCATCGGCGGCGCCGCGTTCGAGCCGAAGGAAGAGAACCCCATGATTGGGTTTCGCGGCGCATCGCGCTACTACTCGCCACGCTATCGAGACGGCTTCGCGCTGGAATGCCGTGCCATCAAACGCCTGCGCGAGGAGATGGGCTTCACAAACGTGATTGTCATGATTCCATTCTGCCGCTCGATCGGAGAGGCCGACAAGGTTATTGCCGTAATGACCAACTTCGGCCTGAAACGTGGAGTCAACGGGCTCGAGATCTACGTCATGTGCGAGATTCCCTCGAATGTCATCTTGGCGAAGGCCTTCGCAGAGCGGTTCGATGGGTTCTCGATCGGCAGCAACGACCTAACTCAGCTAACGCTGGGCGTTGACCGCGACTCCGAGGAGCTCGCCGAACTGTTCGACGAGCAAGACGAGGCGGTAAAGTGGATGATTGAAAACGTCATTCGTGAAGCACACAATGCCGGCGCCAAGATTGGGTTATGTGGCCAGGCACCGAGCGATCACCCTGAGTTCGCTGCGTTTCTCGTCTCGTGCGGAATCGATTCGATTTCCGTCAGCCCTGACAGCTTCATCGCTGTCAAACGCAAGGTGGCGGAGGCGGAGGCAAAAAGGCCGGCCGTAAATGCGCCACCAGACACGCAACAAACTTGAATTGGTGATGTAAGGAGTGATGCGTTGTCGACGACCGTTTCACCCGATCGGCAAGCTTGACCAGAATAGCTGGCTGCTAATCACCACCACCCGTACCTTCACGGATTGGCCTCATTTATTCGGCGACGCAAAGATGCCGTTGACGACACCTGATCGCCGGCCCTCGTCGCCTTTGTCATCGTCAGGCGATTGCCAAGAATGTAGGCATTTAACCCCGCTCTGAGTCCAATAACACTCAATCCTACATCTCTCAGGTCAGCCCAAGTCCCGCAATCATAACAAGTGCGATGACTCCGGGGATCACGATGCGCAACAACCATATCCAGAGCTGACGCACCCGCTTCGTCGCCAGACTAGATGCTTGCATGGCATCTTCCGTTGGCCAGACCCAGCCCGCGAACAGGGCGATCGCAATTCCACTAAGTGGCAGGACAATATTCGAGGCGGAATGGTCGATCACGTCAAGCAGTGGAACCGGCATGAGCAAGAGCTCTCGAAGGATGCCATACCCGAGCGCCGAAGGAACTCCAATGAGGAACGCCACAAAAGCGACCACTAACGCTGCGAAAGATCGTCGCCATCGAAGTTTCGCAATCACCAAAGATACAGGCACCTCAAGCAGCGCTATTATAGACGTCAACGCCGCGACCTGGAGCAGAAGAAAGAACCCAACGCCAATCCAGCGCCCCGCGGGCATTGCTGCAAAGACCTCCGGCAGCACGACGAACGCTAGTGTCGGACCGTGGGCAGGATCGAGGCCATAGCTAAAGACGGCAGGAAATATCATCACCCCGGCGGTTAAGGCGATGAGGGAGTCGCCGGCAGCGATCGCCAATGCCGCACGCGGCAGCCGCTCGCCCTTCGAGAGGTAGCTGCCATAGGTCACGAGGATGGCCATCGCGAGACCGATCGAGAAGAACGACTGACCGACGGCAGCGAGGTATGTCTTCGGCTCCAGCAGAACACTCCAATTTGGAGAGAACAGGAAGCCAATGGCGCGCGATGCGCCTGGGAGCGAAAGCCCGTACCCAGCCAACAGTACGACGAGGATGGCGAACAGGGGCATCAGCACCTTGCTCGCAAGCTCGATGCCGCGTTCGATACCAGCGGCGACGATCGACGCCGCAACGGCAATCACCACCCCGTACCAGAATAGCGCCTGGCGGGGATCGGCGATGATCGCTTCGAAGCGCGCTGCAAAGTCCGCCCCGAGAGGGTCATGCGGTTCTCCGACCGTGTAGACCCACAGATACCGCGCGACCCATCCGGCGATGACGGGGTAATAGGCAAGAATCGCGACGCTTGCCGTAACGCCTATCCATCCTGTCCATCTCCAGGGTCTGGCATCGGAGATCTGCTCAAATGCAGCGACCGCGTTCATACGCGTTCTCTTGCCGATTGCGAGCTCCGCGATCAGCAACGGCAACCCGAGGCCCATGACGGCCATGAGATAGACGATGATGAACGCTCCGCCGCCATTCTCGCCGACGACATAAGAGAACCGCCAGATGTTACCCAGTCCGATGGCAGAACCGAGAGCCGCCAGGACGAACCCGCGGCTTGACGTCCACTGACCGCTGCGCTCAACGTTCCTCGCCGTCATATGCCGAGAGCCTTCGTCGCGTGGGGGCTCCGACCCGCCGTAACTGATGGGACAACAGGGCGCGCTGGCGAAATTCCACAGCCCATGCAGTTTTTCCGAGAGGAGCGCAGTCTCTTACAGCTTAGGTGATGGCCCATTTCCCGATTCATCAAGTTGCCGTGGACCTAGTCAGCCGAAATTTTGTTGCCGTCGTCTTCAAAATCACCTTTGCCAATGGCAATTAGGGCTTGGAATTCACGTACACGAATAACTCAGGTTACGTCCACATCGTTACGCACTTGCGTAATATCGGCCGACGAGATCCAGGAACATTACGCAGCCGAGATTATTGGCCGTGCAGACAGCGTCGCAGCGAGATATTACGCCATCTCGGTTGAGCGCAAACTGGCTCACCCCGCCGTCGTGGCGATCAGCGAAGCAGCGAAGACGGACCTGTTCGTCGGCAACAGAGCCCCAGCAATGTCTTAGCGGGCAGGAGTGGCGAGGGCGGCTCAGCACAGTCCGACCTGGCCGCTCTGTGCTCGGAATATCCGGGGATCGTAATCACCAAACAATAGACCATCAGAGAACCGCGCGCGGACTGCTGGAGATCAGGTGCATGATTCCGGAAGCCATGCCGCTTTCGAGCGGAGTTCGAGGGCGTTGTCGATACTGTCCGGCCTTGCCTGTGCCGTTAATACAGAACAAGCAGTCGGACCGCTGGGGCCACAGGCGAAATCACGCGAGCCGTTCAACCAAGTATGCGGTGGCAAGGTTGAGGGTGGCAATCCGGGAATAGTGTGCCTCTGGGATATCGACGCCGAGCCGCTTGTGCAAGGCTGCGACTAGGTTGAGGAAATCCATCGAGTCGATCTCAAGGTCGTTCTGGAGATGGTCGTCGAGCCCGACGCTTGCGGCGTCGATGTCGGGGGCGATCTTGATCAGTTCTTCGAGGAATGCCTGGCGGATGTCGGCTTCGTTCATAAGGCCTCCGGATCTTTGAGGGCGGCGGCGATCAGTGACAGGAACTTCGCGCCCCGTCGGCCGTCGCTCACTCGATGATCGGCAGCCAGGGTCAGTGTGACGATCGTGCGAGGCAGAATACTCTCGTCGACGAGCCAGGGGCGGCGGACGGGAGCGCCAAAGCCGACTATGGCGACCTGCGGCGGATAGATCACACCAGTCAGGCTATCGACACCGGTCTCACCCATACTTGTGACGGTGATTGTGCCGTCGGCCACCTCGGAGCTGCGCAGGCGACCGATGCGGGCGCGATCGACTAGGTCGCGGATCGCAGCCATCAGTTGATTGAGGCCGAGCCGGTCGGTATCGCGGATCGCAGGCGTGACGAGACCGCCACCGCGCAGCGACACGGCCAGCCCGGCATGGACCCCTTTGCCGGGACGGAAGGCGCCATCGAGATAGTGGCCGTTCATCTCGGGAACCTTGTGTGCAGCAAGTGCCGTGGCGCGTAGGAAGAGCGCACTGAGGAGCAGGCGTGCCTCGGGGGCACGAGTGGCATTGGTGGCAGCGAGCCAGTCGATGGCAGGCTGGAGGTCGATGGTCTGGGCAAGATAATAATGCGGGATCTCGCGCTTGGAGCGGGTCATCGCTGCAGCGATCGCCTGCCGCATAGCGTTGATATCGAGGCCGGGTTTACCAACGTGACCCGGGGCGACGGCCGCGGTTTCGGGCTCCGGAGGTGCGGCGAGCGTGGTCCCGGGCAGCGCTTCTGAAGCCTTTTCCACATCGATGAGCAGCACGGCCCCGCCCGGACCGGTGCCGCGCAGTCCAGCGATGTCGAGCCCCAGCTGGTTGGCGCGAACCCGCGCGGCAGGCGAGGCCAACGGCTTGGCGTCCGGCATTGGTGGCCGCGGTAACGGGGTGGGGCGAGCCAGCCGCGGCGCGGCCGCGGCTGGCTTCTCAATGAGCTCGGGAACAGACGCGGGCCCGGCTACGCCGGGTTTGCGGATCGTGGCGAGGCGCGCGCCGACGGGCAGCACCTGACCAATCTCGGCATTGAGGCTCTCAACCGTGCCTTCTTCAAAGCACTCGATCTCGATCGCACCCTTCTGGGTCTCGACCACAGCGACAACATCGCCGCGCCTCACACTGTCGCCCACCTTTACTAGCCATTCGACAAGCTTGCCCTCGTCCATATCGGCGCCAAGTGAGGGCATTACGAATACGCCCATCACTCCCTCCCCAGTGCGGCCCGTGCGCCGGCGACGATCGCTGGAACCTGCGGTATTGCTGCATCCTCAAGGTGCTTGGGATAGGGCACTGGCACCTCGGCTGAGCAGACTCGGCCCACCGGGGCATCGAGTTTGAAGAACGCCTGCTCCATGATCCGCGCGGCGATTTCGGCCGAGAGCGATCCGGTGCGCCAACCCTCGTCAATCACTACGGCTCGGCGGGTGCGGGCAACCGAGGCCATCATCGTTTCGTCATCGAGCGGACGGAGCACGCGGAGGTCTATTACCTCGGCTTCTATGCCGTCGGCGGCGAGTTCCTCTGCTGCCTTCAGCGTCTTGGGCAGCGAGCCGCCGTAAGTGATGAGCGTTACGTCATCACCGGGACGGCGGATCGCGGCACGATCGATCTCTACTGGGCCTGCATTGACCGGTAGCAACGCCGACACGTTGTAAAGCATTACGTTCTCAAAAATCAGCACCGGATCTGGCTCACGTAGCGCTGTGAGCAGCATACCGCGCGCGTCCTCGACGGTGGCTGGGGCGAGGATCCGCAGACCGGGAATATGCGCGTACCAGCCTTCGAGCGAGTGAGAATGTTGGGCAGCAAGTTGCCGGCCCGCGCCGGTCGCCATACGGATGACCAAAGGTACGCCGAACTGGCCACTAGACATGTGACGGATCGTGGCAGCGGTATTGAGGATCTGGTCTAGCGCGAGGAGCGAGAAGTTCACCGTCATGATTTCGACGATAGGCCGCATCCCCACCATCGCCGCGCCGATGCCTGCGCCGGTGAAGGCTGCCTCCGACAGCGGTGTGTCGCGGATGCGTTCGGCGCCGAATTCTGCGAGAAGGCCCTTGGAGACAGCGTAGGTGCCACCGTAGGCACCCACGTCCTCGCCCATTAGGAACACCCGCGTATCACTCAGCATCGCCTCGGTGATCGCCTGTTTGACAGCCTCGCGATAGGTGATCTCGACTGTTTCAGCAGCGGGCTCGGGCGGTGCGGGTGGTGCAGGGCGGGTCACGGCCACCACGTGGCGTTCGAGGTCCTCGACACGCTCCCACGGTGCCTGATCGGCAGCAGCAGCGGCGGCGGCCACCTGCGCCTCGACCTCAGCATCGATCGCAGCCGCTTCCTCGTCGTGAAGCAGGCCGTTCTCCAGAAGCCAGTCGCGGAAACATTCGATCGGATCACGCTTGCGCCACTCCTGGACCTCGGCTTTGTCCCGGTAGAGCTCGGGATCGAACATTGAATGGGCACGGAAGCGGTAGGTGCGGCATTCGAGAAATTGCGGGTGGGGGCTTTCGCGCATCGCCGAAACGGCGCGCAGTGCGGCGGCCTCGACCGCCGTCACATCCATCCCGTCGACCGTTTCGGCCTGCATGCCGTAGCTTGCCGCCCGCGCGGCAAGGTCGGTGTTGGCGTGCTCGCGGGCAAGCGCGGTACCCATCGCGTACCGGTTGTTCTCGCAAATGAACAGCACAGGTAGCGACCAGAGCTCAGCAAGGTTCATTGCCTCGTGGAACTCACCTTCGGCCATCGCGCCGTCACCGAAGAAGCATGCAGTAACGCGCGGCTCGCTCTGCATTCTGTCTCCGAGTGCAAGCCCTACTGCTAGAGGGAGACCGCCACCGACAATGGCGTTACCGCCATAGAAGTTCGTCTCCGCATCGAACAGATGCATGGAACCACCGCGTCCGCCGGATGTGCCGGTGGCCTTGCCGCAAAGCTCGGCGAGGACGGATGTCATGCTGATCCCGCGGGCAAGCGCATGGCCATGTTCACGGTAGGTTGAGACGATCCGGTCGCGCGCCTCAAGCGCTGCCATTACACCCACAGCCACGGCTTCCTCACCGTCGCAGAGGTGAAGAAAGCCTCGGATCTTCTGCTGGGTGTAGAGCTCGGCGCATTTGTCCTCGAACCGCCGGATCCGGATCATGCTCCTAAGCAGGTCGCGGACGTGATCGTGGGTGAGGCGCGGTTTGACAGTATCGTTCATTTCTCATCGGCTTCCAGGGTAGAAATGTCGCCCTCGGGCAGCCCCAGTTCGCGAGCCTTGAGGAGGCGGCGCATGATCTTTCCGGATCGGGTCTTGGGCAACTGCTCGCGAAATACAATCTCGCGCGGAGCGACGGTCGGGCCGAGCTTCTTGCGAGCGAAGCCGCGGATCTCGCGTTCCAGGGCTTCGGAAGCCACGAAGCCGGGCGCCAGCGCGACATAGGCCTTGACCACCTCCCCCGCCGCCTCGTCAGGCACACCGATTACGGCAGCCTCGACAACGGCATCATGTTCAACGAGCGCGCTTTCCACCTCGAACGGGCCGATCAGGTGGCCGGAAGACTTGATCAGGTCGTCGGCGCGACCGACGAACCAGAAGTAGCCGTCCTCGTCTTTCATGGCGAGATCACCCGAGAGATACCACCCGCCCGCGAAGCATTTTCTGTAGCGCGCTTCGTCGTTCAGATAGGCGCACATCATCGACGGCCAACCCGGCCGAAGTGCCAGTTCACCGATCTCACCGGTTTTGCATTCGCGAATCTGGCCGTCTTCCCGGCTGACGATGCCGGCTTCGATACCGGGCAGCGGCTTGCCCATCGAACCCGGCCGGATATCCATCGCCGCTGTGTTGGCGATCATGATGCAGCCGGTTTCGGTCTGCCACCAGTTGTCGTGAAAGGGACGGCCGAAGACCTCCTTGCCCCAGAGCACGCATTCGGGGTTGAGCGGTTCTCCAACACTCGCAAGGAACCGCAACATAGAGAAGTCGTGGCCCTGTGCTGCACCCTTTCCGGCGCGCATCATCATCCGGATCGCGGTTGGTGCAGTGTACCAGACCTGTACGCGCTCATGCTCAAGGATACCGTACCACCGTTCCACTTCGAACTCCGCCTCGTCGACGATCATTGTGACGCGGTTCACCAGTGGCGAGATAATTCCGTAGGAGGTGCCCGTAACCCATCCGGGATCGGAGGTACACCAATAGATATCCCCGGGATGCAGATCGAGTGCGAAACGCCCCGTCGCCGCATGGGCCACAACCGCGCCGTGAACATGCACGGCGCCTTTGGGGCGACCGGTCGTGCCGGACGTGAAATGAATCAGCGCCATGTCGTCCGGCGCCGTCGGCACTGTTATGAACCGGTCCGACACCTTCTTCATTTCGGGGCGCAGCGCAACGCAGTCCTCGGGAGCCTCGTCCTCGTCGACGATCAGTACGAGTTTCAGCGAGGGAATTTCGTTACGCCAGGCAGCGACCTTGCCGCGGTAGAGCGCGCCAGTAGTGACGAGGACGTTGGCTTCGCCAATCTCCATCCGTGCCTTGATCGGTTCGGGACCGAAGGCGGCGAAGAGCGGCGTGAAGGTGAGCCCGGCCTTCAGGGTGCCAAGCGCGGCAACGTAGAGCTGTGGCATCCGACCGAGGAGGGAGTAGAGGCGCGCTCCACGGCCAATGCCGTGCGCGGCGAGCAAATTGGCGAAGCGGGCCGCCTCACTGGCAAGGCCGGCATAGGTCAGATCGCACCGGGTACCATCCTTGCCGAGCCACCGGATCGCGACCTGATCGCCGTAGCCGGCGCCCACGTGCCGGTCTAGCGCTTCGTGCGCGATGTTGAGCCCTCCGCCTGGCAGGCCGTCCAAGACCTTCCTGGCATGTTCCCAAGAAAACTCAAGCCGCGCGGTTTCGGTGGCGGGATAGTTTGCGGTCGAACGGTCCTGTGGGCTCTTCTCGATCGTTGGCCAGGTCATCACGATATCATCCCCGATGCGAAAACCGCGCCCATGATAGCACTCACTAGTCTATCTCGATCGTCGAAGTCGCGTTTGTGGACATCCCCTCCTTCAGACGACGCATCAATTTTGCGCGGGCTGGTCGAGCGTGTGACGGTGAAAGCGATCTCGGAGGGCGGCTTCGAAATCGAGATGGTTGGCGAGATAGCGCGGATGGTCGCCATGGCCGCCGATCCCGGAAAGACGAAAGCCGCCTCCGGGAAGGAGGCGGCTTTTTCCAGCGAGTTCGCGCGTTCGGTAAAGTTGGTTGCGGGGGCCCGCAACCGACTTCATTTGCTGGTGGAGGCCACCGGAATATCGATCGGAACTGACCAGCCATGAGGGCAGACAATTACTATTACCGAGCGGCTGTGATGGGGCTACGGCGGCCCGGCACCACTAAATGAGCAAGGCTCTCGGGTGCCCCGCGAGCGGGCATATCGAATCTGGTGGCGCGATGACCTGCAGGTACTAGCGAAACGGAGCCGGAGGGGTGTCAGCGGCACAACCACCTCTCGCGACTGCCGCGGGATTAGGCTTTCGCCGCCAGCGCTCATCTTATTACAATTAATGCGCACATAAGATGTGGTTACCTGTTTGGGATCCGGCCAACCAAGGTAGCGCTGCCTTGATAGTGAACGAAGATGCCGAGTGATCAGACAACAATGAGCCGTTTAGAATCCTTCCATACTACGCTTGGCTTATGAACCGAACGCAAGACAATGCACGACTGGCCATTTTCGGGCTACTCTCCCCAAGATATCACGCGAGGCTTTGATAGAAACTCTGGCTCGCAGGCTCCATCGGACCCTTCTGCGGCTTCCACCTCGAATCCTTCTCGGTACCATAGGGGATGTACAGAGACGTTCGCGAGCGCTGCGCCGCCAACCATTCCTTGAAACCAGGGAAATTAAAAACGGTTCGCGCTATGTCGGACGGAACGCGTGTCAACGGCCAGGTGGTCCAAGACCAGAACTGGGTATGCTCGGTCAACGGCCGCTCGCGCCTCTCCCATAAATCCACAGCAGTGCTGATATCTGAGACTTCCTCCAGGTAGACCGCCAGCGAGAAAGCATTGGTGATAGCGGTGCCGCAGCCCTGACCAAGGCCAGGAACCATCCCGTGGGCGGCGTCTCCGACTATCGCCACCCTGCCCTCAGACCACCGATGCAATGTGATGGTCTCGAACAAGTCCGAGCGTCCGGTCTCCGGAACGCGGCGCAGATAATCCTCGATGGCTGGAAACGATTTGATCCAAGCTTCCTTCGGCACCGGGGTACCGAGAGCCTCAGTATCAGACCCAACTGTCGTAAGGCAGATATAGAGTTCTTTCTCGCTGCACGGACTGAAAAGGACCCGTCGGGTACCGTTCCACCACTCTTGGAATTCCGAGAGGCGTGGATCTGCCGCTTCGCTGGGCTTCCTTGACACCAGGACGCGTATTGCGCCATCACCGTGCGCGCGGCGGTCTTTGAGCAGGCCAAGGGAATCGCGTACCTTGGAATGTACGCCGTCCGCGCCGATCACGAGGTCGGCCTTGTATTTTTTTTCCAACTCGACTTCCAGGTGACCATCGGCCGTCGCACCGACTACCTTCGAGCTCGTGACAATCTCCACCCCTGCCCGACCAGCGGCCTTCAGAATAGCCTCGTAAAGCTTCTGCCGAACAATGCAGAACATGCGGCCGCCTTCCTCATGATTGCCGAACTTAAGGCGATCGATTGTGCGTCCGTGTTCGTCAAAACTTTCCCAAGCCGGCACCATAATGCAGCCGTCCAGCGCGTCGTCTGCCGCGCCAATCGCATTCAGGATGCGAACACCATTTTCCCAAAACCAAATGCCGGCCCCGAACTCCCGGCACTCTGGCGAGCGCTCATGAACGCGAACGCTCCAGCCTCTCTGCGCGAGCGCCGTCGCCGCCGTCAGTCCGGCAAAGCCCGCACCGGCAATCTCTGCATGACGCATTTTCATTTCTTATTCCTCCCTAGACGGTCCGCTGCCGCGTGCGTCGATCCGCTTCAACCGGTGCCGCACTCACCCTATCAACCAAATGGCATCTGCGTTAACGACAGGAACGCGTCCGATTGCTCGACGGCCGGCAGGTGGCCACACTTCAACAGCGCTCTCAGATCCGCACCGGGGATTAGCCTGTGAGGACAAGACTTGAGGTCGCGAACGGCACCACCTTGTTGTCCCTACCATGGAATCAGCTGGCAGCGCCCTCGCTGCCGGCGCCGCACTGCTACTGACGTTCGACGCACTTCCAGAAGGTATCCTTGATCTTGATCTTTCCCTGGTCGTCGAAATTCCAGACATCGCAGCCCGTCCAGTTGATCTCCTCGCCCGAGGTCATCGTGCCTTTGACGGTCCACTCCGAAAGCGCACGAGTGCCGCTGACGAAGTGAACTTCGCTCTCCCAACGCATATCGGGGATCGTCTTATAGCGCTGTTCGAGATAGTCAGCGATTTGTCGCGGACCCGTGATCCGGTTGCCGTAGCTATGCGGACCACGTGCAGTCAGAAACTGGCCGTCTGCGGCAAAAAAGCCCGCGATAGCCTTAACATCGTGCCGGTTGAACGCGTCGACGATTTCCTTGAGATAGTCGATTGTCACTTCTCGCTTAGCCATTTACTTCCTCGTACATTTGTAGTTGCTGTCGTCATCGAGGGACATGTCCACCTGAATAGCTCACGATCTATGCACGAACCCCCGCAATGCTTTCTGCGATCCTGGCTGCTGGCATGCCGCCACGTTGCTGATCATCCTCGCATCGAAGCCAGTTCTCACCTAGTCAGTGTATGTCCGGCGATTCTGAGACGGGTCTGATCGGCGATAATCGCCAGGATCAGTACTGCGCCGAGGACGACCTGCTGCAGGTAGCCGTCAATTCGTACCATGTTCATTCCATTGGTCAGAAGAGTGATGAAGATCACTCCCAGGAGGACGTTGCCAACGCGGCCGATGCCTCCAAACAGCGAGACTCCGCCAATAATACAAGCTGCGATCGACTGCAGGACCAGTTCCTGCCCCATATTAGCTTCGCCGCTCTGCACACGCGCGGTCAGCAGAACTCCTGTCGCTCCCGCGAGCAACCCGCAAAGCACATAGGCCAGGAAGAGGTACGAGACCCCGTGTATCCCTGAAAGATGCACTGCCCTGGCATTGCTTCCGAGGGCGTAGAGGTAGCGGCCAGCGCGGGTCCAGTTGAGAAGCAGATAGACAAGTGCAAAGACGGCGACGCCGATATAGATCGGTATGGGAATTCCGAGCACTCTGTCATACGCGAAAGTGGTGCCGAACACGTCAGGCATACCGTAGACCGGCGAGCCGCCACTGATCGTCAACGCCAGGCCGAAGGCAATCGAGAGCATGCCGAGCGTCATCATGAATGGGCTGACGTTGAAGATGGCGACACCGATGGCGTTTACCGAACCGACTAGAACGCCTGTCGCAATACCTGCCGCACTTCCAGCTGCAATCGCCAGCCACACGGCTGTCGGATCGATCACTAACATTCCGCCCATCACCGTCGCGGTGACGACAGAAGCCAGCGCGATTGTGGAACCAATCGACAGGTCGAGACCGGCGGTCAGAAGTACGATCATCTGCCCCAGAGATACAATGAGAAGATAGGTCGACTGCCGCGCGATATTCACGAAGTTACCCGGCGAGAGAAACCGCGGTTCGATCGAGCTGAAGAGAACAATCGCGGCGATCAGGAAGAAGGGGAGAATACCCAAGCGCACGAAGAGCCGTCTGACAAGGTTGCCCCCTAATTCCGGTGGCCGCGATTCAGATGCGGTCATTGAGCGCTCCTGGCGGCATCATTGTTAAAGAAGCTGTGCAAGACATTTCGTTCGGAGATGTCGGAGCCCGCGAGATGGGATCGGACTTCTCCATCGTGGATCACATAGACCCGGTGAGAGAGATTCAGTACCTCCGGCAGATCCGAGCTGATCAGAAGTATCCCGACCCCCGTCTCGATCAACCCGGCGAGGAAGCCATAAATCTCCGCCTTGGATGCCACGTCGACTCCAACAGTCGGCTCATCGAGAATGAGGAGTTTCATGTCCTGTGACATGATCTTGGCAAGCACCACTTTTTGCTGATTTCCACCGGAATACTGGATGACCGGACTCTCCATCTGCAGTGGGGTTACGCCCATTTTTTCGGCGAGATGCCTGGCTCTCGCCCGCTCTACGCTGCGGCGTAGGAATCCGGCACGGCTTAGCTCGGAGTCCGCGAGCATCGGGAGCGAAATGTTCTCACGAGTCGAACGCTCGAACATCAGGCCCTCGCGCCGACGATCAGATGGAACATACTGAAGGCCGCGCTTCAGCATACGACGTGGCGTCGGTCTGGTGATCAGGTCGCCGCCGAAAGCAATCGAACTGCCCATCGCCAATCGGCACAGGCCGAAACAGGCGCGCCCGATCTCCGATTTGCCGCAACCGACCAGGCCGGCAAGGCCGACGATCTCGCCGGCACGAACCTCCAGTGCAACACCACGCACACTTCCATCCGCGGTCTGAAGCTTGTCCAACCGGAGCAGGGTTCTTCCGGGTTTGTGCGCAATCGTCGGATAGAGATTGCCGATGTGCCTCCCGGTCATGAGTTCAACAATGCGAGTCGCATCGACGTCCTCAAGCGCGACCGTCTGGATCTTCCGGCCGTCACGCATCACGGTCACGCGATCACCAATCTCGAATATCTCGGAAATGCGATGTGTGATGTAGACGATGCCGACACCCTCTGCCTTGAGGCGGCCTATTAATCGGAAGAGTTCACGTACCTCCCGCTCGGTAAGCGACGCCGTAGGCTCGTCGAAGATGATGACCTTCGGCTCGGTCAGGACGGCCTTGGTGATCTCCACCATCTGTTGCTCAGCGCGGGATAGCGATCCGACGCGCGCCGCGGGATCGAGGCGGAAGCCCAGATTTGCGAGTGCCGCCTTCGCCTGCCGACGAATGGCGCGCTTGCTCAACAGGCCCATCCGGCCCGGTTCAACGCCAAGAAAAAGGTTTTCTTCGACAGCCAGATCCGGGGCGAGACTGAATTCCTGAAATACAGCGGCAATCCCGCTCTTTCTGGCATCGACCACCGAACTCAGGCGCTTATTCTGGCCCTGAAGCGTCAGGACACCATGGTCGGGGCGCAGTACGCCGGCGATGATATTGATCAGCGTCGATTTGCCAGCCCCGTTCTCTCCGAAAAGGACATGAACTTCGCCCGCCTTGAGGTCGAAATCCACATCTTCCAGTGCCTTTATACCGACAAAGGATTTCGAAACTCCCCGCAAGGTGAGCAGTTCCGCCTCCGGCCTGGCAAGCGGCAACGGTTCGTCGTGCGTGCCAGACCGCTGTTTGTCGGGTGAGAGCGTCCGCAAGGTCGCCGCCACAGTGATCGGTTGAAGCGAGCCTGATCCATCTATCAGGATGAGTGGCTCGCTTTCACCACTATTCTTGCACTGAACGTTAGCGTCCGAACCGGATCGAGGCATCGCAGCTCTTTCCAACGGAGATAGAAGGAAACCGGGAGAGGACTCTCTCGCCGAGCTCACTCTGCTGCCCTAGAACCCTTGCCAGATTTGTGCTCTGCCATCCAGGCGGGCGTGTTTGGTCGCATGGTTGCTGATAAATTCCTGGGTCGGCATACGGGCGTCGCGCCAGTACTGCGTCGGCTTTTCCCAGCCCTATACCGTCCGGTCCGGGATCGATTTTCTCGTATCCACGATCTTCCCGTCCTTCATCATCACGCGAGTCCGGGCAGGATCCCGAAGGACAGCGATATCTGCCATTGGATCGCCATCAACGACAATTTTGCCCCAGATTGACGCTGTTTCAGAAAAAAGGCTACATTCGAAAATCGAAAACGTCAAGGCACCTTTGCCCGAAGTCACACAACCGGGCTCAGATCCGATACGTGCTCGATCGGCCCACGCTTTCGCGATGCGGTCCGAAACGAAAGCAATTCCTTGCCCGGGAGGCGAAATCCATGTTGGAAATAAAAGATGTCCTTCTTAAGAGCGCCCCGTTCGGCGTCGCCCTTCTCAGCATCGCCTGGTTATCCGCGTCGGCCTCAGCTCAGGACTGGACCTATCCGGCGTTTCAGCAGGAACCACCGGGATTTGAATCTGAAAATCCACAATACACCGCCATCACCTATGAGCCGCTCGCGAAGGCTTCCGAGGCTTGGCATATATGCGTGGCGCACCCTCACATGGCCGATGCCTATCATCTCGGCTACAATTACGGGTATATCGACGAAGCAAAGCGGCTAGGCGTTGAAGTCACTGTCGTCGAAGCCGGCGGGTACGACAATCTGCCCACGCAGATCTCGCAGATCGAGAATTGCGTCACCCAGGGTGCCGACGCGGTGATCATTTCTGCAATCTCCTTCACCGGCCTCGACGGCCTCGTGGCCGAGCTCGACGCTCAGGGCATCCCGGTGATCGATCTCGGCAATGGCATCAATTCGCCACTTGTCAAAGCTCATTCACTCGGATCGTACCAGGTCATCGGCAAGACAGTCGGCGAATATCTAGTCGCCATCGACCCGAAAGAATCAGAGCGCACGAAAATCCTGTGGTTGCCCGGACCCGCGGGTGCTGGCTGGTCGGAAAGTGCAAACACGGGATTCGCCAGCAGCATCTCGAACTCGTCGCTCGAGATTCTCGACACCAAATATGGCAACAGCAACAAGCCGGAGCAGCTGAAGCTGATCGAAGATGGTCTGCAGACCTTCTCCGACATCGACTACATCGTCGGCGTCGCACCCGCGGCTGAAGCGGCGGTCGGGGCTCTGCGCGACGCCGGGCGCGAAGGCATCAAGGTGATCGCCTACTATCCGAGCCCGGAGAGCGCGAGACTGGTCGAGCAGGGTCTCATCTATGCCATGGCCTCCGACAGTGCCGTCATCCAGGCCCGCATCGCGCTGGACCAGGCTGTACGTGTGCTTGAGGGAATGGATTACTTGTCGCACGTTTCTCCCGTGACAGTCATTGTCGACGAGTCGAACGCCAAGACATGGGATAGAAACGCCGCGCTGCCACCGGACGGCTGGTCGGCGGTTTTCAATCTCACGGCCCCATAAATCCATCTCTCTGCCGACGGTCGCTTGTTGCTGTGACATGGGCGCGCCAGCATGGCGCGCCCATTTTCTTATCGTATCGCCGGACACGTACCAGGGAGCTGCCGGGCCCCCTGCTTTCGCGGACATTCGCCCGGCGGTCGGGAGCCACCTCGAAAATTAAGTTTCGAGTTGCAAACCAATGTATACTTTTCAGAGACTGAGAAAGATGACGAGTCATTGATGTCCAAATACGACGCGGCGCATGCGTTACGGAACTCGCTCAAGAGCTTGCCGGATTATGCGCATGAACTTCTGCGCCGTGAGATTATCTCAGGCGCTCTTGCGCCGAACGAACCCCTGAAGCAAGCCCACATCGCTGCACGGCTGGGACTAAGCATAGCGCCGGTCCGTGAAGCGTTGCGGCGGCTGGAATCGGAAGGCCTTGTCGTCTCCCGTCGCCATCACGGTTTTTTAGTCGAGTCTCTCGATCCCGCGGAAATCGATGACATCTTCGAGATGCGAATTTGGATCGAAGGACGCACATCGTATCATTCAGCGATGCAGAGAACTGACGAAGACGTCGCCCACCTGGAGGAGATTGTCAGGGACATGGAGAAATGTTCGGACCCCGAGACGGTCGATCTCGGGCGCTGGGCAGCTTTGAATCGTGACTTCCATCTGTCCCTATTCCGGATCAGCGGCCGACAACATCTCGCCAAAGTGGCAATGTCACTCTTGGATGCTGTCGAGAGGTACGTCTGGATTGATCATGTTTCCGGACATGGGCTGAAAGCAGCTCAACAAGAACACCGCCAGATCCTCGCTGCCTTTAAAGAGCGCGACGCAGCCATGGTTCGGACATTGACCCAGGAGCACTGTGAGCATACGCGTCAGCGCTTGGGCGAATCGCTGAAACGATTTCAGTCGCGTCCGGGCATCGAGGGCATCTCACGCCAAACTGCATCGAGCGATTAGGGATCCTAAATTAGAATCCTCCAGTTATCTGTGGTCCAGAAATGCGGGGGCAGGTCGAAGCCTCACAGCCGCCGTAAGGTGTTGGGCGCCTTCAATGACTTCCTGAGCGCTGCGCACTGCTGGGCGGCCCTGGCGGCCGGGAATTCTGTCTCATCCTCGCTCCCTAGACGGGCTACGACGAGCCAGAACTCCTTCATTCCCAAAACCCCGCTGGACATTCATTAGCCGTAGCCGAGCGGAACGCGCCGGAACGCGGAACTTCATTAAGGAAAACAATGCCTGCCATTGCCCATTTGCCCATTCCTGGAACCGCCCGGTAACGCAGATTATTGCACTTGGCTCCGACCCCCGATGGAGCAAAGGCTTGGATTCGGCCAGCGCGATAGCGGCCGGTCCAGTATGAGGTGCGTCACGGGAGGCCCGGCAGCTGTTGAGTGGCATCACGAATTGGCGATCCTTGCTTCGCAGGCCCCCCACCGGTGACTGGGCCGTCTTCACCTTCTCGATCGTCTGGTGTCTCGGTGTCCTGCTGCCGATGGCCGGGGTGGTATTGTTCTCGTTCGTTCGGGTCAGCGCGGAGGGGTTGGATCTCAATTTTACCCTGAATGCCTACCGCGAAATTTTTCTTACAGGTCGCTGGGAGGTAACCGCACGGACCATACGGATCGCGGCCACCGTCACCGCCATACTTCTTCTTATCTCCTTTCCCTTCGCCCTATGGCTGGCGAAAGGCCTGCGATCGACGACCTGGAAGATCGTGATCTGGACACTGCTGACCGCCCCTTTCTTTCTCAGCGACACAGCCCGTGTCGTCATCTGGCGGCCGGTGCTGGGACTGATGGGGCCGATCAATAGCGGCTTGATGGAACTTGGCCTGATTGAGCGGCCACTGACATGGCTCCTCTTCTCCGAGCCCGCAGTTCATTTCGGGCTCCTCGGACCGTTCCTTCCGAACATGGTCTGGCCGATATTTCTGTCACTCATCCTGATCGACGACGATCTCATCGAAGCAAGCAAGGATATCGGCGCCTCGCCCTGGCAAACGCTCCGGCATGTAATTCTGCCCCTTTCAATGCCCGGTATTCTTGCAGGCATCATTTTCAGCTTCGTCCCCATGCTTGGTGACGACGTTGTCGCCAAGGTGATTGGGGGTCAGCAGGTACTCATGCTCGGTGGCGCCATGCTCGATCTGATAACGGCGCTCAACTACTCCGTCGCGGCCGCCATGTCTGCGCTGATCCTGGCGATCATTGCCGCGCTGCAGCTTCTGATCGTGCTGGCCTTGCGCCGGATTGGAAAGGGCGCGTCCCTCGTTGAAGGGCTCCGGAAATGACGGACGCACTGGCCGGGGCGGCATTGATGCGCGTCGCACGCCGAGAAAGTGCCATGCTGCGGTTGGCCAAGGCGATGGCGATTGCATTTGGTTGCCTTGGCGTTCTGCTGATGTACGGGCCAGTCGCCTGGCTTGCCCTGATGTCCGTCAGCGAACGCCCGCTTACTGGAAAGCCGGGCCCGTTTACGCTCGCCTGGTACGAGAAACTGTTCGCTGATCCGCGCTGGCTTGATCCCCTTCTGACAAGCCTCGGCATCGCAACCATCGTATCCATTCTTTGCATGATCACAGCAACTGCCGTCGGGCGAACACTGCCGCATATCGGCCGCACCGGCGCCTGGCTTCTGCTCGTGTTCCTGGTTGTCCTTTTCGTCCCGGGGGTAATGCTGGGTGTCGACTTCATCATGTTCTATCGCCTGTTTCTCGGCGTCCGAACCGGCCTCTGGTCGCTGATCTTTGCCCACTTCGTATGGGCATTCCCGTTCGCGCTGCTCGGCGTGCTCGTGGTCGCTGGCCGGTTCGATACACGACTCCTGGAGAGCGCTATGGATCTGGGTGCCGGCAGGTGGCGACGATTCCGGGATATAGAAATGCCGTTGCTTTTCCCAGGCATCCTGTCCGCCGGATTCTTTGGATTCCTGCTGTCACTGAATGAGCTGCCGCGCAGCATTTACCTTCGTGGTGGCACGACAACACTGCCACTCTTTCAGTGGGCAGAGGCTTCTTCCCACACCACCATGGTTCCACTCATCTACGGTCTGAGCACATTGATCACGATCGCCAGCCTTGGTCTGACAATCATCGCGCTCCGGCAGCTGTTCAAAGGAGGAGCTGCCTGATGGCCGCGACGAACAGTAACCGTCTCGACGAACCCATTCTCGTCGTTCGGGATACAACCAAACGGTTCGGCAATGTCTTGGCGCTCGATCGCGTGTCGTTGACGGTCCCTCGAGGCGATTTTGTTACGCTGCTGGGGCCGAGCGGTTCCGGAAAGACGACGCTTTTGCGTATCGTCGCCGGCCTTGAGACACCGTCAGAAATCGTTGACCTCAAGATCTCGGGTCAGGACGTTCGCGAGATCCCGGCCAACCATCGCAATGTCGCCACAGTGTTTCAGCATTATGGTTTGTTTCCGCATATGAGTGTCGGCAAGAACATTGAATACGGCCTTCTGGTGCGTAAGCGCCCGCCGGCAGAACGTCGCCGCCGCGCCATGGAAGCATTGGAAATGGTGCGCCTGCCTGACAAGTACGACCGACGGGTCCATCAGCTGAGCGGCGGAGAGCGGCAGCGCATCGCACTTGCCCGTGCGCTTGTAACAGAACCCGATATCCTCCTTCTCGACGAGCCGCTTGGCGCGCTGGACGAACGGCTTCGCCGGGACATGCAGGTCGAGTTGCTGCGTCTCCAGAAATCCCTCGGAACAACCTTCATACTGGTGACGCACAGCCAGGAGGAAGCGTTGACGATGAGTGGCCGCATCGTCCTTCTCAACAAGGGGCGTATCATCCAGGACGGCTCGCCGCAGGATCTGTTTGATCGCCCGCAATCCCGTTTTGTCGCTGACTTCATGGGGATTGAGAATGTTTTGGAAGGTCGCGTGAGCAGCTGTAAATCGGGAGAAACAATTGTCGCCGTGAGCGGCGCAGACATTGTCGGTCAACCAATACCCGGTTTCTCACCCTCGGTTGGTGAAAGTGTATTTCTCGCCATCCGTGCCGAACGCCTGCGGATTTCATCCGGCGCTGCTCCTGCCAACGCGGGAATTAATTCTGTCCGGTGCAAGCCGCGCCTCAGAATCTACAAGGGCAATCACTACGATACCGAACTCGAAACCCAGGTCGGCACACTGGTGTGCCGACAGGTTGACGCCGGGGCGCTCCCTGAAACCGGATTTGCGCTCTGGGATTCCCGGCATTGCGTCATAGGTCCAATGAATCCATCAACCCGGCAAACCTGAAGCCGGATCATCAGTGGGAGGAACGAAATGACTCGCAAGACTTCAAGGTCAAGGATCTCAAGACGGCAAGTTCTGAAAGGCACGGCCGCTGCGGCAACCGTTCTCGCAGCACCAAGCATCATCACCGGTCCAATACGCCGGGCCCATGCAGCGGACGATGTCATTCGAATCATGGGTGTTACCACTGTCGCACTGCCGGACTGGTCGGAGTTCGAGAAGGACACCGGCCTGAAGGTGGAGTTCACGCCCATCGATGACGCGATCGGAACATTTCTCCACGAAGTCGAAGCGAATGATGCCGGAGAGCGTTATGACCTCTTTGCAGCTTTCAGCGGCCCGTGGAAAGGACTCGCTGAAAAAGGTCATCTCCTTCAGGTCGACAGTTCACGCATGGCCAATTGGGAGGGCGTCTCCGAAAGCGTACAGACCAGCCCGCTGATCATGGGTGGCGAGGGCGCTCTGTGGAGCGTCCCTCTGGTCATGAACGCCGACTCGTTCGCTTACTTCCCCGAGCTGGTTGGAGCACCGCCGGCGCCTGAGCCAGTTTCATGGAATATTCTTTTCGACAATGAAGCGACGAAGGGCATGGTGGCCCTCGATGACAGCTTTTTTACGCTCCAGCATTGCGCCGCCTATCTGAAGTTTCACAATCTTGCGGACATCGGCAATCCCGGCAATCTGACCGCAAGCGAATGCGAGTCGGTAGCGAATTTCCTGATCGAACGGAAGAAGGCCGGCCAGTTCCGCACTTTCTGGGTCACTTACGACGAGCAGGTTTCGCTGCTGGTGAACCAGGAGGTGGCAGCCGAGTCCGCATGGGAGCCTGCAGCTCTGGAGGCTCGCGCCCAAGGTGTTCCGGTGGAATATGCCTGGACGATCGAGGGCTATGACAAATGGATGATCAACGCCTTCATCCCCAAGCAAGCACAGGATCGCGGGAACCTCGACCAGATCTATACCGCTCTGAACTGGTTCCTGGGCGGAGCATACGCAGCGCAGATTGCAGTGCTGCGGGGTTACGTTACGCCACGTTCCGATCTCGGAATGGCCTACGGCGAGGCGGCGGGATGGGCAAGCGCGGATGTCGCAGCGATCGAGGATACGATCAGCAAGCTCGACAAGAAATTTGCCCATGAGCTGTTCTGGAATTCCGGTTGGCCGGATGACATCGAATCCTACGAGCGCGAAATGTCGCGCTTCAAGAACGCCTGATCGCAAAAGGAATCCGGGAGGTGGCGGAATTCGCTACTTCCCGGAAGTCCTCAATAATCCTCCAACTGCAACCCTGCTCTCTCGCAGGCGGGCAGTCGCGGCCGATTCGAGATTTCCGGCGGCATCTGTCTCGACACCGTATACGGCGCGCGCACGCTCGCGCGTGACGTAACCCGCCCGCACATCGGCTGCGACCAGGGCCGGATCTCTGTCGAGCGGCGATCCATAGCCGCCACCGCCGGGCGAAATGCCGGTTACGGTATCGCCGTCGGCCAATACCACGGTGGCCCATCCGTCTGCCGGTTCGATCTGCCCATCTTTTCGGGTCACAAAATTCCGCGCGCCCGCGCCGGAGCCGCCCCCGCACGCTCCCTGCGGAGGATGCACAGTGCCGTCGCTCTGGTAGAGCGCTTCCAGCGCCGTTCCCCGCGGCCCGAATTCGACCAGCGATGCGGGCGCCCCGCGGAAACGGCCCGGCCCCTCGCTATCGGGTACAAGGCGACGCTGCCGGACGAGAATCGGATGCCGGATCTCGTCGACCTCGATGCTGTCGTAGAATGACATTCCTGCCGTTCCGGTCGTGATCATGGCGAGCCACCCGTCTGCTTTCGGGCCGCCCGCCCCGAGCGTATCCCCGAGAATAAGCTGGTCGACGAACGCCCGGTTTCCTCTGGTCCTGTCGCGGCCCGATATCACGGCCTGGGCTGCCGTCTGTACGCCGCCAACTTCGGCCATCCCATAGCCTTCGCCCAGTTGGGAGAATGCCAGATGAACTGCATTCGTCAGGCGATCGGCCACGTTCTGGGTAGCAACCGAACAGCTTGTCGGGTGGCGTGGAATGCCAACGACGCAGTTCTCGCGCAGCAGCACCGTGAGCCTCCTGAATGAGCCGGCATTGGTCGGTACCGATAGGCCAAGACTGTTGAACGTCCCGACCATCGCCGCCGTTCGCGCGCATGCCTCGCTCAGATTGAGGCCGTTCGGCAGGCAGTCGATATTGTCGCGCAGATCGATTGCGATATGACCGATATCTGGCCGGCATTCGACCGTCGCATTGATCGGGATCCCCTCGGGCGGCGTCCCGGGAAAGGGGTCGTGCATGGTTCGGCCGGTTACCGTGCCCCCCGGCATGCCGGAGATCGCGAAATTCATCATGGTTTCGCTGTAGTCGAACCACGCGCGAACCAGCTCGTCGAGACGATCCCAGCCGATCTCGGCCGCCAGTGCGGTCAGGTCCCGTTCACCGACACGCGCTGCGCCGAGACTTGCCAGATAGTCGCCTCTCCATTGTTCTGGCACACGAATCCGCATCTCGCAGAGGCGAATGATGTCATCGATGTCCTTGTATTGCGTCTGCACCTTCGTAGCCGGAAAGATGAGCGCACCTTCCTCGTACACATCCCGCGCTGCGGCATGGTAGGTGGTCGGAATTGAGTTGCCGATGTCCGCTTGATGAGCCTTCGCCAGAACGGTAAATCGATGGCGGCCGGACTCGTCGAAAACCGGAACCAGGACAGAAAGATCGGCTGCATGAGAGCAGCCGTGATAGGGAGAATTGTGAAGATACGCGTCCCCGGGCGCCAGTTCGGGGTGCATTTCTTTCATGGACTCGGCCATGAGATCGGGTCCTGCCATGACATGAATCGGCAAGCTTTCAGCAACCGAAACCAGCTCCGAATCCGCTGTAAGCACACAGCAGGAGAAGTCCCGGCCGGTATTGATGACACCGGATCTGGCCGAGCGCAGAAGCGTGTTCTGCATCTTGCGGGCAACGCCCTCGATCCGTCGACTGAAGATGGCAAGATCGAGGCTATTCACCGGCTCGCGATCGTTCGGTGATTTCATGCCGCCTGCCTTTCCCGCCCGGGTCGGACTTCAACGACGAGCCCGCTTCGTTCGTCGCGCCAGAATGTCGAGTCGGGATCAATCACGATGGTGGTCAACGGCGTTTCGATGATGGCGGGGCCCTCGATGGGTTTCCCGGAAGGCAGGGCTGCAAAGTCGTGCACCGGAACATCCCGCGACGCATCATCGAACCAGGCCATCCGCGATCCGGCCAAGGTTGAGTCCCTTGCTGTTGAAACGATGTGGCCGAGTGGTCCATGCCGCAAGTCGCACGAAACCCGAGCGCGCCAGTTGATGAACTCAATCTCGGCCCCGCTGTCCTGAAAGGCGAAAACCTCCTCGTGGAGTCGGTGGAAATCGGTGACGACGACGTCGATGTCGTGATTGCTCCGGAACTTGCTTGCTCGCAGAGGCAGCTTGATCTCCCAGATCTGCTGGGCATAGCGCGCTTCGACACTATAGGCAATCTTCGAAGAGGAGCCGCCGTCGACACGTTGCACGAAGGACAGGCAGGCTTTCTCCAGTCGCTCGAGAATGTCGTTGACCACGTTTTTATCGAACGATCTCGAGCTCGTGATGTGAAACTCGGAATTGTCGTCGCTCAATGGGCACAGTAACCCGCCAACAGCACTGATTGCTGCGCCGGCATCGGGAAAGAGCACATGCCGGCAACCGAGACGACGCGCGATGGCGACGCTATTGAGGCCGGCTGCACCGCCGCCGCCAACCAGTGTTGCATTGCGAGGGTCGATGCCCTGGTTGACTGTAATATCCTCGATCGCGCCGGCCATCGTTTCCGTCGCCAGCGCCAGAATGGCCAGCGCAGCGGGTTCGGTGTCGATCCCGAGTGGCCGGGCAATGTGCTCTTCTATTGCTTTTCGTGACAGCATCGGATCCAGCTTCATCCGGCCGCCCAGAAAGTTGCCGGGGTCGATATAACCAAGAGTCAGGGCCGCATCCGTGACCGTGGCGCGGTCGCCGCCAGCGCCGTAGCAGGCAGGGCCCGGCGAAGCGCCCATGCTTTCCGGACCGACACGCAGCAATCCGCCCTCGTCGACGCGCGCGATGCTGCCGCCGCCCGCGCCGACGCTGCGAATATCGATCGAAGGGAATCCGGTCATGTGGCCGATATACGGGCGCCCGATCCAGGTCTCGCGCGTTTCCGGGATCTCGCCATGACGGACGAGCGCCACATCATAGGTCGTGCCGCCTGTGTCCGCGATGATTGCTGTGTCGCCCAACCCGGCTAGTTGCGCATAGTGACGCCCGGCCACCGGTGCCATCGCCGGACCGGACTTGACGGCGTGAATGGGTGCCGATGCCACTTCCTTGGCATCCTTGGTCATCCCCTGGGAGGTAACGACGAGCAGACGGCCCGCATATCCCTCGTCACGAAGCCGCCCCTCAAGCTGCTCCAGGTAACTCGACATGATCGGCTTCAATGAGACGTCGATCGCTGTTGCCGAAGCGCGCCGATACTCGCGCAGGGACGGATTGACGCGATGGGACAAGCTTATGGCGAGATGCGGAAGCCGATTCCTGATCAGTTCTTCCAGCCGCAATTCATGGGTAGGATTGACGATCGACCAGAGCAAACAGACGGCCACCGCTTCGACACCGGCATCTCCGAGCTTCTGAAGAATCCGGCCCGTCTCGTCTTCATCGAGCGGTCGTATGATTGCGCCATCCGGCCCTACCCGTTCCGGTACTTCGAAGGTCAGCGCGCGCGGAACGTAGGGCTGCGGATAGGGTATCGAGTAGTCGAACAGCGGCAGTCCGATCCGTCCGCCTTCTCGCAGCACGAGCACATCGGGATGACCTGCGGTCGTCAGGAATGCGGTACGGGCGGTTCGCCCCGTGATCACCGCATTGGTGGCTCTCGTCGTCCCGTGAATGAACAGCTCGCCCTGTTGAAGCAAATCTCTCCGGGAACACCCTAAGGCATCGGCCGCAACCTCGAGCACATCGAGAACCCCATTGACGGGACTCCCCGTGGTCGTCGGCGCCTTGAACAACATGAGCCGGTCGCTGTCCTCGATGACAAGGTCGGTGAAGGTCCCACCGGTATCGACGGCAAAGCGCATCGGCATTGCTATTTGCCTCCACCGTGCAAAGGGGCGCGGCAAACGGGGAAATGCAAAACCTTGCGGCGCGGTTTGCAGTTCATCGGTTCAGCAGAGCAACAAGATCGCCGTGACTCAGGTTGGATTCGACGATGCGCCAAGTTTCTTTGCCCTCGTTGCTTGTCAGCTCGACGCAATCCGGCTCCGTCCCCGGCCCTGTCGAAGCTATGCCGATAAGTCTTTGATTTTCTCGGAAAGGAATTGTCGATAACTCGACATTCCACGGGAAATCCTCTTCGACTCGGCCGTATGAGACTTCACAATCGAGATATGCGTGGACAAGATCGCGGTCGCTACCCGCAGCGATAACGAGATCTTTCAGCGTTTCGGCTGGTGGCAACTGGATGCGCCGGGATCGCGCATAGAGGAACCGATCGTCGATGATGACGAGGACGCCATCGCCTCCCCGCGAACCTGGCCGAGCCCGGTCAGGCGAGACAATGCGTCGAAGCGCCACTGACCTCCGGTCTGCACGACGCTCACGGGTGTAGGTCTCCCGATACGAACTTCCGAGGACCGAACTCGGGTCACCCTCCTCGTAAAGCGTATCGCCGTCCAGCCGGAGATGGCCTTCGTCAGGCCGCCCGTTGTTCGGTCGATAGTCGATGTATCGGGTCCAGCGACAAAGATTGTCTTCGACCGAGACATGTCCCGCAAAACCCTTCTGTTCGACCATCCGGTGAAGCTCGGCCAGCGAGTAGTCTGCGAAGGATTTCCGACCCTCCCCGGACGGGCGATCCGCCGGTATGCGGATATCCACGTAGAGCGAATGCGTCTGTCCCCAGAAAACCCGGGTCGTCCGATCGACTGTTCCATCCGGGAGGACGATCTCGCGGCGTTGCCACAGGCCTGCCAGCCAATCAGGGGCAGTAGGGCGGTCTGAAGCCGGCTGCGGATCGTCGTGCATACCGCCATTTTCGGGATCGGACGGCGATCGCCAATCGGCGAACGGTCAATAGGTATCATTGACGGGCTTAATGGAGTGCTCGCAGAATCGGATTGCTGCCGATCTTCAAAATAATCATTGATGGATGCCATGACATCCCAGCCCACGCCCCCGCCCCTCGAGGATCGATTCTCCCGTCATCTCGACTGGAACCTGCTCTACACCTTCCATGTGATCGTCCAGTCGGGAAACCTGACGCGGGCGGCCGCCCGGCTCGGTCGCAAGCAACCGGCGATCAGCCTGGCATTGCGGCGCCTCGAGGGTCATCTCGGAACGCCTCTCTGTGCCCGGGCCTCCAACCGGTTCGAACTGACACCCGAGGGGATGCTGGTCGCCCAGGTTTGCACGGAAGTGTTCCAGCAGGTTCGCGACCTTCCAAACCGGCTGGCAAACCTCCCCGCCGAGGTAATTGGGCATCTCCGGATCGTCTCGGTGACCAGCATCACAAGCGCTCGGCTCGACCGGGCAATAGCCGAGTTTCACCGCCGATGTCCGAAAGTGCAGCTTGAGATCGACATCGTCTCCTGGGAAGAGGTCACGCGACGTCTAAGAAAGCAGACTGCAGACATTGGCATCGCGCCGGCCCGCTTTCTCGACGTGAGTTTTCGGCACACGCTGCTTTACTCTGAATCGGTCCGCATTTATTGCGGCCGCACCCATCCACTCCACGGACGAACCTTCTCAAGCCCGGACGAGCTTGCGGATCAGGGCGTCATACTCACCGGCGGCGATGAGCCGGACGTCATCAGCAGGTACCGGCTCGAACATGGCCTCGGCCGCGTCATTGCGGGGCAATCGGAATATCTTGACGAGGCCAAACGTCTCACAATTCTGGGTGTCGGATTGTGCTTTCTCCCTGAACCATTCGCCGCAAAGGAGGTCGAGTCCGGCGACCTCTGGCCGCTATTGCGGGACTCGGAGAGCTTCACTTCCGATATTTATGTGATTTCACTTCCGCTTGAGCAAATCCAGTTGCCCACGCGGATGTTCGAGTCAGTTCTTGAAGCTGTTTAGCTTGGCCATTTAAATACGAACGCCGGTTGTTTCATCCTCTTCCGTTCTTCCGCAGACTGGCAACCCTTACTGTGTGACGACTCACGCCGGGATTACGCATGGACGAACTCATGACCGCACTATCGCAGATTTACCGTCCTCCGGGGCAGCTTACCGGTGCGACCGCAGGCCTCGTATTCGCAACAGCCATGTTGCCGGGCGAACAGACAAGTGAAGACGATCCGCCCGAATGGGACCGGCGCGAAGAGGGATGGACGATTGATGGACTGCTGGGTTGTTATGACGCCAGCAGTTCCATGATCACCATCTTCAAGAAGGGCATTGATTTCGCTGCGCCGCAGATCGGCACAACAGCGGAACTGCTGACGATCATCGTCAGGCTGCACGAATGGGCGCACGCGACGTTTCATCTTGGAGTCGATCAGGCAACGAGCACATCTCTTGCCAAGGCGAGTCTGGGCAACGGAACGTTGCAGATCGAGGATACATGCTGCGCTATGACACAGGCGTATCAGGCGGCCGACTCCTATGTGCACGAACAGATCGCGCAGGTTCTCACGAGACTGGCGCTCGACGATCTGCTCGTCGGGGCGAGCGTCGAACAGGCGAAAAACAGCTGCACAGAGGCGATCGCTGTTTTCGAGCGTCTGATGCGCCGTCAGCCGGAACAGTACAGTCTCGATTGGGTGAAGAGATTGGAGATGGACCGGCTTCGCAACAGGTTACGCGGCTTCATCGCATTAACCCGCCGCCGCCAGATCGAACCGCTGCGACAGGTATGGGACACTGTGATGCCGTGGTAGGGCTGGCAGGATAGAAAACGGCACGCCGGAGCGTGCCGTTTGGAATATGCAGACGGCGCTCTATGCGGCCACGCCCTCGTGATCTGTGAGGATCATGTCCGGCGTCACAAAGAGCGGCGTGATGACGTAGCCGGGACGTCCTCGTTTACGGTGACGATGGCCACCGCCGGCGAGCCATCGATCCCCGCCTGCGCGGGGACAGGCTGCGCTCAAAAGAGGGCGAAGTTGCCGTAATCGCCCGAAGTCAGCGCCTCGAAGGCGCGGCGATGATCAACGTCTATGTTCGTGCTCATGACGCCCTCCGATCGGTCGATGGCACTGTCGGCTTGCCGCAGCGCATCAGCGGACTCGGTGATCGTCGAAGCGTTCCACGCGGCGCGCGCATAGACGCTGATCGTGTGCTTCGGCGCGAAATGCAGGTCGCGCTCGATCGGCAAACCCAGCTTGCCGCGCACGGATTCCAGCTCGGATATCCGCACGCAGCCGAGCTTCGGGCAGCCATCCCGAGATCGCAAAGTCCGAAGGCGATGTCCGGGGTCCTCGAGATCGAGCTCGGACAGCAGCCAGGTGCAGCCGGCATCGGGCGTGAAGAGTTTGACGACCGGCAGGAAGTCCGGATCGGAATCGCCCTGCTCATCGGCGGCAACGCGCAGCTGGCCGTTGCGCAGCAGCTGGTCGCGGAGGGATTGGGTCAAGAGTTCATGGTGTCTCCTTTCGCTAGAGGGTTTTTCAAGACGCGAAGGAAGACGGCCGGGCGGATGAGCGGCCCTGTCACCGATCCCCACAGGGGAGCGCCTACCCCTTGCGGGTTGACGGGGCGGCGCGCCCGGCGAGAAAGCGTCAATTCATGAGAAACCCGCGAAAGGCGCCGCCAGACGAGCTATCCGAGAGGCGATGGGCAGCTCTTAAGAGCATTTTAAGAGCGATAATATGCTCTCAAGGGCCTTCAACTTGACATGACGGCGCAGTTGGCGATATGCTTTTAAGAGCACATAAACGGGCATAAGAAGCCCTTAAGAGCATACGATGGTAGCAAAAAACGTACTGAGCACGGCACCGCCTTACCCTGTCGAACAGGCGATCAAGCGCCTGGGCGCCCATCTGCGCACGGCCAGGCTGCGGCGCAATCTGACCATCGAAGAGGTAGCGCAGAAGATCGGGACCGGACCGCGGGCCGTCACGGATGCTGAAAAGGGCAAGCCCTCGACCGGAATGGCCGTCTATGCAGCGCTGCTGTGGAACTACGGCCTTCTGGAGTCCTTCGGAAATCTTGCCGACCCGGCTGCCGATGAAGTGGGGCTGATGCTCGAACTCTCCAGCGGCAGGGTACGCGCGCGTACAAAGGATGAGCTCGACAGTGACTTCTGAATTCGGGCAGACGGAGTGTTTCGTTTACATCATGCTGCCGGGCACGACGGAGTTCGTGACCGTCGGACGCTTTGTGCTCAACCCGACCGCCGCCGGCGGTCCGCTCGGACGCTTCGTCTACGGCCAGAGCTACCTTGCCCGCAAAGAAGCGGTCGCTATCGACCCGGTCGAACTCAAACTGGCCAAGGGGACATTCCGGACGAGCGCGCTCAAGGGCGTCTTCGGCGCCTTGCGCGATGCCGGTCCTGACTACTGGGGGCGTCGCGTCATTGAAAAGCGCTCGGGCGCGGCCCAGCTTGGGGAGCTCGACTATCTTCTTTATGCGCCGGATGACCGCGCCGGCGCTCTCAGCTTTGGCCTGAACCAGAAGCCGCCCGCTCCCAAGCGGCAATTCAACAAGACGCTGGCATTGGAAAAACTTCAGGGGCTCGCCGACAAGATCATCGCCGATGAAGACATCCCCGACGGAGCCGAAGCGGAGCAGGTTCAAGACCTGATGCTCGCCGGCACGTCGATGGGGGGCGCGCGTCCCAAAGCGGTCGTCGAGGATGATGACGGCCTGTGGATCGCAAAATTCACGCGGCCCGACGATAGCTGGAATCATGCCCGCATCGAACATGCGATGCTTACTCTTGCCCGTGATTGCGGTCTGCATACCGCCGAAAGCCGCCTCGTCACCGTCGGCGGACGCGATGTCCTTCTCGTGAAGCGCTTCGATCGGGAAATGACCAAAGAGGGCTATCTGCGCGCGCGCATGGTCAGCGGCCTGACGCTGCTGCGCACCGAGGATACCCATCAGCACCGCGAGGGCTGGTCCTATGTTCTGCTTGCTGAAGAGCTGCGCCGCATCAGCCATGATCCGCGCCGCGATGCGCAGGAACTCTTCCGGCGCATGAACTTCAACGCCCTTATCTCGAATATCGATGACCATCCCCGCAACCATGCTGCCATCGCCCTGGGTAAGGACTGGGAGCTTTCGCCCGCCTATGACCTGATCCCGGCAACCCCGATCAGTCTTGAGAGGCGCGATCTCGCGATGCAGTGCGGGGATTTCGGCCGCTACGCCAACGCGGCGAACCTGCTTTCGCAATCGGCGCGCTTCTACCTGGAGACAGACGAAGCCGCCGTCCTGATCGATGCCATGGAAGAGCGCGTCCGCGGCAGTTGGTACGATGTCGCTCGGCGCTGCGGCGTCTCGGAACAGGATTGCGAAAAGATCAGCAGCGCTTTCGCCTATCCCGGCTTTAGGCTGGAAGCGGCCGCGCAGACGTAAACCATCGCCATGGTCATCATCTTCATGATGATGATCGTCATGGCGACGATGGTGGTGGAGCCGACGGCAACCCATGACCATAGGATGATGATGATGATGTTGATGCCGACGATGATGACGATCATCGGCGGCATGCCAGGGGTGGTGGTGGGAGGCAGCGCGGTTTGAAGTACGCCTTGCTTCTTCACTCTGAGTGAAAAAGCCGGAACCGCGGCAAACCAGTGCACATTTTCTGGTACCTGCATGACCGCTCGCTTACAATAGTTTCGATGGAAATACTTGGAATTGATTTTACAAGCAGACCTGTTCGACAGAAGCCCATTACCTGCTTGCGGTGCCGGCTGGACGCCGGCGTTCTGACGGCCGGCACGCTCAGCGAGTGGTCAAGATTCGAAGAGTTTGAAGCTGCCCTGAAACGGCCCGGTCCCTGGATCGCCGGCATCGATTTTCCGTTCGGTCAATCGCGGCGCTTCATTGAAACAATCGGCTGGCCGGCTGAGTGGCAAGCCTATGTCCGCCATGCACAGAGCCTCGGACGCCATGGATTCCGCAAAGCGCTGGACGACTATCGCAAGCCCCGGCCGGAGGGCGACAAGGAGCATCGCCGAAGGACCGACATCGCGGCCGGATCAATCAGCCCGCAAAAACTCTACGGCATTCCCGTTGCGCTGATGTTTTTCGAAGGCGCTCCGCGCCTCATCGAAGCCGGCGTCACTATCCTGCATCTGCTAGCCGGCGATCCTGATCGCATGGTCATCGAAGCCTATCCCGGCGTGCTTGCTCGCGCGGTCATCGGTCGCCGCAGTTACAAGCAGGACACCCGAAGCAAGCAGACCGCCGATCAACACGCGGCGCGCCTTGATCTGCTTGCCGGCCTGCGAGAAGGAAAGGCGCAAGAGCTCTACGGTTTCGCAATCGACGCACCGATCTCTCTTTGCGATGATCCCGGCGGCGATCATCTCGATGCGCTGCTCTGCGCGGTCCAGGCCGCATGGGCTTGGCGGAACCTGGAGACCGGCTTTGGAGGCCCGGAGCACCTCGATCCACTCGAAGGCTGGATCGCCGATCCGCAGCTTAGAACCACAGCAGGGGGGCCAGAGTGATGGAGGCGATAGCGGCGCAGATCAACTATCCCGAATGGACCGAGTACCGGGAGAAGAACGGCCTCGATCCGCTCGGCATGCAGAATACGAGCGTCAATCTCTACCAGACCTTCCTTCCGGGCATCAGCAACGTGACACTGCGCATGCGCTACTACGGGCTCTATGCCTGGCTGTGCCGGACCTATGCGCGCAAGGTCGGCGATACCAATCCCGAAACCTGGAAGCGCTATATCCGCCGTACTGAGGCCCTATATGCGCTGATCGCCTGCCGCCGTGGCGGCGAGAGCGGCGTCGCCGGAATCGACTGGGCCACTAGGACACTCGCCAATGCGCCGGACGGCGCCATCGACTTTGCGCAAGCCGCCGAGGCCGGCAGCGAGACTCACTATCTCCAGCAGGCCTGGGGCGCCTATGGCGCAGCCTATGGCAGCCAGCTTTTTGAGATCGGCATCCTGACGCGTTCGGACGAGCACGAAATTCCGCTGCTCAGCGCCGATAGCGGCGAGCCGCTCGCATCCGCTTTTCAGGAATCCATCGGACCTCTGGCCGATGAATTCTTCGCGGTCATCCAGCGCGGGAGAGTCACCTCCGGCGAGCTCGATCGCTTCAAGCCCCTCTCCCCTTCGGAGATCGCCATCACGAGCGATGAGCGCGCCCTTTACGAAAACCTGCTGGTACGAGACGAACCGGGCGATGCTGCCGCACGGTCGCGCCGCCTAACCATCCGGCTATTGCTGAACATCACGGCGCTGCTCGGCCGCGATCCCCGGCCCGATCAAATGCGCTGGGTCCTTTATGCCGGATTTGGCGAAGACGGCCATCCCCTGACGCTAATCGACCCCGCGCTGGTGGCGCAGCAAAGACGGTGGTGGGTCTATCACGCGAATGATCTCTGCCATGTCGCGCTGGAGACATTGCTCAAATTCACACTCGACATGATTGGCGCCCATCCTGCCGGCATCGCGCTCGAACGTCTGCTGCCGCTTTGCGCTGCGCAAATCCTTGAGGCGGCGGGCAACCGCCCTGCGAGCTGGTCGGCTTTCCTCAGCAGCACCACACCGGCGCAGAACGCCTATGGCGATGATGCGGGTTCGGACTGGTCTCTTTCGCAGGGGCTCTTGCGCGGCGCCGGGCGCAATGACGACAGGGTCTGCTCCCCTGAAACCGCCTGGAACGCCGTCAGACTGCTCGCAATCCTGCACAAGCGCGTCGAGACAGAAAGCCATGACATCGCGGCCGAACTCGGCGCCTTCAACCCGGATGCTTTTCACTCGCTGCTGACGGAAACCCGCTTCCTGAACCGCCACGCGGATGAGGACTTTGCCTCGCTGCTCGAAAGGCTGATCGAAGAGCGGGTTGTGCGCCGCCACCTATGGGTGGCCTTCAGGAAGTTCCGTTATCAGCGGGATTACACGTTTCTTATCGAGATGGATGACGGCCGGCTGCGGCTGCGCGATATCGACGGGCCAGTCTTCACGAATCCGCGCCTCGGTCCTGCGCTCACTTTTCTCAGAGACATTCACTTGATTGGCGATCAGGGCCTCACCAATCGCGGCGCGCGGGCGGCGGGCTCATGAGGCTGTACGAGCGCTTTGCTGACAAGAGCTACCATACGAGCATCGCCACGACGTTCGGCATCGATTTCGACGCCTATGAAAACATCGTGCTGCCAAGGCTCCGCGGCGCCGGGTGCCGCAATAATATTCTCATCTCCGATGCGCGCATGCTCACGCATGCACTCGCCGGCGCATCAGTGCTGCCCCGTCACGCTGGCCGGCTTTACACGGTCAATGGTGTATCCGCCCGCGGCGCGTTTCACCCCAAGCTCTTCTTGCAATGCGGCCGCAAAAACGGCCGCCTAATTCTCGGCTCGGCCAACCTCACCGCATCCGGCCTTGCCGGCAATCTCGAACTGGTCGGCATGATCGCTTGCAGCGATGAGGACACCGGCGAGCAGCGCCTGATCTCCCAGGCATGGAGTTACACGTCGCGCTTCATCGATGGCGATCTGCAGGCGCTCTCGGGGCAGCGCGACTGGATGCTGCGCCGGACCCCCTGGCTGCGGGAGGCGACAGCTGAGTCCGGCCCCGTCCAGCTCGCCGACGGGACAATGGCGGCCTTGCTGACCACGGGGCAGACGGGCGGCATCGGTGCGCGCTTTGCCGGGCTCATTGACGAGCCGATATCACGGCTGATTGTCATCAGCCCATACTGGGACAAGTCGCTGCGGGCGCTCTCTTTCCTGATCGATCGGATTTCACCGGCGCAGACGGCCTTGCTGCTTGAGCCGGACGCCGCCGCCTTTCCCAAAGACGCGCTGAACAATCTTGCGAATGTGCAGCTTTATGAGCGCGGCGCGTTCGGCAAAGACCGCTTCATCCACGCCAAGGCCATCATCGCCCAGGGACAAAGCGCAGACCATGTGCTGATCGGCAGCGCCAACTGCACCGTAGCCGCCCTCGGCACCGACAGCTATGCAGGCGAGAATGAGGAAGTCTGCCTTTACCGCCGTTTTCCTGCCGGCGGCATCCTAGACGCGCTCGGCCTTTCCGCATGGCTCACTGACGAACAGCGAATCGATCCCGATGCGCTCGATGAGCCCGTGCTCGCGGATGATCTTGCGCTCGACGAACTGGCGACGCGAACGCCCGGCCAGTTCGAATGCCGGATTGATGTTCTGAGCTGGTACCCGCCAAGGTCGACCGATCCCGATCGCTGCGAGATCGCGCTGCTGGATCAGCAGGGTCATCCGATCGCATGCACGCTTTCACCGCTACCGGACGACGGGCAGGCGCGGCGTTTTCAGGTCAGCAAGACGGACGAGCGCCCCTCCTTCGCCAGGGTCACTTTCGCTGATGGCGCGTTATCCGTGCCGGCCATCGTCATCCTTGTCGATCACCTGCGCGCTGTCATCCGCGAAACCCAGTCGAGAAAAGTCGAGAACGCGCTGCGCGATCTCGACACCGAAACCGAAGCCCGCCTGTCCCTGCTCGAAGTGCTCGACGTTCTGGAGAAGCTCGACGGCGAGGACGGCGCCGCAAAGGACCCGTTCTCGGTTGCGAAAAAGCGCAAGGCCGATGAGGAAGCGGGTCCGGCCCAGCACCGGATACTGAGCTACGAGCAATTCATCGCCGGCCGGCGTCCCCGGAGCGAAGAGTCGCGGCTTGCGCGTAACAGCCTCGCCGGCAGCGAAACCTCGCTGGTGCGCGGCTTTCTCAATCGCATCCTCGGCATGAGCGCCGCCGCCCATACCGATTACGACGATGATGATGATCTGTCAGGCGCGTTTGATCTCAGCGATGAAACCGACAATGCCCAAGCCGCGATGGAATCCGGACAGGTTATAGGTGCCGCGATGCGTTTGAACCGGATCGAAATCGAGAACTTCAAGGGCGTCGGCGAACGCCAATCCATCGACCTCAAGCCGATTACGTTGCTCTTCGGTCCAAACAGCGCCGGCAAGAGCACAATTTTGCAGGCCTTGCACTATCTGCGTGAGATTCTGGAACGGAATAATCCTGATCCTGATCAGACCATCGCTGGCGGCCTGACCGATCTGGGTGGGTTCGCAAGCCTCGTTCATGGACACGATCTCGGCCAGGTAATCCGCATCAAGGCCCGGATTGACCTGCGAGAGAATCAGGGCAGCGAGCGCCTGTCGCTGAATTCCGGCGGCCACCTCCTCGATACGCAGTTTGCCAATCTCCGTTTGCGCTACCTCGCCGGAGAAAACACCGAACTCAAGGAATGCGCTGTTGTCCATGAGATCGGCGTCGTCGTCGAAGTGTCCTGGAGCGACCTCATCCGCGGCCCATATGTCTCACGGCTTACTATTGAGATCGATGGCGAGGACATTGCCCAGTTGCGTTCGCCTCCCCAGGAGGGACTGGCCGAACTGACGAGATTCAATTGGGACCATCCACTGCTGCGCGAACTGGTCGATCCGGACGAACTGCTCGAAGAGCTCGAATCTCCAATGGAGATGATCGCCGCGTCCGAGGCGGATGCCGATGATGAAAGGGAGCGCGGCGACCCCTTCGGAACACCGCTTGGCAGTGAGCTCTATGAACTGTCCCGCCAGATCGTGGCGGATTCCCAAGTTAACGAACGCGTTCGCTTCCGCGTCAAGGTTGATACCAAACTTGGCGCGCTTCCCGACCTTGATCGCCTCCTTGCAGTTGACCTTGTTGAGCCCGACAAGAATCTGATCCGGATGCGCTACGCGCGCGGCGCGGCGATAATGAGGGCATCGGAAAATGATGAACGCCGGGCCGCAGACGAATTCGAGCTGGAGAGTTTGCGCCGGGCCGGCCTAAGCGCACTGCTCGATGAGATCGTGCTCGGCCCGGTCCGGATCGTTCGCGACTATCTCAAGGCACTGACCTACATTGGCCCTCTCCGCGAGATCCCGACGCGCGGCTACCGGCCGCGCCTGTCGCCCGATGAATCGCGGTGGGCGCAGGGGCTGGCCGCCTGGGATGTGCTTCATACTCAGACATCCGAGCAGCTGCTCGACCGGGTGAATGAATGGCTTTCGTCGGAGTTCAAACTTCGCACCGGCTACCACCTGCAGAATACCGTCTTCAAACAGGTGCCCAGCACGAGCCGCTTCCATCAGCTCTTTCAGCGCGGCATCGACGATGACGATCTCGGCGAGCTTCAGGAGCTTTACGCGTCACTCAAAACAGTGACCGAGTTCGGCCTGCTCGATCTTGAGAAAGGCCTCGTGGTCGCGCCCAGCGATGTCGGCGTCGGTATATCGCAGATGGTGCCGGTGGTCGTTGCGTGCCTGACGGACCCCGACGGCATGGTCGCGATCGAGCAGCCGGAACTGCACATTCACCCCGCCATACAGGTCGGACTTGGCGATCTGTTCATTGAGGCCGCCACAGTTATGCAGCCTGCGGTCGGCCCCGAACGTAGCCTACTTATCGAAACGCATAGCGAGCACATCTTACTGCGCATCCTGCGACGCATCAGAGAAACGACCGACAACGAACTGCCCCCTGGCGTTGCAGGCCTCACTGCCGATGAGCTGTCAGTCATCTATGTCGAAACCGGTCCCGGCGGTGTGCAGTTTCGCAGCCTTGGCATCGATGAACACGGAGAGTTCCGGGATCAGTGGCCCCACGGCTTCTTTGAGGAGCGCGCGGGGGAGCTGTTCTGATGCTCTCCGAATACGCGGTCGAACCTCAGGCCATTGGATCGAGCTGGGAGACCTTCCGCTATGTAATCGAAAAATTCGGGTTCGACCGGGGGCGCCTGATTTCTCAGTTCCCGAAGCACTGGTTTCGGGATGTCTATGATGCGACGGCCGGTCTGCCGCCGATGCAGAAAAAGCGTGTCGAAGAGGCGCTCAGTCAGGCGAGGAAGAACAAGGTCGTCAGATCGCAGCGGCCTTATGACGGCGAAGCGGGGAACTGGCTCCACAACGCTGTGACAGAACAGCAGCGCTCACCGTTCCGGGCCATCATCGCGTCGCAGAATCCGAATGGCGAGGATTTCATACTGCTGCCCGGCGACCTGGATGAAACACACCCGCTCCTGGCGGTGGAGCACGATTGCCCCGTAGCGCGCGACGCGCACTCAATTGCTGCCGCGATGAAAGAGTTTCTGCAATTCGGGTCTCGAATCGTGTTCGTTGACGCCTTCTACAGCCCTTATCGTGCAGAATATAAGAGCACGTTCCGGGAGTGCCTCGCGCTCGTAAAGGCGCTCAATCCGAACGCCGTCTGCGAAATTCACTACCGCTATCACGACGACAAACCCTCCAATGTCGAGCTGGAGCGCGAGGCGGCAAATCTCTTTCCGGGCGTCATCCCCGACGGAATGAAAGTGACGATCTACTGTTGGCGCCAAAAACCCGGCGGCGAGGATTTCCATGCGCGGTATCTGCTCACAGAGAAGGGCGGCATCAGGATCGATGCGGGTTTCTCTGCCGATGGCGCACAGGAAACGACGGACGTGCAGCTGATGGGCTTTGCGCTTTCGCAGCAGCGGCTGGCAGCCTTCACCCGCGGAGCGCCGGACTATGATCTGGTCGAGCCCGTCATTCGTGTGGCGGCGGATGGCAGTGTCGAACGTCAGAAATGAAGTTGGCCTTCGAAAGCTGACTTCCCTGATTCTGCGATGCCGTCTCGGTCGTGGCAGTAGTCTCGCCCTCCTCCGTGATCTCCCTCGAGACCTCTCGTCCGATTTTGGGCAATAATTGAGGAGTTACAACCTTACGGATAGCGCAGTGGTTCCAAAAGCCAAATGCCGAGGCAGAGTGTCAGATGAAGAAACTTTCAGCGTTCATGTGGGGATACGAAGGATGGGGAAACCATACCCGTGCCCTGGTCAGGGTCGTCGACGAAATCGAGGAAAGTCGAGGCATGACGCCACCATTCTTTGTTGATGTCCGATATCGTCGGAACGTTCGGGCAGCGGGATTCCGGGGCAATACGTTCGAGCAATTGATCGGTCAGCGTAGGTATCGGTGGATAAAGAAACTCGGCAACAAGAACATTGGCAATGATGGGCGGATAAAGATTGCGGACGAATCAGGGATTATTGAACTGCTGCAACAAATCATTGAAGCTGAAGAAGCGAACCGGCGAGTCATCTTTTTCTGTGCGTGCCTGGAACCCTGCACCTGCCATCGCTCGCACGTGGCGAGGCTGGCTGTCAGAGCGGCACGCTGGCATGGCATCGATCTGACAGTGGTCGAATGGCCCGGCGGAAAGCCGCGAGCAACTACCTTGTCAGTCGATCACAGCCTTGTCCGAAAAGCTCTGAATGATGCAACCCGCATTCCACTCGACGATCACAAGCCAAGAGTGCTGAAAGATCTGAAAGCGCTCCCCTGGTGCTCTCCGGTCGTACTCCGTTCTGATCGAGGACATGCCGCCATAATTGGGGGCCCTGCGCAGTTGGCGGCTGCTGGCTGGTATCTGCCGTCGATTGGATACAAATCCGTGAAAGAAACAGACACTCCGGGCAGTTTGAAAAAGCAAGCCGAGCGACAAAGGAAAACCGATGGTTATGCCCCTATCAGCTTCGTGATGCTTGATAGCAGTTAGTCGTTGACGGAAAACGAACTGCGAGCAATCAACTGCCAATACTCGGCTGATTGCAGTCGGCTCGCCCTTCGTATTCGCTCCACTGGTTAAATTTGGATTGGATGCGCAATCGAGGCCTAGTCACAATGAAGAAAACTAAAAAACGAAGGCGACCTATACGTCCAGCTGCCCGAGTCCTAAAGGTGCTCGCACCTGAATCCAAAGCAATCGACATTCAGAAGCACCTTCATGGCTGCCTCGCCGGTTATCAGGCGACCCCCTCCTATGGTTCAGCCGTCTTTTTCGCTTTGGAGGCAATTTGGGGAATAGCTGCGGACGTGCGGCAGAGAGCGGCCGACGGTCTGCTAACTCCTGGGCAACGGGAAAGCGAATGGGGCATGAACCCGAGATCTGAAGTCGCTGTGCCATGGATCTGGATCGCAGCGCTCGGAGAAGCCTGGGATCGGTATAAGAGCGAGGGTGGCCCAGTCGGTCAGGCGTTTGGCCTTGAGGGAGGCAAAGGGAAAAATCCAATCTCCAAGAACTTGGATCAGCTGCTTGGTGAGCGCGCAATTGCCCGATGGGTGTGGCATCAGGTGACATCCAAGCGGGCTCAAGGCGAGCAATGCACTATCGAGGCTGGTATTCAGGAGGCAGCCGAGTTCTTCAACTGCAGCGATACGACAATCCGCCGGGCTTGGAAGCGTTTCGGCCAAGAGGAAAAGGGGCGGCCGACAGATAGGGTCACCACTTAGCCTAGGTAGCGACCTAGCGGCAATTTCCGAACAGCACCTAGAACAGGCCTCGTGATCTCTTACCGCGAGGCCTTTTCTGTGCGCGCCAGGACTCAGCAAAGCACACCAGCGCCCCCAAAAGCGCAGACCTCGGTCGTACCTCGTGACCGCATCGCACTTGTCGGTCTAGCGCGTCTCCTCGGGCGCCAGGCGGCACGCGAGCAGTTGAATGCCGGCTGCCCCACTCCCGATAGCAGCCCGGATTGTTCCGACCGGAAACCCGTTGTCCGATCCAACACGCCTGTGCGCCAGCGAAGGAGGCCGTGATGACGTCAAAATCGAATCGCGATCCCCTGGGGCACTTCTTTTCAGTCGCCGAAACAGCGGAACGACTCGGGGTCAGCACGCGCACGGTTAGGCGGTGGATCGAAGACGATCGTCTCGTTGTGCATCGCTTTGGCCGCGCTGTCCGAGTCTCCGAGCGCGACCTGCGGATGTTCCTGGCTGCTAATAGGGAGGGCTGATTCAATGTCCACGCCAGTCAACGTATTTCCTTCTATGTCAATGTCATATGGATGCATCGGGAATACATTCCAGATACAACCGTCCCATTTACTTCTATATAGTTTTCCCGTTAAGGTACTTATGGCTGCTCCAGTCATCCCGAGGCCGTCGCTGTCCATTTGGAGGGTTTCCCGATGAACCAGCCCCATCGCCCCCGTGACCCCGCAGCGTTCGTGGCCGGACGCAGCGACGCCGACAGTCTGGCCGACCTGGTTGCCAGGCTGACTGCCGACGAAACCCTGCCGCCCGCCCGTCGGCGCGATCTGGCCTCTTCCCTCCGCCGACTCGCACAGCTCCTCGATCGCGACCTCAGTGCTCTGCCAGCCGACTTGCCGGGCCTTCGGGGTGCTATCGGCCGCATTAACCCGGCCCAGTACGGTATCTCGCGCAAGACCTGGTCCAATATCCGCTCGAACACGCTCGCCGCCCTGCGCCTCTACGGCAGCAGCAGCGCGCCATCGCGCAAGTCGCCGCTGTCGGACGAATGGCAGGCGCTGCAGCATCGGCTTCCGGACAAGCGTTTCCGCAACGGGCTCTCGCGGTTCACACGCTTCTGTAGCGACCAAGGCATCGCGCCCGCTTCTGTCGACGACGCCGCAACAACGGGCTTCCGGCGCCATCTCGAGACCGACACGTTCGTACCCAAGCCATCGGCGCACCTCCGTCGCACCTGCCGGCTATGGAACGAAGCCGTGGAGACGATCTCGGGCTGGCCCGGCCGGACGGTGCCGTTACCGGACAATCGAAAGCTGCGCCGACGCCGTGCGCTGAGTGATCTGCCGGCGAGCTTCCAGCAGGATCTCGGCGCCTACCTCGCCATGCGCGCCAATCCCGATCCCTTCGATGAAGCGGCGCCGGACAAACCCCTCAAACCCGGCACCATCCGGCTGCAGCAGGAGCATGTCCGCGTCGCGGCTTCTGCGCTTATCGGGCAGGAAGCTCCGAGTGAGCGCATTCGGTCACTTGCCGATCTGGTCGAACCGAATTCTTTCGTGGCGATCCTGCGCCGACTGCTCCTTGACCACGGGGGCAAGGCCAACGCCTGGACCGAGGGAATCGCAAAGACCCTCATCTCAATCGCGAAGCTCTGGGTGCGGGTCGACACCGATGCATTAAACAAACTGAAGGTGCTGCAGGCACGGTTGCCGAAACTGCAGCCCGGTATGACTCGCAAGAACCGCGAAACGCTGCGGCAGTTCGATGACGACGGCAATCTTGCCCGGCTGCTCACCCTGCCCCAGCAGCTGTTCGCCGAAGCACTCCGCGTCGACCCGCCGACAAGCAAGGCAGCGGTGCAAGCCCAGATCGCGTTTGCCATCGAGTTCCTGCTGCACTGCCCGCTGCGCGCGCACAACCTGGTTGCCCTTCGTCTCGGCACGCATCTGATCCGGCCGGCCGGTAACCGCGGCCCCGTCTATCTTTGCCTTGAGCCGGGGGAGGTCAAAAACGACGAGCCGATCGACTTTGAACTGGCGCCATCGGTCATGAAAATGCTCGAGCGCTATCAATGCCGATTTCTGGCAATTCTTGGCGGCCCGAATTGTCGCCATCTCTTTTGCACAACGAGCGGACAGCCGAAGGCTCAGGCAACCCTCGCCCAGCAGATCCAAAAAACAATCGCGAAGCGCCTTGGCCTTGTCATGACCATGCACCAGTTCCGGCATTTGGCGGCCAAGCTGCATCTCGATGCTGATCCGGATGCCTATGAGCGCCTCCGCCAGTTGCTCGGGCACACGTCGCTCCGGACGACCCTCAACGCCTATGCCAAACCGGACACAAGGCGAGCAGGCAAGGAGCATGACCGGATCATCGAGGCCCGTCGGCAGGATCTTGCCGACAGGACGAGTCACCCGCGCCGTCGCGCAACACTGGCGAGGACGCAATGACCTTGAGACAGCGCCTTTCGCTGCCTCGCCGGGATTGGCCCGTCCGCGATCGCGCCCTGTGGGACATCGCTTGTACGCAGGGCGACGTGTTTGAGAGGGGGATCGCGTCACATCACTCCCCCCGTAGCCGGACTACGATCGAGTGGGGTTACGCCCGCTGGCTCGGCTACCTGGCCCGTGCTGAGTCTTTGACCCTCGATATGTTACCGGAGCACAGGATCACGCGCGCACGCGTTAAAGCCTACGTCGACGACGTCTCCGGCCGCTGCTCGCCGACGACGGTCTGGAACGACGTCAAGGCGCTCTACGACATGGCGCGCTTCATGATCCCTAGCACTGACTGGACCTGGCTCAAATCGCTCAAGGCTACGCTGGAACGCAGGATACAGCGGCGGCGATCGCCCGTCATCGATACGACGCGCCTGGTCGATCTTGGATTCGCGTTGATGACCGATGGAATCGAGCGGCTGCAATCGGACAAGCTCGTCGGCGCCCTCGCCTATCGCGACGGGTTGCTCATTGCGTTTCTCGCCTATCGACCGTTGCGGCGGCGGACGCTCGCGGCGCTCACTATCGGACAGCAGCTCCGGCAAATCGGTACGACCTGGATGCTCATTCTCGATGCTGCGGACCTGAAGAACCGGCGCGATGCCGATTTCTCCTGGCCCGAACCGCTGGTCACGGCGCTAGAGCGCTATCTCGCCGGTATACGGCCGCTCTTTCCGGGCGCAAGCAACCATGCCGGCCTGTGGCCCTCGGTGAAGAGCCGGCCGATGGGCGAAGAAGCGATCTACGAGGCGGTGCGCAATCGCACGAAGGCGGCCCTCGGGATCGCTGTCAATCTTCATGCGTTCCGACATAGCAGCGCCACCACAATCGCCATGAATATGCCTGAAGCGCTCGGCATCGCAGCACCGCTCCTGACCCATGCGGATCCGCGTGCGACCGAGCGTCACTACAACCTGGCGCGCCATATCGAGGCAGGCCGCGCACAATCCCGGGTGATTGACACCCTGCGCCAACGATTGCAGCGTACTGTCGTGCAGAAGGAGCGATGACCGATGCGCGCCGTAATCTATGCCCGCTACTCCTCGGAAAACCAGCGCGAGGCTTCGATCGAAGATCAGGTTCGCGTCTGCCGAAGGTTCATTGAGAGTAAGGACTGGACCTATCTTACCGCATACCGTGATCAAGCCATGAGCGGCGCATCCAGCTTGAGGCCCGGCTATCAGCAGCTCTTAGCAGATACGCTCAAGAGTTCATTCGAAATTGTGGTTGCCGAAGCACTCGATCGCCTCTCGCGCGATCAGGCTGACATTGCTGTTCTTTACAAGCAGCTCAACTTCCGCCGCATCAAGTTGATTACATTGGCCGAAGGCGAGATTAGCGAATTACATGTTGGGCTGAAGGGCACCATGAATGCGCTCTATCTCAAAGATCTGGCCGAGAAGACTCGCCGTGGTCTCGAAGGTCGCGTGCGTCAGGGCCGTTCAGGTGGTGGTCTTTGTTATGGCTACCGTGTTCTGACCGAAATCGGCGCACAGGGAGAACTGCGGCCGGGCAAGCGAGAGATTGTGCCCGCCGAGGCCCCCAATGTCGTTCGAATCTTCCAGGACTACGCGCAGGGCCATTCGTCAAAGTCGATCGCCCACACGCTCAATCGTGAAGGTGTTCCTGGCCCTCAAGGCAAGGCATGGGGGCCATCGACCATTCATGGAAACCGGGCTCGTGGTACTGGAATCCTGAACAACGAGCTGTACATCGGCCGCCTCGTCTGGAACCGCCTCACCTATCGGAAAGATCCGGAAACCGGCAAAAGGATCTCGCGTCTGAACCCTGAATCGGACTGGGTCATCCATGACGTTCCGGAATTGCGGATCGTATCCGGCGAGCTTTGGCATTCGGTCAGAGTCCGCCAGTCATCCCTGCGCGCATCCAGGCAGGCCGGAAGCGGCGTGGCTGGCTTCTGGGATCGGCGCCGACCGCGCTTTCTCCTGTCAGGTCTCATAAAATGCGGCGTCTGTGGTGGCGGCTACTCCAAAATCAGCGCCAGCCTCTTTGGTTGCTCGACGCATCGCAACAAGGGAACTTGCAGCAATCGGCTTAACATTCGGCAAGACGTTCTTGAAACAGCCGTTCTCGGCGCGCTCAAAACACATCTCATGCGGCCCGAACTCGTTGAAGAGTTCAGTCGAGCGTTCATCGAAGAAATCAATCAAGTCCGTAAAACCGGAAACTTGCAACGTGAGCGGCTTAATTGTGAGCGCACGGCAAACGACCGCAGGCTGCGATCACTGGTGACTGCAGTCGCGGAGGGATCACCTCCCAAAGCCCTTCTTGAGGAAATGCGCCGACTGGAGACGCGCCAGGAGGAGATTGAACGTGAATTGGCCGTCGCTCCTGAAGCTGCCAAACCGCTCATCCATCCGAACATGGCTGCACTCTACCGTCGCAAGGTCAGCGAAATTGAGAAGCTCCTTGCCGATTCCACATCAAGAGACGAGGCGATCCAGACGATCCGATCGCTGATTGATCGGATCGTGCTGACACCCGTTGCCGGCGAACTGCAGATTGATCTGAAGGGTGAGCTGGCTGCAATCCTAAGCCTCTGTCAGGACAGCAAAAAGCCCGCCGCGAGGGTTCGCGACGGGCTTGAGCAACTAAAGTTGGTTGCGGGGGCAGGATTTGAACCTGCGACCTTCAGGTTATGAGCCTGACGAGCTACCGGGCTGCTCCACCCCGCGTCAAATCCAGTGGTTCGGCTCAGCGGTTTGATGTCGCCGGAAGTCGTATGACGCCGCCCGTTCGATCGAAACGTCGATCGGGCAGCTTTTCATTGCTGATAAGAACGCGTGCGGTTGTTGTCACATGTCGTCGGAAGACCTGGCAGCGACCTACTCTCCCGGGCCTTAGGACACAGTACCATCGGCGCTGAGGGTTTTCACGGCCGAGTTCGGAATGGGATCGGGTGTAGTCCCCTCGCAATAACCACCAGGTCGTCGGACGACATGCGGCAACCAAAGAATACGCTGGACCAAACAACATGCCGGCCCGCGCATCGCGTACGATGCGATCGGACACGGAAACTTGCCGCTATGCGCGAGGCAAGAGGCAATGGATCAAGCCAGTCGAGCTATTAGTACCGGTTAGCTTCACGCATTACTGCGCTTCCACACCCGGCCTATCAACGTGGTGGTCTGCCACGGCTCTGATAGGGAGAACTCGTTTTGAGGTAGGTTTCCCGCTTAGATGCTTTCAGCGGTTATCCCGTCCGTACATAGCTACCCGGCGGTGCCGCTGGCGCGACAACCGGTACACCAGAGGTACGTCCATCCCGGTCCTCTCGTACTAGGGACAGATCCTCTCAATTCTCCAACACCCACGGCAGATAGGGACCGAACTGTCTCACGACGTTCTAAACCCAGCTCACGTACCACTTTAAATGGCGAACAGCCATACCCTTGGGACCTGCTCCAGCCCCAGGATGTGATGAGCCGACATCGAGGTGCCAAACAACCCCGTCGATATGGACTCTTGGGGGTCATCAGCCTGTTATCCCCGGCGTACCTTTTATCCGTTTAGCGATGGCCCTTCCACGTGGAACCACCGGATCACTATGACCGACTTTCGTCTCTGCTCGGCCTGTCGGCCTCGCAGTCAGGCAGGCTTATGCCATTGCACTCAGCGGCTGATTTCCGACCAGCCTGAGCCTACCATCGCGCGCCTCCGTTACTCTTTGGGAGGCGACCGCCCCAGTCAAACTACCCGCCATGCAGGGTCCCGACCCCCGGTTCAGGAGGTTCGGTTAGATATCAGAGAACAAAAGGGCGGTATTTCAAGGTTGTCTCCACACCGGCTGGCGCCGGCGCTTCATAGACTCCCGCCTATCCTACACATCCATTCCCTAATACCACTGCAAAGCTGTAGTAAAGGTGCACGGGGTCTTTCCGTCTGACCGCGGGTACCCCGCATCTTCACGGGGAATTCAATTTCGCTGAGTTGGTGCTGGAGACAGCGGGGAAGTCGTTACGCCATTCGTGCAGGTCGGAACTTACCCGACAAGGAATTTCGCTACCTTAGGACCGTTATAGTTACGGCCGCCGTTTACCGGGGCTTCGATTCAGAGCTTGCACCCCTCCTCTTAACCTTCCGGCACCGGGCAGGCGTCAGACCCTATACGTCGCCTTATCGGCTTCGCAGAGCCCTGTGTTTTTAGTAAACAGTCGCCACCCCCTGCTCTGTGCCCCCTCGATCTGGTTGCCCAAACCGAGGGCCCTCTTCTCCCGAAGTTACGAGGGCAATTTGCCGAGTTCCTTCAGCACCATTCTCTCAAGCGCCTTGGTATACTCTACCAGTCCACCTGTGTCGGTTTGGGGTACGGTCTTTATTGCTGGCGCTATTTCCTGGAACGCCTTCGCTGCCTGCACAATCCGATAAGCACAGACAACTTACAGCATTCGTCACGTCCAGCAGGCCCAGGAATATTAACCTGGTTCCCATCGGCTACGGCTGTCGCCCTCACCTTAGGGGCCGGCTCACCCTGCGCGGATTAGCCTTGCGCAGGAACCCTTGGACTTTCGGCGAGAGTGTTTCTCACACTCTTTATCGCTACTCATGTCAGCATTCTCACTTCCGATACCTCCAGGACCTCTCGCGAGACCCCTTCACAGGCTTACGGAACGCTCCGCTACCGCGTACCAGAAATACTATTTCTGATACACCCGCAGCTTCGGTGTGTGGCTTTAGCCCCGTTACATTTTCGGCGCGGGGGGACTTATTTAGACCAGTGAGCTGTTACGCTTTCTTTAAAGGATGGCTGCTTCTAAGCCAACCTCCTGGTTGTCTTGGTCTCCCTACATCCTTTCCCACTTAGCCACAACTTGGGGACCTTAGCTGGCGGTCTGGGCTGTTTCCCTCTCGACCACGGACCTTAGCACCCATGGTCTGTCTGCCGGTCTGTACTCCTCGGTATTCGGAGTTTGGTTAGGTTTGGTAAGGCTCGCGCCCCCCTAGCCCATCCAGTGCTCTACCCCCGAGGGTAATCAACCGACGTACTACCTAAATAGTTTTCGCGGAGAACCAGCTATTTCCGAGTTTGATTGGCCTTTCACCCCTAGCCACAAGTCATCCCCGTCTTTTTCAACAGACGTGGGTTCGGTCCTCCAGTAGGTGTTACCCTACCTTCAACCTGCCCATGGCTAGATCACCCGGTTTCGGGTCTAATCCTACGAACTGAATCGCCCTATTCAGACTCGCTTTCGCTGCGCCTACGCCTATCGGCTTAAGCTTGCTCGTAAGACTAAGTCGCTGACCCATTATACAAAAGGTACGCCGTCACCCCCGAAGGGGCTCCGACTGTTTGTAGGCATCCGGTTTCAGGAACTATTTCACTCCCCTCATCGGGGTGCTTTTCACCTTTCCCTCACGGTACTGGTTCACTATCGGTCACTGAGGAGTACTTAGGCTTGGAGGGTGGTCCCCCCATGTTCAGACAGGATTTCACGTGTCCCGCCTTACTCGAGGACCGCAGCTCTTTCTACCCGTACGGGGCTATCACCCACTACGGCTCATCTTTCCAGATGATTCCGGTTCTTA
>Ga0163153_10000201_pt1:82500-105766 | contig 105766 bp, 81 predicted proteins | sample OliLakLV19MP6IB1_FD_148629 | JGI IMG/M metagenome (GOLD analysis project Ga0163153, IMG submission 148629) | Freshwater microbial mat bacterial communities from Lake Vanda, McMurdo Dry Valleys, Antarctica - Oligotrophic Lake LV.19.MP6.IB-1 | ecosystem: Environmental > Aquatic >...
TCGACTTGCATGTGTTAAGCATGCCGCCAGCGTTCGTTCTGAGCCAGGATCAAACTCTCAGGTTACCTCGGAGAATCGCTGTCCGAAGACATCGATCCGCCATTACCTGAACAGAGACCTCAAGCTGTTTAATTTAAACGCGTAACGGTTTCGCACGCTCGGTCCTGGCCAATCTCCCGCGCTCTATTCTTGCGAACAAAGCCCAGGAGCGGACGCAGATCCGCTCGGCGAAATAGACACGCGTTCGGCTTGAGATCTCGGCGTTCTTTCGAACTCCGGGACCGCCGCCCGCGCATCCCTTCCTGAACAACCACATTGTCAAACAGCAGCGCGCACGCTTTCTTCCGCGCTCCCTTGGGAGCCCGGTCTGCGTCGCGAGGAACGGGCTTATACGTGGCCCGCTCGGACGTGTCAAACGCTTTGTAAATCGCCATTTTATCCACAGGACAGGCCGTTTTTTCGGCCTGGAACCGGTGCCAAACCGGCCGCCCGTGATTTATTACAAATGGGCCATACAGGCCGCCATTTCAATGGTTTGGCAGTTTGATGCGAATCAACCGCGATTGCGGTCACCTTAATTTGTCAAGCATAAACTGAGCGCTTCCTCACATCTAATTGAGAGGAAAAGGAATTTTTGCCCAACTGTGGCATCTTTGATTGACAGGGGAATCGCAAGCCTTCATGGTCGCGATAGGGGCGCCGGATCGAACTTCCGCCAGGATTTTTGGGTCCGCCGCATGTTTTTACGAGCCTAATGCGGCGGGCCTTCCCGGAAGGCTGCGCATCGTTGGCTGTTATTGGGGGGAGGACGCCGGTTTTGCGCAGTTTTTTGATGCGAACGGCGAGGTCGGTCCCGGCCTTTGTCGCTACCGCCGGACTGGTCGCCGGCACCGTTACCATCGCTATAGCCTTTTTCCCGCTGAGCGATGTGGCGGCCGAAACCGGCGCCGATGGCTCACTGCAACCGAGTCTGTCCGCGATGCCGTCGATCGGTCTGCCGACGATGGCCGCACCACTCGCCAGCCCGATTGCGCCCGCCTGGAATTTCGATGCGGCATTGAATCAAAACGCGCCGAACGACGGCACGCCCGATGCGCCGGTCGCAAGCGCCGATGCGAACGATATGCCGGCTGCGTCGCCGCATCCCCTCGCACGTCGTTATCAGGCGGTCGCGTTGCAGGAAAACGGATTGCTGAGCGAACCGCCGGCGAAACCGTCCGACGTCGCACTCAGCATCAATCTCGATTCGATGCGCCTCGATGCGCTCGTCGATGCCAATGCACTCGATGCGGCATCGCTCGATACATACGGCCTCACAACCGACGAGGTCAGTCAGATCGTCGAAGTGAAACCAGGCGACACGCTGATCGGATTGTTGGTCGACGCCGGCGCGACGCAGGAAGATGCATATGCTGCCGTGACCGCACTCGAGCCGGCTTTTTCGCCGCGCGAACTGATGCCCGGCCAGGCGGTCGAACTCACCTTCGCATCGGCGCAACAGCCAATGCCGATGCCGCAAGAATCCGCGGGCTTCCAGCTCGTCGGCCTGCTCATCCAGCCGAGCGCCGAACGCGACGTTCAGGTCAACCGCAGCTTCGATGGACTGTTTACAGTCATGGAAGTCGCACACCCGCTGCTGCAGACGACCGTGCGCGGCGAGGGCGTGATCGAATCCAGCCTCTTCGAAGCCGCCCAGGAAGCGGGCGTATCGATCACTGCGCTGACCGAAATGATTCGCGCCTTCAGCTTCGATGTCGATTTCCAGCGCGAGATCCAGCCGGGCGATGAATTCGAGATCGTCTACGACCAATATCTCGACGAGAACGGCGACGTGGTGAAGACCGGCGAGGTTTCGTACGTGTCGCTCACGCTCTCCGGCGAAACACTCGAGCTCTACCAGTTCACGCCGTCATCGGGCGTCTGGGATTTTTTCAATCCCGACGGCCAGAGTGTGCGCAAGGCATTGATGCGCACGCCGATCGACGGCGCACGGCTCACGTCGGGCTTCGGCATGCGCAAGCATCCCACGCTCGGCTATAACAAGATGCATCGCGGCGTCGATTTCGGCGCACCCAGCGGTACGCCGATCTACGCAGCCGGCGACGGCACGATCGAATCGATCAGCGACAATGGCAGCTACGGCAATTACATCCGCATCCGCCACAACTCCGAATACTCGACCGCCTATGCGCATATGAAGGGCTTCGCGAACGGCCTCAACCAGGGCGATCGCGTGCGTCAGGGCGATATCATCGGCTATGTCGGCACCACCGGCCGTTCGACCGGTCCGCATCTGCATTACGAAGTGCTGGTCGCGGGCGAACAAGTGAACCCGCTCGATATCAAGTTGCCCGCCGGCGAGAAGCTTGCCAGCGCCGATCTCGAGGATTTCTTCGCTGCCCGCGAGGTGATTGTCGCGCTGCGCGATACGTTGCGTCGCGGCGAACTGATGCTGGTCGGCAGCCAGGGTACAGACTGCTACACCGTCGCCGAAGAACGCAGCTGCTGAACGGACGCTGTAACGCCGCTCTGGCGGCCAAACGAACAAGGGCGCGATCTTTCGGGATCGCGCCCTTTTTCTTGCCTCGTGCGTTGAGGCGGGATCAAGCTGCCGCGGCTACCGTTTTGCCGTTGATGACGAGCTGGTCCTTGCGCGCGCCAACCGTCACCGTGTCGCCGTCCTTAATGCGGCCTTCGAGGATGGTCTTCGCCAGCGGGTTCTGCAGCTCGCGCTGGATCACCCGCTTCAACGGCCGCGCCCCGTAAACCGGATCGTAGCCCTTGTCTGCAAGCCAGCGCCGTGCCGCCGCATCGAGCTCGAGATTGATGTTGCGCTGGGCGAGCAACGCCTCGAGATGCTTCACCTGGATATCGACAATGCCGGTCATCTGCTCGCGCGTGAGCCGATGGAACAGCAGAATCTCGTCGATCCGGTTCAGGAACTCGGGACGGAAATGCGCCCGCACGACGTCCATCACCTGCGCGCGCACTGCGCTCGAATCCTGGCCTTCCGGCTGCGTCGCCAGAATGTCGCTGCCGAGATTCGAGGTCAGCACGATCAGCGTGTTGCGGAAATCGACCGTGCGGCCCTGACCGTCCGTCAGGCGACCGTCATCGAGCACCTGCAGCAGCACGTTGAATACGTCGGGATGCGCTTTCTCGATTTCGTCGAACAGGATCACCTGATAAGGCCGCCGCCGCACCGCTTCGGTAAGCGCACCGCCCTCTTCGTAACCGACATAGCCGGGCGGTGCACCGATCAGTCGCGCGACCGAATGCTTCTCCATGTACTCCGACATGTCGATGCGCAGCAGCGCATGTTCGTCGTCGAAGAGGAAACCCGCGAGTGCCTTGGTCAGCTCGGTTTTGCCGACGCCGGTCGGACCGAGGAAGATGAACGAGCCCATCGGGCGGTTCGGATCCTGCAGACCGGCCCGCGCGCGACGGATCGCGTCGGACACCGCGCGGATCGCTTCTTCCTGGCCGATGACGCGCTCCTTCAGCTTCTCTTCCATCTTGAGCAGCTTGGCGCGCTCGCCTTCGAGCATCCGGTCGACCGGAATACCGGTCCAGCGCGATACGACGGCCGCGATCTCGTCTTCCGTCACGACCTCGTTGAGGATCGTGTGTTCCTGCGCCGCCTCGGCGGTCGCGATCTTCTTTTCCAGATCCGGAATGACGCCATAGGCGATTTCGCCGGCGCGCGCGAGATCGCCCTTGCGTTGCACCTGTTCGAGTTCCGCGCGCGCCTGCTCAAGCTGTTCCTTTAGTTTCTGCGCACCGGCGAGTTTTTCCTTTTCAGCGCGCCAGGCCGCCGTCAGCTCGTTCGATTTCGATTCGAGCTCGGCGATTTCCTTTTCGAGCTTCGACAGGCGTTCTTTCGACGCCGCGTCGTTCTCTTTCTTCAGCGCTTCGCGCTCGATCTTGAACTGGATCAGCCGCCGGTCGAGTTCGTCGATCTCTTCCGGCTTCGAATCCATCTCCATGCGCAGCCGGCTCGCGGCTTCATCGATCAGGTCGATCGCCTTGTCCGGCAGGAACCGGTCGGTGATATAGCGGTTGGAGAGAGTTGCAGCGGCGACGATCGAACCGTCGGTAATGCGAACACCGTGATGCAGTTCGTATTTTTCCTTGATGCCGCGCAGGATCGAGATCGTCTCCTCGACCGAGGGTTCGTTGACGAAGACCGGTTGAAAGCGCCGGGCCAGCGCCGCATCCTTTTCGATGCGCTTGCGATACTCGTCGAGTGTCGTCGCACCCACGCAATGCAGTTCGCCACGCGCCAAAGCCGGCTTCAGCATGTTGGACGCATCCATCGCGCCTTCGGCAGCACCCGCGCCAACCAGCGTATGCAGCTCGTCGATGAACAGGACGACTTCGCCGGCGGCCGCGGATACTTCCTGCAGCACCGATTTCAGCCGCTCCTCGAACTCGCCGCGATATTTGGCGCCTGCCACCAGCGCGCCAAGATCGAGCGACATGAGACGCTTGTCTTTCAGCGTCTCGGGCACGTCGCCATTGACGATGCGTTGCGCCAGGCCTTCGACGATCGCCGTCTTGCCGACGCCCGGTTCGCCGATCAGTACCGGATTGTTCTTGGTGCGGCGCGAGAGCACCTGGATGGTGCGACGGATTTCCTCGTCGCGACCGATCACCGGATCGATCTTGCCGTCGCGCGCCGCCTGCGTCAGGTCGCGCGAATATTTCTTGAGCGCGTCGTAATTGTCTTCGGCCGAGGCGGAATGCGCCTCGCGGCCCTTGCGCAATTCTTCGACGGCCTTGTTCAGCGCCTGCGGCGTTACGCCATGGCGTTTCAGGATATCGGCCGACGGCGTGCCGCTGGCCAATGCCAGCGCAAGAAGCAGCCGCTCGGTCGTGACGAAACTGTCGCCGGCTTTCTCGGCCACCTTCTGCGCATTGTCGAACAAACGCGCGAGTTCGGGCGCAAGATAAAGCTGTCCGGCCCCGCTGCCTTCGACCTTCGGCAGTCTGGCGAGTTCGCCTTCCACGGCCTGCAGGACGGAGACGGGATCGCCGCCGGCCGCACCGATCAAATTCGATGCGAGGCCTTCCTCGTCGTCGATCAGGACCTTGAGAAGATGTTCGGGCGTCAGCCGCTGATGGCCGCTGCGCTGGGCCAGTGACTGTGCGTTCTGAATGAAACCGCGGGCGCGGTCGGTGTATTTTTCGATGTCCATTCCCTAGCCCTCTGCCATCCGTGCCCCGATCGGGCCCACGGTCAGCGATGCTCTTCCCGACCGCGAACTCGGGTCGGATCAATGTCCATATGGGATGTGTCAATATTGGAACAAGAGGCCGGAATGACCGAAAGTCGCGCTGAAACGCCTGCGCCCCGCGACGCTCCCACCCGGAGTTTTATCTTGGCAGGAAGTGTGCGGCTTTACGACGCGTCGTCGCCGGTCTCGTCCTGGCCACCATTGACCGGGCGGCGATTGCCGTTCGGTCCACTGGTCTCGGCTTCGCCGTCGCCCTCGTCGCCCGGATCGGGCTGGTCGTGCCCGCTCGGCGTGCCATCGCCCCCGCCCGACCGCGCGTTGCGCCCGTTGGCATCGCCATGGGCGTTGATCAGCCGGTAGTAATGCTCGGCATGCTGCAGATAGTTCTCGGCAGAGATCCGGTCGCCGGCCCCGCTCGCATCGCGGGCCATCGCCAGATACTTCTCGAGCACCTGATAGGCATTGCCACGCACCCGGATATCGGGACCGTTACTGTCAAACGTCTGCTGCCGCGGCGACACATGCGGCTTGTTGCTGTTACTGTTGTTATTATTGTTGTTGTTGTTGCGGCCGCGGCCGCGCGAACGTCTCGCGTTGGGACCTTGTCTCATCCGTCGGTCTTGATGTTGTTGATCGTTCTTCTTCCCCGTCACCGCATCGAACCTAGCGGTGCAGCCATCGGTCTTAACCAACGGGCAGACTGAAAAGCTGGGAGCACGGAACCCGGGGCCTTGTCCTGCCTTCCGGCAGCGACAGGGACCGCAGCGGGTCTGGGCATTAACCTAGTCGGCCGACGCGTTTATTCCAAACGGTTTTTTTGAACCCGGCCGGGCCACAAGGCAGCGTTCGACCCCGCCCAGATCGGCCCGGATCGGCCCGATCTCGAGACCCGCTTCGGCGAGGATGGCGGCGACCGAACCGGCCTGGCCCTGCCCCAGTTCGATGATCGCATGGCCGTCGGGCGCCAGCAATCCGCCCAGCAAAACCGCCAGCGACCGGTACTCATCGAGCCCGTCCGTGCCGCCATCGAGGGCACGGCGTGGCTCATGGGCCGCGACTTCGGGTTCGAGCCCACCGATCGCGCCGCTCGGGATGTAGGGCGGGTTTGCCAGAACGATATCGAACGGGCCGGACGGCAGCGTCTCCGGCCGGTGCCAGTCGCCGACCCCGAATCGGGCGCGCGCACCGATACCGTTTCGTTCGGCGTTGCGCGCGGCCAGCTGAACTGCCGCCGGGTCGAGATCGATTCCAATTCCCTGCGCATGCGGCCGCTCGCTGAGAAATGCGATCAACAGGCAGCCGCTGCCGGTACCGAGATCGAGCACGCGCAAGGGTGCATCCGCCGGGCCGAGACCGAGCGCGATCTCGACCAATGTCTCGCTGTCCGGTCGCGGATCGAGCGTAGCCGCGTTCAATGCGAAATCGAGGCTCCAGAATTCGCGGCTGCCACGAATCCGCGACAAAGGTTCGCGCGCCTGCCGGCGATCGACCAGCGTCTCGAATCGGACCGCCTGCGCCGCGTCGATGGCGCGCTCTGAGCGGGCGGAAAGCGAATCGGCGACGCAATCGAGCGCGAGTGCCGCCAGCAGCCTTGCCTCACGCCGTGCATTGTTGATGCCGGCCGCGGCGAGCCGCCGTTCGGCCGCGTCGATCAGCACATCGAGATTGAGGGTCATTCCGCCTCGGAGAGCCGCGTCGCCTGATCCTCGGCGGTCAGGGCATCGACCAGTTCGTCGAGCGCTTCGCCGCGCAGCATCTGATCCAGTTTGTACAGGGTGAGGCCGATGCGGTGATCGGTCACGCGCCCCTGCGGAAAATTATAGGTACGGATTCGTTCCGACCGGTCGCCGCTGCCGATCTGGCTCTTGCGGCTGGCGGCGCGCACCGCCTCGCGCTGCGATCGCTCGCGCTCATAGAGTCGCGCGCGCAAAACCTTCAACGCCTTCGCCTTGTTCTTGTGCTGCGATTTCTCGTCCTGCTGCTGCACGACGAGCCCGGTCGGCAGATGGGTGATGCGCACCGCACTGTCGGTCGTATTGACCGACTGGCCGCCGGGGCCGCTCGCGCGAAATGCGTCGATTCGCAGATCGTTTTCGTCGATCTTGATATCGACTTCCTCGGCCTCGGGCAGTACCGCGACGGTCGCCGCCGACGTATGGATGCGTCCGCTTTGTTCGGTATCGGGCACGCGCTGTACGCGATGCACACCCGATTCGTATTTCAGCCGCGCGAACACGCCGCGTCCGCTGATCGAGGCGATCGCTTCCTTGTACCCGCCGATATTCGTTTCGCTTACGCTCATGGTTTCGAATTTCCAGCCCTTGAGCTCGGCATAGCGTCGATACATTTGGACCAGGTCGCCGGCGAACAACGCCGCCTCGTCGCCGCCGGTCCCGGCGCGCACTTCGAGGATGGCGTTGCGTTCGTCGGCCTCGTCCTTGGGCAGCAGCATGACGCGAATCTGACGGTCGAGCGCCTCCTCGCGCTTTTCCAGCAGCGGCAGTTCCGCCTCGGCCAGCGCGCGCATCTCGGCATCGGTCGCGGGATCGTCGCGCATGGTTTCGAGATCGCGGCGCTCCTGGCGTGCCGTACGGAATTCGGCGATCGACTCGACCAGTGGCGAAAGGTCGGAATACTCCTTCGACATGCGCGCGAATTCCTGCGCGTCGCGTCGGCCCTCGCTGGCCAGCGTGATGCCAAGCTGCTCGTGACGCGCGATCACCCGATCCAGTTTTTCTTCCAGGCTCACGCCCCCGCCTCCCGATCCTTGTCGTCCGGTTTCGCGCCCCGATTCGCATCGTCCGGCGCCGCATCGCCCTCATCCGCCGCGAACAGCCGCTCCAGCCATCGCTCGGCGTCCGCACCCTCGCCGCCCGCCGCCAGCCGGCGCAAGGCGAGCGCCGGATCGTGCAGCAGCCGGTTCAACAACCGGCGCGTCGCTTCGTCGGCATCCGTACCATGCGCCGCCAGTATCTCGGCTCTCATCTGCTCGAACCGTTCCCGCAATCGACCGAGCGCCGGTGCGGTCCCGCGCGCCGCCACCTTGTCGCGATAGGCCGATGCGGCCTCGGCAACGATCTCACGGGCGGCGGCCGCTTCGGCCTGCCGGTTCGTGAGCCCGTCCTGCGCCAGTCGGTCGAGATCGTCCATCCCATAGAGGAAGGCGTCGTCGAGCGCGCCGGCCGCCGGCTCGATATCGCCCGGGATGGCCGCATCGAGCAAAAGCATCGGTCGGCGCCGCCGGGCGACTAGGGCGGTTTCAATCATCTCCGCCGTCACCACGATGCGGCCGAGTCCCATCGCGCTGATAGCGATATCGCCCCCTTCCAGCGCCGAGCCAAGTTCCGCTGCCTCCCGATAGTGACAGCCGAGCTGCCGCGCCAGCGCGGCTGCGCGGTCGGTGGAGGGATGCATGACGGTCAATCGGGTCAAACCACCCGCGCGCAGCGCTTCGGCCAGGAGCAACCCCATATCGCCGAGCCCGACCAGGAGCGCGCTCGCCTGCGCGAGATCGCCAAGCAGCCGGCGCGCCACATTGCGCGCGACCGTCACCATCGAAACCGGATGCTGGGCGAACGCCGTTTCTGTGCGCACTCGCTTTGCGCAGCTATAGGCCGCCTGCAGCAGCGGTTCGAGCAATGGACCGATCGTGCCGGCATCGCGCGCGCGGCGATGACTCTCCTTGAGCTGACCCAGCACCTGCGACTCGCCCGGCACCGCGCTGTCGAGTGCGGCGGCAACGGCAAAAAGCTGCGTCACCGCCGCGTCGTCATGCTCGACATAGATGGCGCGCGCGCCGTCACGGGTGGCCGATGCGGGATCGAGATCCAGCGCCTGCGCCAGAAGCGCGCGCAATTGCGGCACATCGTCGGCGCCGGAACTGGCATACAACTCGAGCCGGTCGCAGGTCGGCAGTACCAGTGCCTCTTTGATGCCGGCTGTGCGTAGCGCGTCGCCGAGCCGCGATGCCGCCTCGTCGTCGAGAAACAGCCGCTCGCGCAGTGCCGGTGCGATAGTACGGAACGACGCACCGACCAGGACGAGCCGGCGCGATTCTGCATCGCCCCTGTCGCCCGTCATCTGCATCGCTAGCGGAAGCGGGCGAGCCGCTCTTCGATGGCGTCGAGCTTCACTTCCGCCTGCTCGCCGCTGTCGAGATCGCGCAGCATCACGCTGCCGCGTTTCATCTCGTCCTCGCCCAGAATGAGCGCCGCCGCGGCGTCGATCTTGTTGGCCCGCTTCATGCGCTTGCCGAGATTGCCGGAAAAACCGAGATCGGCCGTGAACCCCGCCCGGCGCAGCCGGTCGGCGAGTTCGAGTGCCAGCCCCTCCGCTTCGTCGCCGATAGGTATCACGGCGATCGGCCGGCGCGGCGCCGGCGGCGCTTCGGCCAGCATCGAAAGCCGTTCGATGCCGCCGGCCCACCCGACACCCGGCGTCGACGGGCCGCCCATCATTTCGACCAGCCCGTCATAGCGGCCGCCCGCAATCACGGTGCCCTGTGCGCCGAGCGCTTCGGTCGTGAATTCATAGGCCGTGTGGCAATAGTAATCGAGCCCGCGCACCAGCCGCGGATTGACCGTGTAGGCGATGCCGAGCCGATCGAGACCGGCGGTCACCGCCTTGAAGAATTTTTCGCTCGCCTCGTTCAGATAGTTTCCGAGCAGGGGCGCGCCGGCGACAATCTCGCGATCTTCCTTGTCCTTGGAATCGAGAATACGCAGCGGATTGCGCTCGAGGCGGGTGCGGCTGTCTGCCGACAGGAAATTGATCTGCGGCGTCAGATAATCGACCAGCGCCTGGCGGTAGGCCTGCCGGCTTTCGCCGTCGCCCAGCGTGTTGATCTCGAGTTTGGTGCGATCGGCAATGCCGAGCGCATCGAGGATGCGCTGGCCGAGCGCGACCACCTCGATATCGGCGAGCGGCTGGGCGACGCCCAGCAGTTCCACGCCGATCTGGTGGAACTGCCGCTGCCGACCCTTCTGCGGCCGCTCATAACGGAACATCGGGCCGTTATAGAAAAACTTAAGCGGCAGCGACTGCGTCAGCCCGTTCGAGATCAGTGCGCGGCACACGCTCGCCGTTCCCTCCGGCCGCAAGGTCAACCCTTCGCCGCCGCGATCGGTGAACGAATACATTTCCTTGGTGACGATGTCGGAAACATCACCAAGTGTGCGCTTGAACACGTCGGAGAACTCGAAGATCGGCGTCGCAATCTCGTCATAGCCGTAGCGTTCGGCGATCGTTCGCGCCGTTTCGACGACATGGCGATGCCGGCGCCCGACCTCGCCATAGAGATCGTGCGTGCCGCGGACCGGCTGCAGGCTGGAACTCGACATGATCGCGTCCCTACGCCGCAGACTGGGCGGGTTTCGGAGCCTCGTCGGCGCGCCGCGCCTCGATCTCGGCGGCTTTCTGCTCGATCAGTTCGACCAGATGATCGACCAGATTCGCATCCTTGAGCCGATGATGCTGCTCGCCGGCGATGTACACCATATGCGTGCCGTTGCCGCCGCCGGTGAAGCCGATGTCGGTTTCGCGCGCCTCGCCGGGTCCGTTGACGACACAGCCGATGATCGAGACCGTCATCGGCGTCGTGATGTGCTGGATCCGCTCTTCGACGGCGGCGACCGTCGAGATCACGTCGAACTGCTGGCGTGCGCAGGACGGACACGCGATCACCGTCACGCCGCGATGGCGCAAACCGAGACCCTTCAGGATTTCGAAGCCGACTTTGACTTCCTCGACCGGATCGGCCGAGAGCGAGACGCGGATCGTGTCACCGATCCCCGACCAGAGCAGCATGCCAAGCCCGATGGAGGATTTGACCGTGCCGCTGCGCGTCGCACCCGCTTCAGTGATGCCGACATGGAGCGGATAGTCGCAGGCCTCGGCGAGGCCCTGATAGGCTGCGACCGCGAGGAACACGTCGGATGCCTTCACGCTGATCTTGAATTCGCGGAAATCATTGTCCTCGAGAATTCGTGCATGGTTGAGCGCGCTCTCGACCATCGCCTCGGGACAGGGCTCCCCGTATTTCTCGAGCAGTTCGCGCTCGAGCGAGCCCGCATTGACGCCGATCCGCATCGAACAGCCGTGATCGCGCGCCGCCTTGACGACGTCGCGCACGCGCTCGGCCGAACCGATATTGCCGGGATTGATGCGCAGGCAGGCGGCACCCGCCTTCGCCGCCTCGATCGCGCGGCGATAATGGAAATGGATGTCGGCGACGACCGGCACCTGCGATGCCTTCACGATGGCGCCAAGCGCGGCGGTCGATTCCTCGTCCGGGCAGGAGACCCGCACGATGTCGATCCCGGCCGCCTCGAGGCGGCGGATCTGCTCGATCGTGCCGGCGATATCGGTCGTCGCGGTATTGGTCATCGACTGCACCGAAATCGGTGCATCGCCGCCCACGGCAACCGAGCCGACCCGGATTTTCCGGCTCGGACGGCGCTGGATGTCGCGATAGGGGCGCACGCTCATCGGGGCAGCATCCCTCGAAAGGCCGCGGTTTTTTGCGGCAAAAGCGGGCGCAAGATGCGCCGGCCGAGGGCAAAGATCAAGGCAGCGCCGTGCCGCTCGCGAGGCGCTCCGGATCGAGCATGACACCCCGCCGTCCGACACCGACCGTTCCCAGCGACGGCGCCTTGTCGCCGTCGACGAACACGTCGATGCCGCCGGCATTGCCGACGGTCATGGTCAGGCCCGGCTCGTCGGGCACCAGATAGCGATCGCCGGCGCGCAACACCCGCGCCCAGATCGCTTCGCCCTCCGCATTCTGTACTTCGACCCAGCTTTCCATCCGCGCGACGATGACGACGCGCGAGCCGGCAAAGGCGACACCGTAACCGACGCCCTCGCGCACGCTTTCGGGCACGCGCGGCGCTTCGGGAATGGCCGCGACCTGCGTGGTAGCCGCAGCGGTCGTCGCCGCTTCGGTTCCCGCAGACTCCGCGCCGGCACCAGCCGGTGCCAGCGGCGTCAGCGGTGCTACGGTAATGGCCGCTTCCTCGCTCGCTGAAGCTGCAGCATCTGTAACATCGCTCCCGGTCGTATCGGACACAGCCGCTGTTTCGGTCGCCGCACCCTCGGCTGCGGCGCTCTCTGCCGCCTGATCGATCGTTGCGGTCTGGGTCGCGTCCTCGGTCGCCGTGTCGGCGGCGGCTCCGGTCGCGGCAGTCGTCGTGATATCCGCTGCCGCTGCGGTCTGCCCGGCGGCCGGGTCGATCGCCGTTCCATCCGTCGCGGGCACGGTTGCAGCGCTTGCGGTATCGCTCGCATCGGTTGCCCCGACCGGCGTTTCGGCAACGATTGTTGCGGTTGTGTCGGCGGCTTCTGTCGCTGCCGGTTCGGCCGGCGCTTCTGCCGCCGTCGCCGAGCTCGCGCTGATCTCGCTTTCGGATTCGTCGTCCGTGTCGATCGTCGCGTTCGCCATCTCCTGCAGCGATTCGGGAACCGCCGGAATCATGTCGACCAGATCGCGGTCGCGGTCGGAAAGATAATACCAGCCGCCATAGGCGAGCAGAGCAACCACGAGCCCGATCATCAGCACGGCCCCGCTCGGCACTTTCGCTTCCGCGGTCGGTACCGGGAAAACGAGTTGCGTGCGGCGATTGACCAAAGCGGCCTCGTCGCGGAAGCGACGCACCAGCTCGAGCGGATCGAGGCCGAGATACTCGGCATAGGAACGCACGAAGCCGACCGCATAGGTCGAACCCGGCAGCGCCTGGTAATTGCCGTCTTCGATCGCGCGGAGATAGACGCCGCGAATGCGCAGCTGTTGCGAAACGGCCGCGATGTCCTGCTGATAGGATTCGCGCGTTTCGCGCAACAGACGACCGACCGCGCCGGGCTGCATGTCCTCGCGCGCCATTCCGTCGGTCCCGACCTGCTGTCCGGTCGTCATCTAACCTGCGCCTGTCGGCGGAGCGGCATGCGTCCCCTTTGCCCCCGGTACGCCCTGCGGCGATAAATCGGAAAATCCCCTCGGCCGGTCAATAATTTAGCAGCCTCCTGCCGGCTGCCACAATCCTTGATGCCGGAAATGTGACGAAAAACCCGAGGAATTCCCGGCCTTACGGCGCCGCTATGCGGAAGAAGCGGCCTCGCCTCGCGCCGCCAGCGCAGCGACCGCCTGATCGACCAGCTCGGTCAGGATCTCGATGGTCGGCTGCTCGCGCGTCACCATCCCGACGCTCTGGCCGGCCATCAGCGAGCCGTTTTCGACATCGCCGTCGATGACCGCCCGGCGCAGCGCGCCGGCCCAGTAATGCTCGATCTCGAGCTGGGCGGCTTTCTGGTCGAGCTCGCCGCGATTGACGCGGTCGATCACCTGGCGCTGGGTCTCGGCAAAGCGCTTGGTCGCATCGTTGACCAGCGCCCGCACGGGGATGACCGGAAAGCGCGGATCGAGCTGGATCGAGGGCACGGCGTCGCGCGCGCTGGCCCGGATGAAGGCTGCCTTGAAGTTCGGATGTGCGATCGATTCACGGGCGCAGACGAAGCGGGTACCGAGCTGGCAGCCGGCGGCGCCCATCTCGAGATAGGCGACGATCGCTTCGCCCCGGCCGATGCCGCCGGCCACGAAAACCGGCACCTCGCGGATGACCGGCAGGATTTCCTGGGCCAGCACGCTGGTCGATACGGGGCCGATATGGCCGCCCGCTTCCATGCCCTCGATCACCAGCGCGTCGGCGCCCGAACGCACGAGTTTCTTCGCCAGCACCAGCGCCGGCGTGAAACAGACGACCTTCGCCCCGCCCTGTCGGATGCGCTGGATCGCGGCCGCCGGCGGGAGTCCGCCGGCCAGCACCACATGCGAAACCTTGTGATCGAGACAGACGTCGATCAGCGCATCGAGCTGCGGATGCAGCGTGATGAGATTGACGCCAAACGGCTGGCTGGTCAGCGCGAACGTCGCCTTGATCTCGTTGGCGAGCAGATCGGGCGTCATCGAACCCGAGGCAATCACGCCAAATCCGCCGCCATTCGAAATGGCGGCCACCAGGTTTCGCTCCGACACCCAGGTCATCGCGCCGCCCATGATCGCGTATTCGCAGCCGAAGAATTCGCGTCCGCGCGCCCAGAGCCGGTCGAGCTGGCGCCGCGCCGCCCTGTTCATGTCGCCCGGGTTCATGTCGCCCTGGTTCATGCCGCCCGGCGTGACATTCTTCATGTCGCTGCGCGCAGCATCGTTCGAAACCGGGCGCGGCGTTTCGTTCATGCCGGTACCGCGCGGGCCATCGTCATGCCGCGTCCAGACCGTAGGCGGTGTGCAAGGCGCGCACCGCGAGCTCGGTATAATCCTCGGCGACCAGAACGCTGATCTTGATTTCGGAGGTCGAGATAACCTGAATGTTGATGCCCTTCTCGGCCAAAGCGCGGAACATGCGCTGAGCGACACCGGCGTGGCTCCGCATACCAAGACCGATGACCGAAACCTTGACGACGTTCGGATCGGACACCAGCGCCGCGTATTTGAGTTCGGGCTTGCGATCGGCCAGCACTTTTTCGGCGCGCACCAGATCGGCCTTCGTCACCGTGAAGGTCATGTCGGTCGAATCGCCGCTCTCCGACACGTTCTGCACGATCATGTCGACATTGATGTTCGCATCGGCGAGCGGGCCGAAGATGGAGGCGGCGACGCCGGGCCTATCGGGCACGCGGGTCAGCGTGATCTTGGCCTCGTCCCGCGAATAAGCGATGCCGCTGACGACTTCCTGTTCCACGATTTCGTCCTCATCGACTACGAGTGTGCCGGGCAGGTCGACGAAACTCGACAGGACCTGCAACCGGACGCCATGTTTCATGGCCATTTCGACCGAGCGTATCTGCAGGACCTTGGCGCCGAGCGACGCCATCTCCAGCATCTCCTCGTAGGAAATCTTATCGAGTTTCCGGGCCTTGGTAACGATCCGCGGATCGCTGGTATAGACCCCATCGACGTCGGTGAATATGTCGCATCGGTCGGCATGGAGGGCCGCCGCCAGCGCGACCGCCGAGGTATCCGAGCCACCGCGGCCCAAAGTGGTGATCCGGCTGTCGGAGCCGAGCCCCTGGAAACCCGGCACGACCGCGACCTGACCGAGCGCGAAACGACGCTCGATCTCGGCCGTCTCGATCTCGAGAATCCGCGCCTTGCCATGCACATCGTCGGTCCGGATCGGGATCTGCCAGCCGAGCCAGGAGCGGGCCTCGACGCCGCATTCCTGCAGCGCCATCGCCAGAAGCCCGGCCGTCACCTGCTCGCCCGCCGACACGACGACATCGTATTCGCGCGCATCGTGCAGCGGCGAGACCTCGCGGCACCATTCGACGAGCTGGTTCGTCGCGCCCGCCATGGCGGACGGCACGACGGCAACCTCGTGTCCGGCATCGACCTCGCGCTTCACGCGCCGCGCGACGTTCCGGATGCGCTCGATATCGGCAACCGACGTCCCGCCGAACTTCATGACGAGTCGCATGCGGCCGGACCGCTCGACCATGGACAGGAATCCTTCGAAAACGGCCGGCTTCACCCCCTGGCGATCTGCCGGCAAAAAGGGCGGTATGGATAGCCAAGCGGCCCCGGAATGGCAACCACATGGCAACCGCAACGCGTCGATCCATCGGCCCCTCGAGGTCTTTCGCTCGGCCGCCCGTGCGAGGAGCCATCCCCCGCGCCGGTCGAGCCTCATCCCGCCCGGGCCGCGCGACGCCGTGACGTTGCCGGGCCGGCCTTGAGCACCCCGAACTTCAATGCGATGGTGCCGCGCACCGCCCGCATTACCCGCGCCGGCGGCGCCTCTGGCCCCTGCAACGCCAACGACCGGTCGACCGAGAGACCGGGGCAAGACCGGATCGAACCCATTGGCCGAGATCAGACGCCTCTTCGTTCTGGATTCCGGCCTCGCGCATCTGCGCGGGCATCATCTGCATTTTGCGGAAGGCGTGGCGCGCGATGCGGCGGCACGCGGCATCGAAACGCATTTCTTCGTCGCAAGCAGCGCGGAGATCGACGGGCTTCCGGATCACCCGTTCCACAAGGTCTTCCGCAATTATCTCTATAGCGGCATGTCGTCGGACCCCTATGACGGCGCGCTGCAGGATTTCCATCAGGGGTCCAACGCATTCCGCGACGATCTCGCGCCGCTGTTGCGCTTCCGGCCGGGCCGCGAGGATCTGATCCTGCAGCCGTCGGCCAGCTTCCGGACCCTGGCCGGGTTCGCCAAGTTTCGGATCGCGAGCGCCTGCCCCTCGCCCGCCGCGTTCCTGTTCCATCATCTGCTGCCGAAAGACCTCGGCACCACGCCCGGCACGCTGGGCGGTGCGATCGCGCGCATGACGGGTCGCATGGTCGGCTCGCTCAGGGCGCGTGGCCGCCATATGGTCGGCAGCACGACGTCGGTACTCGCCGACAAGCTCGCAGCGGCGATGGATATTCCCGTGCCCGTCCTGCCGTTGCCGCACTGGTACGAGCCCGACGACGCAACGCCGGACCGGATTTTCCGGCAGAGCGATCCGGGCGTCGCGACCATCGCCTTCATCGGCGCGCTGCGCAGCGAAAAGGGCGGCAACCGGATGACGGAGATCGCGCGCGCCGCGGAGGGCGTCGGCATCGGGGCGAGGATGGTCGTGCAATACAGCGATCCGGAACCGGCTTTGGTGCCGCCATTGCGCGCTTTGCACGAGGCGGGCCGCATCGAGCTGATCGAACGGGAACTCACCGACGGCGAACTCGCCCGGCTGGTGACGGATGCAACGCTGCTGCTGATGCCGTATGACCGCGAACCCTATGCCGAGCGGATCTCGGGCCTGTTCTGCCTCGCATCGGCCTGCGGCACGCCCTGCATCGTGCCGGACGGCACATGGATGGCGGAACAGATCCTCGCCGGCCGCGCGGCCGGTTCGATCTACAGCGGCGACAGCATCGCCGCGATCGTGGCCGGGATGGGCCGCGCGGTCGGCGACGCAACGACCTTGCGCAAGGACGCCGCGACCCGGACCCACCACTGGACCGCGCGCGAATCCGGATCGGCGCTGCTCGACGGGCTCATCCGATGGGCCGAGGCATAGGCGCTTCGCTTTCGATTATGCGCCGGGAGATTCCGGACCGCAGCGGAAACGGCGCGACATCGAGCAAACCATCGACCGATAGAGCCGGCTTACGCCCGGCATTGCGCCGATGAAAGCGCTTTCCTTCCTCGACGGTCTGGACGAACTCGCAATCGAATCCGATCGAACTCGAAAAATCGACCCATTTGAAAGGGACATCGATCGGGCGCCCGCCGAAATAGGCGAACGGCACACCGTACGCAAAAGCGAGGATCGCGCCGTGCAGCGAACCGGTCAGGACGAAGCCCGCCGATGCGATCGTGTCGATGATTGCCTCGCAGGCCTCTTGTGTTGGCGCGATGGCCGAACGAACGACAAGATCGGCGCCGCTCTCCTGCAACAGGCTTGCGTCGGTCGCATCCGAGGAAATATGCGGCATGCAGATCGCGCGGCCGGCAATATCCGGCACGGGTCGCGGCTTGTAGAACATCGGCAACAGCAGGGCGCTGTCGCCAATTGGCGTGGTCTTCGGCGCCAGCCCGATCAGATCGCGGCTGAGCAGACCCCGGATGCCGCCGAACCTTGCGCGGTTACGGTTCTCGGTGTCGAGCGGCACCGGATTGCGCATACCGCAGCCCCAGAACATCGCGCGCTGAAAACCGACCCGCAATGAATCGGCGATATGACGGGGCGCGATCACGCTGCCGATCAGATGGATGCGCGACTGCGGATCGTGCGGCGGACCCTCGAACAGACGCCGGTACAGGACCACCGTCAGAAAGTCGCCGAAATTGGCAACGGGTTGGCCGCGTCTCCAATAGACAACGCAGGCCGGCAGTTTCGGCTCGTTCGAATCGGATCGATCCGGTGTCTTCATGAGCGCTATCGAGATGTCGATTGCGATACCCGTTGGGCGAGCAATAAATCACGTTGCCGGAACGGCAGCAATCCAGCCGCGCCTCCCGATGCCGCGAATGACAGGGATTCTCCGGAATGGTAAACATGAAAGCCCGGCTTTTGCACACCGACAACGCGGAACCCGCTCTTGGTCCCAGCAGATAAATTCCTGATCGTTCTGGCGATGCCGCGCAGCGGGACGCATTTCCTCCGCTCTGCGCTTTCGAAGGGCGCGGACATCGTCAATCTCGACGAACCGTTTAACCCGACACTGACCAGAAAACTTGGGTTCAGTTTCTTCCGTTTCCTGCGCGCGCTTCTCAAGGAGCCGGACTGGCGCTTCGACGCGGCCACCGCCGACAGGACGCTTGGCGCGTTCTTCGGGAAAATGGCGGAACATGCGCCGGACAAGCGGCTGCTGATCGACATCAAGGACGAGCAACTGCGAATTGCGGACTGGCCACCTGCCAATGTCTCCGGGCCGCCGCGACTTCTGTCATTCATTCTCGACAATGACTTCCCGATCGTTCGCGTGAAGCGGCGCGACCTGCTGGCCCAATACGCATCCTATGAACTCGCGACGCAATCGGGACGCTGGGTCTCCAATCAGGAGCCCGGCAGGCATCAGAGGGAGATATCGACGCTGCGGCTCGATCCGGACAAGGCGATCCGGCATATGAAAGCAGTTGCAGCGGACGATGAAGCGGTCGAACGATGGCTTTCCGGATATCCGCGGCTCCTGCATCTATCCTATGAAGAGATGATCGACCGGGGACGATTGTCGGAAACAGCGCGCCAAGGCATCGGACGGCTGACCGGGATGCCGATTTCGGGCGACATATTGCCGGAACCGGAAAAAATGGCGCCGCCGCTGCGCGAACTCGTAACAAATTTCGACGAAGTGCTAGACGCATTGGACAAAGCGGGCCTCGCGCATTTTCGCGAAGGGGATGGACGGCCATAGGCGCCCGGTCAGATCTCCGGACAGAATCCCAAAGCTGCAATGGTTGCCTTCCGGTTCGCAGGCTTGCGCAGCCAGGCGCGCGCAGCCGGCATGATTCCGGTCTTCGCACCGGGCGGCGGCTTTTCGCCCGCGCGCTCGTAATGGCGCCGATAGGTCGTCGTGAAGCAGACCGATTTTCGCCGAAACCCGGTAATCTTCAGGCCGGAGCGCTTCGCCGCCTGAAAAAACACGCGATCGCAGACCGGCCCCAATTGCTTCGGCATGAACCAGACGCGCAGCAGCCCGAAGGCCGGCCGAAACACCAGCCAGCAGCTCGTATCGACATGGTGTCCTGCGACTTCCTCGACCGCATCGATTGGCAGGCGCGAGCCATCCGGCCGGTGCAATGTGCGCCACGCATAACATAACGGCGCGCCGGTGGTTTCGTTCACCTGCAGCAGGCCTTCGACATGGCGCGGTTTGAACCAGTTATCCGCATCGAGCCACGCGATGGCATCGTAACCCTCTGCCGCCGCCAGAACGCTGCCGATCCCGCGCGCCACATTGCCGCTATCGCCATGCGGCGCGGGCAGGACGACATGGCGGACGGAGTCGTTAGCGGCGATTTCGTCGGAAGCATGGCCGTCGGCCACCATGAAATGATCCGCGCGAACGGTCTGTGCAGCCACGCTGCCGATACATCGCCGCAAGATGGCGGCATCTTCCTTATAATAGGGCGTGACAACGGCGATCTTCATGCGGCGACCCATTCGGGATGGCCAGTTGCCTCGCGGCGCGCACTGGGCGATTCTGCTGCGATGCTAGCAGCTTCGATCGCACGGGGGCAGGTGCGCGACGCCCATGTCCGGTGCCTCCTGTGACCCTTGTCGACAGGTTGTTCGTGCTTGACCCGTTGCCGCTCGGCAAGGGCGGTCATCACCAGCATTTCATCGACGGGACGTTGCGCGATGCCGGCACATGGTGCGGCGATATCCATTTCCTTGTGGCCCGGAATCGGGCGGGCGGCCCGCCGCCCGGCCCGCCCTTCCGCGAAGTGTTCCGGCATTATCTCTACAAACAGCTCTCGACCGATCCGCACAACGGTCCCGTTGACGATTTCGAGGCCGGCAGCGAGGCCTATCGTGGCGATCTCGCGGCATTGACCGCGATGACACCCGGACCGTGCGATCTGATCCTGCTGCCGTCGGCCAGCATCCGCACCCTCGGCGGTCTCGCAAAATGGCGCATGGATGTGGCATCGCCGACGCCGGTCGTCGCGTTGTTTCATCACGCCATACCGTTCCCCCTGACATTCGAATCCGGCAGCGTCGGCCACGCGATAGCCCGAAAAGCATCGGACCTGCTGCGCGCCGGAGACCAACATGGATCCGTGCTGCTCGGCAGCACCAACGCGGTCCTTGCGGAACGCCTGGGCGCGGCCATGGAGCGCCCCGTTCGGGTGTTGCCCCTGCCGCACTGGTACGACCTCGACATGCCGACGCCGGAACCGGTGATCGCCCGGCAAGCATCGGGTCTGCCCGCGGTCGGTTTCGTCGGCAGCCTGCGCCGTGAAAAAGGCGGCGAGCGCATTCCCGGCATCCTCAGCGCGGGAAGCGACCTTCCCGTGCGCTGGATCGCGCAGGCGCATGCGCCCGATCCCGATCTGCTTGAACCGCTCCGGTCGCTCGAACATGCGGGCCGTATCGAACTGATCGAACGCGAGCTGAGCAACGCCGGATTTCTGCGTCTCATCCTCGACCTAGCGTTGATCGTGCTGCCCTATGAGCGCGCGCGATATGTCGCGCGGGTATCGGGACCGTTCGCCTTCGCGGCCGCTTTCGGGCGGCCCTGCATCGTGCCCGACGGAACCTGGATGGCCGAGCAGATCGAGGCCGGCAAGGCGGCCGGCATCGTCTATCGTGGCGATGCACCCGATGCGATTGCGGCGGCGATCGGCACCGCAGTCGAGCGACTGCCCCAGCTCACTCAACGGGCGGAGCTGCATTCAGTACGCTGGCGCGAGGACGAGAACGGCACTGCGCTGCTCGAAGCAATTATGTTGGCGGGCGCACTCAATACAAATCGCTAAAGCGACTCTTTGCTAGGTGGATTGCGCGGCGCGGCCCTATCGAGGCCTTGAATGTGCCGCAAATAGCGTCGGGCAAAGTTCAACGACTGCGCATCGGCCTGTCGCGTCAGGTCGGTGCGAACATCGTCCACCGGAACGGGTTCAAGATCGAGAAATGCTTGCACATCGTGCCACACCGTCGCGAGCGACGTTTCTATCATCTCATAATCAAGAAACAGCTTAGGGCGATCGACGGTCTTAAGCACCGCACGAATTGTCCGCTCTTGCGCAATGAACCGGCGAATGCGTTCGCTTATAAACAGCGGATCGAAGGTGCCAACTTGATTGGCATTAGACTGCATCGTTGATAGCCAAGCGCCGGTTTGTTGCGCTCGCATGGCGGAAATTGCCTGCGCGAGCTTGTTTCGCCTCGAAAGCACGATGATGTGATCAAAATTCTCCAAGAATCCTTGGAGGCTGCATTCCGACTCCAGTCGCAGAAACTGATGACTGGTGCATTTTATTCCGAAGTATCCATTCTCGGTCGTTCTCAAACTTCGAAGCGCATCGGAATACTCGGAAAAACTTATGGGCCTGCCTCGATTGATACGTGCCACAATATCGAGGCGATAATGCGATTTGAAGTACTCGATTGGAATCCCGGCGCCGCGCCGCTGCAGCATGTCGGAGAGCAACGAACTGCCCGAGCGAATCTCAGCTAGGATAATGTAAGACTGACGAACCGGGTGTCCTGTGCTGTCAAATTTATCCGAGACACGCAGTTGGCGCAGTTCATCCATCGTCAATTTCTTGGTTGTATCAAGAATTTGCACTTCTTTCGTCATTCGACTTTCACTCATAACTTGATATCAATATCCCGCCTCAATAAGGCAGGCCGCGCATCTTCTTGATGATCTTCACGTAGTTGAGACTGTCGAGATGGGCGCGCACATCGTCCTTCCAGAAGCGGTCGACCACCTGTTCGACGCAATTGAACAAAAGCCGCCCCTCGAAGATGCGCCGCCTGGTATCCGCCGGCAGGCCGATCGAATCGAGCGCCGAGGCGAGCATGCGATCGAGCATCGCCATGTCGAAGTGAATGTGGCCGAGCATGTCCGTCGCGATCCGGCCGGCAAGCGCGATCCGCGGCCGCGCCGATACGTCTTCCATAAGCTGCACCATCAGGACGGCGAACCGGCCCGGCACCTCGCCGAGCGTCTTCACGTCGCCGCGCCGCACCAGAAAGCGCTTGAGCGCCTCCATGTCGGTCGCCTTGACGTTGGCCGTGGGAAAATTCTGCCGGATCGAGCGCAACACAAGGTCGCGCAATCCGCGCGAGCAGAAATGAAACTCGAACGGCGACGCCGCGATCGGCGTCACGATCTCGTGGATAAATTCCTTCTTGGGCGGAATCGGCTTTCGGCCGATCGGGATATGCGCGGTCATCGTCCTGACGCCGGCGGTCTGGTAGACCGTCTTGGTCATCCATTTCGGAAACATGCTGGCCTGCGCGACGACATCGGCATAGCCGGTCGGCGCCTCCTGGGCGGAGGCGACCATGATCGAGCGGAAATGCACGACCCTGTATTTGCCCTTATGCGAGGCCAGCAGATCCTTGATGCTGCGCTCGCCGAGATAGACATATTCGTCGAGATCGGCGAGGAGCAGCCACTCGCACCGTTCGGCGAGGTTCGGCATCAGGCCGTCGAACAGCGCCTCGGCGTCGTCGAAGCGCTTCGGCATGAGGATATCGACGCGATCGCCGAAGCCGAGCCATTCGATCTGCGCCCGCAGCGGCGCGGTGTCGGCGTTCTCGCCCTGTATGAGAAAGACCCGGTCGAAGCCGAGCCGATCCAGATAATGCGCGAGAAATCCGCCGAAGAATGGAAACTCGATGCTGTGGATGCGACTGAGGACCGCGGTTTCGACCTTCTTCATCGTGCCTCTTCGGGCCTTCGTCCGATCGCATCGCAGACATTTATCGCGGGTACTTATCGCGGGTGGGGCGATTCTATCCGGCGGTCGAACACTAAACAAGTTTCGACATCGCGCCACATCGTTCGCGACGGCGGGAAACCACCCGAG